>Ga0315535_1000371_pt1 | contig 31664 bp, 25 predicted proteins | sample SalMarSW160220MG_2_FD_203092 | JGI IMG/M metagenome (GOLD analysis project Ga0315535, IMG submission 203092) | Salt marsh sediment microbial communities from the Plum Island Ecosystem LTER, Massachusetts, United States - Salt Marsh Sediment SW1602-20 ... | reverse complement strand
ATGGAGTTCTTTTTGCCCCTGTCTTTCATGATGAATCAGGTGATTTCATCAAAAAGTGTTGGAGGGAGGATCTGCCCGTTGTGCTGATCAACTCGCAGATCGAGGTGGAGGGGATCAGCAGTTTTGTGGGCCAGGATGCCTTTCACAGCGGCTATGTGGCTGCGAAACTCATCAACTTTGGTTTGGAACGCAACCGGGATGTGGCCATCATCAACATGTCTGCACGGAAGGATCACTATGCACATATCATCAGCAGGGAGCGTGGATTCCGCAGTTATTTCGAGGAACACAGCGACCGGCTTCATCACCTGGTTACCGTGGACCTGAATGGTGTGAATGATGCGGCATTGAAGGAAGGGCTGGATGATGTGTTTGCCAGGTATGAAATCGGGGGGCTTTTTGTCACAAATTCAAGGGTGTACAAGGTTGCTGAATACCTGGCAGAGAGGAATTCCACGACCATCCGGCTGGTAGGTTATGATCTGCTGCCCAAAAGTGTCGAATACCTGAAGCAGGAAACCATCGATTTCCTGATCTCTCAAAAGCCTGAAGAGCAGGCCTATAAAGGCTTGATCTCACTGTTTAACCTGGTAGCTTTTAACCAGGAACCGGAAGAAAGACAATTGATGCCCATTGATATCATTACCAGGGAAAACCTGGGCTATTATGCATAATAATCATTATAATTTCATAAAATCAGACCTATGAACGAACTATCCTTTAAAGACCTGAAAAACAAAGTATGCGTCATTACCGGTGGCGGCGGGGTGCTTGGAAACTCAATGGCCAGAGGGCTTGCATCTGTGGGTGTGATCACGGTGATCCTTGACATTGACGAGGCGGCTGCAAAAAAAACCGCTTCGGAAATCTCAAAAGAATCCGGAATAAAGAGTTTTGCTTACAAGGCCAATGTGCTGGACCGGGAGTCTCTTGAGGATGTGAAGAACCGGATCGTCAATGAAGTAGGTGAGATTGATCTTCTCATCAACGGGGCAGGGGGAAATTCACCCAGGGCAACCACCAGACTGGAAGAGATTACCGAAAAGGACTTGGAAAAGCTGGATGAGGGTTTTTTCGGTCTTGAACTGGAAGGTTTCCAGCGGGTATTTGACCTCAATTTCACCGGTACACTTCTTCCTTCCCTGGTGTTCACCAGGGACATGGTCCTCAGGCAGCGCGGGGTGGTATTGAATATCTCATCCATGAACTCCTATAAACCACTGACCAAGATCCCGGCCTACTCAGCCGCTAAAGCATCCATCAACAATTTTACTGAATGGCTGGCGGTTCACTTTGCCAAGGTGGGTGTCCGGGTCAATGCCATTGCACCTGGTTTTTTTCTGACCAATCAGAACCGCTTCCTGCTTACCGATGAGAAAACCGGCGGACTCACCCCCAGGGGGAACAAGATCATTACCAATACCCCCATGGGAATCTTTGGAGAACCGGAGGATCTGAATGGTACCGTATTGTACCTCATGTCGGACCTGAGCCGGTTCATTACCGGAATCTGTATTCCGGTGGACGGTGGCTACAGCGCTTTTGGAGGGGTGTAATATGATCTATTTCGAAAAAGGAGGTTCAGAAACCGGGCTGTCCCCGTCTGAAATAAAGGAAGGTCTGTACCATGCGCTGGACCGGATGGGTATCCGCAGCAGGGTCCTGGTGATTCCGCCCGATATCACCCGCTACCACAGTCAGGCCGGACGGTTAACTGAACTGGCATGGGAGTACTATGGGGAAAGAATGACAGATGTGCTTCCAGCCCTGGGTACCCATGCCCCCATGACATCCACCGAGATCCGAAAGATGTTCGGGTCTGTTCCGGAATCGCTGTTCCGGGTCCATGACTGGAGAAATGATGTGGTGACACTTGGTGAGGTTCCTGGCCAGTACCTGGAGACAGTCTCCGAAGGCCGTATTTCCTATGGGTGGCCCGCACAGGTAAACCGCTTGTTGCTTGACGGGGGACATGACCTGATCCTGTCCATCGGACAGGTGGTGCCCCATGAAGTGATCGGGATGGCCAATTACAACAAGAATGTGTTTGTGGGGACCGGCGGACCGGAAGGGATCAACAAGAGCCATTTCCTGGGAGCGGCCTACGGTATGGAACGGATCATGGGAAGGGCCGATACACCGGTAAGGAAAGTCCTGAACTACGCCTCTGATCATTTTGCCGCAGACCTGCCCATTGTATATGTGCAGACCGTCATCGGAAGGAATGATGAAGGCAGGCTGGTGGTTCGTGGCCTTTTTGTGGGTGATGATCAGGAGTGCTTCCTGAAGGCTTCTGAACTCTCCTTACGTGTCAATTTCCAGATGCTGGAGAAGCCTCTGGACAAAGTGGTGGTTTATCTTGAACCGGAGGAGTTTAAAAGCACCTGGCTGGGGAACAAAAGCATCTACCGGACCCGCATGGCCATCGCTGACCGGGGAGAACTGATTGTGCTTGCTCCAGGTCTGAAAGAGTTTGGCGAGGACGGGGAGATCGACAGGCTGATCCGGAAGTATGGCTACCGGACGACTCCTGAGATTTTGCAGGCGGTCAGGGAAAACAGGGATCTGGAAAACAACCTGAGTGCAGCGGCACATCTGATTCATGGCTCCACCGAAGGGAGGTTTACGGTGACCTATTGCCCCGGAAATATTCCGGCAGAGGTAATCGAATCGGTGAACTATAACTATGCGAACCTGAATGAAATGACAAAAAAATACAATCCGGAAACACTGGTGGACGGATTCAATACCCTGCCCGGCGGGGAAGAGATCTACTACATATCAAACCCGGCCCTGGGACTCTGGTCCTGGAAAGAGAAATTTTCGGTATAAAGATCATGATACGGATTGTGGCAGACCATAAAATCCCTTTTCTGAAAGGAGCGCTGGAGGGTGTTGCACGTATGGATTACCTGCCCGGAGGGAAGATAACCCGGAGTGATGTGATGCATGCGGATGCGATCATTACAAGGACCAGGACGCGTTGCGACCGGTCATTGCTGGAAGGCACAGGAGTGAAGTTTATCGCTTCCGCCACCATTGGACATGACCACATTGATGCTGGCTACTGCCTGGAGGCAGGGATCGAATGGACCAATGCCCCGGGATGCAATTCCTCTTCGGTCAGGCAGTATATGGTTTCCACACTGCTTTACCTGGCCGGACTCAGGGGACTTAACCTTTCCGGCCTGATCCTGGGTGTGGTGGGGGTGGGCAATGTGGGTGCCAAGGTTGCTCATGCCGCAAAGGTCCTTGGCATGAACGTGTTGCTCAATGATCCGCCCAGGGCCAGATCCGAAGGAAACGAAGGCTTTGTACCCTTGAAGGAGCTTCTTGAAAACGCGGATGTGGTAACCCTGCATGTGCCTTTGAACAATGGGGGCGAGGATAATACTTCCCGGATGGTGGATGCCCGGTTCATTGATCAGATGAAACAGGGTGCCATCCTGATCAACACATCCCGCGGGGGAGTGGTCAGTGAAGAAGAACTGATCCGGGGAATCAAAGGCAGTAAGATATCCGATACAGTGCTGGATGTGTTCCGGAATGAACCCGAAGTGGACATGGAATTGTTGAATCTGCTCACTCTGGCTACACCCCACATTGCAGGCTACTCCCTGGATGGGAAAGCCAATGGAACGGGAATGGCAGTCAGGGCCGTGAGCAGGTTTTTTAACCTGGGAATGGATACCTGGGAACCAGAACATATCACACCACCCGAACAAACCCTGCTTTTGGGTGAGGCTGCCTCCACCGGGTGGATGGATCTGCTCACGGATATTTACCGGAAAACCTATGATGTGTCACAGGATGACAAACGCCTGAGGGACAATCCAGGCGCGTTTGAGTCCCTGAGGGGGGATTATCCCCTTCGCAGGGAACCCTCCGCCTATTCGGTGCGCTTGTTCCAGGGATACCCGGAAATTGTAGATATATTTGAAGCACTGGGATTTTCTGTGCTTGCGGATCATTGCGCATAGAAGTGCTCAGTACTCAGTGCGTTGAAAAGGATTGAAAATGAATAGTTTAAATTATATTAAGTAAGAGAGTAAAAAATGAAAACAAAAGCTGACATTGGGCTCATAGGCCTGGCAGTCATGGGTGAAAACCTGGTACTGAACATGGAACGGAACGGGTTTACGGTGGCCGTGTATAACCGGACTGTTGAAAAAGTGGACAAATTTGTCAACGGCAGGGGAAAAGGAAAAAATTTCATCGGAGCCTGGTCTGTTGAGGAGTTCATTGCTTCCCTGGAAAGGCCGAGGAAAGTGATGATGCTTGTGAAGGCCGGAAAACCTGTGGATGACTTCATTGACTTGCTGCTTCCCCACCTTGAGGAGGGGGATATCATCATTGACGGGGGAAACTCCCACTTTCCCGATACCATCAGGCGCACCGGGTATGTGGAAAGCAAGGGAATGCTTTTTATCGGGACCGGTGTTTCCGGCGGTGAAGAGGGAGCTTTGATGGGTCCCTCCATTATGCCGGGCGGATCAGCCGGTGCGTGGCCCCATGTGAAAGCGATTTTCCAGGCCATTTCCGCCAAGGTGGAGGATGGAACACCTTGCTGTGACTGGGTTGGGGATAACGGCGCCGGCCATTTTGTAAAGATGGTCCATAACGGGATTGAATACGGTGATATGCAGTTGATCAGTGAAGCCTATAACCTGATGAAAAATCTTCTTGGCATGAACGCGGATGAGATGCATGAAGTATTTGCAGAGTGGAACCGTGGAGACCTGGACAGTTACCTGATGGAGATTACCAGGGATATACTTGCTTACAAGGATGAGGATGGCGGGGCGCTGGTTGAAAAGATACTTGATACGGCGGGACAAAAAGGAACCGGGAAATGGACCGGAATAGAAGCCCTGGACCTGGGAATTCCCCTTACTCTGATCGGGGAATCTGTATTTGCACGTTGTCTTTCAGCCTTGAAAGAGGAGCGCGTGGCAGCATCAAAAGTGCTTTCCGGACCTGTTCCCTCATACCATGGAGACAGGAAGTCATTTCTGGATGATATCAGGAGCGCACTCTATGCTTCGAAAATCGTTTCATACGCACAGGGATATACCCTGATGAAAGAGGCTGCCCAAGTGTACGGATGGGATCTGAATTACGGTGGAATCGCGCTTCTCTGGCGGGGCGGGTGTATCATCCGTTCGGTTTTCCTTGCCAAGATCAAGGAAGCTTTTGACAACAATCCCGGATTGCCCAACCTGCTGCTGGATCCCTTTTTCAAGGAGAAGGTTGAAGCCGCGCAGGAGGGATGGAGAAAAGCTGTGGCTACTGCCCTGGTGAACGGAATCCCGGTACCGGCGTTCACGACTGCACTTAACTATTTTGACGGATACCGTTCAGAACGGTTGCCGGCCAATATGCTGCAGGCCCAGCGTGACTATTTCGGAGCCCACACCTACGAAAGGACCGACAAACCGAGGGGTGAATTTTTCCATACCAACTGGACCGGAAGGGGAGGAAATACCAGTTCTTCCACGTACAATGTGTAGGAGCAAGGTACAATTGACAAGGTAAAAGGTAAAAGAAAGCCGGGGAGCTGCATTTGCTCCCCGGCTTTAATATAATATCTTGTTCCTTTTTCCTTTTACCTTTTCCCTGTTTTAACGGAAATCACTTCGCGATTATCCATTAAAACCACCCACACGGTGGTAGCTCTCCTGCGCATTGATATAAAAGGCCTTGTACTTGATGTAGTGGTTTCCTTTCTTGAATTCCCAATGCACATTCTGGGCTTTGAAAATCTTGCCGATGCATGCTTCGAAGATAAGCGTATAGTTGATACCCGTAACCTGCTCTGCCTCGAGAATGTTCTTAAACTCAACACTTCTGTCGGCGAAATGACCGATCACAGGAAGCGTATATTTCTTTTGCATCCGTTTCTTTCTGGCGCCTTCGTTGATGATGGGCAACCTTCTCGGCTCAACTGGTTTATTTGACATGCGCACCGTTTTTTTGTAATACGTAAATGTATATCAAAATGTTATGTCACCCGTAAATTTAAGAAAAAAAATAGAAAACAATTTCATTGGATTTATAAACAGAAGTGTATTTTTGAAGTGTGCCATTAACACTGATTGCATATTCAACCACGCTTGGTTGTACCGAGCAGTGTGCTTCAAAGCTGAAGGATGATCTTGGTAACGGAGTGGAAATGGTCCGCATTTCGCGCCGGCGCCGCTTCAACCTGCAAAATTACGATACCATTATCGTAGGGGGATCCATTCACGAAGGGATGATTCAGCGTTCTGTTCACAAATTCTGTGAGACCAACCTGGAGGAACTTCTTCAGAAGCAGGTGGGATTGTTTGTGTGCTGTATGGATCCGGAAGCTGATGAAAAGGAACTCATTCAAAGGGCATTCCCTGAGAAACTTATTCAGCATGCACTGGCAAGCGGTTTTTTTGGAGGCGAGCTGAATATTAAAAAAATGAACCTCCTGCAAAAAATCATGACCAGGAAAGCTGCACGCCTTCAGAAGGAGCCGGAGATCGATTTTGAGAAGATATTTGAATTTGCCAGGAAACTGCAGGAGAACTGATCACTTTTTGATCTCTATGGAACCCTCGTAAACCCTGACAGCTGGTCCCGTCAGGAAAACATCTGTAAAATGGGTATGATGCTGTGCCTTGAATGAAACATTCAGGTTTCCCCCGAGGGTATGGACATGGTATGAAAATATGTCAGACTTGAAGTGAAAATATGAACAAATGGCAGCAGCTGTGACACCCGTTCCACATGAATATGTTTCTGCCTCAACACCTCTCTCATACGTTCTGACTGAGATCTTATTTGAACCTCTTGTGGTTTGAACGAAATTGACATTGACCCCCTTTGAGCCGAACCTGGCCTGGTTCCTGATCTCTCTGCCTTCTTTATCCACGTTGAGGTCTTCAAGTTGGGATACATACTTTATAAAATGAGGGGAACCGGTATCGACCAGGTAACCATCTTCAATCCACCTGACCCCATCCACATCTTTCAGTTTAAGCCTGATCTCACCATTGGGCATCAGGGTGGCTTCATGGTCTCCGTCAATGCCCTCGAACCTGGTTTCCATCCTGATGATTCCAAGATCACATGCAAAAGCCGCGATGCACCGGCCCCCGTTCCCACACATGGAGCTTTCATATCCGTCAGCGTTGAAGTATTGCATCCTGAAATCCAGCAGTGCACTTTCCCTGAGAATGATCAGTCCGTCACCACCGATCCCGAACCTGCGGTCGCACATGTTTTTGATCAGATTGTGCTCAAAAAGGGAGATATCCTGGTTTCGTCCGTCAATCATCACAAAGTCATTTCCGGCACCATGGTATTTTGAAAACTGAACAATCATAGCAGGGTGTTGGTTAAAAAAGGTTAAAACCCATGGGATGCATTCATTTTTTTACGATTCCATCTTTTATGATGGTACATTGCATTGCAAAAGGCACAGATTTTGCCATACAACATCTATGTAATTAACAAATGTATTAATTAAATAACAAACAGAATGAAAGCGAGGAGGATCTTCGGCTTATTTGCAGTGGCCCTGGTGGGTGCCCTTGCGGCAGTGTTCATTTATGCAAGATTGTTTCAGCCTTCCCCGGCCGTTGTTGAAGTACCTGTAGAAAGCAAGATCAGGGTTGTAAATCTTCCGGGTACTGAACCCGGATCGGCCCTGGATTTCACCCAGGCTGTTGCACAATCCATAGACGCCGTGGTTCATGTGAAGACAAAAGTTTACAGGGAATACGCAGTGAATCCACTCTATGAATTCTTCTTCGGAGAACAACCCAATTCCAACCCGGAACCACTCCTGGGTTTTGGCAGCGGCGTGATTATTTCCAAGCAGGGATACATTGTAACCAACAACCACGTGATCGACGAATCCGACGAAATCGTTGTGGTATTGAATGACAAGAGGGAATTCAGTGCGAAACTCATAGGTGCCGACCCTACCACCGATATTGCCCTGCTGAAGGTAGATCAGGAGGGTCTTTCTTCCCTTACCTTCGGAAATTCTGATGCCCTGCAACTGGGTGAATGGGTTCTGGCCATCGGGAATCCCTATAACCTGACCAGCACCGTAACAGCCGGTATTGTCAGCGCCAAGGCAAGAAATATCAATATCCTCAGAACCCAGGAATTCAGCATTGAATCTTTTATTCAGACGGATGCTGCCGTGAACCCCGGAAACAGCGGGGGAGCGCTGATCAATACCCGGGGAGAACTGGTTGGTATCAATACAGCCATTGCCTCCAGGACAGGGGCATATACCGGTTACTCATTTGCAGTCCCGGTGAGTATTGTGGAGAAAGTTGTCAAAGACCTGATGGAATATGGAGCTGTTCAACGGGCCATTCTGGGTGTGACCATCCAGGAAGTAACTGCTGAACTTGCAGCTCAACATAAGATCGATGAGATAGAAGGTGTTTATGTGAATGGGGTCAGGCCCGGTGGGGCAGCCAGGGAAGCAGGAATTAAGGAAGGTGATGTAATCCTCTCGGTGGATGGAGCCAAAGTGAACAGTGGGGCAGAACTGCAGGAGCATGTTTCCAAGTACAGTCCGGGGGAGAAAGTAACGGTTGTGATACGTCGAAGCGGTTCAGTGAAACAATTTGAGGTTGTTTTACGTAATCTGGAGGGAAACACGGAAATTGTAAAGCGGGGAGAGGTACTGGCTGTATTGGGTGCAAGTTTTGCACCCCTGTCTGAAAAGGAGAAACGTGCGCTGGGGATTCAAAATGGAGTAAAAGTTACTTCAGTGGCATCGGGCAAATTTGCGAAAGTGGGTATAAAAGAAGGATTTGTACTCATTTTGGTAAACAAAAGGCCGGTGAACAGTGTTAAGGATATTGAAGAGATTCTGAAAGATACCGAAGGGGGCGTTATCATCGAAGGAGTGGATAAGACAGGATCCCGGTCCTACTACGCTTTTGGGTTATAAATAATCCTTCATACAGATTCCTTGATATGGCAAAGAAGACCAGGAAGGTCTTCTTTGTATTATTTACGCTCATAACCCTTATTTAGTTTGATTAAAGATAAAATTGCGGGTAAATTTGCAGGGATTTTTTAATAGTAATTTGAATATGAGGAGAAGTTAATGAGACAGTTAAAGATCACCAAATCCATTACCAACAGGGAAAGTGCTTCATTAGACAAGTATTTACAGGAGATTGGTAAGGAAGAGTTGATCACTGTTGAGGAAGAGGTAGAATTGGCTCAACGGATCAAGAAGGGCGACAGAGCAGCCCTTGAAAAACTCACACGTGCAAATCTGAGGTTTGTCGTTTCAGTGGCAAAACAGTACCAGAACCAGGGATTAAGCCTTCCCGATTTAATCAATGAAGGCAACCTGGGGCTGATCAAAGCTGCTGAGAAATTTGACGAAACCAGAGGTTTTAAATTTATCTCCTACGCCGTTTGGTGGATCAGGCAATCGATCCTTCAGGCATTGGCAGAACAATCGAGGATCGTACGCCTTCCATTGAACCAGGTTGGTTCACTAAACAAAATCAACAAGGCGTTTTCCAAGTTTGAGCAGGAGTATGAACGGCAACCTACACCAGAGGAGCTTGCTGAGGCACTTGACCTTCCCAAGGAAAAAGTATCGGACACACTTCGTGTCTCGGGAAGGCATGTATCTGTTGATGCACCCTTTGTCGACGGTGAAGACAACAGTCTGCTTGATGTGCTGGTGAATAATGATTCACCCAATGCGGACAGCACTCTTATTAGTGAATCACTCTCAAAGGAAGTGGACAGGGCCTTGGCCACACTCACGGAGCGGGAGCGTGATATCATTAAGCTATTCTTCGGAATTAGCACCCAGGAAATGACGCTGGAAGAAATAGGCGAAAAATTCGGACTGACCCGCGAACGCGTTCGTCAGATCAAGGAAAAGGCCATACGCAGGCTCCGCCATACTTCCAGAAGTAAATTGCTTAAAACCTACCTGGGGTAAGAAAACATAATCTGATCGTGAAAAAAGGGGCGCTCCAAAAGGGTGCCCCTTTTTTAGGTACAAGGTTAAAGGTACAAGTCTTGCTCCTTTCAACTTTTTCCTTGCTCCTCGAGAAGGGACTGGTAGGCATACATCTCATCCCTGAAACGGGCAGCCTCAATAAAATCCAGCTCCCCGGCTGCCTTTTCCATCTGTTTTTTGGCCTTGTCGATGGCTTTTTCGAGACCTTCCCTTCCCATATACCGGACAACCGGATCTGCGGCGATATCTGCCTTTGCCTGGTCCGCATAGATACCGCTTCGGCTGAGCTCTTCCCGGTTCTGGTCAAAAAGGGAATACGTTGTTTTGAAAATCTGCTTCGGGGTGATGGCGTGTTTCTCATTATAATCCAGCTGCTTTTTGCGCCTTCTGTTTGTTTCTTCGATGGTCCGTTGCATGGAACCGGTCATCCGGTCCGCATACATGATCACCTTTCCGTTCAGGTTCCTGGCTGCCCTTCCTGAAGTCTGGGTCAGGGATCTTTCTGACCGGAGAAAGCCCTCCTTGTCCGCATCCAGGATCGCCACCAGGGAGACTTCCGGAAGGTCCAGCCCCTCCCTCAGCAGGTTGATGCCCACCAGCACATCAAATACCCCTTTTCGCAGTCCATCCAGGATCTCAACACGCTCCAGTGTATCCACATCCGAGTGGATGTAACGGGTTTTCACATTTAATTTGATCAGGTAGTTTGAGAGCTCCTCGGCCATCCTTTTGGTAAGGGTTGTCACCAGCACCCGCTCCCTGCTTTTTACCCTCCGGTTGATTTCCCCGATGAGGTGATCAATCTGGTTCAGGCTTGGCAGGACCTCAATCACCGGATCCACCAGCCCGGTGGGCCTGATGACCTGCTCAACGATTACTCCGCCGCATTTACCCAGCTCATAATCGGCGGGAGTAGCGCTCACATAAAGTGTCTGGCCGATGATCTCTTCAAATTCATTGAATTTCAGAGGACGGTTGTCCACGGCAGCCGGCAATCTGAAACCGTACTCCACCAGGTTCCTTTTCCTGGAGTAGTCTCCGCCGTGCATGGCATGGATCTGCGGAATGGTCACATGGCTTTCATCAATCACCGTGATAAAATCATCCGGGAAGTAATCCAACAGGCAAAATGGCCTTGTTCCGGGGGGTCTGCCGTCAAAATATCTGGAGTAATTCTCGATTCCGGGGCAATAGCCCAGTTCCCTGATCATCTCCATGTCATAGGTGACCCGCTCTTCGATCCGCTGGGCCTCAATCAGTTTCTGCTCTCCTTTAAAAAAATTGACCTGTGCCACCATGTCATCGGATATCTCCTCAAGGGCCGATTTCATTCTCTTCTTTGAGGTAATGAAGATATTGGCCGGAAAGATGACGACCTCTTCATGGGTTTCAATGGCTTGCCCTGTCACTGGATGGATCGATTTGATTGCATCGATCTCATCGCCCCAGAACTCAATCCGGTAGGCCTGATCGGCATACGCCAGGTGAATATCCACCGTATCCCCCCTAACCCTGAAGGTTCCCGGCTTAAAGTCCACTTCATTCCTCGCGTAGAGTCCGTCCACCAGTCTCCTCAGGAATACATTGCGGGTAATCACCTCTCCTGTTCGTACCCTGATGGTGGAGCTGTGAAAATCTTCAGGATTCCCGATGCCGTAAAGGCAGGAAACAGAAGATACCACAATCACATCCCGTCTGCCTGAAAGCAGGGAGGAGGTGGTACTCAACCTCAGTTTTTCAATCTCATCATTAATGGAAAGATCCTTTTCAATGTATGTATCCGTAACAGGAAGATAGGCTTCCGGCTGATAGTAGTCATAGTAGCTAACGAAGTATTCTACAGCATTTTCCGGGAAGAATTGTTTGAATTCGCTGTAGAGTTGTGCCGCAAGGGTTTTGTTATGGCTGAGAACCAGGGCGGGTCTTCCCAGTTCCCTGATCACGTTTGCCACAGTAAATGTTTTTCCTGAGCCGGTCACTCCAAGCAGGGTCTGGCAAGGATCTCCGGCTTTAAACCCTTCCACAAGCTGCCGGATGGCTTCCGGCTGATCACCGGTGGGATTGTACTCGGAAGTGAGTTTAAAATCCATGTTAATAGGTGAATACCACGTAAACCGGCAGGTGGTCACTGGGTCCGCCATAATACTCAGGGCCCCCGAAGGTGGCAGAGGGAAACTTCTCTCCGTATTTCTCGTTCTCATACAGCATCCACTCTTCCTTCAGGATGCGACCTCCCTGGAAGTTGATGGTGAGCCCCTTTTCCTGGTTGAGAAGGTTGTAAGATACAATGATCTGGTCCAGCATGTTCCACTGGCCTTTGAAGTTGTAGGTCCCCTTGCCTTCCTGGTTATGCAGGTCATAAAACAGGTTGTAGTGGTCTCCCATATTGATATTTCTTCGCTTTCCCGATGCGGAAAGTCCGTTGACGATGCTTCTGTTGGTGGGTTCGTCGTTGAAGTCTCCCATCAGGATTACTTTGAAATCCGACTCCTTGGATAAAAGCAGATCCAATTGTTTTCTGAGGGTTATGGCTGTGAACATTCTTTGTTTTTCAGTTTCCCGTGTTCCTTCACTCCTTGATTTCCAGTGATTCATGAAAAGGTGGAGTGATGAACCATCGGGTCCGTTTCCTGTAACATGCAGGATTTCCCTGTACAGATAGTCGGGATCAACTGGATCTTCCACCGGGATGTATTCGTGGGATTTGTACCTGAAAAGGTCAGGCCGGTAGAGCATGGCACACTCAATTCCCCTGGGATCAGAACCGTCATCGTGGATGATTCCGTATTTCATCTTCCTAATTCCCCTGTTGTCCGCCAGGTCCTCCAGCACTTTCCTGTTTTCCACTTCGGCAAGACCGATGATGGCAGGCATCTCCTTCTCAGGGATGGAAAGGATCACCCTGGTGATATCATCCAGCTTTTTCTCATACCTTTCATAGGTCCATTTCTTTGTACCCCCGGGAGTGAAATCCTCATCCCTGACCGATGGAGCATCCACCGTGTCAAAAAGGTTTTCAACGTTATATGAAAACACCAGAAATGTGTTTGCATCTTCCTGGGCCCGGCCCGGAACAGATGAGATGATCAGCATTAGAAGAACTGGAAACAAACTTTTCATGTGCCCTGTATTTAAATTCAAACAAAGATATCAAAACAAAAAAAATTGAAATCCTCATTAAAAGGAATTAAATTTAGTTTATATGGGACAAAAACAGGACGAGCTTTTAAAAAGAATTCAGAAACTGGTCAAGCAAAACCAGGATCTGATCGATATGAATGAAAAGCTCCAGAAGGCGGTTAACGAGCTTTCTGAGCAGAATGAAATGATGAAGCAGCGCCTGAAGGAATCCAAGGTGGAACTGAAGGACGGGGTCTTTCTGGAAGGTGAGGAAAGGCTGCGGAAATACAAAATGGCCACCGTCCTCTTTGCCTATATCGGTGGATTCAAACATCTCACGGATGCTGTGGATTCTGAAGTCATCATGGATCAGCTGGATGAAGTCCTGATCGAATTTGACAGAATCCTTAAAAAATATAAAATTCATAAGATCAAGACCATAGGTGATACTTATATGGCTGCAGGGGGTATTCCGGATAAGAACATCACCAACCCCATCGATGTGGTCATGGCTGCACTGGAAATGAATCTGTTCCTGAACCAGCTGAGACGGATTGACGGCAAACGGTACTGGAACCTGAGCCTGGGAATCCATACCGGTCCGGTTACAGCCAATGTTTCCGGGAAAAAGAAGATCACATACGATATCAAGGGAGATACGGTTAATATAGCCCACCGCATGCAGGGGGTAGGGGACAGCGGAAAGATCCTGATCTCGGTAATGACCTACGAACTCATCAAGGAATTCTTCATTTGTGAATATTACGGGAAGATGCCGGTCAAGTATAAGGGCGATCTGGAGATGTTCGTGGTCAACGGCATTCGGCCAGAGTTCTCCTTAAAGGGCAGGGGAATGTTCCCCAATGCGCTGTTCGATACGAAATTCAAGCTGATCCAGTTCACGGATATACAGGAGATTATTCTGGATAAGCTGGAGAAAGAATTGCCTGGATTCCTCTATTACCACAATGTGAAGCACACCGTTGATGTGGTCACAGAGGTCGAACTGATCGGATGGGCTGAAGGGCTTGACGATGACGGGATCCTTTTGCTGAAGACTGCCGCCTTGTTTCATGATGCAGGGCACACCATCGCCTATGATGATCATGAATACCAGGGAACCTTGATGGTGAGGGATTATCTGCCCGAATACGGGTACAGCGGAGAGCAGATTGAGCAGATCTGCAAAATCATCATGGCCACCAAACTTCCTCCACGGCCCACTGACATTTACGAGGAGATTATCTGCGATGCCGACCTGGATTACCTGGGACGAAGTGATATGATTCCCGTCTCCAACACACTTTACAAAGAATTGAAGGAGCAGGACAAGATTGGAACGCTGAACGACTGGAATAAACTCCAGATCAAGTTTATTTCGGGCCATTCATATTTCACCAAAACGGCCCAGAGCCTCAGGGAGGTAAACAAGCAAAATCAAATTGAACGCATTAGAAAACTGATCACTTAGTAATCTGAATAAGGAGTGGGATAGAGCATGTATTTGGTTATATTTGACACCGTATTCTTGTAACGCTCAACTTGATTCATTTCCTGCCATTTGGGAGAAGAAGAGAATGCTTTCCAGTGCTCTTTTTGAACGGTTGTGTCTGCATGGGCTGTCATGTACATCAGGTGTGGCATTCTTGAACTGGAGATCACTTCCCCAAAAAATACCGGATTGAATTCCAGTTCCCGGAAGAGTGCTGCTTCACCTGAATTGAACATCTCAACTTTCCTTTCACAGAGAAGTTCCGTAGGGCCCTGGTAACTCCTTAATTCATACACCCGGCCGGTCCTGGGGGACTCCAGTTGAGGTGGTGTGAGGCGGGGTGTCTCGCTGAAAGCTTTTAACAAGATGGTCTCAATCCGGGAGTAGGGCGGATTGTCGTAGGGGGCTTCAATATAATCGTTCCCCGCTTCAAGATACTCCTTGTCGGACTTGAGTTCAGCAGGCAGTCCGATGTATTCGCCAAGGGAGCTGTACGGTACCAGGATAAGAATGGCATTCTCTGTTTCGTTGCCCTGTTCCCTGAGTTTAAACACGCCAACCTGGTTTATTCCGGCCCTGTGCAGGGCGGGCAGGTATGCGCTCTCCAGGTAGTCATCCAACCTTGCTTCCTGGGTATCTGTATCGTAGCGGAAGATTTTTAGCTCGAAATAGTACCGCTCTTCGGTTTCACTGCATGAAGGGGTCAGTGTACTGATGAACAAGATTAGAAGGAGGACCAGGGGTGTAAGATGAAGTTTCATGGGTTTGTTTTTAGGAAGTATGAATATATAATAAATTTGGTTAAAAGTCTCTGGTCCCATGCTAACTGGGTAAATATGCGTAATATTGCGCCAAATCTGTTTACTGAATGAAGGTTCTGGCTTATACAATCATGTTTATATTGGCAATCCCCGGGGTCCAGGGATGGTCTCAGGGCATCGGGAATGGGGAGGTGGAAGGCAGTGACTGGAACAGGACCCGGGATATCCTGGATTGTGCGCCCAGGCTGGTGGACCGGAGGGATTTGGTAGAGGATAATTTCAATCACCGGTATGTGACTGATAATCCAAGAGATATAGAGATAGGTTATTTCTCCGTTGAGCCCATTACCTACCTGGAGGAAGGAAGGCGTTTTTGTGAAGCACTCCTGCCGGCATCGGGCGTGAGCCACACCTATTTTCGGGGTTGCTATGTGACCTCCTATTACCTGCCGGGGGATGGGGTATATAATGTATCCATTGCCTCCAATGCACTGATTTTTAACAATGAGCTAAGGATCATCAATGCTCAGAATACCATCGCAGAGATCGAAGCCACGCACAGGATGGAGATAGAGGTGGATACAACATTGAATCCCAGTTCACCGGAAGATATTACTTTCAGATCCAACCGGGCCTATGGGTGGGAACTGGAGATTGACCAGTCAGGTGCCTGGCATGGGGAACTGCTGCGGGGTGAACTGGTTTTGTATGATTCTGAGCTGCCCGCAGGACTGTCAAAATTGGTGATAATGAAAAGGATAAAAGGCCCGGGGCTGGTTAGAATCTGGGAGTCTGTCATCTTCAGGGTGAATTCTGTCTCTTCATATAAGTACGATCCCATTTTCCAGGCTGCTTGTCTGTTCAGCCTTGAACCGCTCAGCGTTACCACAAGATTGCTTCCCTGCGAACAGTAGCATTTTTATCCCGATTAGCGGTCTGATTTATAGATCTCTTCAGGTTGCTCCATGGATAGGGACGTGGCCCCTGTGGTAATTGTTACACTGTTGGCTTCATCAAATACAGTTTTCAGTGGTATTTCTCTGGCTGCCCTCCACACTTTTCTTGGATTCAGATCAATCCGGGCTGAAGAAAATTCCGGCCGGTTGAAATTCAACAGATATCTGGAATAGAAATCCGGATCCCGCTGGGGAGCAACAAATGGTTTGCTGGTTTTTCCCTGTTCGTCCATATGGCAAAAATAGACTTTCGATAAAATCCCATCCTCCCTCTTGCTTACAAACATCATCCATCTGCCGTTTTGGGACCAGCTGGGATAACTCTCCACATCGGAGGAGTTGGCTTCGGTTTTCTCCAATTTCTTTGAATCGAGCCGGTAGGTGTATATGTCCGATTCAGGATTGTAAATGGAGAAATATCCATAATCGAGCAGGCAAAAACAAATGGTATTGTTGTCTGGTGCAATGCGTGGAAATGAGATGCTCTTTTTCAGTGTGCCCGCATCCAGGATCGTATCGATTTTCCCGAATGATTTGGTGGCCGGATCGAATCCAATACGGAGCAGACTGTATCTTAAATCTCTGTAGTTGGTGCTATCTGTTGATTTTGGGGCACTAATGAAATAGAGCTGTTTGCCATCAGGCGACCATGTGGGAAGGTTCTCCCGTGCCCCGGTGGCCAGTTCTTGAGGACGGGTAATCAAATTATTTCCCACATCGTACAACACAATGTCCGAATATTTATCCTGCACATAGGCAATCTTATCTTTGACTGAGTGAAAATCCTGGTTGATCCGGTTCACCGAGAAGGCAATAAATTTACCCGATGGATGCCATGAAGGATAGGCTCCTGCGCTACCAATATAATCACTGCTTGTATCAATAAATTTCAAGGTTTCGCCGTATTTGATCATAGTACCTCCGTATTTTGCTCGCATATGGAACATGAATCGATCCGGACTGGAGGCACTGATGCTATGGCAATTCATGCAGTTATGATCGGTCAGTTGATTGATGGAGATCGGATAGGTCTTCAGGGTTTTGAGAGAATGCTGATATATACCCATTTCATTCCATAAGACATTGGCCGGAGGTATTTTCCGGTAAACAATAAACTCATCTATGAGATCTCGTGAAATCCAATTGGCAATGGTTGGATATTTATGCCACTCATTTTGCTCATCTTTTCTGAACAGGTCAATAAACAATGTATCTTCCTTATTATTTGAAACAAGTCTTTCCCATTTGCCTTGGGGTATGACCATCCTGTTTCCTCTGGCCCTGAGCCAGAATGATTTGTTTCCGGCGCGAAAATGCGATTTAAATGCCTTGCCCTGTTCCTGTACTGTAAAGTTCAGCGGACCCATATTGAATGGGATGGCAATGTGGGCGTAATCGGGATAAATTGTGGCCTCTGTTTCTGTGTTTTGAAAATCCGTTATCTCCTTGCTGCACGAAGCAAGCGTCAATATTATGATAACAAAAAAAGTGTATTTCAGTGGTTTGCGCATCCCGCTATTGCTTTTCGGTTCTTGATAATGGACTATTAAACATGATATAGTACCAAAATGTATGATTGTACTGCTGCACTGCATTTTTGGCCATGGCAAGGCCGCCTGCTTTCTGTACAGCAACAGAAAAGTCCTTAAAATCCTGAATGGCCTCGTTGCTGATCTGATAACCCCGGAAATCGAAATCAGGATCCTGGGTCAGCTCAAGGTAAAGGAGCAATGCCTCTTCAACCAGCCGTGGTAACCGGGTATAGCCCAACTGCTTAAATGTGGGAATCTCGTTGGCTATATTTCCCACCTTGTGGGTGATCAGGTAATTGGCAATCAGGTACTCAAAAGCCATTTTGTTTTGAGGATTACTGATAAAAAAACGCTTCAGCTTATTTTCCGGCCGGGCCAAACCTGTGAAGAAATCATTTTCAGGGAAGTTATCCTGCAGTCTTTGAACATCCTTATCTATTTCTCCATGCAGAAGACCGGCATGATCCTTTGCCCATTTTTTATGTGCAAGGGATTGGTTGAGCAGATTCCAGTATCTTGAAGCAATAACAAACTGGCCTGCAGCTGCATAGTTGATGATCAGGCATTTTAGGGTATGCGGTCTATTGCCCCGGGTGATGAGGGCTTCGTTGGCAAAATGTCTCGATTCATTGCCATATCCCATTTCAAAGTAGAAATCAGCTTTCGGTTGAGCAATGTTGCCATCTGTGGCATTGTCAAGAAAAAGCCCCTCAATTCCGGATGGTTGTGGATATTGAAATAAAACGTCCAGCAAAAGGCCCTGGTGGTAAAGGGCCCGGTTTGTTTGAAAATGCAGCAATTTGGAGTTGAAGTACTGAAAATGTCTGGCATTTTTAAGTACACCTAGCCAGTTTTGCTGTTGCGCGTAATATTCAATTTGATAAATCTCTTTTTTTGCTATATCAAAAGAGAAATGATAAACCGCCGCTGACAGCAAAACAGGAATCCCATATTGGAGAACCCTTTGACCTATCTTTTTTCCAGGGGTTAATGTCTGCAGGTCCATCCTCTTTTCCGTGGCACGTAACAGGATGATCACCAGGGGTGTTAAAACGTAGATGGCATATGCCGCAGCTTTTACTTTGTGGTAGATTGTTGGAACAAAGGGTTCGAAATAGGCTTGCTGAAAAGTATAATTCATGCCGGTAATCAGGCTGAGGGCCGGAATTGCGATGGCCAGAAAGGCAAAAAGCAGTTTCTGATATTTTGAATTGGATTGATGGATGATCGCGATGATGCAGGAGAGGTAGAATCCTGGTACTCCAAAAAGAAAGTAGTTGAATAAAAGGACCGCTGACACCGGCAGCCATTTAAGCTGGTTTATTTTATGCGAGATAAAAACCCCCAGTGCTATCATCCATGTGCTGAATACAATACTGCTTGTCAGTGTAAATGAGAAAGTATAATCAAAGAGAGGGAGCAACAGAGAAAGTGACATTGTAAAAATTCCAATCAGGAAAAAGGGGTGATGCCGAAGCCTGCTGAACAGGGTTTGAAGGGAGAGGAAGAATAGCCCCACCATGGTAAACAGGACCAGAAAGCCCACTGCTTTGAAGTTGAACAGTGAAATGATGTGCATGGCCATCACATCGTTGATTCCGCCAATGTGATGAAAACCATCAATGAACCTGTCAGGAACGGATTCCTGTATAAAACAGATGATTCCGGGATCTATGTTTTTAAAAAGAATGTAGGTAAAACCCAACAGGACTGTCAGGGCATAAATCTGCTGACCTTTAATTTGTGTGCTATACGTCATGGGGTGTGGTGAATCCGGAATAAAAATAGGAATTATTGTTATACGGGCAACACAATTGAAAAAACGGGGGCGTGCTAGAAAGTGTAGGAGAATTGCAGTGCTGCGCCGCCGGGTACATATCCCAGGTTGAAATCAGAACCTTTGGTGGTTGCCTTCAAGAACCTGACATTGTTGCTTCCCTTGGCCAGTACCCAGATGATATCAGCTGCCCAGATGGCAGCCCCCAGGGAGATGAATACTTCCTTGTCTCCCTTAAACCAGGCGTACTGCATTTCTCCCTCGAAATACCTTTCCCAATAACGGTCCAACCCCTCGTAGCGATAGTAATCAGCCTTTAAAACCAGTCTATATTCGCCCTCAGCCTGGTAGCGTTGGTTCCCAAGGTAAGCGCCCAGCCCGATGAGTCCAAGGGAAGAGATGGTCCTCATATATGGTTTGAATTTTATCATCCTCCTGTCAGCTACAAAATAGTCCCCAAGCCCGGGCAAAATAAATGAAAGAAACGCATTGCCCGGTCCACCCGTGTTGCTGAACTGTTTGCTAATCCCGTCAATGAAGAGTACCGGCACCAGGTCAGATCCAAGACCTTGAATATCATTGGTGATATCCCATTCAATGATCCTGTTCATCCCCCCCGGAATATGAGGGCCAATATCACCCTTCATCAGTGTAGGGGTTACCAGGTTAAAATCTTCATCCAAAAACTTCAGGTCCACAAGGTGTGTCGAACCTGGTTTTCTGACTTTAATATCGTAATGGATAATGGCTCTGTTTTGATGGATGGTAATATCCACATTCTTTGGAACCGCCAGTCTCTGTCCGAAAAGGTTCCCCTGGGATATCAGAAAAAACCCTGCCAAAACGATTATTGAAGTAAATATTTTCATGCTACTTTAAGAATCCAGGCTGTTGTAATAGTCGAATACCCTGGTCAGACCTGCATTGTCCTGGATATTGATATTCTCTGCCCTGATGAATTTTTTAATCTCCTCCGCTTTATCAGCAAAGAGCTCAAAAATTGTCTTTCTTCTATTCTTTAGCAGGATAACCTCAGAACCCTCTGTTTCCTGATAATAAATCTGCTGGTACTGGACGAAAACATCAGCCCCACCTGCCCAGTTATAGGTAACCGGTCCCCCTCCACTCTTGATCTTTACGTCGTGTCGCATCAGTAATTTGCAATCCCCGTTACTAAGTACCTGGAAATAGGCTGAGCCCAGATGGGGATGTCTGCCTGTTCTCCTTACATAAAGGCCATACAGGAAATTCATATTGCTGATGGAAATGCTCTTTACATTGAATGGGGCAGTGATGGCAAAAGTGTCCTTTTGGTAAACCATCTCGAATTCCTGGGCATACAGGTTGTATCTGAACAGCCCGTAGAGCTTGAAGAAATCATTGATTTGTGCCTCATAATCAACCCGCAACTTTTTAAGGTAATTGAGCAGGTTCTTCTGTAGCTCATCCGTTATACCGGACATACCGGAAAAATCGCTGTTGAAAATCCTGAGGTCAAACTCAAGTTCATCCCCCTGCTGATCTCTTCCCTCCCTGATAAGCGCCAGACCCTTGGCCTTGGTTTCAGGATCTGTGATTTTCTCAATCAGTCCATTGATCTTACTGATCATGATGCGGTACTCTTCCAGCCTGGCTTTTTCATTTTTTTCGCTTCTTGCCTGTTTGACGAGATCACTTTTCATTTCCAGGAATCCGAACATCCAGGTTTCTGACAGGTAGGGTGAGCCAGCCACGGTATATTCAGCAGATCCGGAGCCACTCAGCATAAATGTACCGCTGTACGTTCCTCCGATATTGACATTCTGTATCTGTGAAAACAGGGCTGATCTCACAATTGCACACAAGCAGACTATGAAAAGGACCCTTTGCATCATTTGTAAATTCTTCTTCAGGAAAGTGTTCGTGCTCAAAATTAACAGAAAATGCAACATGTTGGAAACAAGTGTTGCTTAGAAGGTGCAGGCGTATTTGAAGGCAAGCCCGCCGGGAATGTAGCCCAGGTTAAAATCTGAATCCCTGGATGTAGCTTTCAGGAACTTCGTATTGTTGCTTCCCCTTGCAAGGACCCATAAAATGTCCGCAGCCCAAAGTGCAGTTCCTGCGGTAATCAGTATTTCTTTATCCCATTTAAAAAGGTAATAATCGGGTGCCCCCTTTGCCTCTCTGAAATAATACACATCTTCTCCAAAATAGCGCCATGCGTCCGGCTTCACATATTTTTCATAAACTACTTCGAAGCTGCGCTTTGAGCCTGCAAAGATACCCATTCCTATTAGCCCCAAAGATGAAATGGTTCTCAGGTAAGGCTTAAACACCATCATTCTGTGGTCGGCAACAAAATAATCACCAAGTCCCGGCATCAGAATGGATAACCAGGCATTCCTGATTCCGCCTGTTTTGCTGAACTGTTTGCTTTTTCCATCGATGAACAATATGGGTGTTACCCGTGATCCAAAGAGTTGCAAATCATTGGTTACATCCCATATAATGGTTCTGTTGTTTCCTCCGGGGATACCGGGTCCAATATCACCGGTTAACAAATTGGGAATGACCAGGTTGTAATCTTTATCCAGGAATTTCAGGTCCACCAGGTGAGAAGCAACTGTACTTTTTGATTTGATGTCAAAATGTATGATGGCCCGGTTCTGGTCTATAGAAACATCTATGTTTTTAGCCTGGGGGATCCGTTGTCCTTCAAGGTCAGCTAAAAAACCTGACAATATCCCGAATAATAACCATATACCTTTCAACTTCTTCAATTTTTTATTTTATGAATCCAGGTTGTTATAGTAATTGAACACCCTGACCAGTCCGGCCTCTGCATGTATGTTGATCTTCTCTGACCTGATGAATTTTTCTATTTCCTCCGACCTGTCTGCGAAAAGCTGGCGGATGATTTTTTTCCTATTTTTCAGCAGGATCACTTCAGATCCCTCACTCTCCTGGTAATACAGTTGCCGGAACGGTACAAAAGCATCGCCCCCTTCTGCCCATCCGTAGGTAACCGGAGCGCTTCCGCTCTTGATCTTGGTGCCGTGGCGCATCAACAGTTTGCGTTTCCCGCTGCTCAGGATCTGAAAATAAGCTGAACCCAGGTAAGTCTTTCGATTGCTTCTCTCTACGAATAAGCCGTAAAAGAAATCCATGTTGCTGATGCGAATACGCCTCACATTAAATGGGGCTGAAATGGCAAAAGTATCCCTGTTATACACCATCTCAAATTCCTGTGCATAAAGGTTATATCTGAAAAGTCCGTTGATTTCAAAGGTGTCGTTGGCGGGGGATTCTTCAAGAATACCCTCTTTCATCTCCAGCGTGCCGAACATCCATGTATCGGACAGATACGGCGATCCGGCAATTTGATAGTCAGATTCAACACTCCCGCTTAATAAAAAAGTACCGTTGAAACTTCCGCCTATATTCACATTCTTTATCTGGGAATATACAAGTGATGTGATCCCTGCAGTCAGTAACAGGATGATGAAAACCCTTCGCAGCATAGCTGATAGACCCGATTTTTAAAAATAGGGGGGTAAATATAGGAATTGTTATCCAGATAACGATGTCATTATGGAAAAGCCTTATATTGAAACATGAATCAACCCAAAATGAGATGTACATACATTTCAATCGGCTTTCGGGTATCGTTTTAATACTGGTTTTTATTCTGCTACTTCCCAAAGCGCTTCAGGCCCAGAGCATGGATGGAGAGATCTTCCTGCCAAAGGAGTTTTCCAAAGCTTATATCACCATCAAAAGAATAGAGGTTACCGGGAACGAAAGGACCAAAGAGAGGATCATTACAAGGGAGCTGGACTTTTCTTTGGGAGACAGCCTGGCAACGTTTGAAGATAAAGCCTCGAAATTCAAGATTTCAGGACAGAAGCGGTTTGGCAGGGTCGATTCGAGCGAGGTAGTCCGGCGCATCCAATTCAGCAGGGAGAACATTATCAACACCAAGCTTTTCCTGACGGCGGATCTCTATCTTGAGCAGATGGAAGGAGACGATTATGCGCTTCGGATTGAAGTGAAGGAACGATGGTATTTCTGGGTTTTTCCCATCATTCACCTGGATCACCCCAACTTCAATGACTGGCTGAAGAATCCTGATTTTTCCCAGTTTACCCAGGGCCTGTTTATAAGCCACAACAACATGTGGGGATTGAGTCACCAGACTTCCTTGATGGGCTACATGGGTTCTTCCAGTGGGGTGGGATTGGGATACTATATTCCGTGGATTGGACATGGACAGAAGGCTGGTTTGAGAGTGGGAGCCATATACAGAAACTCCACGGTGGTAGAATATGGATCTCTGGAGAATGAGCGCCAGATTATTTTTGAAGAAGGCAGCCTGAAACAGGTTGATTTTCTGACCACCCTTACCCTGAGACCGGGACTCTATAATTATGGCAAGATAAGAATCACTGCCTCCAACCACCAGATTTCAGATCACATATATAATCTTACGCAAAACGATTCCCTGGCCTGTTTTCTTCCTGAAGGGAAAGACCATGTGAGTTTTGTAAACCTCTGTATTGAATATGCCTACGACTCCAGGGACAACAGGGCTTACCCGCTGCAGGGTAACTATTTGAAAGGATTCGTTGATAAAAGAGGAATGGGGATCCTGGCACATGATGTGGACTATTTTTACTATGGGATAGACATGCATTTTTACCAGCAACTCAGCGGAAGGTGGTACACTGCTGAGTTGTTGAAGCTGGCCAACTCTTCCAGCGAAAACATCCCCTATCATTTTAAACAGAACCTGACCGGTTCAGAAGATTTCATCAGGGGCTATGACTATTTCGCACTGAGGGGTGATCAGATGTACTACTTCAGAAGCAACCTGAAGTATAATGTCATTAAACCCGGTATGATGCCGGCCCGGAAGGAGAAGCACAAGGACAGCAAATTCAGGAACCTTCCCTATGCCTTTTATATCAACCTGATTGCCGATGTGGCTTACCTCACGGAGGATACATACGCGGTTTTCAATCCCTATAACAACAGGATGCTTTATACCTGGGGGATCGGGTTGGATTTCATCAGCTATTACGACCTGGTTCTGAGGTTCGAGTATGCTTTCACAAGCATTGGTACCCGTGGTTTCTACTTTGGATTTGGTATGCCAATCTGACAATGTAAAATCCCGGCTTGAATTTCCTGTTTGTACCGTTTCTAAAAAAGGCTCCGGTTTTTTACTGGCAACCTTTATCTGTTATCTTTGGTCCCTTGAAAAATACCAGGGAAATTAAAGAAAACACAAAAAACCCAGCCCATGAAAATCACAATACTGCTCGTGCTGTTCTCCTTTTATTGCACATTGCTTTTTTCGCAGGTTCCTGAAGGCGGGATCATGCTAAACGCAACAACAGGTACCACGTATCAGAAAATAGGCAATTGTACGGTTACCCGGGTGGATGTTGAAGGCCAGACTTTCAACAGTGCCATCAGGGTTCAGACCGGTGCAAATATGTCCAATGCATGGGATGCACAGCTTAAGTTTCCTGCAGTGGCCGGCATAGAGAAAACAGATGTGGTGCTGGTGGCCTTTTATGCCCGCACCATCGAATCGGCAGAAGAAACGGGAGAGGGTTTTGTCATGGCCACCATCGAACTGAATGTGGCTCCAAACACCAAAGAGCTGTATCACAAAGTATCCATTGGGAATGAGTGGCGTGAGTACTACGCCCCAGCGGAAATTGTGAACACACGTTCTACCTCCCAGGTCAGCTATCTGTTTCACATGGGTTATTCATCACAAACGGTGGAGGTAGCGGAGGTCCGCTTCCTGAATTATAAAAATACCCTGGAGATTGAGGATCTGCCGGAAACCGAGATCACCTATGTGGGACAGGCACCGGATGCATCCTGGCGGGCTCCGGCCCGGGAGAGAATTGACCAGATTCGTAAAGGCGCGGCAGAAATCGCCTTTTTTGATGAACTGGGAGAACCTCTGAAAGATGCTGAAATTCACATTGAGATGATCCGTCACCAGTTTGGATTCGGCACGGCCGTGGTGGCCAGAAGGATTGATACCAGCAAGGTTTACAGGGATACGCTGTTCGATGTGTTTAACGAAGTGGTATTTGAGAATGACCTGAAGTGGTCCCCTTTTGAAAACACCTCAACCCACAGCACCATTCTAAGGGCTCTGGATACCCTGGATGCTCACCATGTCCCTGTCAGGGGTCACAACATTATCTGGCCCTCTTACAGATTTATGCCTGATTTTATGGCGGACTTCGCCAAGGATCCGGAAGGCATGCGTGTGGAAATTGAAAACCGCTTTGATGAAGTGGCCGGGTTTGCCAGGGGACGGCTCAATGACTGGGATGTAGTGAATGAGCCCTATTCGGAGCATGATGTGCAGGATCTCCTGGGAGATGAAGTCATGGCCGAATGGTTTAAGCGGACCCGCAGGATAGACCGGGGAGTCAAGCTCTATGTGAATGATTATTCCATCCTCAGTGGTGGTGGCAACAACAGGGTGAAGCAGGATTATCTCTACAACCTGGTACGTTATATCGATAGCCTGGGAGGAGGGATTGACGGAATCGGAATGCAGGGACACTTCAGTACCGAACTCACCTCCATCAGCAAAGTGTATGACATTATCGACAGATATGCTGATCTGAACAAGGAAATCAAAATCACCGAGCATGATATAAACATTACCCAAAGGGGTGTCCAGGCTGATTACACCCGTGATTTCATGACCATTGCATTTAGCCATCCCTCGGTGAAATCACTGCTTGTGTGGGGATTTTGGGCCGGGGCACACTGGAAACCGGAAGCTGCCTATTTTGACGAGGATTGGAACATCAGGCCCCATGGAGCGGTCTGGAGGGACCAGATTAAAAAACAGTGGTGGACTCCGGCCATGGATACGGTATCTGATGAAAACGGAACATTCAAATTCGAAGGATTTCTGGGAACTTATTCCTATTCTCTGAGTGACGGAGACACAGTTCGAACCGGCACCTTTGTCCTGGATCACTCCAAGCAGAGCGGATTGGCCAACCGAATCATTATCTCCATGGACGGCGCCATTCCCGAATCGGTACAGATCACGCCCGACCAGGAAGGCTTTATCTGTGCCGGAGAAGCAATGACCCTGAAGGCAACCGGGGGAGAGGGGCTTCAATATGCATGGACGCTGGAAGGGTTGGCTCTTCCCGACTCGAGCGCCTCCATCGTGGCAGTGGATTCAGGCCTGTACCAGGTCACTGTGTCTAAAAATGGTATTTCACTCACCTCTGAACCTTACCTGCTGGAGGTAATTGCTGTGCCTGCAACACCACAAATTGTGGCCTATGGGGGACTTGAAGTTTGTGCCGGGGAATCTCTTACCCTCTCCCTGGATGGAATTCCGGATATTCAGTCCGATTATGAATGGTTTCTTGATGGCAACCGGGCACAATGGGGTGGTTCATCCATTGCTGCAGGCATTCCCGGGAATTATACTGTGCAAATATTCGACGACGGATGCTCGTCGGTTTCAGAAACGGTAACCGTTACGGAATTACCTGCATCGGATCCGCGATGTGTCACCGGAATTAAAAACCACGAATCATCCTTCCGCATCTTTCCGAATCCCTGTCACGGTGCTGTCCAGGTTGAACTTTCGTGTGAATCCGGCAGCAGAACCATAATCGAATTATACGATGCCATGGGGAAATTGGTGCAATCAAAGCAGATTGATGCAGGCACATTACAACTGACCCTGTCTGTTCCCGAACCTGGTCTCCATTTGATGAGAATCACACAGGGGAAGCATGTTCAAACCTATAAACTGGTTTCGGAGTAGTCAATATTGTCATTTAAAGCAATTAATCCAGTGGCAGAAGCCGGATATTTTTCCACCTTACCTGGTAGGGTGTGGTGTCCTTACCCACATCGTGAACCTGGAGACCGATGATCCCGCTGTCAGAAAGCGCGTCCCTGAAATCGGAAACCACTATGCCATTGATCATGGTTTTGATGGCATCTCCTTTGCATTCAATACGGTAGTTGTTCCATTGCTTGGGTTTAAATGCCTTGCCCTCTTTCGAATCGTTTTCGGGCCACCAGGGCATCATGGCCCTGCGGGCCTCGTCATAAACCCCTCCTGAACCCCCTCCTGCAGCGATCTCCACCTGGTATCCGTATACCCTGTCAGCAGGAATGGTATTGGATGCGTATTCGCCTTTTTCATTCCTGAACCAGAACATCAGTTCGTGGGGGGCAATCTGGCTTCTGAACTGAACCCCCGAGTTCAGTTCATTGTCCTCAAGCAGTACTTCAAATTCAAGGATAAAATCCCCATACGTTTTTTCAGTGCATAGAAATGAATTGGGACTGTTGGGGACCGCCTGTCCCACAATGCATCCATCCTCCACATGGTATTTGGCCTTCCCGCTGTGGATGGACCATCCGTCCAGTGTCTCGCCGTTGAACAGGTTGATCCAACCATCTTCCAGGGCAGGGGAGGTACAATGGACCGGTAGTAAAAAGAGGGCCATTGCCAATGAAGCAAAATAGTTTAATCTCATGGTAAATGAGTTGTGGTTGGTAATTGTACTAAATTAATGATTATTATTGAATACCAATCTCTGTTTTGTATCTTGGATTCCTATGCTCATCGTCGCACTCCTTTTCAACATCTGTTTTGGCAATCTCTTTCTCCAGGAGACATACAAAGGCCACCCGGAGATACTGTTTGAGAGCGGAACCGAAGGGTATGCCTGTTACCGGATCCCGGCCATTTTGACCACCACCAACGGCATCCTTCTTGCCTTTGCTGAAGGCAGGAAGGGTGGTTGTTCTGATACGGGGGATATCGATCTGGTGATGAAACGGTCTGAGGACCAAGGAAGAACCTGGAGCGAATTGATGGTGATCCGCGACGATGGTGAGAATGTATGTGGCAATCCTGCTCCGGTGGTGGACAGAACCACAGGGGTCGTTTATCTGCTCTCCACATGGAATCTTGGTGAGGACCATGAAAGTGCAATAATCGAAGGAACAAGCAGGGACACACGCCGCGTCTTTGTGATGCTTTCTGAGAATGAAGGGAGAACCTGGACAGAGCCTCAGGAGATCACCGGGTCGGTGAAGGAGGATCACTGGACCTGGTATGCCACCGGGCCATGCCATGGAATCCAGCTTAAAAATGGAACACATGCCGGCAGACTCCTCATTCCTTGTGACCACATAGAAGCCGGATCGGAAAAGTACTTTTCACATGTGATCTTTTCGGATGATCATGGAGCCAGCTGGGAATTGGGAGGCACAACACCGGAGGATCAGGTGAACGAATGTACGGTTGCAGAATTGGCTGACGGAAGGTTGATGTTGAACATGAGAAACTACGACCGGTCACAGAAGAGCAGGAAGGTATCATACAGCCAAGATGGGGGAGAGCGTTGGAGTCACCTGGTTTCTGACACCACCCTGATCGAACCCATTTGTCAGGCCAGCCTTCTTTCGGTCACTGCCGGTGATGAAGGGAAACATTTCTTGCTTTTTTTGAATCCTGCGGATAAGCATGAAAGGCAGATGATGACCCTCAGGATCAGCGAGAATGGTGGCGTGGACTGGACCGGTTCTATTTTACTTCATGAGAGCCCTTCAGCCTACTCGGACCTGACCCAGCTGCCAGGGGGAGACATTGCTTGTTTGTATGAAGCCGGAATGGACAATCCCTACCAGGGGATTGTGTACCGGGAGGTTTCCTGGTCGCAGATTTTAGTTCACACAAAGCAAAACAAACCTATAAACTAAAAGTTATAAAATGAATCGACGTGAATTTTACAGGAACAGCAGTTTGCTGGGTATGGGATTGATGGCAGGAAATTCTGTATTCGGAAGGGAACTTTCGATTTCCTCGGATCCTGCATTTTATACGGAGGCAGCCAGAAAGCTCCCCGTCAGGCAATTTGATGTGGTTGTTGCCGGAGCCGGCACGGCCGGTGTAATTGCAGCCATTGCATCCGCACGGCAGGGGGCCAGGACCATTCTGGTGGAGGCCAAAGGATATCCGGGTGGAGTGGCTGTGGAAGGTGGAACGGCGCTGCATAGTTTTTATAACCTTTGGAAAGCGTTTCCCGGGGTTAAAAAGAGGCAACTTGTACGGGGTATTCCTGCGGAGATGGTCGATCGTCTCACAGCCAGGGGAGGGGCTACCGGTTATGCTGAGATGATGAAGCACTATGAATACGACGCTGTTTGTACGGCCATCGATACTGAAAAATACAAGCTGAATGCATTTGAAATGCTGGACGAAGCCGGAGTCTATGTGTGTGTAAATACCCTGTTGGCCGGTGTGATCAGGGAGAAGAAAGAGGTGAAGGGCGTGATCCTGGAGAGCCGTTCGGGCCGTGAAGCCATATACGCCAGATCATTTGTGGACTGCACCGGGTATGGTGATCTGGCGGCCCATGCAGGAGCTGAATTCACAGAACCCAATGATTATGCAGTGGTGAACAGCATGGGCCTGGCCAATGTGGATATCGAGCGCTACTTTCATTTCCTGAATTCCTCCGATTCGGTGGGACAACTGGCCTACGGTCCCCGGGACGGAGTCCCCGGACAGATCGTACGCCTGGGATCGGAAGGATCCAATGGATATCCAGATGATTTTGTTCAGGGCGCCCGGGAAATTGGGATGTCGGCCATCTCGACCACTGTTCATGACGATTACCTCATGTTCATCAAACTGAATCTGAAGCTTTCCCAGAGCCCCACCGACAGGGATACGGTGGCCAAAGCGGAATTGGAATTGCGTAAACGGATGCAGACCGGTGTGGAACTTTTTAATAAATACATACCCGGCTTTGAACGTGCCTTCATTTCACGCACCAGTCCCAACCTGGTGATCCGCAGGGGCAGACTGGTCACCTGTGACTACGATATTACCCATGAGGATGTCATCAATGGTCGTCACTTTGAAGATGATGTTTTTGTATACGGCTTTCACGACATGGCTCCCAAATTCCAGATAAAGGATGGCGGAAGTTATGGAATTCCCTACAGGGCTTTGTGCGTGAAAGGCATCAGCAACCTTTATGCCTCCGGAATGATGATTACCTCCGACCACAGGGCCCACATGTCTACCCGCAACACGGTAAGTTGCATGGGACAGGGACAGGCCAGTGGTACCGCTGCAGCGCTATGCGCCCTGAACGATTATGACAGCAGGGGTCTTCCCTTCCGGAAGTTGCGCGATGAGCTGGAGGAGAACGGGGTCTATTTCGAATCTTAATTGGTTAACCAAAAGTTAAGCTCATGATGAGTCGAAATCATGTTTTGCTGATGTCCATCGTCCTTCTTTTATGCGTGATCTCATGCAATTCAGGAAAACAGGACCTGGCATCCCTTCTTCCCGAGGTGCTGAATAAACCGACCACAAAGGAGATCATCTCCTTAAATTCAGAAGATGATTCATCCTGGACCCTCTGGTACGGACTCCAGGATGAGCAGGCACCCCGTTCACCCCGGGAACTGAAAAGATCAGGCTTTTCAAAAATTCCGGCCACAGTGCCGGGCAATGTGGAAATTGACCTGCAGCACGCCGGAGTCATTGATGATCCCATGATCGGTGACAATGTGTATGATCTTCGCAAGTATGAAACCTACCAGTGGTGGTATCAACGGTCGTTTGGTAAACCTGATGTGGCCGAAGGAAAACGCATTGAGCTCAGTATGGAGGGGATCGATTGCATAGCCGATATCTGGTTGAATGATGTGAAGATTGCCAGGGTTGAGAACATGTTTGTGGAGCACCATTTTGATATTACTGAACTGCTCAGGGAGCAGAACCAACTGTATATCTGTATCCACTCCACCGTGCTGGAGGCTCGAAAACACCTGCGAAATAATTTTGGAGTCAGGTATGATGCCCTGGCCGAGGCGGTCAGTGTCCGCAAGGCCCCCCATATGTTCGGTTGGGATATCATGCCAAGGCTGGTGAGCGCTGGCATCTGGAGGGATGTGAATCTGGAAATCATACCGCCGACCCATTGGGGGAGTGTGTATTGGGTGACCAAAAATGT
>Ga0315535_1000370_pt1 | contig 31685 bp, 31 predicted proteins | sample SalMarSW160220MG_2_FD_203092 | JGI IMG/M metagenome (GOLD analysis project Ga0315535, IMG submission 203092) | Salt marsh sediment microbial communities from the Plum Island Ecosystem LTER, Massachusetts, United States - Salt Marsh Sediment SW1602-20 ... | reverse complement strand
GATGATGATTTTCGACCGCAGCCGCAACCTGCTCGAAGTGGTGCGCAACTTCATGGAGTTCTTCGTCGAGGAAAACTGCGGCTACTGCACGCCATGCAGGGCCGGGAATCGAATTCTGCTTACGCTCCTCGACCGCGTTATGAGCGGCAACGGCACACAAGAGGATCTCGAGGTGCTGAAAGACTTGGGAGAGAAGATCAAGATCGGAAGCCGCTGCGGCCTCGGGCAGACCTCGCCGAATCCGATCCTGACCTCCCTCGAGAACTTCCGCCCCCTGTACGAGAGCCTCATTAGGAAACCAACCGACGGTCTAAAGCGCTCCTTTGATGTGGAGGAGGCTCTGCGTGAGTCGGTCGCGATAACCGGAAGACAATCGACGGTCCTTTGAAAAGAGAGACGGGAGATGAAGAATATGGCAACGAAGATAACCTTCAACATAGATGACGTCGAGGTTCAGGCTGAAGCCGGACAGACGATCATGGAAGCCGCAGACGAAGCAGGGGTGTACATCCCGCGTCTGTGTACGATGAAAGGGCTCAAGACCCTCGGGAGCTGTAGAGTATGCACGGTGTTCGTCGACGGTAGGCCCCAAGCGGCCTGCACGCAGCCGGCAGCACAGGGCATCAACGTTGAAAACGACGGAGAAAAGGTCACGGCGCTCCGACGAACGATAGTAGAGATGCTCTTCGTAGAGGGAAACCACTTCTGTATGTTCTGCGAGAAAAGCGGAGACTGTGAGCTCCAGGCAGTGGCCTATCGACTGGGGATTACAGCCCCGACGCTGCCCTACCTCTACCCTCAAAGAGAAGTCGACGCGACCCATCCCGAGGTGCTCCTCGACCGCAACCGCTGCATTCTCTGCGGCAGATGCGTGGCGGCCTCCGTGGACAAGGACGGAAAGCACGTCTTCGACTTCGTCGGGCGAAGCTCGGGCCGTGAGATCTCGGTCAATTCGCATAGTCGTCTAGGAGACACCGATCTGCAATCCAGCGATCGAGCAGTCGACATCTGCCCGGTCGGTGCGATCCTGAGAAAACGCAGCGCCTTCAGGACGCCGATCGGAAAGAGGAGCTACGACGAGCAGCCAATCGGCAGTGAAATAGAAGCGAAGGGAGGTCGATGATGGACAAACCCAAGGTTGCAACCGCCTCGCTGGCAGGTTGTTTCGGCTGTCACATGTCGCTCCTCGATATCGATGAGCGTATCCTCCAGCTCGTCGACCTCGTGGATTTCGACAAGTCGCCAATCGACGATATCAAAGAGTTCACGGGTCGGTGCGCCGTCGGAATCATCGAGGGAGGATGCACGACCGATCAGAACGTGGAGGTGCTGAAGAGCTTCAGGGAGCACTGCGACATCCTCATTTCGGTCGGTGACTGCGCCACGATGGGCGGCCTTCCCGCCCTCAGAAATACCGTTCCTCTGCGCGAGTGTTTGGAAGAGGCCTACCTGAAGGGGCCGACCGTATACAATCCCGACAACAAGATACCGAGCGACCCGGAAATCCCGTTGATGCTCAACCGGGTATATCCGTGTCACGAAGTGGTCAAGATCGACTACTTCATTCCTGGATGTCCTCCCTCGGCCGACACCCTTTGGGAGGCACTGACTGCATTGCTGAGCGACAAGCCCGTGCGGCTGCCCTATTCGCTCTTGAAATACGACTGAGGTCAAGGAGAAGGGCCTATGGCAACTGAAAGCCCCGCCTACAAGCGAGTAATTATCGAGCCGGTGACAAGAGTCGAAGGCCATGGAAAGGTTTCGCTTCTGCTCGACGAAGCAGGAAAAGTCAAACAGGCTCGCTTTCACGTCGTGGAGTTCCGAGGATTCGAGCGATTCGTACAGGGCCGTCCCTTCTGGGAGGCGCCGGTCCTGGTGCAGAGGTTGTGCGGAATATGCCCGGTGAGCCACCATCTGGCTGCTGCGAAGGCGATGGACCGAATAGTGGGAGCCGACACCCTGCCGCCGACCGCCGAGAAGATGCGGAGACTGATGCACTACGGGCAGTTCTTCCAATCGCACTCTCTGCACTTCTTCCATCTCGTCTCGCCGGATCTGCTCTTCGGATTCGACGCCGACCCTGCGATTCGCAACGTAGTCGGCGTGATACGCAAGCATCCCGATCTGGCCGTGCAGGGCGTAATGATGCGCAAGTTCGGCCAGGAGATCATCAAGGCGACTGCCGGAAAGAAGGTGCACGGCACCGGCGCAATCCCCGGAGGTATCAACAAAAACCTTTCGATTCCGGAACGGGACTTCCTGCTGAAGGATGCGGACAAGATGGTCGAATGGGCAAAGGGAGCGGTCGAGATTGCCAAGAACTACACGGTCGAGCACATCAAAACCCTGGCGAGCTTTGCGGACTTTCCCTCGAACCACCTTTCACTCGTCCGAAGCGACGGTGCGCTGGAGATCTACCACGGCGGCCTGCGGGCCATCGATGCCGACGGGAAGAAGATCTTCGACCATGTGGACTACCTTCAATTCCCGGAGTACCTGGCCGAAGAGGTGCGCAACTGGTCCTACATGAAGTTCCCCTTCATACGGTCGCTCGGCCCCGAGAAGGGGTGGTACCGCGTCGGTCCACTGGCGCGCATCAACGCCTGCGATTTCATCGACACCCCGGAGGCGGAGGCTGCGCGGAAGGAGTTCTTCGCAGCGGTCGGTGACGGCCCCTGCAACCTCTCGATGGCCTACCATTGGGCACGTATGATCGAAACCCTCTACGCCGCCGAGAAGATCCGCGAGCTCCTGAACGACCCCGACCTTCAAGGTACGGATCTGGTTACGAAGGGCGAGCGGCGCCGGGTCGGGATCGGAGTCATCGAGGCACCGCGCGGCACGCTCTTCCACTACTACGAGGTAGACGATAACGACCTGATAGTCGCGGCCAACCTGATCGTATCGACGACAAACAACAACGAATCGATCAATCGCGCCGTTGCGCGCGTTGCGGATACCGACCTGTCGGGTCAGAAGATCACCGAGGGCCTCCTCAACCATGTCGAGGTCGCCATTCGCGCCTACGACCCCTGTCTCTCCTGCGCCACCCATGCGATGGGGCAGATGCCTCTCTCCGTGGAGCTCTACGATCACGAAGAGCATCTGATCGATAGGAAGATAAAGGATTGAGAACGACCACCGACGCCAAGATCGCCGTTTTCTGCTATGGGAATCCGGCGCGTGAGGATGACGGGCTTGGCCCCGAGCTCGCGCGCCGACTCGAAGGGCTCTCGCTTCCGCAGGTGACTGTTGAGTCGGATTACCAGCTGATGGTAGAAGATGCGGCGCTGATTTCAGAATCCGCGCTCGTAGTCTTCGTCGACGCTGCTCTCGCCGGAGAGGAGCCCTTTTCCTTTCGGCAGCTGGCAGAGCGGCCGGAAGCGGGCTACATGAGCCACAGCATTGATCCAGATCGGCTGCTCGGCCTGACCCGCGAAACGTTCGGGAGATGTCCGCCGGCCTATGCTCTCGCCATCCGCGGATACTCATTCGAAATGTTCAAGGAGGGGCTGACCGATCGGGCGTCGAGCAATCTCACGGAAGCCCTGAGCTACCTAGTCGGCTTTCTCCGCACCGAGGGGGCAGAACAACACCACATCCTTCGCCGCGGCACCGCTGGCGCGGGTGAACGCGCTTCAGGAGGCTTGAAATGAAAGAGGGCAAGTTCGTTGTACTTGCAATAGATGATGACGATGACGTGCTGTATGCGCTGCGAATCGTGCTCGAAAAGAACGGCTACGCGATGAACGAAGCGCGCTCGGCTGAAGAGGGGGTCCGCGAGTTCAAGAAGGAACGACCGGATTTCATCATCGCGGACCTCATGATGGAGTCGGTGGACGCGGGCAAGAACCTCGTGAAGGAGCTCCACTTTCTCGGCAACACCGCACCGGTCTACATGCTCTCGTCGGTCGGTGATGAGCTCGCCTCGAACATCGACTATGGCGAGCTCGGCCTGCAGGGGGTCTTCCAGAAACCCATCAATACCGACTCCCTCCTAACGACGCTGAAACGGAAGCTCAAAGGATAGGTTGCGCAAGACCTCTCTTAGAGAATCCGACATGCGACTCGAGACAATCCGTGAGGGAGAGCCTATCTCCTCCTCGAGCTCTTCGAGATAGGGAATGCGCCCAAGCAGGCGTGCTTTCGTTTCTGCCCCGTCGCCGGTCGCACTATCGTTGCCGTCTCGCACCATGTTGAGAAGATAGCCCCGCGTATTCACGCCGCCGGACGCCAACACCTCGGCAAGCCGCTGCGCGACCTGCCGCGAGAGGATCGACGGCGTGGAAATGAGGACGACCTCGATTCGGTCTACCCAACGCGAAAAATCCAGAATGGCCTCGCCAATTCCCGGCGGCATGTCGACGACGAGCACATCGAGCTCACCCCACACGACGACAGCGAGAAGCTCGAGAATTGCATCGGTAATCGCCTCGCCGCGCAGCGCCACACCATGGTTTCCGGTGAAGGGTACAATTCCCATGAACTTCACCCCGAGCGGCCCTTCGATCGGCAGGATACCCCCCTCCTCGCTCGGAAGACCCGGTTCCATTCCCAGGATGATGTGGTCGGAGGCTCCATGGAAGTCCAGGTCGAGCAGTCCGGTCTTGTAGCCGTTGTGGGCAAGCAGCAGGGCGGATGTGGCGGAGCAGCTGCTCTTCCCGACGCCTCCCTTTCCGCTTGCGAACACCACAATGCGTTTGACCTTGGCGAGCCGTCGTTCGACCACCGAGAGTCTAGGATCGCTCATTGCGCGTCACCGCTTCCCTCGGGCTCATCGAGCTCGATCGACTTTAGGGTTACACCCCTTCCCGCGGTTACCTTGTAATCGACGCCCCCGCATTGCGGACAGTGCAGGAAGGCCTGCACGGCTTCGGGAAGAAAATGAACCGCTTCCCTTTGGTCTTCACTGAGCCCGGTTTCACTCGCCAGATCCCATTCCGCGCCACAAGCGCCGCATCGGAATCTCGCGGGCTCGGTCTCGATGTTGATGCGTTCCTCCACCTTCGGGATCGACTCGAGAAGCGTCGCGAGCCCCGTCTGGAAGATCTCTTTGTCGATATTCTGAAGCTCGCCGAAAAGCAGATTGACCCCCCGCAATGTGGAGCCTGTGTGGCGCGCGAGCTCCTCCTCGATTGTGGCGGCAACCGATTCCGCCAAAGCCCATTCGTGCATACCTGATCCTAACCGTATTGCCGACGACCGGCAAGAGCAGGTAGCATTGAGGTTATGAACACCAACCTGCTCAACGAAAAACGCCGATGCACCATGACAGTAAGATAAGGAGAGTTAGAATAGTCTACCGCGGCGTCGTGCAGGGCGTCGGGTTCAGGCCGTTCATCTATCGCTCCGCCGTCTCCTGCGGCCTTTCCGGACACGTTCAGAACAGACGCTCGGAGGTGATCGCCGAGCTCGAGGGGACGAGCGAGGCTCTCGACCACTTCGAGTCGGAAGTCGCCGCCCATCTTCCCGGCCCAGCGCGGATCGATTCTGCGAGATTAGAGGAAATGTCGCCGCAGGGCAAGGACGGCTTCGCGATCCTCGAAAGCCGCAGCTCAGCCTACACCCTTCCTCCGATACCGCCGGACCTCGCGCTCTGCAGCAACTGCCGACGGGAGCTGCTCGATCCGACGAATCGCCGTTATCTCTACCCTTTCATCACCTGCACCGAGTGCGGCCCCCGCTACTCGATCGTAGAGGATACTCCCTTCGACCGAGAACGCACCTCGATGGTCGACTTTCTCCAGTGCGGCGAATGTCGAGCGGAGTTCGAAGATCCGTTGAACCGTCGTTTCCATTCACAGACGAACTCCTGCTCGAGTTGCGGGCCTACCATTCGTCTCGAGACGTGGAGAGGAGAGCCGGTAGCCGGAGATCCGCTCGTCCGAGCAATCGAGGAGCTCGCACGGGGGCGGGTCCTCGCCGTCCAGGGCATCGGGGGATTTCACCTCGCCGCAGACCCGTGCTCCCCGGACGCCGTCGCGCGACTGCGGCGGGCGAAGGAGCGCGAACGAAAGCCCTTTGCAATCATGGGCGCCGACATCGACGAGGTCCGCAGGCTATGCACCGTGTCCGAGAAGGAGCAATCGCTCCTGGAGTCTGCCGTGAGCCCAATCGTCATTCTCCCTGCGCTCGAGAATGGGCCCGGCCACCTTCGGGCAGTTTCCGACATCGGGACGCTTGGAGTCATGCTCCCCTACACTCCGCTGCACTATCTGCTCTTCTACCACCCCGGGGTCGAGATCCCCTATCGCCACCTCATCATGACGAGCGGGAACCACGGGAATGAGCCGATCATCGCAGATCCGGAGGAGGCCCGCGCTACCCTGGGGGAAATCGCCGAGCTCTTCCTCGTCCATGACCGTCGCATTCTCTTCCCCACCGACGACTCAATCGTGCGCTTCTCGCGTCCCGCTCCCATAATCCTCAGACGCTCACGTGGATATGTGCCGGGAACCCTTCGCTTGAAGGAGGGTCTCGCCGAGCCTACCGTTGCGGCGGGAAGCGACCTCAAGAGCGCGCCGGCCCTCGCCGTCGCAGATGGGGTGGTCATCGCTCCTCACGTGGGCGATCTCGCCGAGCCGTCGGGGCGGGAGGCCTACGAGCGAGCCATTCGACGAATGCTCGCTCTCTACTCGGTGGCGCCGAAGCGCGTGGTTCACGACCTACACCCCTCCTATTTCTCTTCGGCGTGGGCAAAGACGAGCGATATACCGGTCAAGGCTTCCGTGCAGCACCATTACGCCCATGTGCTCTCCGTAATGGCCGAACACGGCTTGGCGGAATCGCTCGGCGTAGCTTTCGACGGCACGGGCTACGGAACCGACGGCACGATCTGGGGAGGCGAGTTTCTCCATGCTACCCGCGACGGTTTCAGTCGGTTGGGCAGCTTTCGCCCCTTTGCCCTGCCCGGGGGCGAGGCGGCGATCCGCCACCCGCAACGTATCGTCTACTCGCTCCTCCATGGGTTCCAGGACGGTCCGGATGCCGGGAGCCTCTTCGACCTGCCGGAGGCCGAGTCCAAGCTCCTTTCGCAGATGATCGACTCTGCGGTCAACTCCCCGCTAACCTCGTCGGTTGGAAGGCTCTTCGACGCCGCTGCCGCGCTTCTGGGTCTCGTCCGGGAGGTGAGCTACGAAGGCGAGGGACCGATGAAGCTCGAGACCCTTGCCGCGACCGCGGTGGCCGGCGGCCCGAGCTCCGCCGAGCGCGGGCTCGAATCCGCCGGGAACCTTCTCCCCTTCGAGCCCGGGCTGGGAAGCGCCGAGAGCTTTCGCATCGACGCTCGGCCGCTTCTCGCATACCTCGCCGGGCAAGCGAAGTCCTCGAGCGACGCCGCCCGCGCACTCCTCTTCCATCAGGCCATCGCCGCCTCGGTATTGACAGGAGCAATCCGGATGCGCGAACAGACCGGACTGAATGCCCTCGCGCTCTCGGGAGGGGTCTTCCAAAACTCCCTGCTTCTCGATCTCGTCGTCGCGCCTCTCATGGAGGCCGGGTTCACCGTCTACTTGAACCGCTCTATCCCTCCCGGCGACGGGGGACTTGCCGTCGGCCAACTGTGGTACCGGGGAGACGAATAGAGGGCGGTCCACCTCGTCTGATGACACCCGGAATCGATTGGGACTATACTGAAATCACAGCAAAGTGGTCCGCGACCAATAGGGGGAAGTGATGTGTCTGGCCGTTCCGTTGGAAATAACCGAAGTCTTCGAAAACCGCACCGCACGAGTCACCTCGAACGGCGTCGATCTCGAGATCGATGTTTCGATGATACCCGATCCGGCGCCTGGTGATTTTGTCATAGTTCACGCAGGCTTTGCCATCGAAAAGCTCGACAGCGACGCCGCGAACGAAACCCTCGACCTCTTCGAGGAGCTCGGGAGTGTCGATGGAGAGACCTGAGCAGGCCTTTCGAAGTCGGGAGCTCGCCTCCCGAGCGTCCACCGAAATCCGCAGGATCGCCGGCAGACTTTCCGACACGGTTCGAATCATGGAGGTGTGCGGAACCCATACCGTCGCGATACGCCGAACGGGAGTCCGTTCGCTTCTTCCCGAATCGATTCGGCTCATTTCGGGACCCGGCTGCCCGGTCTGCGTGACTCCTTCGGGATTCATCTCCAACGCGCTGCACCTTATCGAGGATCACGCTGCGACGATCGCCACCTTCGGCGACATGGTGAAGGTGCCCGATCCCGAGGGACGCTCCCTCGCCGAGTATCTCGGCACGGGAAAGGTGCAGATCGTCTACTCGCCCCAGGAGGTCCTGCAACTCGCCCGGAAAATCGATGGCCCCTTGGTCTTCCTCGGAATCGGCTTCGAGACGACGATTCCGACGGTCGCCTCCGCCTTTCTCCGCACGCGGGAGGAGGGCCTGCGGAACCTCTACCTTGCCGCAGCCTTCAAGACCGTTCCGCCGGCGCTTCGCGCCCTTGTGTCGGACCCAGACTGCGCAATCGACGCATTCCTCCTTCCCGGCCACGTTTCGGTCGTGCTCGGGCTGGAGCCCTACCGGTTTCTCGCGGAGGAGTTTCACATACCCGGGGTCGTCGGCGGATTCGAGCCGCTCGACATTCTCCTCGCTATCCTCAAGATCGTTCGCCAGTTGGCATCCGGAAAGGCGGAGATCGAAAATGCCTATCCTCGTGCCGTTCGCGACGGCGGCAACCCTGTCGCACGGCGGGCGATCGAGGAGCTGCTCGAACCGGAGTCCTCACTCTGGCGCGGACTCGGGCGGCTCGAAGGCAGCGGCCTGGCCATACGACCTGAGATGGAAGAGCTCGATGCCGCGAAGGCCTTTAATCTTCCCGAGCTCATCGACTACGATCCACCCGGCTGTCTCTGTGCGAAGGTCATCCAGGGCAAGGCGTTGCCGCCTCAGTGTCCGCTGTTTGGACGGCGGTGCACGCCGGACAGTCCGGTCGGCCCCTGCATGGTCTCCTCAGAAGGAACCTGCGCAGCTCATCTGAAGTACGGAGACGGTGCGGCATGAAAAACGACGGCGAACCTGCTCTCATTACTCTCGAACATGGAAGCGGAGGCGCCCTCTCGAGCGAGCTCGTCGAGAAGCACATCTACCCCCGCTTCTCGAACCCTGCCTACCCCGAGCTCACCGACGCCACCCGGTTCGATATTTCCGGAGAGCTCTGCATGACAACCGACAGCTATACCGTCGATCCGATCCGGTTTCCGGGCAGCGACATCGGGAGGCTGGCGATCTTCGGCACCTGCAACGACCTCGCAGTGGCAGGAGCGCGCCCGAAATATCTCTCAGTCGGGCTGATACTCGAGGAGGGATTTCCTCTCGCCGATCTCGACGCGGTACTGGACTCGATGCGCCGTGCGGCCGGGGAGGCGCAAGTATCGGTCGTAACGGGCGACACGAAGGTCGTTCCGAAGGGAAAAGGAGGCGGAATTTATATCAACACAGCGGGGATCGGGGAGCACGTCGCCGGCTCGAAACTCGCCCCCGGCGCCATCCGACCGGGCGATTCCATCATCGTCTCCGGCCCGGTCGGGGCGCATGGGATCGCGGTCATGGCCGCGCGCGAGGGTCTCTCGGTCGGGTCCGACATCCAGTCTGACTGCGCCTTTCTCTTCCCCGCCTGCCACGCGCTCATGGCGCTCGGCGCCGAGCTGCGATTCATGAGGGATGCAACGCGCGGGGGGGTCGCGGCGGTCGTCGGCGAGGCCGCCTCCGCAGCCGGAGTGGGAGTCGAGCTCACCGAGGAGAGCTTCCCGATCGACGGAGCAGTGAGGACCGTTGCCGAGATTCTCGGGCTCTATCCCTTGGAGATTGCGAACGAGGGGGTATTCATCGCCGTTGTTTCGGAGGCGGAGACGGAGCGCGCCCTCGAGATCCTCCACGGCACTCGTGAGGCCGCTCAGGCCGCCCTCGTCGGGACCGTCACCTCGGAACATCCGGGAACCGTCGTGCTCGAGACCGAGATCGGCGGGCGCCGCATCCTCGACCTTCCTCGGGGGCTTCTTCTCCCGAGGATCTGCTGATCGGATGTTTTTCGCGCCGCGAATTGTCGGTGGCTTTCTTCTCGCAGAAACCCTACTCGCCGTCTAGCTCAGCAATCGTGTCGCGAATGACCTGGAGAAATCGTTCTGCGTCCACGTCGAGGGCAACATCGACGTTGGCGGGCTTCCCGGTAACACCGTAGACGTCGATGACGGTGCGGCCACGAGTGAGCTCGCCTGTCGTCTCCACGTCACCGTGGAGGAACCGGGTCGTTACCATGTCCGGCTCGGCCGCGGTCGCCACGGCCAGCGCGTCGTGAATCGGAGCCCCGCCAAGCTCGAAGCGCTTTCGATTGCGACCGGCGTAGAACTCGAGAAGCCCCCCTACCCGGCTCGACACCGCACCCCGCGAGCCTTTCAGCCTCACGATCTCCTCCATGCTCATGATCGCCTTATGGGTGACGTCGAGCCCGATCATTGTGAGCGGAATACCCGATCCGAAGACGATGCGGGCAGCCTCCGGATCGGTGTGAATATTGAACTCCGCCGCCGGGGTGACGTTCGACGAGTAGAGCGCTCCGCCCATGAAGACGATGCGTTCGATTTTCGCCGCAACCTCCGGGTAAGAGCGCAGGAGGAGGGCGACATTCGTCATCGGTCCGGTGGGGACCAAGGTAAGCGGACCAACGTGCTCTGCGATGGTTCGCCGCAGGAACTCAAGCGCCGGCTCCGGGTCGGTCGCCACGGACGGCTCGGGAAGCTCCGCTCCGTCCAGGCCGCTCTCCCCGTGGATGTTCGCAGCCACGTGGAGCTCTCCGAGAAGCGGGCGATCGGCGCCGCGACGAACAGGAATGTCCTCTCGACCGATCAGCCCGAGCACCCTGCGCGCGTTGAGATAGGTCTTCTCGCCTGTCTGGTTGCCGGCGACGGTGGTGATTCCGAGGAGGCGCAGCGTCTTCGAGACCGCAGCGACCATGATGGCGATCATGTCGTCGTGGCCGGGATCACAGTCGATCAGGATATCTTTCATTTCAGCGGTATGAGGCTATTCTTTCCAAGGGAAGATCATCCCCCGCAGCGTTCGCTGCCCGACCTTCTCCTTTTCGTCGATCAGGAGCGCGTCCCACGGGATCTCCTTGCGGCTCGCTTCGGGGTTCTTCTCGAGGTAATCGTACTTCAGGAGACGCAGCTTGATCGCGTCCTGGTGCCAGATGAGGATCGAGGTAATGCCTGGCAGCAGAAACGCCGTGAACGCGGAGATCGCAAACGTGATGACCGTTCCAATCCCGAGCATGACTGTAAAGCCGGTGTTGTCGAACAGCAGGATGAAGCTCTTCTTCAAAATCTTGCGGAAGCCCGTGTCCAGGCGGGCACGCACACCGAAGTAGTACTGGCTTGCAAGCCACCAGACGACGCTGATCCAGAATATGAGCGAGACCGCTCCCATGCCGAGCAGCCCGCCCATCTGAAGGTAGAAGGGCATGGCCACGACGAGCACAAGAATCTGCACGACGGTGATCACCGCGAGGCCAACCGACGCTTTCCAGGTCTCCTTGAGGTAGGTGCCGAACTCCTTGAAGCCGCTTCGCTCGTAGTCTGAGACGTCCCGCGCGATGAACGAAGCCGCGCCGGTATACAGGTTGAAAGCGATCACACCGATGGCGATGCCGACGACGGCGACTGCGTTATTGAACCTCAGCAGGTAGGGCAGATAGACTGCGCCGGCGGCCACGAGGACGAAGCCGAGATTGACAAGAAAAACCGTGATCATGTTGTCCCACATATCGAAGAAGGACTTCTTGATCAGAAAAAAGAACATCTTCCTCCCCCTGCTCCCCGTCTACGGGGAGGTGAACAGTCGGGAACGCAGGGCTGCCGTCACGATTAGTGGCGAAGGGATTCGAACCCCTGACCCAACGGATATGAGCCGTTTGCTCTACCAACTGAGCTACGCCACCATGTCGAGGTTCGGATGAACTATACCAATGCCCCTTTCCCGTGTCAACAACGCGAGCGCTGTACGAGCGCCTTTGGCCACTACCCTTCGTTGAGAGGTGCTCTGTGAATGTGGGGAGGTCGCAAGCGACTCTCTTTCGTCAACTCTCGAGACGCTTGCGTTCCGTTATGTCGTTGATCGTCGTGATGAAGAAGAGTGGTGCCCCGTTATCGTCCCGCTGGAGCGCAGTAATGACTTCGGCCCACACCACCTTTCCGGATTTGTGGATGTAGCGCTTTTCGAAACGCGCGACGTTCGAAGTTCCGTTCAGGAGCGTTTCGAGCGCTCGCTCCACCGCGGGGATGTCGTCGGGATGGGAGATCTCCTGCCACGTCTTCGAGCGCAGCTCTTCCTCCGTATAGCCCGTGATATCGCAGAAGGCCTGATTCACGTGCAGCGTGCCGTCGACATCCGTCATCGACTTCCCGAGTGGTGAGTTTTCGAAGACCAACCTGAATTTCAGCTCGCTCGCTCTGAGCTTCTCCTCGGCGAGCTTCGTTGCCGTGATGTCACGGTTCGTTGCGCGTCGCCCCAAAAAGGTTCCATCCGGACGAAATACCCCCTCGCAGTAGTGCTCGATCCAGCGAACCTCACCGTCGGGTCTGAGGATACGGAACGTAATTTCAGGTTCCGAGCCCCGGCCGCGCTCGTGCATCGTTCGCAACCGATGTGCCTCGTAGGACGGCCGGTCGTCGGGATGAACGATACTCCTGATGAGATCCGGCGGGCCCAGGAACTCCGGCTTGGAATAGCCGGTAATGCGAACGAATGAGGGTGACATGTAGAGAATTCGCCCGTCTGCGTCCTGCCACACCTCCCATTCATGAGAGTACTCCGACATCGCCCGGTAACGCTCGGCGGCTTCCCGAAGCTCTTCCACCGCGGTATGGAACGTTGTGACGTCGTGCCATTCACACACGACTGCGACTATCTCTCCGGCGTCATTTCGAACAGGGCTGCGTGTGATATCGAAGAACCGGGGCTCTCCTTTGACTCGGTAGCGCTTGGCCGGGACAAAGACCATCTTGCCGGAGAGCGCCTCTCGATCCTCCTCCTCCTCCGGACCTTTGGCTCCGCTCTGGCTATCGAGTCCGTCTCCGTCGGCAATCCATCCGATTTCCGCCTCGTGCTTGCCGATGAGCTCCTTCGGTCTTTTGCCGAGCAACCGCGCGAACGCTTCATTGCAGAAGCAAAGATGCAGCTCTTTGTCTTTTGCGAGTATCAGGTCAGACGATGAGTCAATGATCCCACGAAGTAATCCGACCCCTTCGGGCTCCCACAACGGGTCTGACTGCTCTCGAGAACCCCCGCGATCACCCATGAGACTCCTCCTGATCCTCCTGACTGCGTCGAGAGAATCCAAACGTCGACACGCCCACGGACCCTGCAACGGCGCCAGGTCCGTTTGCGGCGTTTCACTCCGTCGCCCATCGACGTGGTGCGTTAGAGCTCATTTTCGCTGAAAGGCAAAGGGTCGAAGAACCGGTAACAATGCACCGTCCGTTCTCTGCTCGCATGCGCGTTTATGCCTGCGATTTCAACGGAACGTCTATTACCTATACAGAAGATAACCCATCCTCCTATCCTGTGCAAGGCAACACCGATCGACGCCGATCGCATGCGCATATCCGCGCTCCCTCCCGATTCCCGCAACGGCTGCGACATGCTTGTTGCCGCGTGAGACGACGGGTATACTCTATGTGAGGACAAACAATGGCAGACAGAATCGGCGAGTTTCTAGTGCGGATCGGCGCTATGACGAACGAACAGGTTGAAAAGGTGCTCACGGCACAGAAGGGCGGCGACACCCGGGCGTTCGGGGAGATTGCCAATGCTCTCGGCTTCGTGGACGACAACGCGCTGATGCGCTACGTGGACTATCTCGACAAATCAGGGGGAGATGCCCCCTGACCAAAAACGCCGGTTCGTTTGAAATCGAATCCGGCGTTGGACGTCAGGTGCACGGGCGCTCCTCAGGATAGACTGCCGGCGAGCTTCTGTCCGTACTCGAGGCACTGCTGCCTGCTTTCCTCCGAGGGGTTCCAAAGAACCTTCAGGCCGTCATCCGCGACGGCAAAGCCCGCCTTCGTCAGTGACTCGGTCAAGATCGGAACCGATTCCCCGCTCCATCCGTAACAGCCGAAAGCGGCAGCCTTCTTGCCCCTGAAGCCCAGGCCGCGGATTTCTTCCAGCAGCCCGGCGACGGATGTCAGTATGCCCTTGTTGATAGTCGGCGATCCGAACAGGACCGCCTTTGATTTGAATACCTCGGCGATGATGTCATTCCTGTCTGTCTTCGCGCTGTTGAACAGCTTCACATTCACCTTCGGGTCGGCCTCGTTGATCCCCTTGGCAATCTGCTCGGCCATCACCCTGGTGCCGTTCCACATCGTGTCGTACACGATGGTGATCTGGTCTTCGCTGTAGCCCTTCGACCACTCGAGATACCTTTCCACGATCTGAGCCGGGTTGTCGCGCCAGATCACACCGTGACTCGTACAAATAATGTCCAGAGGCAGGTTGAGGCCGACGAACTCCTCGATCTTCTTCTCGACGAGCGGGCTGAACGGAGTCAGAATGTTCGCGTAGTACTTCAATGCCTCGACGAACAGCTCGTCCTGATCCACCAGGTCGTTGAACAGATACTCCGACGCATAATGCTGCCCGAAAGCGTCGTTGCTGAACAGGATGTTGTCCCCGGTCAGATAGCAGAACATGCTATCCGGCCAGTGGAGCATCGGCGCTTCCACGAAGATCAGCTCTTTGGAGCCGAGACTCAGCCGGTCGCCCGTCTTCACAACCTGAAAGTTCCAGTCCTGATGGTAGTGGCCGGTCAGAGACTTCACTCCGTTTGCCGTGCAGTAGATGGGAGCATCTGGAATTCGGCGCATGAGCTCGGGGAGCGCCCCGCTATGATCGATCTCGGCGTGGTTTGCGACAACGAAGTCGATCTTTTTCAGCTCGACCTCCGTCGCCAGGTTGTCCACATACTCCGTCGCGAAAGGCGCCCAGACCGTGTCGATGAGCGCGACCTTGTCTTCCTTGACGAGGTAGGAATTGTAGCTGGAACCGCGATGGGTTGAGTACTCATCACCGTGGAACTTCCGGAGCTCCCAATCAACCTTTCCGACCCAGTGCACGTTGTTCTTGATTTTCATCTTCATGTTCTTCCTCCCGTGACCAAGCTCGATGTGAGCACTATCCCCGCTTCGCCTCTGCAGCCGCCGCCTCCATCGAGGCGAATAGGGCCTCTCCTTCCTCCCTACTCAGTCCGGCATCCAGCAGCGGGAGATAGATCTCCTCCTCCTTCTTGAAATGGATCTGCACGAGAGCGTACAGGCCGTAGAGCAGACGGCGAAGCTGTCTTTCCCCCGCTTCCCCGATAGTCCCACTGCTCATCTGCTCTCGCGCCGCGCTCAGCTCTCGCGTCAACGCAACGACCTCCTCGTGGTCCCGGCTCATCGTGGCCGTAGCCGACTTCGCCCCCATGAGCCGTTGTACCTCGGGGTAAAGCGCCCGATCTTCGGCAATTGCGTGCGGAATCAGCCCCCGGCTCAGGAACCTCTCGACTTCATCGATCGTACGAAGGAGCTCCTCGACGTCCGCCGATCCGATCGAGTCCGCCGCCGTCCTCAGCTCTTCGACGTGCGGCAACAGATCCTTGTGCTCTGCTCTCAGCGCTTCGGTAATCATGACACGCCTCCTCAGGTTTTACGTTGACACCAAGGTAATGAGAGTGAGGAAGCTCTTACATGATCTGCATCAAGGAAGCGCAGGAATGTCGGAAAATCTTGCTCAGGTTGGATGACCTGCGAGGGAGGACAATCGCCGGAAATCCCTGATCGATACCCATCTCCGACCGGTCCGGATGATATCCTCACGCCGCAGCTCGCTGATGACGCGACTCGCCGTTTCGGTGGTCGTCCCGCTCATATCGGCCAGGTCCTCGCGCGAGAGAGGAAGTTGGATGAGCAACCCGACCTCCTTCTTCTCACCGAACTTCTCGCCGAGACGTGCGAGGACAGCCGCCAAGCGCTTCTCGGCGGAATCCACGCTCAAGCGGCGGATCGTTGCCTGGGCGGACTCGAGCATATCCGAAACCACCTTCAGCATATCCAATGCAACCGTCGGGTAGGTGTTCAACACACCCTGAAAGCTTCGGCCGCTGATGGCAAGGGCGCACGTAGCGGTCAACGCCTGGACCGAGTATGTGTATCGGTCTTGACCGGAGTGGAACAGCTGCCCGAAGAACCCGCCGCGGCCCAACAGGTCGAGAATGACGTCGCGTCCCTCTTCGGTATGGTGGAGGAGCTTGACCAGCCCGGAAGCAACGACGTAGAAATGAGTGGCGGGAGACTGAGAGAAGCAGATGATCTCACCGGCAGCGAAACCTTTTTCTTGGAACAGCGAGCCGACCGCGACGATTGCCCCCTCGTCGAGACTCGAAAGGAAGGGCAGCCCGCGCACGATGCTCAGCCGCAGACCTGGACTGCACTGGGCGGCATCCACGGTTTCATTTTCTACCGGCGATCTTCTGCGTTTTGCCATATCCTGCTCACTGCCCTCCTGAATTGTGGTAGCTTTCCTGCACTTTGACAAGATTTCCGCCGCATAACCGGGAAAACACCAAGAGAATGCCGGATTCATCCAAATCGTACGGTATCTACAGATGAGAACCGATTCGCCAAAAAGCGGTGGCGAGACTCTCTCGTTGACCCGATGCCCGAGACTTCGCCCCCCCGACATTCATCCGCTCCATTGCACAGAGAACGCGAATCGTCAACACGAGCTACTCGTCGTCCTCCTCGTTGTCCTCCTGCGGTTGATCGGAGCTTGATGAATCCTTTTGCAGAGCGCCTTCGCGCCGGTCGCCACGCCCCTTCGACCGCGTGCTCCCCTCGAGTCCCAGGGCGCGGGCGAGGGCACCGCCGATGAGATCGTTCTTGCCCTTCTCGATGGCGTTCGGATCGATGGCCGAGATGGGTTCGTGGTGGCCGCCTGCGCCGGTTATGATCGAGGTGGTCTTCACCGGGAAGTACTGCAGGGTCTCGGCGAAGGGGGCGATGAGCCGCTCGAAGTTCTCGATGATGTAGGCGTCCTGACCGGCATCGGCCGACTTGCCGACAATCTCGAGGGTCTTCTTGAGCTGATCGATCTCCGCTTGAGCGCGGCCGCGCATGCGTGCCGCCTTGGCCCCGGCGTCGAGGATCATGCGTTCGTTCTCCGCATGCGCGGGGGTCACGATCTCAGCGTCGAACTTCTTCGTGAGCATCTCGATACCCTGCTTCTCCGCCTCGATCTGTCGCTTGATACCGGCTACCTTAGCCTCCGCGTCCCGCATGGCCTGCTCCACCCCGATCGTCTTCCGTTGATTCTCCGTCTGCACTTTGACCCGGGTCTCCGCTTTCAGGTTTTCGAGCTCGTTCTCCCGCCCGCGGACCTGCACCTCAGCGCGGCGCGCCTCCTGCTGCTCAACCGAGGCGGCGGTGGCCTCGGCGCGTGCCTGGCGGGCCCGCGTCTCGGCCGATGCCGTCTGCACCCGCTTCAGGAGTGCGATGTAGAGGTCCTTCTCGGTGACCCCTTCGAGGCGGTGGTCGTCCACGTCGGCGATGTTCATCGTTGTGATCTCGAGGCCGATGTTCTCGAGGTCGGTCTTGCAGACGTTGATCATCTTGGCCACGAGGGTGTCTTTGTCCTTCATGACCTGCTCGGGGGTGATGGAAGCGATGGAATCGCGCAAATGGCCCTCGATGATGTCGCTCGCCACCTGGCGCAGCCGGCCGACATCGGTAGCGAGGGAAAGGATGCGGGTGACCGCCCGCATGCGCCCCACCTCGTTGGAGGCGATCCCGAAGCTTACCGTAGCCTTCACGTTCAGGGGAACGACCCCCGAGGCGATGGCCGAATCGACCCCGACCTCGATGGTGTGGGGGGTGAGGTTGAGCTTGGCGAACTTGTTGAGGAGCGGGATGATGAACGCCCGCCCGCCGCTCAATGAGCGAAAGCCCTTCTTGGAGCCCTTGCCGGAGACGATACCGAGCTCGTTTCCACCGACGATGCGCATCTTGGTGAGGACCTGGATGACGATGGTGATGGCCATGAGGCCGAGGAGGGTGACGATGAAGACGATCATTTGGCTGCCTCCCGCTTTCGTGCTTCGGGGCTTGCGACGAAGTCGCGGACATCGACCCCGAGGGCGTCGCTGAAGTGACTCAAGAAGGCGGCGAAAGCCGCCGGCCCTCGGTTAACCGCCCCGCTGAAGCCGCTCCTGTCGTCCATCATCACCAAGGTGTCGACGTCGAGCCCGACGGCATATTTCTTGAAGGCTGCGAAGAGGTGGGGTAGCTGTTGCTGCATGAAGACGACGAGCTTGCCCGCCTGCCCGGATGAACGTAGGAGCTCCACCTTCTGGGCGAGCAGATCGTTACGGGTCGACTCGATAATCCCGACCGACTCCTGCTCCCCTGCGGCGATGATCTCAGCCGCGCGCTCCTCTGCCTGTGCTTTCAGGGTGACCTCGGTCTGGTTCTTGAGCTTCTGAAGCTCCACGAGCTGCTCCTGCACGAGGCTTTCGCCCCGGTTCTGGGCCTCGACGATCGAGTGGTCCGCCTCCAGGCGCGCCCGCTCGATGGCACCCTGCGATTCCCGCCGGTAGACCTCCAGCTTCTCCTGCGCGGTGAGGATTTTCTCGTCGGCCTGGTTCTTCGCCACCGTCGTGCGTCTCCCTGAGTCGCTTTCGGCCTTGTCGGCGATTGCCCGGAGGCGTGATTCCTCGATCTCCACATCTTGCCGCTTGGCGGCAAGGGTCTTCTGCGCGAGGTTGGCGATGTAGTTCGAGCTGTCCCAGATCTTCTGCAGGCTCACCGATACCACGCGCATCCCGAAGCTCGACAGGTCGGCGTCGATGTCCCTCAGGAGCTCGCGGCGGAACTGAGCACGCTCCCCCTGGTCGATCGCCGTCGAGGCATCCTCTTCAGCGAGCTCCTCCTCGCGGCTCTCCGCCATCCCGATCGCCTGAAGAGGGGTCGCTTTGTTGAGCGCACCGCGAAAATTCCCGACGAGCGTCTGCTGGATCTGTGCCTGGATCTCCTCGCGATCCTTGCCCATCAAGCGCTCCACTGCCGAGTAGAGCATTCCCTCCTCATCGTCGTCGATGCAGACGCAGGCTGTCGCGTCGGCGCCGACGGAGATTCCGTTCGCCGAGTTGACCCCGTCCACCCGAACGTTGATAGGATAGACTCCGATGTCGAGCTTCTGCACCGATTGGAAGTAGGGGACCTTCAACGCGCGCCCCCGCTCGACGCTGAAGCCGAAGGTGCGGCCCCCATGCACCCGCCGCCTGCCGGTGATGACCAGGATCTGGTCGGAATGCGTTACCTTGATGATGGATCGCAAGACCGATATGAGCAGCAGGAAGGCCCCGATTCCGACGACTCCGCCGATGAGCCCGGCCCCTCCCGATTGGAAAATGCTCTGAAAAGTGTTCATAGATGCTCCTCGACGCCGGCGCTCCGCGCCGGCTGGTAGTTATTCCTCCTCTACGTAGACACAGTCCTCCGCTATCTCGGTTACCCGAATCTGTGCGCCCACGTGGATCGTCGCATCGGGTCGCGAGGCCCGGGCAAAGCGATCCACGTAGATGTCCCCCAACCTGATCCGCACCCGGCCGAGCTCACCCTGCCCGATCGAGACAATCACCTCGCCCTTTTCCATGAGAAGCTCGCTCTCGCTCACCTCGGAGTTGAGCTCGCGCCGCATGAAACGCCGCAAAACCCTCGTTCCGATCAGCGCCACCACTCCGACGGGCGCGCTCCAGATGAGTGACCCCACCCCGCTCGTCCCTGTCGCAACTGCGAACCACCCCACAGGCCCGAAACCGAGGCAGAAGTAGATGAGGTTCCGAAGCACTGTCAGGATTGACAGCACGACCCCGCGGCGCACCGGACGGTCGTGGCCGGCGATGGAACCCTCGTGCTCTGCGTTCTCGCCCTCGTGCTCTGCGTTCTCGCCCTCGTGCTCGGCCGATCCGTCGTGATCCACGGCACCGTCGTCCGTGGAGTCGTGGTCGCCGCCGACGGCATCCGACTGGTCTCCATCGTGGCTCCCGATAAGTCCCAACAGGTCGATAAAGGTAATCCCAACCCCGAAGACCGTCGCTGCGATGTAGACCGATAGTAGCCAGCTCATTCGTGCCTCTTCCCTCTAAGGTACAACCTTTTGCCGACATTGTTTATCAGATTGTCGAAGCAGCGAAATCGACATAACGGACAGACGAGGACTGCAATTTCCCCACCACGGTTTTCCCGTCTCTTTCTGCCCGCCTTGTTTGCCTAGTCTCTGCTTGGCGCTGTATTCGCGATTGACTCAAATGTGACCTTGGGAGGACGCCTGCGCCGACAAATAACAAAAACGCCCATCACAATCATGTGCTCGTTCGTCTTGCTCCCCATGCTTGCGTTCGGTGGCTGCGAGCTCATCGGCGGGAGTACCGATATCCGTGTGGACAGTCTGTTCGTGTTTACCGACAGGAGACTGATGACGTCGGCGCGCGTAAGCGTGGAGAACACCGGTACGTTCAATGCAGATGCGGTCAGCTAAAGTCTGGTCTAATCTTCAACCGTGAACCTCGCCCTCGGCAAACCCACGGTGATCTATGACGGTAGATCAATCTCCTTCAAGGGCCAAAAAGTCAGAGTGGAGGAGATGCAATGGGACGCTATCGCGGAGCACATACAGGAGAACCATGTTGCCCTTCCCGTCGAAGCGGGAAAGCTTGCCGTAATCCCCTTTCGGGAGCTCGTGGGAAAAGGCGAAGAAGCGTTCGTCCCCTCCTATGATCATTTCGAACCCAACCACATCCCAAGCGTTTCGGCCCGCTCCAGTCGGCGAACATCCGGTATCAAATAGACCAGAGCTAGACGACCCGGACCCCTCCGGCAACCGGAACCTACTATCTGAAGGTTACCGCATCGGACATGCCGCTTGGGTACGGGTTGAAGGTCAATGTGAGCTGACTTCCGCTACCGAGGCGCCGGTTTGATGTCGACCTCGCCCGATACACTACTCCCGCTGAAACTCGAGGGGCGTGGATACGAGGAGGAGGTCGGCGTCGGGGTCGGTAATGAGAAGGTGGTCGGGGTCGGCGAAGGAGTACTCGAGCTCAGTGTCGGGCACGGCCGGATCGAGCGGGGGCTGGGGTCGGAGGACGATCTTGCCCCCAGAATCCTTCACTTGATACTGCCCGCCGAAATCCCACGGCCAGGAGTGCAAGTGGAAGGTGCCGTCGGGCCTGAGGTAGAGCATTCGCTGGTAGACTACCTCATTGACCCAGCGCCCGAGCAGCTGGGTGAAACCGACATCGGTCGATTGATAGACGTGGCTCAACAGCTCGTTGAGCACAATAGCAGGCTGTACCGCGCCGTTGACGAGAAGCTTCGCAGAGACTACTTTTGTGCGTTCGGGGTTGAGCACGACCGCGAGGATCACCGGCAGCTCGCCGCTCACATCGATCTCTACGCTGCCGTCGTCGGCGGTTGACTCCGTCCACTGTGGTTCATCGAAGAGGCGCTGCATCATCTCCTCGAGAGTCGCCTTCGGAAACTCCGGGAGATGCGCGCGTTTGACCAGCTCGATATCGGCTGGATCGGACCTGCTGCACGAGAACATTCCGACGCACGCTATTCCTGCAGCGACCACGGTGCGCATGAACCTCGTGAACCGCAGTGAGCCTGGGGTTGGTCCGTTTTCCCCTTCGACGTGCGAGTGCCTCCTCCTCTTCACCCTGTCTCCCTGCCGCTTCACCCATTGCGGCCCGAGCATCTGTCTAATTGTATGCGTCGATGTTCCCGAATGCAACACGCCCCCGAACCGGGGTTGCCCCGACTACGTTGAGCTTTGCACAGTCGGGGTAAGTCCATGTCGGTCCCGAGTGACATTGCCGTGGTTTCTTTCGACAATCTCGACTTCATCGAGGCCCTTGACCCACCCGTGACGACTCTTTCCAAGACAGAGCCCATCTTTGGGGAAACGGCTACTGACCTCCTCTTGCGTCGGATAGGCGGAGACGATGGGAACGAGCGCATCGTCCTCCGCAGCAGCTTGGTCACGCGTGGGTCGTGTGGTTGCAACGAGAGCAGTTCGGGTTCCGCCGGGCTTTGAGCTGTTCGAGATTCGCGACCGCCCACCAAACGCAAACCCATTGGCGCCGCGTCGTGGCTGGAATCACTCCGAGGTCTCCACTCCGGCGAAGTACTCCTTCAAGTGGTCGTCGGTGCGCTTTCGGATGCGCGCGCGGTTGAGATCGAGGCCGATGCGCCGGAAGCTGCTGCGCAATGCGCAGCTTCGCCAGGTGTGTGGATTTGTCGTGTGTCGAGGTCCGCAAGTCGGCCGAGAAGCCCGAAGTGAGCGTCCCCCTCTTCGCGGGAAATGCCGACGACCGGCAGCTTCAGTGCTTGCCGATGATGCCGGCGATGTCGCAGAATGCCACGGCGCCATCCCGGCCGGTGAACAGGGTCAAATGCGGTCGAGTCAGGGCAAGACGGGGACTGGGACGTCACTGCGGGGGCGCAGGTCGATCGGGGCCACCGCGGACCGCGACGACCGAAAGACGGGGTACGGTTCAGTTGAACGACGATTCGTCTACTCCGGGCAGATGAGAGGGTCTACCTCGTAGGCGCGAGCCGCATAGTTCTCGACCTCGTTTCGTCACACCTCCTTCGCCGTTGTTGTTATATTGAAAGAAAGGCGGCACGGATGAAGCGGCGGAGGCAGTTATGGCAAGTGGCGAAATAGGCTTTCTTGAGCATCTGTATCAAGGTGAGTTGAGAAGGGAATTGGCAGTTCCTGACCTCGGAACGAACGATTTCGGGCGCGTGGAGGACCTGAGCGAGCGACTGCGCCAGGCGATGAAGGACTTCGATATCAACAAGATCGAAGCCCTTGGCCGGATCCCCGATGAGCTACTGGTGCGACTGAAAGAGCTCGGGATCTTCGGTATGATCGTGCCGGCAGAGTATGGCGGACTCGGCTTCAATATTGCCGAATACCTGCACTTCACCGAGACGATGGCGGGAATGGACATGGCGCTCGTACTCGTGCCGCTCGCCCATCTGTCGATCGGCATCATGGGATTGCTCCTCTTTGGAGACGGGGAGCAGAAGGAGCGCTACCTGCCGAAAGCAGCAAGCGGCGAGACGATCTACTCCTTCGCCTTGACGGAACCCTCCGTCGGTTCGGACGCGCGGAATGTGCGTACCGAGGCGACACTGTCGGAGGACGGCAGGACTTACATCCTCAACGGCACCAAAACCTACATCACCAATGCCAACTATGCCGGGGCCTACATGGTCTTTGCTCAGATGGATCCCGAGGAGAAGGGATCCCTCGGGGCCTTCCTCGTCGAACGGGATTGGGAGGGAGTCACGGTTGGAAAGGACATGCCGAAGATGGGCCTCCACGTCAGCTCGACGGCGGCGGTGATGCTCAGACAGGTCCGCGTTCCGAAAGAGAATCTCGTGGGACCTCCCGGGGAGGGTTTCAAGATCGCGATGACGATCCTCAACTACGGTAGGCTTGCCCTGGGAGCCTCGTCGGCGGGCCTCATGAACAAGTCGGTTGAGGAGATGGTGTCCAGAGCAAGCTCTCGCAAGCAGTTCGGGGTCCCGATCATCGACTTCGAGCTGATTCAAGAGAAGATAGCTCGATCCAAGGCTCACGCCTACGCAGCCGCCGCCATGACCTATTTCACTGCGTCTCTACTCGATCGAAATCCGCTCTCGAACGTTGCAATCGAAAGCTCTCACACCAAGCTCTACGGAACGACGAGATGCTGGGATACGCTCTACGACGCAATGCAGACTGCCGGCGGCTCGGGTTATCTTTCGACCCTGCCCTACGAGAAACGAATGCGTGACTTTCGCGTTACGACCATCTTCGAGGGTACCTCCGAGATCCATGAGGTCTACCCACCGCTGGGGCTCTTCCGTTCCTATGGGAAGGTGCTCGAACCTCTTGGAATGCTTGGGAAGTGGTGGGCCCTGCGCAAGATCGCCTCGTCAAAGCCGCTCGCAGCGCTGGACGAAAGCCATCCGGTACTGAAAAGAGCGGTCGCAGCCGCGCGGACCAGCGAACGGCTTCTTCGATCCCAACTCCGCACGGGGTTCCTAAGATACGGCTCAAAGATTGCCGCCGAGGAGCTCTACCTCAGGCGGATGACGCGCTTGAGCCTTTCGCTCTTCTGGCTCGTCGCCTCGATCGGCCACTTGAAGTCCCGCTATCCGAATGGGGACTACCCGCAGTCGGAGCTCTATCTCATAGAGTATCTCACATCAGAGGCGCTGCAGGTTCACGAGCGAGACGGCCGGCGGGAGCAATCCGGCACCGAGAAGGTTCAGGCCGAGATCGTCGCCTCGCTCGCCGCTATTTCCTCGTAGTCTTCCGCTTCGGCGCTTCTCCGTCGACGGCAGCAAGGTCGGAGAAACGCTCGCCACCCACAGCGAGCCGCTCTATCAGCGGCGCGGGTCGGAAGCGCTCGCCGTAGGAGGCAGCATAGCGTTCGAGGGTCGACTTGACGTTGGCGAGACCGAGGTGGTCGGCATACCTCAGAATACCGCCCCGAAAGGGAGGAAAGCCAATCCCAAAGACCAGCGCAAGATCGAGCTCGCGAGCGCTGCCGACCACGCCGTCATCGAGGGCCCGCGCCGCTTCGTTCAACAGCGCCAGAACCGGCCGATGAATGACATCCTCGTCGGGAACATTCCGGGGTGCCGGCTTTCCGTCGCCGGCCTTGAGAAGCGCGAGTACCTCAGGGTTCGGACGCCGTTTCTTGTCCTTCTCGTAGAGGTAGAAGCCCTTCGACGACTTCTTGCCGAGAAGGTCGTCGTGCTCTCGAAACCCTGCGAACAACGGCGCCGCCTTCATGTGGTCCGAGTAGGCACCTTCGAGCACCTGCGAAACCTCGATCGCGACGTCGATACCGATCTCGTCGAAGAGCGTGAAAGGCCCCATCGGCATGCCATAGCCTTCAATGAGCCGGTCGATTCGTTGATAGTCGACTCCTTCCCCTGCCATCAACGCAGCCTCATTGAGGTAGGGAAGCAGTAACCTGTTTACGAGAAAGCCGGGACAGTCCTGTACAACCACCGGCGTCTTTCCGAGAAGCAACGCGAGTGAGACTGCCCGCCTGACCGTTTCCTCGCTGGTCTTCGAACCCGGGACTACCTCGACCAAAGGCATGCGATTCGGCGGGTTGAAAAAGTGCATTCCGGCAAAACGTTCAGGCCGCCGGAGCGATTCTGCCATGTCGTTTACCGAGAGAGAGGAGGTGTTCGTGACGATGAGGGCATCGTCCGAAACTGCGGCCTCCACCTCGGCGAGCACCTGTTTCTTCACCGCGAGCTTCTCGACGACTGCCTCGACGACGACGTCGGGCTTCATCAGCCCTGAGTACTCGAGGGTTCCGCTGAGGTGATGCATCTTCAGATTTACTTCCCGCTTGTCGTAGCGGCGACGTTTCTCAAGCTCTCGATACACCTCATGGGCAGCAAGGTACCCCTTCTGAATCGCGGTCCAGGCGATGTCCTTCATGACCACAGGCACATCGAACTTGGTGAAGAGCCACGCGATTTTTCCCCCCATGACCCCGGCACCCAGGACTGCTGAGCGACGGACCGGTGCGGGAGGGCGGGAAGCGTTCGACTCTTCTCGGAGCCGCTTCGCGGCCTCCCGTGAAAAGAAGATCCCAACCAGGTTCTTCGATACTTCACCCGGTGCAAGGCGTCCGAATGCCTGGCGCTCGAGCCTCAACGCCCGCTCCCGGCTTGAGCGAATCGATCGACGGACTACCTTGAGAGCCTCGATCTGTGCAGGATAGTGGCCTCCCGTCCGCTTGAGTGTCTCTCTTCGCACCCGAGCAAGGAGCAAGGTGCGCCCGATCGGATTCCCCTCGAGGAGCCTGACCCCGAGAGGGGGCCGCCGCCTCGAGAGTCTCCGGTCCGGAGGACCGTCGAGGACGCGGGCTACGAAGGTCTCAATCCGATCGTTTAGAAACTCCGCAGGGAAACATGCATCGACAAGCCCGATTTTCGCCGCGCGTTGCCCGTCGACCGGAGTTCCGCTCAGAATCATCTGCAGCGCCCGGGTCAACCCGACCGTTCTCGGCAGGCGGTAGGTACCTCCGAAGCCAGGAATGATTCCCAGTCCCGTCTCGGGCAGGCCTATTTTCGTTCGCGGGTTGTCGGAAGCGATACGATAGTCGCATGCAAGCGCAAGCTCGAGACCACCGCCCATTGCGGCACCGTCGATCACCGCGATCGTCGGGAAGGGAAGATCGTCGAGGCGATTGAGCACCTCCTGTCCCCTGCCCGACTTCGCCTCGGCATCGGCCGAGTCATGAATCGCTTCGATTTGCCTGATGTCTGCACCTGCGATGAATCCGCTCGCCTTCCCGCTCTTGATGATAAGACAGCGGGTTTCTCGACTCCCGGATAGTTGATCCAGAACCCTGGCAAGCTCCAGCATCGTCTCCGGTGTCAACAGGTTTACCCGCTGCTCCGGAACGTCGATCACAACGGTCGCTTTCCCCTCCTCTTGAGTGAGGGTCAGTGCGCTTCGTCTCGTCTCTTGTTCCAATCCTTTTCCCTCCCCCTCGCTAGACCGCTTCGAGCAGAAGCGAGGCACCCTGCCCGCCGCCCACACAGAGTGTTGCGAGCCCGGTCTCTTTCTTTCGGCGCCGGAGCTCACGAAGCGTATGGATCACGAGCCGCGTTCCAGTCATACCCACGGGATGACCGAGGGCGATCGCCCCACCGTGTGCGTTCATTCGGTCACGGTCGAGGTCTCCGAGCTTCGTCTCTCGTCCGAGAAACTCCTGAGCAAACTCCTTCGAGGAAAAGGCCCGTTCACAGGCAACGACCTGGGCGGCGAAGGCCTCGTTGATTTCGACGTAGTCGACGTCTTTCATCGCGAGCTTGCCCCTTCGAAAGAGTTTGCTGGTCGCATACACGGGCCCGAGACCCATTCGCTCCGGTTCGAGGGAGGCATAAGCGAAGTCAGTCAGGTAACCGAGCGGCTCGATTTGCCGCTCCCTTGCCTCCCGCTCGGACATGAGCAGACAGGCCGCAGCGCCATCGGTGACCTGGGAAGAGTTGCCGACCGTGACTGTCCCGTTGCGCCGGTCGAAGTAGGGTTTGAGCTTTGCGAGCATTTCCATCGACTGGTTCTCCCGCGGCCCGATATCGAGCTCGAGAATCTGCGAGAAGTCGGGATAGATGGGGATCGGCACGATTTCCTCGGCGAAGGTTCCGTCCTTCTGAGCCGCGACCGCCCGACGGTGACTCAGAAGTGCGAACTCGTCCTGTTCCTCGCGGTCGATATGGAACTCCCGAGAAAGCTGTTCCGCGGTTCGACCCATGATCATTCCACTGATTGGGTCGGTAAGCCCGAGCTCGAGACCGATTTCGGGTCTGAGCATTCGCGGCCGAAACCCGAGGAGGGTCTTCAGTCGCTGCCCGGGGGTCTTTGCACGCATGAGCCTGTTCATGAACGCCGAATACTCGCGGTTGAACATGAGCGGGATGTTGCTCATGCTTTCCACTCCGCCGGCGATGAAGATCTTCCCCTGGCCGAGCAGGATCTTGTTCGCTGCGCTCGTAATCGACTCCATTCCGCTCGCGCAGTTGCGATGAACGGTGTAGGCGGGGACGCTCTGAGGCAGACCGGCTTTGAGTGCGACGACCCGCGCAATGTTGGCCGCGTGCGCCGGCTGCGCCACATTCCCTATGATGACCTCGTCGACCTCTGTGGGGTCCACGGGAGCTCGGCCGAGCAGGGCCCGCACCACGAGTGCTCCGAGATCGTCGGCCTGGGTTTCCTTGAGCGCAGTGCCTGCTTTGGCCATCGGGGAGCGGATGCCCTCGACGACTGCAATTCGTTCCTTCATTTCGTTCCCCCAATGCTGGCATACATCTCCTGTATGAGCTTTGCGTACTTCTCCTCGATAAAATCGCGTCGGACTTTGAGAGTCGGAGTCAGCTCTCCGGACTTCGAGCCGGCGGGGTGGTCCATGATGGAAAATCGCTCGACCCACTCGCAGTGGTGGCGGTGGCGGTTGATCTCCGAAACGAGCCCCTGGGTGTAATCGTGAAGAAATCGACTCCGCAAGAACTCCTGATCGTTCATGTCCTCGAGTCCGAACCGACCCTTGAAACTCGGAAGAACATCCATGTCCGGAAAGAGAAGCGCGGTTACATACACCCTGCCGTCGGCGAAGATGATCGACGTCTCGACGAAAGGTATCTTCTCCAGCTCAGTCTCGATCGGTATCGGCGGCACGTACTCGCCCGTAGATTTCTTGAACAGCTCCTTCTTCCTGCCGGAGATGCCGAGATATCCCTCCTCGTCGATCCATCCGAGGTCGCCGGTATGCAGCCAACCTTCCCTGTCGAGAGCTCGGGAAGTCGCCTCGGCATTGCGGTGGTAGCCCCGCATCACGTTGGGACCACGTGCTAGGATCTCCCCGTCTTCCGCAATGCGAACCTCGACACTGGCAAAGGGGGTGCCGACCGTCCCCAGCTTCCGCCGACCGGGTCCATTGGATGCGATCACGGGTGCTGCCTCAGTCAGACCATAACCTTCGTAAACCGGCACACCGATGTTGATGAAGAAGCGCGCGAGCTTGGGATCGAGCTTCGAGGAGCCGCAGATGACGTAGCGCAGCCGTCCCCCGAGCGCGCTCTTGAGCTGTGAGTAGACGCGCCCATGATAGAAAGCGTCGATCGGCGACCCTCCTTTTCGTCTTTCGGCCCGGCGCATGGCGGCCGCGCCGATCATGCGTCTCGGCCACGGCGCCTCGTGTATCGCCGACTGAAATCCCGAATAGACCTTCTCGAGGACACGAGGTACAACCGTGACGATAGAGGGGTGGATCTCCTTCAGGAAATCGCCGACGTGCTTGGGATCGTCGGCGAAGTAGATCGGGAAGCCGCTCGCAAGATGAAAATAGGTGACCATGCGTTCGAAAACATGGGCGAGTGGCAGGATAGAGATACAGCGGTCCGTCTCGGCGTCGCGAGGGAAACGCTCCTCGGCGTCCTTCACCTGGGTGACGAGTGCACGTTGGGTGAGCTCGACACCCTTCGGGAGCCCGGTGCTTCCGCTCGTGTAGATGATGGTTGCAATTCCATCGGCGTCGAGCTTCTCGATGAGCTCGTCGTAGAGCTTCGGCTCCCTTGCGGCAAGCCGATCCCCGCGTTCGACAAGCTCGTCAAAGGGCTCGTGCGTCCCGGAATAGCCGAAGCTGATCAGCCGCACCGATCCTCCGCAGCGCTCATGCGCCATCGGCATCTCGTCAGGATCGCCCACGAAGAGCAACTTGAGTCCTGAGTCGACGACTTCATGTGAGAAACTCTCCGGCGAAATCTTGTTGAATATCGGGACGGTGATTCCTTCGGCGGCCTGGATCGCAAGATCGATGATGAGCCAGTCCGGCGATGAGGGAGCAATGAGCCCAACCGTGTCGCCCGGTTGGATTCCCGCATCAACCAGTCCCAGTGCAAGTCGACGAACCCGATCTCGAAACTCCTCGTAGGTGTAGGAGATCCACGACCCGTTACGCGGATAGTTCAGCGCATTCCGTGTGCCGTAGACGCGAGCGGTGTACTCTATCAATCCCGGAAGCGTCTCGAAATCAGGAAAAGCTTGATTGCCCGAACCGGCGACTCTCTTCTTCATTCACTTTTTCCCTCCGCCCATCACTAATAATGTAATCCACTGGACAAGAGGTAGGCAAATGTGTGGCCGCTGAGCGTGTTTTATGTGCAAGTTAAGGGTGAGGGTAGTCATGCAGCAAAAAGCCGGGCTCCGAACCTTTCACTTCCACGACTCAAGTCGGCCGAGTTGGAACGGATTCGGGCCGCGCCCTCTCACAACGGACGTCTGGTATCCGGCGGAGGGGTCGGCAGAGGAGCGAGAGATTCCGATCGGGCCTCCGGATGCACCTCTTTTCACGGCCGGGCGCGCCGCACGCGATGCTCCACCTGCGGAGGGGAAATATCCACTTATCCTCCTCTCGCATGGTTCGGGCGGCTCCGCTCTCCAGCTGGGATGGCTCGGCTCTTCCCTGGCACGAAATGGTTACGTTGCGGCGGGGGTCAACCACCACGGCAACAATGCCCTGGAACCCTTCACGCCCGAGGGTTTCCTCCTCTGGTGGGAACGGGCGCTGGACCTGTCGGTCGCGCTCGATTCCGTGAGCAGGGAGCCCGAAATCGGGAGGCTCGTCGACGCGAGCCGGGTCGGGGCGGCGGGCTTTTCCCTCGGAGGCTTCACGGTCATATCGCTCGCAGGCGGAATTGTCGACCTCACGGCATTGCGACGTCTCTACCGGGACAACGCGCGCGATCTCCTGCGCGACGTCTCCCAGGAGGTTCCCGATCGCCCGGGTTTGGAAGCGCTCATCGAAGAGCTGCTCGAGAAGGATGAGTCACACCGCAAATCCTACCGTGATCCCCGGGTTGCTTGCGTCTTTGCAATCGCCCCTGCCCTCGCGGTTGCCTTTACCCCCGCGGGGCTCGCTCCCATTCGGGTACCGGTCAAGATTGTGGTCGGCGACGGCGACACGATCACGCCACCGGAGCTCAACGCCCTGCGCTACGCTCGCCTCATCGAGGGCGCCAAGGTATCGGTTCTCGACGGTCACGTTGCCCATTACACCTTCCTCGGCGAGGCAACGAAATTGGGCAGGGAGTCGCATCCGGTGCTCGGTCTGGATCCTGCAGGAGTCGACCGAGCGCTCGTTCATGAGCGGGTTGCCACCATGTCGGTTGAGTATTTCTCCGAGCAGTTGCGCAACTATCGGCCGCGGTAGCGGTCGACGAGCCTGCAAACCGTCGCGGAGTTGCGGAGCGTAGCCGGCACACCGAACGGCTTCTCGAGCTTCGGATCGCCAAACCGGGAGTCGGAGAACCGCATTCGGCAGTGCCGGTAGAGCTCGTTGCCCTCCTCCGAGAGCCCGCACTGCCCATGGGGTGCTCCAGCTCTTTCTGTGATGTCACAAGCACAACGGCCCGGCGCCGGCAAGGCTGCCGCAGGAGCACTTCCCGATCTGCAGCAGCAGCCGATATGTAGACCGAGACGACGATCAACCCACCAAGGAGCTGGATCCAGGTGAGCGTCTCACCGAGCCCCATCCATGCTGCGACCGTTGTGACCACCGGTATGCCGTTGAGATTGATGGGGGCCCGAGAGACTGAGACCTTCACGAGGGTGTAGGAGGGGAAGGCCCCGGGGCCTGAGCCGAGCGGTATAGGGTTGGCTCGTCGGGGGAGGTGGAGGACATCACCCCCGCCGCGGCCTACGGAGGCTCGAAGGGCGGGGTAGACATCCTCACGAAATCACTCGCACGCCGGCTCGCTCAGAACGGGATTACTGTCGATGCGATTGCGCCCCACGCGATCGAGACCGAAATGAGCGCGGAGTGGTCCGAGGAGGAACGCACTGAGGTCGTCAGCGCCATCCCGCTCGGGCGCATGTGCGGGCCCGAAGAGGTAACCGAGGTGGCGCTCTTTCTCGTCTCCGACGGGGCAGCTTTCACCACCGGACAAGTTCTCAATCTCAACGGCGCTCTGCTGATGGACTGACAGTCCGGCAGCAGTACCGGCGTTCCGTCGCCTAACGGAACGCACGTGAGAGTGAAGGTGTCGGTCACCGAAATCGCGCGGAAGGCCGA
>Ga0315535_1000369_pt1 | contig 31689 bp, 28 predicted proteins | sample SalMarSW160220MG_2_FD_203092 | JGI IMG/M metagenome (GOLD analysis project Ga0315535, IMG submission 203092) | Salt marsh sediment microbial communities from the Plum Island Ecosystem LTER, Massachusetts, United States - Salt Marsh Sediment SW1602-20 ... | reverse complement strand
AGAAAGAACCCGCAGAATGAAAAAAATCGTATCAGGTTGAGGTTGTTCCGTCAACTCAAGAAAAGGCGGACTTATCGTATCGACGATTCTTTCAATTGCCGAGACGACAGGGGTTTTTTCTTGCAAGGTGTTCGATCATTATTCTATCTTGCGGAAACGTTACCTAACCCGGATCCTTTGGGTCCAATATCCAGGGGAACCCAGACAAAAGGAATGAATACTCATGAAAAAATCAACTGAACTCATAGGGTTCAACGATTACTGCAATGAGGTAAGCGGAAAAAAGGTGAGGACCATCAATCCGCCCGTCTACAAGGGATCCACCGTCCTGTTTCAAGGGTACGAAGATCTTGCCATGGCAAACAAAGGGCAATATGACGGGATATCCTACGGCACGGACCGGCTGCCCACCCAGCGGGCCCTCGAGGAGGCCCTCAGGCGGCTGGAGGGCGGCCACATGACCCGGGTCTTCCAGTCCGGAATAAACGCCATCATCAACACCCTTTTCGCGTTTACCAAGAGCGGCGATCACATCCTCCTGTGTGACAACATCTATGGCCCTACGGCCCGTTTCTGCAACAGGATTCTTTCCCGGTACAATGTAGAGATCGGGGTTATTCCTCCGGCCGCGGGCGGGGATATTATCGATTTCATCAGGCCGAATACGAGTCTGATCTTTCTTGAATCCCCCGGATCAAACACCTTTGAAATACAGGACATCCCCGCTGTCACGGCCGTCGCCCGGGAAAAGAGAATTGTGACGGTACTCGATAATACGTGGGCAACGCCCCTTTACCTCAGACCTTTTGATCTCGGCATCGATGTCTCGGTGCAATCCGTCACGAAATATATTGCAGGCCATTCAGATGTGCTGCTGGGATCCGTGACCCTGAGGGAGGAATTTGAAGAGGAATTCCAGAAATTCTACAGGGTCATGGAGGCCTTCGCGTCGCCCGAGGACTGCTATCTTGCCCTGCGGGGCCTCAAAACGTTGCCGATGCGGTTGAAGCAACATGAGCGGTCGGCCCTGAAAGTCGCCAAATGGCTCGAAACGGTCGATCTGGTGGATAAGGTCATCCACCCGGCACTCCCGAGCCACCCGGAACATTCCATCTGGAAGAGGGATTTCAAGGGGTCCTCAGGCCTCTTTGCCGTCACATTCAAAGAAGACTATCCCGATGCAAAGCTGGCCGCCTTTGTGAATGCGCTCCATCTCTTCGGGCTCGGTTACAGCTGGGGCGGGTACAAGAGTCTCATGACGGCTGCAAAATACAATCGCTTGTGCAGTTCAAGGTATCCGGATAAGACCATCGTGCGGCTCAATATCGGTCTGGAAGATCCGCAGGACCTCATGGAGGACCTGAAAAGAGGATTTACGGCCTTGTGTGGGTAATCTGGAGCCATGAGCCCAATTTCACCCGGCCTTGCCCCATTTTTCCACGTATTTTTTGATTTCCATGATATGCATTTTCATCAGCTTCGAGGCTTTCTCAGGTTTCCTCTCAACAATAGCATCCAGAATTTTCTCATGGATTCCCACCGCTTGTTTTTCCAGGTCAAGCTCCTTGAATTCAGAAAAATATTTTCTCAACAACTCGATAAGGGCATTCATCAATATCAGCAGAATGGGATTCCCTGAGGCCTCGGCAAGACAAATATGGAATTTTCCTCTGACCTGCTGAAGAAAATCAGGATCGTCCATCCTTTCCCTGGAGCGGGCGAGAAGGTCCCGGAGTTTTCCAATATCGTTTTTTGTCGCCCACCGGGCCGCCTCACCGGCTGCATAGGGTTCAATGAGCAGCCTGATCTCAAAGACATGCTCCTCGTGTACCATGCCGGAATCCACCAATCTTCCCAAGGCCTCGCTCAGGGGCTTATGATACCCGTTGTTGGCAAAAATACCCCCTTTAGGCCCCCTCTTGATAGTCACAAAACCTCCACCTTCCAGCAGACGCATGGCCTCACGCACTACGGAACGGCTCACCTGAAAATCTTTGGCCAGTTGCATCTCTGGAAGGAGTTTCTGGCCTAATTGCAATTCATTGTTCAGGATGCGTTTTTCTATCTCATGGGCAACCAGCTCGGGATACCTTTTTTTGTCTAACGGCTTGAAAGTCAAATGCCTAGTAAACCTCCTTCTTGTCTTTTACTCCCTTGTGATAATCCAGCCATAACGGAACAGGCTTGGGTCGCCACTTCCTCCCGTATAGCACATTATCCATATGTGGGAAAAGCCGTTGTGCCACAGGAGATCTGCCTACGAACCAGCGAATAAGGTTATGCAGGAGGGTATTGGGCCTGCTGAAAGGGCAGACTGCCATGCAGATGGAGCAATCGGTCCCCACCTTGCTCCAGTATTCAAAGCACGTATCCTCGTTCAGTTTCCACTTCAGTGCCCCGTTGTGGGTCACTTTATCCCCTTTCAGGATAGACCTGGAAGGGCAGGATTCCGCGCACTTCTTACATCTCTTACAAAATTCGTCTGCGCCGATGGATATGGCTTTGTCGGGAATCAGAGGCATATCGGTGAGCGTTGCGAATATACGTACTCGGGCCCCGAATCGCGGCGCTATGAGATAGCCTTGACGGCCCACCTCACCGAGGCCGGCATCCGCTGCCAGCGGGGGAAGGACAATGTCGTAACGTCGTGTATTTTGTGCGACACCTCTGTAGCCCATGTGAGCAAACCAGCGGGCCAGTGCAGTGCTCAAATAGGCTCCCTTACCGTAGTTCCGTGCGCTTTCGGCCACAGATGGTGTGTGCGGGGCAGCAGATACGTGCTCCCAGTCCATTTCCGTGAGCATTACCACTGCGAAGGGTGGCAGTTCATTCGGATCCAGTTCCCTGCCCCATTCCTCCCACTGGTCATAGAAAATTTCGCCCCTGTGGGAATAAACCCAGTTCTGGTTTACCCTGCATATCCCAACCGCGCTGGCACCGAGATGCAGGGTGTATTTTTTTACTATTTCCGTGGCCTTTGCATGATCCATCTCCAAAGGCGAACTCCCTTGGTCCGGCTCTGCAACGGCAAAGGTGCCCAGAAAATCGGGCATATCAAATGAGGCATGTATCATGGATACATTGGGTGGGTAGCGACCGTCAATACCCCCCGGTTTGCCCAAGAGTCCCTTCTCGCGGCGATTCCTGTCCGCTTCTTCCCTTTCAGGGTGCATCTGGTAATACTTTCGGTAATACTCTGATCCCGGCGGCAGGCTCCGCAGGCGGGCAAACGGAATGTCCCGCTCATCGGGACGCACTGGCTCCTCCACCAAGTGACCGTCAGCGCCTTTCAAGGCCTTGAGATGATGGTTTCCCGGTATGAGCAATACCAGACCGAATGCAGCCCCGAGGCAGACGATTATGGCGAAAGGGACCCTCAGGATGGGCAGGAATATGATCAGGAACCCGATCAAGAGAGCCAGGACAGCGATCCCGGCTCCCATCCGAGGGGCCCGGCGTTCACTTTCTTTGAGAGATTCAAATGCAAAATACAGCGCCCCTGCAAAAAGCCCAAAGTCGACCAAGAGGAGTATGGCAAGAAATATGTCCGAATGCTGCATCTGGTTCAGCTCCTTTTCAGCTACATCATGGAGTTTGGAAGAAAGAGCACGATCTTAGGAAACGCCGTCAGGAGGGCGATACAAGCTATCATGGCGACCCAAAAAGGAAGTATCCCCCGAAAAATTGTATACATGGGCACTTCCTTAACGACCCCGCTGAGAACAAATACATTTACCCCTACGGGCGGCGTTATCAGGCTCATTTCCATAGTAATGGTGATGATGATACCAAACCAGATGGGATCAAAGCCGAGCTGGATGACGACGGGATAGATGACGGGAACGGCAAGGACCATGATCGAGAGTCCCTCCATGAAACAACCCAGAACCATAAAGGCAGCAATGACCGCTGAAATAACAATGTACTTGCTCACTCCCGCCCCGACTATATAACTGACAAGGACGTTCGGGATCTGGGTTAAGGTCACAAAGTGTTGAAATATCATGGCTCCTATCAGGATAGCGAAAATAAAGGCGGTGGATCCGGCGGTATCTTTCAGGGATGCAAGAAGGTTTTTCATGGTAAGGCGCCGCTTCAGAATGGCAACGCAAAAGGCACCGAAAGCACCAACACCCGCCGCCTCAGTGGCCGTGAACCAGCCGGTGTAAAGACCGCCGATCACCAGGACAAACAGCCCCAGTAAACTGCCGGTGGCCTTGAGGGAAACCACCTTCTCCATCATGCTGAATTTGGGGCCTGCCGCGCCCAGAGAGGGCTTCGCCTTGGTCATTACATAGATGACCAAGATGAACAACAAGGCCAGACATAGTCCCGGGATGACACCTGCAATGAACAGCTTCGCTATGCTCTGTTCTGTAATAATGCCGTAAAGAATAAGAACGGAACTGGGAGGAATCAAGATTCCGAGAGTTCCCCCTGCGGCAATGCAGCCTGTGGCCAGTTTGTCGGAGTAGTTGAGCCGTTTCATCTCAGGAAATGCTATTGCGCCGAACATGGCTGCAGTAGCAAGGGAAGATCCTGTAATGGCCGCAAAACAGGCACAGGCTCCCACTGTCGCCATTGCAAGACCGCCCGGGAGGAAACCTATCCACTTGTAAAGCATCTCATACAGTTCAGAACCCATTCCTGAATGATTGGCAAACTCCCCCATAAGGAGGAAAAGAGGGATAACACTCAGGGTGTAGGATGCGGTAGTATCGAATGGCAGAATGCCCAACAGTCCGACGGCGGAGTCAAAGGAACTCAGTACTATGAATCCCAGAAAACCCACCAAGGCCATTGCAAAGGCGATCTGCATGCGCATGGCCAGGAGCAGGAAGAGGAAGAGAATCCCAATTATCCCCACAATTATCGGGTTCATGATTCAAACACCTCCCGCAGTGCCTTCAGGGATTTGCAAAGAAGGACCATCGCAAGCAAGGCACAGCCGGCACAAGCCACCCAGACAATAGGATATTTTGGCAAGCTCAGGTCAATTGTGACTTCTCCCCCTTCCTTCATTGCTATAGCATAATGGAACATGGCCCAGGTCATCATGGAGAAAAAGAGGAAACAGGCTGTCTGGGTGATAAGATCAAAAACGGCCTGCACACGTTTACTGAAACCCTTAAGGAGGATGTCCACCTTGATGTGGCCGTCATGTACCTGGCATTCCGCCAAGGAGCAGAATACAATGGCTGCCATTGAGAGTTCCGTGATCTCCACAGTCCCCAGGATTGATGTGTGGAAGATTTTTCTGAGGAAAACATCCGCCATTGTAATGACCATCAGGAAGAAGAGTACGCCCCATGTCACATGATCAGCATATTTTGCCACGAGATTTACCCACGATTCAAAGCCTCTGGCAGGTGGTTTTGTTTCCATTTTTCGACCTTTTCTTATGTTTCGGGCCGATCTCAATTGAGTTGTCTTCAAGAGGGATGGCCCGAATACATTGTATCAAAAGGGATTACTGGCTGGCCTTTGCCGCTTTGAGGGTAGCATCGAGGATCTCCTGCGCCGGAAAGCCCTTTTTGGACATATTGTTCACCCACTTTACCCAAAGCACCTTCAATTTGGCCCTAACCTTGGATTTTTCGGCATCCGGAAGTTTAAGCAGCTCTATCCCCTTTTCTTTGGCTAAAGCAATGTTTTCGGCATCTTCCTCATCAAAGGCCTTGGCCGTCATCACGCCGAATTCCTCTGTAGCCACCTGGTCAATGGCTTTCTTTGCAAAGTCCGGCAGTGAATTCCACTTTTTCTTGTTCATAAGGACGCACATCAAGGCTCCGTTGTAGTTGATCTCCGTGATATGCTTCACTATATCTATCAGCTTATGGGCCTTGAGTGCTGCGTAAGGCGTCAGGGCGCCATCCACAATTCCTCTCTGAAGGGCGATAGAAAGTTCTGAAATGGGCATTCCGACAGGATTTGCACCTAGCAATTTCAGCCCGGCGGTTTCATCGGCGCTTCCTGACCGGATGTTCATACCGCGAAAATCAGAGGCCTTTACCACCGCCTTTTTTACGGTTTGGAGCTGGCTCAGGGGAGCAGACAAAAACCACAAGACCTTGAAGTCCCTGTAGTCGTCCTTCAGGTATTTGTCATAAATGGCGTAGACCGTTTTGGTAACATGAGCAGCACTGTCAAAAATGAAAGGGAGTTCAAATACGCTGCTTCTCTTGAATCGCCCGGGCACGTATTCGGGAAGAACAAAGCCGATGTCCGTAATTCCTGTCTTGATGGCATCAACCATCGTCTTGGGATTACCCAGTACACCACCCGGGTATATCTTGATTTCTACTCTGCCGTTTGTCAGTTTTGCCACCTTCTCCGCAAACGGTACAAAACCCTTTCGATGCAGTACGTGCATGGTTGGCATAAAGTGGGCAAGTTTCAATACAATCGTGTCTGATGCCCGACAAGGTTTGTTCAGACCACCCAGTAGGATACCCCCTGAAAAAGCCACCATAATTCCAAGAAAAATCGCCTTTCTCATCACCAACCTCCTTATCGTAAGAGTTAATGTTCAGCCTGCAAGACCCTGCAGGCGCCAAGAAGAGCAAATGTAGTATTCACATAAAGTCTGACCTTTTATTATCTAAAAAATATTTTCTTGGGGCAGGAATGTCAAGAAGAATTAGTTGACCTTAGCGAATTTGGTTACCATTTTGGCGGGTACATCGGTGACCCTTCCTGGGCATTCGGGTGGTCCGTCAATCCGCCATGATGTGCGGGGAAAACGCTCAAGCGACTCTTTATTGGGCATTGCCTATTTCCCGTCCGTATGATAATCTATACCGTACTCTTGATCTTGTTTCCTCAGATTATGAATGGAAACCAACTTGCTTTTCAGATGATGTTTGTATCGGCAGAGCACAAATTTATTGTTTAAGGAGGCGTAAAGATGTCACTCATTACAATTTCAGGTTATATGGGATGCGGTGTGCGGGAAATTGCACAAAATGTCGCAAAGGGATTAAATTTGGATATCTACGATGATCAGGAACTATTGGAACTGGCTCCAAAGGTCGGTGTCCTTTCGGAAGACCTCAAGGCACTTGGAAACCCAGGCTTTTTTTCACGGCTGTTTCACAACAAACCACAGGTCTATATGGATTATATGGATGCTATTATTTATGAGATATCCAGAAGAGGGGAGGGCATCATCATAGGCCATGGCAGTCAAATTCTTCTTCAGGACTTCGGGTGTGCACTGCACGTGCGCATTAACGCACCTGAGGCTGCCCGGTTAGAAACAATTCGTGAACAGCAAGAGTTGGATGTTGATGTCGCTAGAAAATTACTACAGGCGACTGACAGCAAGCAAAGAAAATTTTGTCGTCTCGCCTTTGACATGGATTTTGACAACCCGGACCTCTATGACCTGATCCTAAATTCGGCCAAAATAGGGTATAAAACCATTGCCACGCTCGTAATGGATACAGCTCGCGCTGAGGAAATGGCCGCCTGTAGCCTCACGGCACTGGAGGCCATGGAGAGACTGTCAATACTGAAAAGAATTCAGGGAGCCCTTCTGAAGAACGACCTGGATGACAGGTTGTTGACCATAGATATTGTTGAAAGAGGGATCGTGCAGGTTAACGGGCTGTCCAATGACAGCGAAAGCGTGAATCGAATCATAAAGACCATTGAAGGTGTCCAAGGTGTGCAAAAAGTCCATTCCGGGCTTATGATTTCACCGCCTCTTTACTGAATGAGAAAATGATCAAAAATGCAGGACGTCGGCAGAAACCATGCTATCGAATAAGCCAAGGCATTTGCACAAGAGGCGAAGAATCCCTTACGCCGGAATTACATTAAATCGAATTCCTTCATTTTTCGGTAGAGGGTGCTTCTGGCTATCTTGAGTTCTCTTGCCGCGAGGGAGATATTGCCCTTACACTGATTGAGAGTTCCCTCAATCATCTGCTTATAGACTTCATGGAGAGAGCTTGCATTTTTTACGGATTCAACGCGTTTTTTCGAGAGCCTAACAGGAAGGTGATCTTTACGAATGGGTTCTCCCTGAGAAATGAGCACCATCTGCTCAAGACAGTTTTCCAGCTCCCGGACATTCCCCGGCCAATGATATTCTCTCGTGACCTCCAGTACTTCTTTGGATATCTCGGGCGTTCCGAAGCCCATTTCCTGAGACTGCCGGTTGATAATATGATCCATGAGCAATTCCAGGTCTTCCATTCTATCACGGAGGGGCGGAACGGTAATTTCAACAACACTGAGCCGATAATAGAGATCCTCTCGAAAATTACCGTGCTCGATCTCTCGCATCAAGTCGGCATTGCTCGCGGCAATCACTCTTACATCTATGGGTAACGTCTTGCTGCCCCCCAGCCGCATAATCTCGTTCTGCTGGAGAACCCGTAACAGCTTGGCCTGCAGGTCCAATGGCAGACCGTTGATTTCATCCAAAAAAAGCGTCCCCTTGTTCGCAAGCTCGAATTTTCCTAACTGCCCCTCTCTCCGGGCACCGGTAAAAGCCCCGCCCCGGTAACCAAAGAGTTCGGATTCGATCAGATCGCGTGGGATGGCAGCACAAGAAATAGCCACAAAGGGTTCATTTTTTCTGTTGCTAAGGTTATGGATTGCCTGGGCGAACAACTCCTTGCCTGTGCCACTTTCACCAATAATCAATACTCTGGAGTTTGTCTTTGCGGCTATCTTAGCCATTTCTATCTGCTTTTTCAGCTCACGATTGTTGCCTTTGATATCTCTGAATTCATATTTAGCGTAATTGCCGCTAAGTCTTTTTGTAATATTTATCATGCGCGTTTTTTCAGCAATCTTGATAATCGCGCCGAAGGTATGGCCTGAAGCGTTCATGAGAGGATCAAGTGAGCATACATAACTCTTGTGACCGTTTGGACAGACGAAACTGATGACCTGGCCTGCTAAAGATTTTCTATTCTTGATCGCCTGAATAAGAGACATTTCCGGCTGAATGATTTCAGTCAGCCTTTTTCGGGAAGCCGTTTCAACGTCAAGGCCCAACATTTCGCCGGCCGTTTTGTTTATACGAATGATGTCCAGATTGTTGTCGACACCGATGACCCCATCAGAAATGGCATTGAAAATCATAGAGATAATGGAGCTGAGACGTTGCTTTTCCGCCGTCAATTCCATTTCGCGCAGTCGGCCGTCGATCGTTTCCGCGGCAGCTATGACCAGTGCCAAGGTGTGCTTGTGCCTTCCGATAGACTTTCCTGACAGGGTTATGGCACCAATAATTTTCCCGTCGCGGTCTTTAATGGGCGCGGAGGAACAGGTCCAAGGATGGTGGTAGACCTTATAATGTTCGGCCCCGGTGAGCTGTATGGGCTTTCCTTCCAATAAACATACGCCGATGGCATTTGTGCCGGCATGCTCAACGCTTCTCAAACAACCCGGTTGATAATAGTTTTCTCTTGCCATTTTAAGGATATCTTTGTCTCCCCGAACGACCAGTACATAACCATCCTTATCAATAAGGGTGATGATGAATCCAGTAAGAGAAATCTGGATCATATCCATCACCGGCTTTGAGATTTCGACAAGTTTGCGATTGTGCCTCAGCAGCTTGTTCAGTTGTTTGCTGGAGAGAATGGGGGGGGAGTTCTTACTGAATGGATCCACGCCTATTGCGCGGCACTTAAGCCACGATTTCAGGATTTCAGGCCTGATTGAATAACGCGGTTTATGGCCTTCAAGAACGACATCTTCCCATGAAATCCTGATGGGATCTTCTAAGACGACTTCAGATTGAGAAGCGAGAGCATGCAAAGGTTTCATAAATTTCCATCTCCTCGGGAATATTCCCAACGGAAGATATTCATATTCAGCGTATCGTTTCAGAAAGCAATTATTATTGATGGAATCGAAAAAAGTCCGTCCTTGAACTTTTTACTGACGGAAACCGAAAAGTGCGATTTTCGGTTTCCTTACAAATCAACGGGTTGCAAAGCACCCCATTGATTTGCGTGCCCGTCCATGGGCACGATGATGACTTTTTACAAAGTCATCATTATTATATTCTAAAGAAACGATTGGGTCAAGCCATGATGTCTCATTTTGGGACAAGACTTAGAGGAGTAGTACTCAAGGGAGAAGAAGACACTTAAAATAGAAAGGGCGCACTCATCTCAAGAGAGAAGTGAGTGCGCCCTGAGAAACGATGGGTTAACAGCAGGCAATCCTTAAAGAGGTTCCTGCTGTTTAGCCCCAGATCGGACGCGGCGGCGCGAAGACAACACAGATACGGAAGGTCTCGCCGCCGAGGACCGTAAAATTATGGACCGTGTTCTTCTCTACCCAGAGCGCGTCGCCGGGTTCGCACAGGAATTCTTCGTCTCCTACTTTGGCAGTCGCGCGGCCTGAGAGAACGTAGAACACATGATCTTCATTAGGATGGATATCGTCGAGCGCGGCGCCGTCCTTGGTTATCTCAGTTAAATGAAATTCTACCTGGGCGCCTGGGCATACCTTGGGGTTCACCATGGGATAGGCGTAAGTCTTCTCGTGATGGGGCGGATCGGTCACATAGGCGGTGTCCTTTGTGATTTTAATAAGTTTTCCTGCCATAGTCATTTTCCTCCTGCTTCTTGAAAAAGGTGAATAAATACATTCTTAAGAAAAAGTTTAAGGAATTGTGTATTGTGTGTCAATACTATTCTCAACGGAAGATATTCTACTTCAGCGTATCGTTTCAGAAAACAATTTTCATTATATGCTAAAGAAACGATTGGATCAACCCATGATGTCTCATTTTGGGACAGGGATTTGGGGAGTGGAATTTAAGGGGGAAGATGGTTGCGAGCTGTATGATAGAGTTCTTCAGCTCGATAGGAACTCCTGACGAGCGGAAAGCTGGCTGCCGCAGAGAACCCAAGGGCCAAAGCCGCAGCTTCATAATCGGCGAATTCCTCTGGGGGAACATAACGGATAACGGGATGGTGCTGATCGGATGGTGCCAGGTACTGGCCCAGGGTGAGCGAAAGACATCCGACTTTGCGCAGGTCATGCATGCTTCCAAGGACCTCCTCTTTTGTCTCTCCCAGGCCCAGCATGAGTCCTGATTTGATAACCATTGGCGGCTTATGTGAAGATGCGCGACCGAGGAGTTTCAGAGAGCGATTGTAAGAGGCCTGCGGGCGGACTTCCGGATATAGACGGGGCACTGTTTCTATATTGTGGTTCAGCACTTCCGGCTTACTGGCAAACACTGTCTCCAGGGCATCCTTGTTGCCGGCCAGGTCAGAAATAAGGACTTCCACTCCCACCCCCGGGCACTTTTCCCGGATAGCTTCAATGGCCTTTGCAATATGCAGGGCGCCCCCATCGGGTAAGTCGTCTCTGGTCACCATGGTCAGGACGCAAAAGGCCAGTTTCATCTCAGACACTGCCTTCGCCGTGCGGTCAGGTTCGTCTGGATCCGGTGCATTGACGGGTGACTTGCTCACTGCGCAGAATGTGCAGTGCCGGGTGCAGCTTGGTCCCAGCAATAAAAAAGTAGCCGTGCCGCTACTGAAACATTCCATTTGATTCGGGCAATGGGCCTCCACACATACGGTTTGCAGACCGCCATCCTTGATGATCTCCTTTACCCGAGCGATACTTCCGGGTATGGGCATACGTTGCCGGAGCCACGGCGGTTTTGCCCTTGAAAAATCCTTTGATCCCGAAGATGAATCCGTCATATTGATTTTCTTCTGGTAAGCGTGATTTATGGTTTCCATAAATTTTTTCAGATGAATGCCCAAATGAAATCTAAGCAAGCATTATGCCAAGAGCCTGTGTGCGAACGCGATTTTTGCGAATGCTTTGATAAACTCTTACGGTGGCATAATGAAGCATAGTATAGGTATAGGCCAGGGCCGGACGGATCCACCGGTCGGTATTGAACCCTACACCAGCCCTTTCTGACAGCCAAGTGCAAGGTGCATCAAAAAAAGTCTCTGCATTGTATCAATATCGGCCACTTGACCTGATTTGAAACAGACAACAGGATGTGGCAATCTTTCAGCTCAACAGTCTGTCCAACGTAATTCTCAATAAGTTCAAGCTCATAAACAAAGGCCAAAACTTGGAAAACCAGTGGCACACTATATGCTAATATTTAGAGAAACGAGACTGTCAGGGAATTTTACTGAATGGGCTGGAAAAAGCTGCGGAGGAATAATAATGAATATAGAAAAAAACAAGCTGCGAGAACTCTATACGACAATGCTCAGAATTCGGTTGTTTGAAGAACGAATTGTTGATTTGTATGCCAGAGGCCTGGTTCCTGGTTTGGCCCACTTGTATTTAGGAGAGGAGGCAGTGGCAACCGGTATCTGCGCTGTGTTGAGACCCGATGATTACATCACCAGCACCCATCGGGGACACGGTCATGTCATTGCCAAGGGTGCGAACCTCAAGAACATGATGGCCGAACTATTCGGAAAGAAGACAGGGTATTGCAAGGGAAAAGGCGGTTCCATGCACATAGCCGACATGGAGATCGGCATCCTCGGAGCCAACGGAATAGCAGGTGCAGGATTGCCTATTGCGACGGGTGCCGGGATGTCAGCCAAATGGCGAGGAACCGACCAGGTGACTGTGTGTTTTTTTGGTGATGATGCGTCCAATAACGGCACCTTCCATGAAAGCCTGAATCTGGCATCCCTTCATAAACTCCCTGTGGTTTTTGTCTGTGAGAACAATTTATATGGTATCTCGGTCAGCCAGGAGATGCACCAACCCATAAAAGATATTGCTATACGGGCCACAGGTTACGATATGCCCGGCGTTGTGGTGGACGGCAACAATGTCATTGCAGTATATGAGGAAGCAATGAAAGCTGTGAAGCGTGCACGGGCCAAGGAAGGTCCGACTCTCATCGAATGCAAGACATACAGGTGGCGTGGTCATCATGAAGGTGATCCCAATCAGGGTAGACGTTACCGGACACAAGAAGAGATTGAGGCATGGAAAAAGAAAGATCCCATCAAACAGCTGGCCAAGAAGTTGATTGAGGAAAGAATCTTGGCGAAAAAGGCCGTCGCAGCCCTTGAAAAAGAGGTTACGCAGGAGATCGATCAGGCCGTCGCCTTTGCCAACGAGTCGGAGTTTCCCAAAGTGGAGGAGATGTACGAAGACGTTTACATAAGAGAAGGGGAGACAGAATGAGAGAGATTACTTATGCCCAGGCGCTTAACGAAGCCTTAAAAGAATGCATGAAAGAAGACGAGCGGGTTGTTCTGCTGGGAGAAGACATCGGCCGGTATGGGGGTATTTTTCAAGTCACCGCTGGATTGCTTGATGAATTCGGCCCTAAACGGGTAATGGACACACCGATATCCGAGGCAGCTTTTGTTGGAGGATGTGTCGGAGCGGCCCTAACGGGGATGCGTCCCGTGGTTGAGATCATGTTCATCGATTTCACAACAGTCTGTATGGATATGATCGTCAATCAAATGGCGAAAATGCATTATATGTTTGGAGGAAGGGGCCGTGTTCCCATGGTGTTGCGGGTCAACATAGGCGCAGGACGCGGGGCGGCTGCCCAGCATTCCCAGAGTTTCCACTCATGGTTCATGCATATCCCGGGTTTGTTGGTGGTTACACCGTCAACTCCTTATGATGCAAAAGGACTCATGATAGAGGCCATAAAGAATGATAATCCTGTTATCTTTGTGGAACACAAAAAACTCTACGCGGAAAAAGGACCTGTCCCGGAAGAGAGCTACAGCATTCCATTTGGAAAGGCCGACGTAAAAAGGGAAGGAAAAGATCTCACTATCGTTGCTACCCATGCCATGGTACTCCGATCACTTGCCATTGCAGAAGAGGCTTCAAAAAAGGGCATTGATGTGGAAATAGTTGATCCGCGGACATTGACGCCCCTGGACCGGGAAACCATCTTTTCTTCCGTCAAGAAAACAGGAAGACTTCTTGTAGCCGACGAAGGGCATAAAACCTGTGGTGTCGCAGCGGAGATTTCCGCCATGGTTGCGGAAGAGATGATCTATTTTTTGAAGGCGCCCATCCTCAGGGTATGCTCTCCTGACACCCCGGTGCCTTTTTCGCCACCTCTGGAGCAGGCCTATATTCCTGATGAGAAGGACCTGTTGCTGGCCGTACAGCGTCTTATGGAATATGCTTAGGGAAATGTGAAGTTATTTTTACGAGAGTCCTTGGATCGAAAAGACCTTGGATAGCTACAAAGTAAGAGAGGAGAAATAACCGGTGGCAACTGAAGTTGTTCTTCCGATGCTCGGCATTACAGTCGAGAAGGGAAAAATTGTTGAGTGGGTGAAAAAAGAAGGAGATTCCGTCGAAAAGGGGGAAACAATCTTTGTGGTCGAAGTTGAAAAGGCAACGACCGAGGTGGAGTCTCCTGCCGGTGGTATCTTGGCAAAAATCCTGGTTCCAGAGGGTGTTGAGGTACCTGTCCTCACCGTGGTTGGCATCATCACGGAGCCCGGAGAGAAATTTTCCGAAGAAGACGTTCCCCAGGCTGAATCGCCGTCGTCTGTAGATTCTGTAGATAGTGTTACCATGGTCACCCCTCAGGAAAACGCACCCATGGCGACCGGTCCGGACGGCATCATCAAGGCGGTTCCTGCGGCAAGGCGCATGGCCAAGGAGCACGGCATCCATCTGCAGGATATTTCGGGTACCGGGCCCGATGGCCTCATTTTTGCCGGAGATGTCGAAGCGATGATCGCCGGAACAGCGCGTCCATCAGACGTCCGGGCCTCAACCCTTGCAAGACGGCTCGCTGAAAAAGAACGCATCCCGCTCGAACAGGTGGCTGGAACAGGTGTTCGGGACCGCATCATGCGCCAGGATGTTCAGGCCTTTCTCAAGGAATCTGAGACAACAGGCACGCCTTTAGGGACTGTGATCCCCATGAGTACCGTTCGAAAAGTCATTGCCAGAAAAATGTCTGAAAGTGCTTTTTCAGCGCCTCATATCTACTTTTTTACGGATACGTGCCTTGATCCGCTGCTTGAATTCCGTAGCGTCGTATTGCCCGGCCTGGAAAAACGTTTCGATTTGCGCCTTTCCATCAATGATTTTATCATAAAGGCAGTGGCCTTGAATATCCTGGATTTTCCAATGCTTAATGCCCAGATCAAGGGAGAGGATATCCACATCATGTCCGAGGTGAACGTGGGTTTGGCGGTCGCAATGCCCGAGGGCCTTATTGTTCCGGCCATAAAAAATGCGGACCGGTCAGGCCTGGTTGACATAGCGCGGCAGCGGATCGATCTGGTACAGCGGGCCCGGCAGGGGAAGTTAACCCTGGAGGAAATGGAAAGGGGGACTTTCACCATCTCAAGCCTGGCGCAGTACGATATCACGCACTTCACCGCGATCCTCAACCCTCCCCAAAGCGGTATCCTTTCCATCGGGAAAACAGACGAAAAACTCGTGATGGAAAAGGGTCAGGTCAAGGTGAAACGAATAGCTCAAATTGGACTTTCAGTAGATCACAGGATCATTGATGGAGCAATGGCAGCCGACTTTCTGCAAAACCTGAAATGGAAGCTTGAGCGACCCTCTATTACCTATCTCACCGTATAACTAAAGAATTGGGAGGAGCCGTGTACGACCTGGCGATAATCGGTGGCGGCCCCGGCGGCTATGTGGCCGCAATCAGGGGCGCCCAGCATGGACTGAAGGTCCTTTTGGTAGAAAAAGACGCCCTGGGCGGGACATGCCTGAACCGGGGTTGCATTCCAACCAAATGTTTCATTTACGATACCAAGCTCCTGGAGGCGGCAAAAACCTCGCAGTTGCTCACCGGGATTGAGGCACTTTCCGTTGATTTGAACAAGATGGTGGCCCGCAAGAGGGGAACGGTAAAGACATTGGTGAGCGGCCTTGAAGCGATTATGGGGAGCCACAAAATAGTTGTGGCCCGAGGTCTGGGGGAGTTGACCTCACCCGGCCGCATCAAAGTCCACCCGATTGAAGGTCCCACCAGGGAGCATGAGGCAAGACACGTTATTCTTGCTACCGGATCCAGACCGCTGGTGCTCCCATTCATCAAGGTGGATGGCCATTTCATTCAGACCACGGACCAGGCCCTCGATTCTGAAAATATTCCGGAAAAGATCGTTATTATTGGTGGTGGTGTGATCGGCATTGAGATGGCTACCATTTACCTGAACCTGGGCAGTGATGTGACGATTCTTGAACTGTTGCCGGACATACTTGGCACGGAAGACAAAGAAATCAGGTTGGCTATGGGCAGGCTGCTCGATCAGCGGGGGGCAAAAATTCATCTCAAGGCGAAGGCCAGGGAGGCTCGCATCAAGGGCAAAGAGGTCGAAGTCGTTTTTGAAGACCATTCGGGAAAGATGGTTACTCTCAGGGCGAACAGGCTCCTTGTGGCCACCGGCCGCGCGCCGGTTTTGGACGGCATAGAATCTGACAGACTTGGCCTCGAAACGGTCGGGCAATTTGTCAAGGTCAATTCACGCCTTGAAACAAGCCTGCCGGGGGTATATGCTATCGGTGATCTTGTGGGAGGTCAGATGCTGGCCCATAAGGCCTCGGCCGAGGCTGAGGTCGTCGTGGCCAATATCCTGGGCGGAAACAGAGAAGTCAAGCCAAACCTGGTGCCACGCTGCATTTGGGGGCTCACCGAGATAGGGGCCATCGGCCTGAGCGAGGAAGAGGCAAAGGCCGGAGGGCGGTCCATAAAGGTGGGCAGGTTCCCTTTCATGAACAGTGGCGCGGCCCAGGCAATGGGGAACAAGAACGGCTTTGTAAAGATCATCGGCGATGCGGAAACGGGTGAGATCATGGGGGTCCACATTCTTGGAGAGCATGCAACGGATCTCATCGGGGAGGCGGTAACGGCCATGACCATGGAGGCAGCAGTGGAAGACCTGGCACAAGCGATCAAGCCGCATCCTACGTTGAGTGAGGCCGTTATGGAGGCTGCTATGGATTGGAATAGCCTTGCCATTCACTCCCCCAAAAGATAAAGATGGGTAAGCAACTGTTGACAAAAGCTTCATTCAATTCATAGAACCGGGAGGTGCGATATGCAGTACAATAAACCGCATGCAAGTGCTACATGGGGAATGGTGGGTTCCGACTGGGAGGCCGGTGTCAATTTCCAGCGACTCAGAGAAGAACGTTTTCAAAAGGCACAGGCCTCTGTGAAGGCAAACGGACTTGGGGCCGTTTTGGCGTTTAATTTCGATAACATTCGATATATCACCAGCACCCATATCGGTGAATGGTGCAGAGACAAGATGAATCGCTACGCCATCTGTCCCAGGGAAGGCGGGGCATTTCTTTTCGATCCCGCCGTACCGGCCAAGAGGATCAGTTCTCCCTGGATGGGGGACCGCATGGAGATCCCCATCAGCACCATGCTGGGGGCCCTGCCCCCTGCCATGAGGGTGGAAGATGCCTTTGCCCGTCAGATTAAGCGCGTGTTGACAGACTACGGTATTGAAAAAGAGCCGCTGGGCGTGGACATGATGGAAATGCCCATGCTGCGCGCATTGGAAAAGGAAGGAATAGAGGTGGTTGATGGGCAGCAGGCCTTGCTTGATGCCAGGGAAGTCAAGACACCCGATGAAATCGAGCTGCTCAAGCAGGCGGCGGCCATGGTCGATGCGGTTTATGAGGATATCGCCCGGGCCATCCGTCCGGGAACGAGAGAACACGAACTGGTTGCATTGGCAAACCAGAAGCTCTTTCTTCTCGGGGCCGAGAGAGTTGAATGTGTGAATTCGGTTTCCGGCGCGCGAGGCAAGCCGCACTCACACACCTTCTCCGACAGAATGATTCAGCCGGGAGACATGGTCTTTTTGGACTTGATGCATGCCTTCAACGGCTACCGCACTTGTTATTATCGAACCTTTATCTGCGGTAAGCCCAACAAATACCAGGCTGAGGCCTATGAAACCTGCTCCAAGTGGTTATCCGACGGCATCGATGTCATCAAACCCGGTGCCACAACAGCGGATGTTGCTGCAGTTTGGCCCAAAGCCGAAGAATTTGGTTATCGCAATGAAGACGAAGCCTTCCTTCTTCAGTATGGGCATGGAATAGGGCTCAGCCTTTGGGAGCGCCCCATACTCTCCCGCCGCTTCTCTTTTGATCATCCCACCGAGTTCAAGAAGGGCATGACCTTTGCCGTCGAGACCTGGTGCGGGGCTGAGGATGGCTCCGGGGCCGCTCGAATTGAGGAAGAAGTGGTGGTGACCGAGAATGGCTGCGAAATTATGACAAACTATCCCAGTGATCATCTCATCTCCTGCGGGCTGCCTGGCTGTGAGGTATACTAAACGGATTGTTTCAAACAAGACCGGCATATGAAACAAGAATGGATTTTGTGTGTTAAGCGTGACATTCACGGAAAGGAGGTAATAAGAGGATCACTTAAGAATTCGGTTCCAGTTCGGCTGTTCATTAAGTTTAACAATCAATTTATGGCATAGTGAAGGAGGCTAGGTATGGGACAAAAACAAAAAATAGGATGGATTGGTTTGGGAAAGATGGGAGTGCCCATGTCTTCCAATCTTATCAAGGCCGGGTATCCCGTTACGGTCTACAATAGGACAAAGGAAAAAGGCAAGGAATTGGCCGATCAGGGCGCACAGGTGGCTGACTCTGCAAAGGCTCTGGCGGAAGGTCAAGACGTGGTTATTTCCATGATCGCTGATGACAGTGCTCTCGAAGCCGTTTCATACGGCCCTGATGGGGCCTTCGGGGGTGCCAAACCGGGGACCATATACATCGATATGAGTACGGTATCTCCTGTGTCTTCGGCACGCGTTGCTGAAGCAGCCGAGAAAAAAGGCATCAAATATCTGAGGGCCCCGGTATCCGGGAGTACCGCTCTGGCGACAGCAGGGACCCTGACCATTTTCGCTTCCGGTCCCAAAGACGCCTATGATCAGTGTGTGGATATTTTTGAGGTTATGGGTCAGAAATCATTTCATGTGGGCAATGGAGAGAATGCCAGGTACCTCAAGCTCGTCCTGAATATGATGGTCGGCCTCACATCGGCCATGGTCGCTGAGGCCCTTACCTTTGGGGAGGCCGGCGGAATGGACTGGGAGCAGATGATTGAGATCGTAAATAATAGCGTGGTCGCCTCACCACTGGTGGGTTACAAGGCACAGGCACTGAAAGACAGGAATTTTGCGCCTGCATTTCGGGTTGCTCAGATGGCCAAGGATTTTGATATTGCCCTTGACACTGGGAAGGCCAACAATGTGCCCATGCCTATGACCTCGATCATCCGCCAATTTTACGGGACAATGATTGCCACCGGAAAAGGTGATTTGGATTTTTTTGCCCTCGTTACCCTGATGGAAGAACTGGCAGGCATTAAGAAATAACACCCTAATTTTCTTGAATATGCGCTCTTCGCGCCTGCCTCCCGGACGAACCAATGCTGTTTTGTCCGGGAGGTTAGAGGAGTTTTCTTGTGGATTCCACATGGCATCATGTAGCTATTTCAGTAAAGGATATGCAGAGGGCCCTCGCGTTTTACAGAGACCTGTTGGGTTTTGAAGTGGATTGGGACAGGGATCACTACAGCGGTGAAATGTTTTCAAGGGTAGTGGGCCTGCCTGGTGCGGACGCTCATGTCGTTATGCTCAAGGGTCATGGTGCCAGGCTGGAATTATTTCAATACTACACCCCTGAAGGTGAAGAGCTAAGTCGGAAAAATCAGTGTGATGCCGGGCTCACTCATTTCGCCCTTGCCGTCAAGGATATCCACCAAATTTATGAACGGCTGTCGGCAGCCGGGGTTCATTTCAATTGTCCGCCCCAAAATCTCCGCCCGGGGGTATGGGCCACCTATATGACGGATTTTGAAGGATCTACCATAGAACTGGTTGAATACCAATAGATTGTAATCCTACATGATATTTTCAAGGCTGAGGCGTTTTCGGTTGTCGTGAATGCATTTTTCGCATCAAGAGTCATCGCAGAGTTGTCCCCTTTGGGACCCAAGCCACATTGACGGATATCCCGTATCCACAGATATTGCGTCCAAACCCCTAACTATAAGGAGGCGTAAGAAAAGGCGTCCGGAAAAGAATGGACACAGCCTATCGGGCAATTCTATCTTGGCTATGAGATCGTGGCCGATGCGCTCAGGCGGGCTCAAAGCCTTGATAAAGAGATCCTTCGAAAGGCCCTTGCCGACACCGATCTGGATACCATAGGAGGTCATATCAAATTCAACGACAAAAACGTTGCTGCAACGCCTGTCGGCATTATTCAATGGCTCAAGGGCAAGAAATTCCCCTTTATCTGTAAGATTGTCTCCGGAGGAATTTACAAGGAGATAACACCGGAAGCCAAATTGCTTTCCATACAAGAGTTGCAAGGGAAATCCTGATGGCGGTCCTTTGCGATGCCTTCAAGTGGAAAAGCCATAAGAACTCAAACGTAAAAGGAAGGAGAAGAGCATGATCATTGATGTTTATTGCCATCATATATCAGAGTCCGTGGGGAAAATGATGGGAAAAGCGAAGTACTATGGTGACGGCAAAGAATTTCCCTACCCTCCTCAAAATGCCGATCCCGAGGCAAGACTGAGCCTTATGGAAAAATACGGGGTTGATATGCAGGCGATATGTCAGACTACGCCTGTCCTTTTGGGACTCAGCGACGAAGACGCTACAGAGGTATGCCGATTGTCCAATCAGGACAATCATGCCCTCTGCAGGGCCTATCCGGACAAATTCGTGAATATCTGCATATTCCATCTTTCGGATATGAAAGGAACGATGGATGAACTCAAGCGGTGCATCAACGAACTGGACTGCCGGGGCGTGACCATTTCGTCGAGCCAAAACGGTAGGGGACTGGATGACCCCGAATTTTATCCCTTCTATGAACAGGTCGTGAAACACGACTTGCCCATCCTCATTCATGGCACCCACTGGGATTGCTCTCCTCTAATGGACATGGACCATTCCTGGCGGTTTCTGCATGTGTTCGGCTGGGATTATGACGGGACCCAGGCCTTGTGGCGTCTCATTTTCGGCGGCGTGCTGGATCGGTTCCCCACCATGAAGATCGTGACCCACCACCTCGGGAACTATTTCCCGTTTTTTCAGCGGAGGATTGAGCAGAATTTCAATAAATTTTTAAAGGATAAGCTTCCAAGGCACATTTCCGAGTACTGGGGAAACATTTACGGCGATACCGCTGTTGATGGTACACCGGGAGCTTTTCTCTGTGGATACGCCTTTTTCGGCGGTGAACGCATGCTTTACGGCTCAGACTATCCTTTTGGGGCCCAGGATGGAGAGGATTTTATTCGGGAAAACCTGATCGGTGTAAAGACGATGCCCATACCACAAGAGGAAAAGATAAAAATATTGGGTGGTAATGCCATACGTTTGCTCAAATTGGGCTGAGTTATGTAAAAATCGATAGGATAGCAAGCTTCTAACCTACAGACAAGGAGGAAAAGACATGAAAAAAATGCAAGTTGTTCTCGTATTGTTTGCCTGTGTAATTGCGTTCACTTTATCCTTTCCCATTTCCGGCCATGCCTATGATAAGAAACACCCCATGGTGTTGAAATGTGGGATTGCCAACCCCCCGATGGATATGAAGTCTAAGACTATCAAACGGTTGGGTGACTTTGTGGAGGAACGGACAGACGGGAGGATTAAGTTCAAGTATTTTTACGGTGCTTCCCTCATCAAGAAACCCCAGTTTGTGGATGCGGTTTCGAGGGGCATCGCGGACATTTCAACGGGTCCGGTATCTTTCATAACAGGTAAAATTCCAGCGCTGAGTATCTTCGAGATTTACGGTGCCTACAAGCTTGACAAGTTCCTCGAGATGCAGGAGGCTGTGGAACCAACTATGATCAAGCTTTTCAAGCAGAAAAAAATTCGTCCCCTCTTCATCCAATACAGCGGTTCCTGTATTTTTCCCGACAAGACCAAATTCCTGAAGACACCGAAAGATTGGGTGGGTCAAAAAATGAGACTTGCAGGAAGATGGCAGTCAACACTGGCGAAGCAGTGGGGCGCGAGCCCTGTTTTCATGCCACCCAGTGAACTTTACCTGGCCCTGCAAAGAGGCGTTATTGATGGTTATATGCTGATTTGGGATATCGTAAATGGCCTGAAGCTCTACGAAGTGAGCCCGTATATAGTTGATACCGGCTTTAGTAATAATATCGAAGTAGTCACCATGAATCTCAAGAAATGGAATGCCTTGACCAAGGGCGACAAAGAGATATTTGAGGAGGGGATAAAGGAGATAAAGCCCTGGACCTATCGTGAAACACGGAAGTATTACGATGAGATCAAGAAGAATATCCTTTCAAAAGGCGGGAAAATCTATGAATTAACTCCGGAGGAGAAGAGCCTGTATCTAAAAGATGCTTACGCCCTTTACCCGGAGGTAAGGAAAATCTCCGGTCCCATCGGGAATAAATTTGTCGATTTATTGGCCAAATTCCGGGACAGGTAACCGAAAGCCGACTGCCAAGGGGTGTCTTTTTTCTTTGGAAATACCGTTAGTTAAAAGACATCCCTTTGATCATCAAGGCTTGAAGGAATCGTAAAAAGCTGGTTTATGCCGCAAGCAGCAGCCTTTGAGCAACGAAGTGGAACCGAACCTGACACTCTTTTTCAGACGCTTTCTAACCACTTCGGAGGGGATGGACGACTATTCGGAGTTTAAGGGTAGCCATTGGAGCCAGTTTCAAAACGTTCAATTTTGTTCGAGGTCAAGAAAGACGAAAATTTTAACCACAGGAATATGCCGTTTGCCTGGCTCTTGGGAGCCACGACTTCCTTGGAAGGCCAGCCCTCAAGACGTTTTACGAAGTCCATAAGATCGAGGAAAGGAAAACATGAAAAGGATTGATTTTGAGGCCCATTTTTACACTGAAGAATATGTTCGTGTGATGTATCAGAACGGGGGATATCCAAATTTCAGGGATGATGAGAAAACAAAGGCCCGCCGACTCTGGTATAATAAAGATGTGGGGCAGCCATTTGCTGATCTCCTCTTGAATGACCTTCTGAATCTGGATGAGGAAAGATTGAAGAGGATGGATGAATGGGGCATCGATGTGCAGTTGCTCAGCCTGTCTGCTCCTGGTCTGGAGCAGTTTGATCCCAAGACAGGAACGGACCTTGCGAAGAGCGCAAACGATGCCCTGTTTGAAGTCACGAAGCGATATCCGGATAGAATTATGGGGTATGCCGCACTTGCGCCCAGGGATCCCATGCAGGCGGCAGACGAGTTGACACGGGCTGTTGAAGAACTCGGCTTCAAGGGATGGAATACCCATTCAAATTATGGTGAGACATACCTTGACGATATGGAATATCGGCCGATTCTTCAAAAAGCCGAAAAACTGGGTGTGCCGATTTATATTCACCCGACGGTCTCGGCAATTACTCAGATGAGAGGCTATGGATTCGCCCTGGCAGGGGCGCCTTTCGGGTTCGGCATGGAGGCGGCGCTCTGTATCATGCGCCTTATATACAGTGGTGCTTTTGACAAATATCCGGGGTTAAAGGTTATCCTCGGGCATTTAGGCGAGGCGCTGCCGTTCCTTCTCGAGCGAATAGATTGGGCCTACGTGAGGCCTTTCGATCCCGATGCCAGACCAAAATTGTCCAAAAAGCCAAGTGAGTATCTTCGGAACAACATATATATAACCACGAGCGGAAACCATTATCAACCCGCCTTTATGTGTGCTTATGAGGCGATAGGCATAGACAGGATGCTTTGGGGCACGGACTACCCGTATGAGGATTTGCAGGAATGCATACAATCACTGGAACAAAAACCCATATCTTCTCTGGATAAAGAGAAAATCTACTACCGAAACGCCGAACGAATGGGAATTATTTCATGAATAGCGAAAAGATTGCTCAGGATGTTTCAGAATAGCAGGCGGGAAAATAGATGCTTTCCTCATTCTACCATAAATTAACAAAAATAAACAGTCTAGTCGCTGCAATATCGTGTATCATCCTTCTTTTCGTAACATTTAGTATCTTTGTGGATGTGATCCTCAGGTATTTTTTTGGGAGCCCCAGTACCTGGATCACGGAGGTGTCCACCTACCTCTTTCTCTATATCATCTTTTTTGGAACGCCCTACGCCCTTCAGCAGGGGCTGCACGTGAAGGTAACCTTCCTGTTGGACCGATTTAGTACCAGGAAAATACGTGTGCTGAATCTCGTAACCTCAATATTGGCCACGATATTTGCCATGGTTCTTTTGTGGCAGACATCGATCATGACGTGGACCGCCTTCAAGGAAAAATGGACATCGCCGACCATGCTGAGTGTGCCCTATTCCTGGATATATGTAGCCATGGTTATAGGCTCCTTTTTATTGCTGCTTACCTTTTTATGTGAAGCCATCCTGTCGTTCAAAGGAAAATCTTAGGATTCTGAGATACAAGGAATAGATTCATTATGGACCTTGGTGTCATTTCAATAATTTTGGTTGTTGTCTTAGTCCTCCTGTTGGGCCTTGGTACACCCATAGCCTTCTGTCTGGGATTCTTGGGCGTTCTTGGCATAGTCAGCTTCCTGGATGTGGGCACACTCTATCAGATCGCTGAGATAGCAGCTCAAACGGGAACCAACCTTTTTATGCTCACCCTGCCCCTTTTTATCCTGATGGCGGAAGTGGTTTCATTCTCAGGCGTGGGGGACGATATCTATTCCACTTCCCAAGACTGGCTCAGTTGGCTTCCCGGAGGTCTGGCCATAAGCAGCGTCGCGACTTGCGCCGGTTTTGCCGCCATCAGCGGTTCAAGTCCTGCAACTGCAGCCACGGTAGGCTTGGTAGCTATTCCGGAAATGATAAAGCGAGGATATAATCGTTATTTGGCCGTAGGGGCTATTGCCGCAGGAGGCACCCTTGGAATATTAATTCCACCCAGCATCACAATGATAATCTATGGTATCATTACCGAGGTATCGATAGGAAAACTCTTTATTGCCGGTATCATACCCGGTATTCTGCTCGCGTCTATTCTGTCCCTGGGTATTGCCATTGCGGTGAAAATGAAACCGGCCCTGGCACCGCCTATCCAGGGGGTAACCTGGAGCAAGAGGTTCAGGTCTCTTGGAAAGATCTGGGCATTTGTTCTACTGGCTTTCAGCGTTATGGGAAGCATCTACTTTGGGGTTGCTACCCCAACAGAATCAGCAGCCATAGGTGCTACGCTTGCCATCTTTATTGCATTTGCATATCGCAGACTGACCTTAAAGGCCCTCCATGGTGCCCTTTTGAGAACAGTCGGTGTAACCGCAATGATCATGTTTCTGGTCATAGGCGGGAATGTTCTGGCTTTTTTGCTGTCCACTCTTTCCATCCCCCAATTCGCGACAGATGCAGTTGCCGCCTTGCATGCTTCGAGGTGGACCATCATGATTATCATAAATATGATCTTTCTGGTTATGGGGTGTCTATTGGACCCTATGTCCATTATGGTCATCACGCTTCCAATCATTTTCCCTATTATCACCAAGCTGGGTTTTGATCCCGTCTGGTTCGGAATTGTTGTCACCATCAATGTGGAGATGGGGATGATCACCCCCCCAGTCGGGCTGAACCTTTTCATTTTAAAGGGGGCGGTACCGGGCATTACAATGAAAGATATTGTCGTTGGTTCCCTGCCATTTATCTTTATGCTGCTGATCGGCTTGGTATTGATCATGATTTTCCCGCACTTATCGACCTGGTTGCCAGGAAGGGTCGGATTCTAGCCGGAAGAATAAAATATAATCGAAGCGTGTGAATTTGTCGGAGGAAGGCCTTCATGGCAAGAAAGAAAACCGATTATGAAAGGATGTTGAAAAGCATCAAAACAACCCAAGAGTGGTTTGAACCCTCACCTTATAAGTGGCAGAGGGTCGATCCCAAGGAAAAAGGGGGGAAAAAGACACTCTATGGCTTGTGCCGTGCCTGTATGCAGGGAGACTGCTCGACCCTCGTTCACCTGGAAGACGGGGTTGTCACCAGGGTAGAGGGCAATCCGGATACGCCGCCTAATTATGGCTCCCTTTGCGCCAAAGGGAATGCGGAAATTATGGGGCTGTATAACCCGTACCGCGTTAAGACGCCCATGGTGCGGACGAACCCCCTGAAAGGCCTGGATGTGGACCCCATGTGGAAAGAGGTGAGCTGGGGTGAGGCCATGGACCTCACGGCCGAAGGCTTGAAAAAAGTGAGGGAAAAGGACGCGAGGGGCCTGGTGATCTGCGAGGGTTGGGGAGAACGGGATACCATTTTCCGGCAGCCGTTCGGCCATGCCTTTGGAACGCCCAATGAGATAGGTTCCCACGGTGCCCTTTGTACGGTGCACTATGCGACGGGATTGATCCAATCCGGTTATCCTGTCGCTGTTGTGGATCTGGAATATTGTCAATATCATATCACCCTGGGTCGTTCTCTGGGACCCAATTTCGGCATTGTCCCGGGCATGCGTAAGTTCTCCAAGGCCGTGGAGCGGGGCATGAAGCTCGTGGTGGTGGATCCACGAAGCTCTTACGAGGCATCTAAAGGAGAATGGGTTCCAATCCGACCGGGGACCGACCTGGCCTTCCTGCTTGCCATGGCGCATGTGATTCTCCATGAAATAAAGGTTTATGACAAATTCTTTCTCCTAAACCGAACCAATGCCCCCTATCTGATCGGCCCGGACGGGAAATACGTCAGAGAAGCCGGCAAAGGCAAACCGCTGATGTGGGACGATCTCGAAAATAAGGCCAAGCCTTTTGATGCCCAATTTGGTGAGATAGCCCTGCAAGGCACCCGTGAGATCAGCGGGGTGACCTGCAAGACCGCCTTTGACATGATTTGTGAAGAATACGTCCGGTACACGCCGGAGTGGGCGGAAGAAATATGCACTGTGCCGGCAAAGACCATCAGGCGCCTGGCAAAGGAATTCATTGAAAATGCCCGCATAGGAAGCACTATTGAAATCGATGGATTCACCTTCCCCTTCAGGCCCGCATCCCTCAATGTGGAGCGCAATGTCACGAATCGAAGGGGCGGCACCTATGCGGACCTTGTGGGGAAGATTATTAATATGCTGGTAGGAAATATCGAAGTACCAGGTGGATGCCTCAGCTGCAGCTACAGGGGCCCCATCATGGGGCCAACCGGTGATGGAACCGTCACTCCCGGCTACGAGGCTGTCCCGAAACCCTTCAAGTTTCCCCCGGACCATTTGAGCATGGCGGAATTTTACCCGCACCAACATACGGCTCCGCACCTGGCTATCAACGCCATCTTGAACCCCGAAAAATACCATCTACCATACCGGGCGGAGGCATGGATGTCGGTAGGCGGCAATCCCATCCGACAAAACGCCCAACCCGAATCCTATGTGGAAGGATTTAAAAAACTCTCATTTGTTGTTTCCATTGCCTACCACATGGATGAAGTAGCGATTCTTAGCGATGTATTGCTGCCCGAACACAGCGCCCTCGAGAGATTTCGTGTGGCCCCGTTTTATCTACAGCACCAATCCATTGACAATGAAGTCAATGGCCTGAAAATGATTCAGCTGCGTGAAGCCGTCCCTCCCCTTTTCAATACAAGACACGTGGATGACATCTTTATGGAATTGGCGGAACGGTTGGGCATCCTCTATGGCGAAGGCGGGCTCTATGATCAGCTGAATAAAGCCATCGATTGGGTGGACAAGGCCGACGGCCTCAACATGAATGGACAATGGAAACTGGATGTTGAAAAAAAGTACACCCTGGAAGAGATCTTTGACAGGCAGATCAGGGGCTGGCCTTACAGTGACGGGAAGGGCTTGGAGGACCTGAAAAAGAAGGGCAATATCCAATACTGGAAACCACGTAAGGAATTCTACCTTTATTACTATTTTCCAGACAACAAGACCAGACACCCTATCTATATGACGGGACTCAAAGAGGTCGGCGATGAATTGCGGGCCAATCTCGAGAAGCACAATATAGGTTTTCCCGGAATTGAGAATATGGATTATATCTTTGATCTCTACCGGCCCATACCCCATTGGGTGGAGACCTCGGAGTACAAACCCCCGAAAGAATATGATCTTTGGGCTATTAACTGGAAGACCCCATATATCGGTAACGACGCCAGCAACCTGACGGGCAATCCCTGGCTGGCTGAGATATACGCCAAGGATCCATGGGAATCCGTTATCCTCCTTAATCCCGTTACGGCCCAACGCAAGAGGCTGGATGAGGGAGCGCGAATTGTCGTTGAATCACGATATGGAAAAATCGAGGGGCGCCTGCGTATCTCTGAACTGTTTCATCCTGACGCCGTTGGGGTCGGGGGAAGCTATGGCTTGGGAACACGTCAGTCCAGCCCCTTGAACAGGCTGGGGCCCAATTTCAATGCGCTTCTTTCGCTTGAAGACAAGACCTTGGACGGCGTAAGCGGCGGTCAAGATACTGCTCCCGCCGTGAAGATTTACAGAGAGGAAGTGAAATTGTGAGATACGCCATGGTCATTGATCTCCAAAAGTGTGTGGGCTGCAACTCATGCACGGTGGCGTGCAGGGCAGAGCAGGGAACACCAGCGGGTGTCCATTTCCATAAGGTAGTCAAGTATGAGGCCGGCAGATATCCCAATGCCAAGATGAAATTCCTGCCCATGCCGTGCATGCATTGCCAGAATCCTCCCTGCCTCAAGGTATGCCCTACGGGTGCCACCTACCAATGTGAAGACGGGCTGGTTCTGATCGATCATGACAAATGTATCGGCTGTCGCGCCTGTATGGTGGCATGTCCCTATGAAACCCGGCATTTTTTATGGGATGTCGCATGCTATTTTGACGGACAGTTACCCACACCGTTTGAGCAAGTTAAACAGGATAGTTTCGATAGGGGTACCGTGGTTAAATGTAACTTCTGCGTCCAACGGCTGGTACAAGGGAGGCTGCCCGCATGTGTAGAAACCTGCCCTTCTCAGGCAAGGACCTTCGGAGATCTCGATGATCCGGAAAGCGAGGCATCCAGGTTGATTGTCCTTCACAGGGGTACACGCTTCAGGGAGGAACTCGGGACAGAGCCTTCAGTCTATTATATAAAGGGATAGGGAAAAACAATGACATCCTGGATCATCATTCTTGCGGCATCAATACTTTCTATCATTTGGGTCGTCATGTTTTTCAGACAACTCACATCGGGACTGACGGCCACGGCTCTGGATGACAAATTCACCTGGGGGCTCTATGTTCAGGGATTTTTTTACTTTTCGGCCCTGGCCGGGGGCATCTTGATCTTTATCGCCCTGGTCAGCCTTTTTGAAATAAGTACACTGCGTCCCCTCGCTGAAACGGCTGCAGTTGTATCGTTTGCGTGTCTGGTCTCTGCAGCGCTTCTCCTCGGATCAGATTTGGGCAAACCTTTCAGGGGGGCAAGAATTTTGACCGGCAAGAATTTTGCGTCACCCCTGACCTGGGATTTTTATATGCTGTCCATATGCGGCATTCTCAACCTGGTTTTCCTTCTCGGCCTGATACCGGGGAAGGGGTTTTTGAATATGGTCTGGTCGGTGCTTTGCCTCATTGCGGCTCTCGGATATGTTATGATTCATACGCTCTTTTTCCTTTCCAGAGTAGAAGCCGGATTCAGGTCTCAACCGTTTTTTGGAATGGATACGCTCGCCCAGAGCCTATGGGGCGGGATGGCCCTGGTCAACCTCATTGCACTGGCATCCGGGTACAAAACACCGGGTCTGACAACATTGCTCATTGTTCTCACCGTGCTTGCCCTGATACCTTTAGCAGGCGCGAAAATCGCTTCTTTGGGCAGCACAAATAAAGGGTTCAGCCAAATCAAAATCATCGCTTTGGATGTAGCGGTTCTTATTATCCTGTTGCTTATCCGGCTGTTTTCACCCGGGAACCCCATTTACTTGTCCATTGTATCAGTCTTGATTCTTACCGCTGTTTTTCTGGAAAAGTCCCATCTGATCAGGCAATACCAGAGAAAGCCGACCCTTCCACTTCCTTACAGCCGTTATGAAGAAGTGCCCGATTATTCACCAACACTTGGCGAATGGGCCCTTACCGCGGGCAGCGTCGGGGTATGCACGCTCCTGATTTCTCTGATGTTATACCTGAAAATGCCTTAGACAGATGGAAACGATGTCGATTTCAAGTCCCAAAGAAGAAGATAGAGATGCCATAGTTCAAGTCACGGCCGGCAGGATCACCGTCTACGATATGCTTGTAAGAATTTTCAGCCGCCTGCCGGACAAAAAGCTACTGGGCGGATTGTTCGGAGCCTGCTTTGAAAACTTCCTGAACGCGTGCGATCATTTTAGCAAGGCAAAATTCGGGACGGGTATTGGTTATATCAATGGGTTCAGAGCCGCGATAATAAACAACAGGGAAGAAAAGATACTGGAAGAGTTGTCTGTTGATCGGACCAGGATTCTAAGAGGAACGGGGCACAAGGATCTTAAGCCCCCCTTTGAAGGCCTTTATAGAAAAGGAAACCATATCGGAGGTTCTATCCTGGAAGTAAAATCCTTTTACCGGAAAACGGGATTGCTCCCGGATGAGGCGATCCATGAATCTCCGGATTATTTGATAATTGAACTGGACTTTATGAAGCAGCTCTGTCTCAGAGAGCAGGAAGAGAGGGCAACGGATGCAGATACCGGGGAAACCCTGATCTACCAGGAAACATTCCTCCGGCAGCATCTCTGCAGTTGGGTAGGGGATTTTTGCACGCAGGTGGAAAGGCATGCCCTCAGCGGCTTTTATCGAGGATTTTCCTGCATTACGGATGCCTTTCTCGAAATGGATCTGGGGTACCTTGAAAAAAAGATTTGACAAAAATGCCCGTAGCAATTATGACTGTCTCATACTCCAATAGTGTGTTTTACATTATGATACACCCAGACAAAAAAATCAATTCCATTGAGAAAGCGCTGGCTATTCTCACCTCATTCACTCCTTATAATCAGGAGATGGGAAATCTTGAAATCAGCCAGAAATTGGGTTTGCACAAGGCAACTGTGTCCCGGATTCTTCAGGACCTGGTAAAACACGGTTTTTTGTTAAGAAACTCCCAAACGAAAAAATTCCTTCTTGGACCTTCGGTAATGGATCTTGCGAGGGCCGCCAAACAATCTTTCAAGACAAACCTTGTACACATTGCAATACCGTTTATTGATAATCTGCGGAATAGGTTTGAAGAGACCGTCATCCTCGAGGTGCTTTCAGGTCAGAGCACTTACATGGCCTATATCGCCGAAGGATCCAGGCTGGTGCGCCTTGCAGGGAATGTTGGAGACAGAGTGCCCAGCCACGCATCGGCCGGGGCCAAGGCTGTCCTGGCCTTTTCCTCCAAGGAGATCAGGGAATTGCTTCTGAGTGGAGATTTTCATGGTTTTACCAAAAAGACCATTACATCTCGGGACATCCTTTCTCGTCAATTTCAAGAAATTCAGAAGAGCGCTGTTGCCTTTGACCTGGAAGAGATCGATGAAGGCACCGGCGCCGCTGGATCTCCGGTATTCAACCATGAAGGATCTCCTGTAGGAGCAGTGGTGATAGCAGGGCCGGTTCAACGAATCAATGTTGAACTTGATTCTCCAATGATTTTGGCCTTGAAAGAAACCGCGGAAGAGATTTCATCAAGGCTTCGCTGTACCAAAGAACTTTCGTGATTTGGATCTGATGGCTTTGTAAAAAGC
>Ga0315535_1000368_pt1 | contig 31719 bp, 32 predicted proteins | sample SalMarSW160220MG_2_FD_203092 | JGI IMG/M metagenome (GOLD analysis project Ga0315535, IMG submission 203092) | Salt marsh sediment microbial communities from the Plum Island Ecosystem LTER, Massachusetts, United States - Salt Marsh Sediment SW1602-20 ... | reverse complement strand
ACCAGGCGCTGGCGGCGGTGCTCGGTGGCACCCAGAGCCTGCACACCAACGCCCTCGACGAGGCGTTGGGGCTGCCGACCGAGGCTTCCGCGCGCCTGGCGCTCCGCACCCAGCAGGTGCTGGCCTACGAGACGGACGTGCCCGCCGCCATCGATCCGCTGGGAGGCAGCTACTACCTCGAGCACCTGACCGACGTCCTGGAGGAGGATGCGCGTGCCTTGCTGGCGCGAATCGAGGACCTCGGCGGGGCCGTGAAGGCTATCGAGGCCGGCTTCGTGCAGCGGGAGATCGAGGAGTCGGCCTACCGCCAGCAGCGTCAGGTGGAGGCCGGCGAGCGCGTGGTGGTGGGGGTCAATCGCTTCCGTGCGAAAGGTGAGGACGACGCGGTGCCGGTGCAGGCGATCGACCCCGAGCTGCAGGCGGGCCGGGCCGCGACCGTGAAGGCGTTCCGCGCCGCGCGCGAGGCGGCCCCGGTGGAGCGCGCGCTCGCGGCGCTCGGCCGCGCGGCCGCCGGCAGCGGCAACCTGTTCCCGGCAGTGCTGGAGGCGTTCCGTGCGCGGGCCACGCTGGGCGAGGTGGCGGGCGCGCTCAGACGCGTGTGGGGCGAGTACCGCTAGGCGGGCGCGGGACGGCGCGGCCCGCCGCGCCCGGGCGCCCGCGTCGTGCGCCTCTCCCACTGTGGAGCTCGGGGGCAGGAGCGGCTGCCACCCGGTGATGCCTGCCCGGTCCGCTCTCCGGCGCCGGACGGCCTCAGGCCGCCCGCTCGGCGGTGGCGCCGCCGCCGGACACGATGCCCACGATGGCGTCGACGGTGGCGTCGAGGTAGCTGCGACCGTCGGCGAGCCTGCCGGTGGTGGAGAGGTAGCCGTCGCGACCCATGTGCTTCATCGGGCCCAGCCGCAGCTCGCTCACCAGGCCGCGGGCGCGCGCCTGGTTCCACGGCGAGTAGCGCAGCAGCGGCCAGCGCCCGGCGAAGAACACCACGCCTAGGCGGTGGACCGTGTCGCGGTCGCCGAAGAGGTAGAAGAGGTGGCGGACCTGGAGCGCCGCGGGGTCCGCGGCCATCACCCCACCGAGGGCGATCACGTCGACCGGCATGCCCAGGATGTCGTCCAGGTGGCCGGAGGCGCCCAGCGCGATCTGCCCGCCGCCGCTGTAGCCCACCAGGGTGACGTGGGTGCCGCTGGCGGGCACGTAGCCTGCCCCTAGGAGCGCCTCGGTGATCAGCTCGGCGCTGCCGTGGTTGTAGATGGGGCCGTAACGCCGGTCGGCCGACACCGCCACCTGCCACAGGTTTCGCAGGTTGATCACCAGGCCGGCCAGGTTCGCCATCGAGCGGCGGCTGAGCTTCATCTTCAGCGCCCAGCGCCAGAAGCGCGCGAAGGCCCGCTGGCCGGTGAGCGCGCGGTTGGTCACGGAGTAGGGGAAGACCTCCAACACGCGCGCGTCCGGAAGCCGCTGCTCGAGCCGCTCCAGCAGCACGACCTCGCGCCGGGCGAAGGCGCGCTCGGCCACGCTGTGGATCCCCGAGAGGAACACCACGAAGTGCTTGGCCGCCGGGACCTGCCCCTCGCTGGGGAGCCGCACCGGATGCTCCTCGCCGCGGCGGCCGAACCAGCCCGCCCACCAGCCCAGCGCCTCGAGCGGCGCCAGCGCCCCGGCCAGCAGCAGGGCGAGGAACCCGAGGCCCGCGAGGATGGTGATCTCGCCGGCATGCACGCTAGATCCCCCGGTCCTCTTCCACCGCCTCGGTGAGCGGCACCAGCCGGCGGCCGGCGACCGCCACGCGCAGCCGCATGCCCAGCCGCACCACCGGACGCCCGATGGTTCGCTGCAACACCTGCAGCAGCATCCAGCCGAGGGCGGCGGCCGCCACGGCCTGGTAGGTGGAGAGGTGGAAGGTCACGCGGCTGGCCACCACGATGGCCAGCAGGTTCCAGACCGACAGGACGGCGGCCACGAAGGTACCGAAGTACGGGGTGAGCACCAGGAAGCCGAAGAGCTGCGGGCTGTAGGCCAGGCCCACGGTGCGCAGGGCGCCGAGGAAGTGGCCCGGACGACCGAAGACGAAGTCGGCGATGAGCCACATGGAGGTGGACCAGAACAGGTAGACGACGTTGAAGATCACCCCGGAGAGGAGCAGGCTGGCCGCGAAGCGCCGTTGGGACACGCGGTTGGCGAAGAGCACCACGCTCTGGCCGAGCGCCGAGCTCACGCCTGCCAGGAAGACCACGACCAGCGACAGCCTCAACCCGGCGACGCCCTGGTCGAGCGCCGAGAAGGCGCTGGGGTCGAAGGCCAGCGCGTGCAGAACGAGCTCGACGCCGCTCATGCCGTGAAGCTATCACGCCGGGCCGGCCGAAGCGCGTGTCAGCCGGCCGCTCCGGGGCCGGTGCGGGAGGCCTGACGGCACAGCATCGGGCCCAGCGGGCGGCCCCCCAACAGGTGGATGTGCAGGTGATAGACCTCCTGGTGCCCGTGCTCCTTGCAGTTCACCAGCAGCCGGTAGCCCTTCTCCAGGCCCTCGTCCTCCGCCACCCTGGCGGCGACCACGAACATGTGGCCCAGCACGGCCTCGTGCGCTTCGGTGACGTCGGCGGCGGTGGCGATGCGCTCGTTGGGGACGATCAGGACGTGGACCGGCGCCTGCGGCCGGATGTCACGGAAGGCGGTGACGCGGTCGTCCTGGTAGACGATGTCGGCCGGCACCTGGCCGCGGACGATCCGGGCGAACAGGGTGTCGTGGCTGTGCCGCTGGGAATCGCTCATGGGCCGATTGTAGGGGGCGGCCGGCGGTCGCGGTCAGGTCCCGGCGGCGGCCTCGAGTTGGCTCATGGTGTAGAGCGGCGTCAGCCGGATTCCCGCCTCGGCCAGGTTCTGCCTTCCGCCCGCCTCGCGGTCGATGACGCACAACGCCCGCTCGACGGTGGCGCCGAGCGAGCGCAGCTCCCGACTCGAGAGCACGACCTGCCCGCCGGAGGTGATGACGTCCTCGACCACCAGCAGCGCGAGCCCGCCGACCTCGCCGCCCTCGGCCAGACGCCGGGTGCCGTACTCCTTGGCCTTCTTGCGCACGAAGCGGGTCGGCAGCCCGGTGCGCTGCGACAGCATCACCGCGAGCGGGATGCCGCCCAGCTCGAGCCCGGCGATGGCGTCGATGCCGGGTGGCACCAGCTCCGCCATGGCGTCGGCGATGCGCGCCAGGAGCGGCGGCTCGGACTCGAACAGGTACTTGTCGAAGTAGCGGTCGCTCTCCTGCCCGGAGCGCAGCACGAAGCGGCCCCGCAGCAGCGAGCGCTGGTGGATCGTCTGAGCCAGCGTGTCGCGCGGCATGCGCGCATTCTATGCCGGTGCCCGGAGCCGCGCTGGCCGCCCCTGTGCCGCCCCTGTGCCGCCCCTGGGCCGTGCCGTGGGTGGCGCGGCGCGCTGGCGGGACGCTCGGCGGGTGTGCTAGGATCAAGCGTTTGCGTGCGCGCCGGGCCGTGTGCGGCCGGCGCTCCACCCCGAGACGAACGCGACGGAGGACAGTGACCATGCCGCGTGTGTGCGCCATCACAGGCAAGAAGACGCGCAGCACCACCACCAGCAAGCGCAAGGGCTCGCCCAAGAAGCGGGGCGGGGTCGGCGTCAAGCAGGTTGGGGTGCACAAGCGCCAGGTGAAGCCCAACCTCCAGAAGAGAACCATCTGGGTGGACGGCAAGCCGCGGAAGGTTTGGATCAGCGCCAAGGCCCTGCGGCAGCTCGACCCTAGCCTGCTGGTGAACCCCAACAAGCTCTGAGGGCCACGATCGTGGGCAGGCGGCGGCCGTCCGGACCTCGGGCGGCCGCTGGTGCGTGGGCGGCCGCTGGTGCGTGGGCGGCCGCTGGTGCGTGGGCGGCCGCTGGTGCGTGGGCGGCCGCTGGTGCGTGGGCGGCGGTTGCGGGCGCCGGTAGAGGGCGCCGGCCCGCGCCCTCGCCAACCGTTGCCCCGGCGCGACGGGCGCTGCGCCGGGGCTTGGCGGCGGGCCGCCGGACCGGTAGAGTAGGTCTCTAATGAGAACACGTTCTCGATACCAGCGGCGGGCCCGGCGCCTGCCGTCCGCACGGGGGAGGCGGGCTTGATGCGCGCGCTCGCCGAGGGCGGCGCGCCCGCGCTGCACCTGCACCGCGTCGGCGTGCGCCTGGGCGAGGCGCAGGTGCTGGAGGACGTCAGCTTCGAGGTCGCGCCCGGCTGCTTCCTGGCGGTGGTGGGGCCCAACGGCGCCGGTAAATCCACGCTGGTGAAGGTGGCGCTCGGCCTCCTGACGCCGCAGCGGGGGCATGCCGCCCTCTTCGGCGAGGTGGCGGGAGCGCATCCCGAGCGCATCGGCTACGTGCCCCAGCTCAAGACGTTCGACCGCACCTTCCCTGCCAGCGCCATGGAGCTGGTCGCCACCGGCCTCCGGCGGCGCTGGCCCGCGCGGGTGACGCGCATGGAGCGCGACCTGGCGCGCGCGGCGCTGTCGCGGGTGGGGGCGGAGCGGCTGGCGCGCCGCCAGCTCGCGCGCCTCTCCGGCGGCGAGTTGCAGCGTGCCTACCTGGCGCGGGCGCTGGTGCGGCGGCCGTCGCTGGTGCTGCTCGACGAGCCGGCCACGGGCGTGGACTACCTGGCCGAGCACGACCTCTACGACCTGCTCGAGCGCTACCAGGCCGACACCGGCGCCACCGTGGTCATGGTCACCCACGACCTGGCCGCGGCACGCTTCCACGCCGATCGGGTGCTGGTGCTGAACCGCCGGGTGCACGGCTTCGGTCCGCCCGACGAGGTCCTCTGCGAGCCCTGCCTCGAGGCCGCCTTCGGCCACCACGGCCACCACCATGCGCTGGCCTTCTGAGGGGGGGCGCGCGTGAGCCTGGCGGACGCCCTGCACCTGGCCTTCATGCAGCGGGCGCTGGCCGCCGGCCTGCTCATCGCGGTGATGGCGGGCATGTTGGGGGTGTTCGTGGTGCAGCGCCGGCTGTCGTTCCTGGGGGCGGGCCTGGCGCATGCGGCCTTCGGAGGGATGGGTCTGGGTGCCTTCGTGATCGTCTCCAGCGGCCTGCTCGCCAGCGGTATCGGCCTGCTGCGCCACCCGCTATGGATCGCGGTCCCGTTCAGCCTGCTGGCCGCGCTCGGGATCGCCTGGGTGCGCGAGCGCACCCAGCTCAGCAGCGACACCGCCATCGGCGTGTTCTTCGCGGTGTCGGTGGCGCTGGGGGTGCTGTTCTTCTCGATCATCCCGCCGGACGTCAACCTGGGGCTGTCGCTCATGGACCTGCTGTTCGGGTCCATTCTCAGCGTCACGCAGCCCGACCTGCTGGTGATCGCCGGGGTGGCGGCGGTGGCGCTGGCGTTCCTGGTGGGAGCCTGGGGGAGCCTCGGCTACGCCACCTTCGACGACGAGCTGGCGCGGACCGACGGGGTGCGCGGCCGGCTTCTGGAGGTGCTGCTCTTCGCCTGTGCGGCGCTGGTGATCACCGTGAGCGCGGTGGTGGTGGGGATCATCCTGATGGCGGCCTACCTGGTGATCCCGGCCGCCAGCGCGCGCCTGTTGGCCCGCTCCTTGTGGCAGATGACGGTGCTCAGCGTCGGGCTGGCCGTCATCAGCACGCTGCTCGGCCTGGCGCTCTCCTACCTGGTCGACGTGCCCAGCGGCTCCACCATCGTGCTGACGCAGGCGGTCCTGTTCCTGGTCGCCGCGGCGCTGTCGCGCAGCGTGCGGGGCTCGCCCGCCTAGCCTAGGCTCGCCTGCCCGGTCTCGTCCGCCTGGCCTCGCCCGCCTTGCCGTCGCCCGCCTTGCCGTCGCCCGGGCCGTCCACGGGCGGCGGGCCGGCTTCGGCGCGCGCCTCCGCGGCCGCCAGCCCCAGCCGCGTCGCCAGCGGCTCGAGGCGGCGGACGATTTCGTCGCTCATGCGGATCTTCTGCGGCCAGGGCCGGTCGAAGCCCTCGTCGGCGAGCTTGGGGGTACCGTCCATCACCCAGGCGGGGCCGCCCTGGGCATCGGCCACCGCCTCCACGTCACGCTCGGGGTCGATGTTGTTGAGCAGCGTCCAGACGCAGTCGTCGAAGTCGCGTGGGTCGGTGGAATCGTCCACCACGGCGATGAGCCGGACTCCGCGGCAGGCGGGCTGGCGGGCCGCCCACTCGCCGAGATGGCGGCCCTGGCCGGGCCTGGTCTTGCGCGTGGAGATGAACCAGAAGCCGCCCGCGATCTGGTGCTGCGCACGGATCTCGGCGTGGTGGGGCAGCGACGCGTGCGGCCGCTCGGGGTTCGGCTCCCAGGCTGGCTCCTCGCCTTCCTCGGGGTGCTTCACGGTGCCGTCGACGACCAGCTTGCTGCCGAAGCTCCAGGCCCTGCTGGAGTGGTCGAGCACGTCGATGGGGCCGCGGGCCAGCTGCTGGTCCCTGCCCGGCAGCGCGTGACGCAGCACCGTGCGCCAGAAGCCCAGCAGGTCGGTGACGGGGACCTCCTCGTCGGTCACCAGCAGCACCTTGGCGAACATCATCTGCCCCAGGCCGAGCAAGCCGTTCGCGACCTTGTAGGCCTGACCCGGGTAGCGCTTGTCGATACGCACGTTCACCAGGTTGTGGGCGATGCCGGCGGGCGGCATGTGGTAGTCGACCAGCTCGGGCAGGATGAGCTGGGCCGGCACCAGGAAGATGCGCTCGCTGGCCTCCACCAGGTAGGCGTCCTCCATCGGGGGGCGGCCCACGATGGTGGCGGGGTAGATCGGCTGCTTGCGCATGGTGATGGCAGTGACGTGGAAGGCAGGGTAGAGATCTGTGAGCGTGTAGAAGCCGGTGTGGTCGCCGAAGGGGCCCTCGGGGCGCCACGCCTCCTCGGGGTCGACGTACCCCTCCAGCACGAACTCGGCCTGGGCAGGGACCTCCAGGTCCACCGTCACGCCGCGGGTCACCTCCAGCGAGCGGCCGCGCAGGAAGCCGGCCAACGCGTACTCGTTGAGGCCGGGCACGTTCGGCAGCGGCGCGGTGGCGGCGTAGGTGAGCGCCGGGTCGCCTCCCAGCGCCACCGCCACCTCCAGGCGGCGGCCGGCCCGGTGGGCGCTCTCGAGGTGCCGCGCGCCCGTCTTGTGCCGTTGCCAGTGCATCCCAGTGGTGGCGCGGTCGTAGACCTGCATCCGGTACATGCCCACGTTGAGGTCGCCCTCCAACGGGTCGCGCGTGACCACCAGCGGGAGGGTGAGGAAGGGTCCGCCGTCATGTGGCCAGCAGGTGAGGACGGGCAAGCGCGTCAGGTCGACCTCGTCGCCGCGCCACACGACCTCCTGGACCGGTGCGGAGCGCACGCGCCTGGGGGGCAGCGCCGCCGCCTCTCGCAGCTTCGGCAGGTTCGACATCAGGCCCAGCAGGCCGCCGCCCAGGCGCACGTCCAGCAGGTCCCGCAGGCGGTCGGCGATGGCCTCCAGCCGTGGCACCCCCAGCGCCCAGGCGGTGCGCCGGCGCGAACCGAAGAGGTTGATGGCGACGGGGATGTCCTTGCCGTCCACGTTCTCGAACAGCAGCGCCGGTCCGCCCGACTTCACGGCGCGGTCGGCCAGCTCGGCGATCTCCAGCTCGGTCGAGACCGGCTCGCCTACGCGCAGCAGCTCGCCGTGCCGCTCCAGCAACGACAGGAAGCTGCGCAGGTCCCTGACCGCCTGGAGCTCGCGCGGGTCGAGCTCGCCGCCGCTCTGCGCTGTCGCCCGGCTCCCGGCGCCGCCCGGCGCGGCCCCCTCAGGCGTGTCCGCTTCGGCGCTGCTCATGCTCGTATGCTACCGCCGCTCCCGCGGCCGGCCGGGTTCGTTCCGGCGCCGCCCGAGCCGCCGTCCGCGAGCCGCCGGCGGCGAAAGCCGGGCGCTCGCCGTGGCCGCGGGCGCGCGTCTCGCGCCGGCGGTCTTCGTGCGGAGCGGCTCAGGAGCCGCGGTGACCCGCCAGGCCGTAGCTGGCGGCCGGGTCGTCGGGCAACGGCACGTGCGTCGGCCCTTCCAGCACGCGAGCCAGCGTGGCCTTCAGGGCCTCCAGGTTGTCGCCGGTCCGGGCCGAGACGGCGGTTGCCCCGTAGCGTTGGCGCAGGCCGGCCAGCACCTCGGCGTCGGCCCTGTCGGCCTTGTTCAGCACCACCAGCCGCGGGGGCTCGAGCCCCAGCCCGTCGAGGATGCGCTGCACCGCATCCACGCGCTCCGGCGCGCCCGGCTGCGCGGCGTCCACCACGTGCATCAGCAGGTCGGCATCGTGCAGCTCCTCGAGCGTGGCGCGGAAGGCGTTCACCAGCTCCTCGGGCAGGTCGCGGATGAAGCCCACCGTGTCGGTGTAGAGCACCTTCGCGCCCCACTCGCCGAGCGCCGGTAGCCAGCCCTCGCGGGTGGTGGGGCGCAGGGTTGCGAACAGCCGGTTCCGGCTGATCGCGTCCTCCTTGGCGAGCGCGTTGAAGAGCGTCGACTTGCCGGCGTTGGTGTAGCCCACCAGCGCGACCACCGGCGTGGAGGCGCCGGTCCGGCGCTTGCGTGTCTCGCTGCGTCGCCGGCTGATCTCGTCGACGGCCCGTTCCAGGCTGGCGATGCGGTCGCGGATGCGGCGACGGTCCACCTCGAGCTTGGTCTCGCCGGGCCCCCGTGTGCCGATACCGCCGCCGAGGCGGCTCATGGCGCGGCCGCGGCCGGCGAGCCGCGGCAGCTGGTACTGGAGCTGTGCCAGCTCCACCTGCACCTGGGCCTCGCGGCCACGCGCGTTCTGCGCGAAGATGTCCAGGATCAGCTGGGTGCGGTCGAGCACCTTCAGCCGCGTGAGCGCCTCGATCTCCCGTGCCTGTGCGGGAGACAGCTCGCGGTCGAACACCAGCAGGTCGGCATCCTCGTGATAGGCGCGGGAGACCAGCTCGTTCAGCTTGCCGCGGCCCACCAGCGTCTTGTGGTCCTGGTGGTTGCGCTGCTGCAGGCTGCTCCAGGCCACCGTGCCGCCGGCGCTGCGCACGAGCTCCGCGAGCTCGCCGAGGCGCAGCTCCGCCTCCACCAGCCCGTCGCCGGCGTCGAGCCCGATCAGGACCGCGCGCTCGGCGCTGCTGCGCGCCACCTCGCGGCCCCCGGTCCCGCGGGCCAGCTCCTCCTCGAGGGCGCGGATGCGCTCGCCAAGGTCTACCCGCTCCAGCGCGGGCACCGCCATCGGTGCCTCCACCGTCCAGTCCTCGTCCTCGCTGGTGGGTGGCGCCAGCTGCGCCAGGTGGGCCTGCCCCGGCAGGCCGCCCGACTCCGTCTCGATCGCCACGATGGCGTCGAGCCGGTTGAGGAACAGGGTGGTGAGGTCGTCACCGCTCAAGCCGGCCGGCTTGAGGTGGGTGTGCACCAGCCGCAGGCCGTAGAGGCGCGAGGTGGCCTCGCCGGCGAGCACCGGCAGCGGCGTGTCCGCCGCGTCCCCGACGGCAACGGTGACGACGCGCCCGCGCCGGTCGATGAGCAGGCTGATGCCGCGACCGATCTCGACGCTCAGCTGGCTCATCGCGCGCGCCAGGTCGTTGGTGAGGGCCGCCTCCGGCGGCACCCGGCGCCGGTAGAGATTGCCGAGCCGCTTGACCTGACCGACCTTGAGACCCGAGAGCTTGCCGTGGACCTTATCGATGTCGGACGCTCCTTTCGCCGCCGGCCGCTCCGGCCCCGCGCCGGCAGCCGCGCCGCGGCGAGACCGCGCGGCGGACGCGGTTCGGCCGGGCTCCGGCCGGCTGGGGTTGTCGGGGGCAGGGGTGAGGCAGGGCCGCGGTGGCGGGGATCAGTGGAAGCACCCGCCTGCGTGACGAAGCGTAGTACCGTCGCTCACTGCTGACATTCTAGCGCATCGCCCGCCTCCGACGGTTTCCGGGAGCCGCCGCCCCGGCCGGCCGGGGCCGGTGGTAGGCTCGCCGGCATGGGCGGGGCACGGCGTGGACGCCGCTCGGCGGTGCCCCCAGCGTTGCGCTGGAAGGCGCGCCTGGCGCCGGCATCGCCTGCCGGCCGGCGGCCGGCGACTGTACGGCTGCTCCTGCGGCCGCTCCCGCTCCTGATCCTGAGCTTCTCCCTGGTCGGCATGGCGTCATCGGTGACGGGCATGCGCCGCGGAGGCGTGGTCTTCGCCCCCGCAGACGCGGTGGCGCGCGCGCTGGGCGACATCGTCGCGACCGGCGAGGGCAGCCTCACCTGGCGCTCGCGGCGCGGGACCCTGACGGTCTTCGAGGGTTCCCCGGACGCGCTCTGGCAAGCCGCGGGTGACAGCGCGCCCCGCAGCGTCCCGCTGTCGGCGCCGCCCTTCCAGCAGGGCGGGCGCTGGTGGCTCCCGCTCGACGCGCTCGACACCCTGGGGATCGCGGTGGACGGGAACGAGCTGACGCTCCCCGGCGGCGAGCGCCTGACGCTGAGCCTTCCCGCCGCGCCGGTCAGCGGCGGCGGCTCCGACAGCGAGATCGACGACCTCGGCCACGGCGTGCTCGCCTTGCGGCTGTTCTCCGGCGGCGGCGCTGCCGCGGCCGGCGCTGCCGCCGGCGCTGCCGCCGACGGCGCGTCCACCGGCGGTGCGGTGGTGGGCGCCATGGTGAGCGACCTCGACATGCTTCCGCTCGTCGACCCGGCTCAGCGTCAGGCGATCGACGCGGCGCTGCAGGCGAGCGGCCCCGACAAGCCGTTGCTGGTGGTGATCACCGCCCTGCGGACGGCCACCTGGCAGCCCGTCTTCAGGCTGTCGCAAGGCGGCCGCGAGCTGGAGTTCCGCTACCCGTACCGCATGCGCCTGGTGCAGGGCACCGTGGGCACGGTGGGGCCGGACGCGCCGGCGGCCGTGCTGCTGCTCCTGCCGCCGTGGTTCAACCTCTACCGCCCCATCGACGTCACCTGGCAGGGCGTGAGCGGCAGGCTGACGTTCCGGCGCTGACGCGGCGAGCGCCGCCGCCGCCGCTCGGCGCGCGCGTGTGTCCCACGGCTCCGGCGCCTGTCCGGTAGGCTCCGGTACGCTCCTATACTGGACATCGAGGTCGGCCGCGGCCGCGAGCCACGCGGGCGCAGGCCCGGCCATGGAGGTCATGATGGGTATCGTCATCGCATCCGCCGCGCGCACGCCCATGGGCGCCTTCCAAGGGGCCCTGTCGCCGCTCAAGGCTTCGCAGCTGGGAGCGGCGGCGCTGCGTGAGGCGGTCGCGCGTTCGAAGGTGGAGCCCGACGCCGTGGAGCTGGTGCTGATGGGCAACGTGCTGCCCGCGGGCATGGGCCAGGCGCCCGCCCGCCAGGCCGCCATCTACGCCGGGCTGGGCCAGGGGACGCCGGCCGTGACGCTCAACAAGATGTGCGGCAGCGGCATGGAGGCCGTGATCCAGGCGGCGCGCGCCATCTCCGTCGGTGACGCGGAGGTGGTGGCGGCGGGCGGCATGGAGTCGATGACCAACGCCCCCTACCTGCTGCCCGGCGCCCGCGGCGGGCTGCGCATGGGGGACAAGAAGGTGGTCGACTCGATGGTGCTCGACGGCCTCTGGGACGTCTACAGCGACCAGCACATGGGGTCCTGCGCCGAGCTGTGCGCCGGCCGCTACCACTTCGCGCGCGAGCAACAGGATGCCTACGCGGTGCGGTCGTACCGTCGGGCGCAGGCGGCGGCGGCGGACGGCACCTTCGCGTCCGAGATCGTGCCGGTGGAGGTGCCCGGCCGGCGCGGGGCCGTCACCACGGTGGAGCGCGACGAGGGGCCCGAGAAGGTCGACTTCGACAAGGTGCCCGGCCTCCGACCGGCGTTCGAGAAGGACGGCACCGTGACGGCCGCCAACGCCTCCACCATCAACGATGGGGCGGCGGCACTGATCCTCACCAGCGAGGAGGTCGCCAAGGACCGCGGGCTGCCGGTGCTCGCGCACGTACGGGGCTACGCCTCGCACGCGCTGGCGCCCGAGTGGTTCACGGTGGCGCCGGTGGAGGCGATGCGGAAGCTGTTCGCGAGCCTCGCCTGGGCGCCCGAGACGGTGGACGTCTACGAGATCAACGAGGCGTTCAGCGTGGTGCCGATGGCCGCCATGGAGGAGTTCGGGCTCGACCCCGAGAAGGTGAACGCCTTCGGTGGCGCGGTGGCGCTGGGTCACCCCATCGGCGCATCCGGCGCGCGCATCCTGGTGACGCTGCTGACCGCCCTGCGCCGGCGAGGCGGCGGCCGCGGCGTGGCGTCCATCTGCATCGGCGGCGGCGAGGCGCTGGCGCTGGGGCTCGAGACGGCCTAGCAGGCAAGCGGCGTGGCTCGGGAGGCTCGCGCGGGACGCCGCGCGGGGCGGCCGCGTCCGGCGGCCCGCGACCCGCTCAGGCGTCCGGCGCGGCGTCGCCGCCGTTGTCGGGCGGCATCTGCTCGGGTAGCCGGCCCATCTGCACGGCCTCGGCCACCATCGACGGCAAGCCCCAGGCGACGATGTCGAACGCCACCGCGGCGAAGTCGTACTCGACCTTGTCCATCTGCACGTCGATCTTGTCCTCGGTGATGGTGAGCAGCGCGTAATCGGCGCCGGGCTCGCCGTTGAGCGACAGGCCGACCGAGCCGGGGTTGATGACCAGGCCGGCGGGGAGCTTGCGGTAGAAGGGCACGTGCGTGGAGCCGCTGGCGAGGATGCTGCAGCGGTGACGCTCGAGCATCTTCCCCAGCGAGGCGGGGTCCTGGTTGAGGTTCAGCGTCTCGGTGGGGTCCTCGGCGCTGCCATGGAAGAAGCGCAGCTTCCCGGCCGGGGTGTGGATGCGCTGCTGGACCGGCAGCGTCTGCAGGAAGTGGACGTGGCGCGGCTCGATGACCTCACGCGTCCATTCCAGGATCTCGTCCGCCACGCCGCGCCGCGGGATCTTGCGTCTGGCGAAGGAGTAGGCGATGCGCTCGTCGGCCGCGCCCAGGGTACAGAGCACGCTCTCCCGGCGCACCAGATCGATGGTCTCGTTGGGCGCCGGGCCGTAGCCCACCAGATCGCCCAGGCAAACGACCGTCTCGGCGCCGCGCAGCTTGAGCTGCTCGAGCACCGCCTCCAGGGCGATGACGTTGGCGTGCACGTCGCTAATGATGCCGACGACCACGGCGTCAGTCTAGCACCGGCCCGGCCGCCCCCACGCCGCAGCCGGCAGCGTCCGTCACGAGGGAGCGGGCAAGCCCAGGCGGATGGCGGCGCCGAGCAGCTGCACGGCTGCCTCGAGGTCGGCCTTGGACACCATCTCCGTGACCGTGTGCACGTAGCGCGACGGGGTCGACAGGGTGATCGCCGGCACGCCCTCGCGCGAGAGCTGCATCGCCGAGGCATCGGTGCCTCCCAGCGGCAGGATCTCGAGCTGGTACGCCACCTTCTCCCGCCCGGCCAAGGCGATGAAGGCGTCGACCAGCCAGCGCGTGCTGATGCTGCGGCTGTCCATCACCTTGATGGCGGTGCCCTTGCCTAACTCGGTGATGTGGCTGTCCTCCGGGCTACCGGGCGTGTCGAGCGCCAGGGTGGTGTCGAGCGCGACGGCGAGGTCGGGCGCCACCCGGAAGGCGCTGGTGAGCGCGCCGCGCAGGCCGACCTCCTCCTGGACCGTGAACACCGCGTGCACGTCGACGGCGACGTCGGTCGCGCGGCGCAACGTCTCCAGCAGGATCCAGCAGCCGCTGCGATCGTCGAGCGCTTTGCCGGTCACGACCTCGCCCAGGTCGGCGAAGGGCTGGCGCAGCGTCACCATGTCGCCCACCCGCACCAGCTCGCGCACGCGCTCCGCGCTCAGGCCCAGGTCGACGTAGAAGCTCGCCAGCTCCGGCACCTTGGCGCGCTCCTCCGCGGTGGACACGTGGATCGGCTTGGCGGCGGGGTTGAGCACCCCGACGAGCGGCTCCCCTCCGGTCGAGGGATGCACGGTGACCTGGCGGGCGAAGAGGTTGCGCGGGTCGAAGCCGCCGACGTGTTGCAAGCGCAGGAAGCCCTTGTCGTCGACGTGCCGCACCAGGAAGCCGATCTCGTCCATGTGGGCCGCCACCATCAGCCGCGGGGCGCCCTCCACGCCGCTGCTCTTGAGGGCATGGAGGTTGCCCATGGCGTCGGTTTCGACGCTGTCGACGTAGTCGCGTACGCGCGCCTCGATGGTGGCTCGGACGGCCTCCTCCCGGCCGGGAACGCCCGGGAGCTCCGACAGCTCCTTCAGCAAGGTGATCGACGGGTCCATGGACGCGAGTCTACCGCGTGCCGCGCAGGCGCCCTCGGCGAGCGCCGGCCGCGCGCCGAGGGCGCCTGCGAGAGGCCGGGGGTCAGCGGCCCTGGAAGTCCGGGTCCCGCTTCTCGAGGAAGGCCGCGGTCCCTTCCCGCATGTCCTCGGTGGTGGCAGCCAGGCCGAAGAGGTCGGCTTCGATCTCCAGCCCCTGGGCGAGCGTGACGTCGAGGCCGCGCACCACCGCTTCCTTGGCCAGCCCGAGGGCGATGGGCGCGTTCCGGATGGTCTGCCTGGCGAGCTCGATGGCAGCGGCCAGGGCGTCATCGGCGACGCGGTTCACCAGGCCCATGGCGAGCGCTTCCTGGGCGTCGACGTGGCGGCCCGTGAAGATCAGCTCGAGCGCCCGCCCCTGCCCGACGAGCCGCGGCAGCCGCTGGGTACCGCCGTAGCCGGGGATGAGCCCCAGGCCCACCTCCGGCAGTCCCAGCCGCGCCTTCGGCGAGGCGACGCGCAGGTCCGCGGCCAGGGCCAGCTCCAGCCCGCCTCCCAGCGCGAAGCCGTTGATGGCCGCGATGGTGGGGATGGGCAGCGCCGCCAGCGTGTTGGTGAGGTCCTGCCCGGCGAGCGACGACTCGCGACCGGCGAAGGCGTCGCCCAGGCGCTGCAGGCCGCCGATATCGGCGCCCGCCACGAACGCTCGACCGGCGCCGGTGAGGACCAGGGCGCGCACCTCCAGGTCGATCTCGGCCAGGTCGAAGGCCACCGCCAGCTCGCTCAGCAGCTCGTCGTTGAGGGCGTTCAACGCCTCCTGGCGGTCGATGGTGACGATCGCCACGCCCTCCTCGACACGGTAGTCGAGGTGCTCGAAGTCGACGTTCGGGACTTCTGCCGCGAGGTCCTCGCGGTCGCTGCGGGCGTCAGGGGATTCCGAATCGCTCATGCACAACCTCCGGTGCCGTACGGCCCTTGCCCCCGGGTCGGGGTCAATCGTAGCGGAAGAAGCCCTCGCCGCTCTTGCGCCCCAGCTTGCCGGCGCGCACCATCTGCCGCATCAGCGGGGCGGGTCGGTACTTGGGGTCGCCGAACTCGCGGAAGAGCGCCTCGGTGGCGGCCAGACCGACGTCCAGACCCACCAGGTCGGAGAGCGCCAGCGGCCCGATGGGCATGTTGGCGCCGAGCTTCATGGCCCGGTCGATGTCCTCGGCCGACGCAACCCCCTCGGAGAGGGCGTGGACGGCATCGTTGAGGTAGGGGATGAGCAAGCGGTTGACGATGAAGCCGGGCTTGTCCTCGCACACGATGGGCGTCTTGCCGATGCCCTCGGCGAAGGCCCGCGCCTGCTCCACCGCCTCGTCCGAGGAGCGCAGCCCGCGCACCACCTCGACCAGCGCCATCACCGGCACCGGGTTGAAGAAGTGCATGCCGCAGAAGCGCTCCGGCCGCCCGCTGAGCTCGGCGATCTCGGTCACCGAGAGGCTGGAGGTGTTGGTCGCGAGCAGCGCCCCCTCGCTGGTCGCCCCGGCGAGCTGGCGCCACACCTCGCGCTTCACCTCCACCGACTCGTACACCGCCTCCACCACCACCCCCGCCTCGCCGAACCCTGCCAGGGTCTCGTTCATCACGATGCGGGTGCGCGCCTCGTCGGCATCGGCTTGCGACAGCGCCTCCTTGCGGACGAGGCGCTCGAGGCTCGAGCGGATGGCGCGGTCCGCGCGCTCCAGCGCGCCGGGCGCCACGTCGCAGAGCACCACCTCGTGGCCGGCCACCGCACAGGTCTGCGCGATGCCCGAGCCCATCGTTCCGGCTCCGATCACGGCTACGTTCATGCTGTGTCCTTTCCCTTCCTGCACGCCCCTACCGGGCGTCTCACGACATCTCCTGCGCACGCCGGCGCGGCGCGCTGCGGCCGGAGCCTCGCGCGCCCTCGGCCGGGAGCGCCTGCCGGCGACCGGTAGGGAACGGTCACCACGGCGCTACGGCGCGGCCGCCGCCAGCGCCACGCCCGCGTCCAGGGCCGCTCGCACCATCGCGTCCACCGAGCGGTCGAGGACCGCCGGGTCCAGGAACGTCTCGTCGCCGATGGCGTTGCTGGCGGCCAGGATGCAACCGGCGCGCACGCGGCGCAGGGCCCCCAGCGTGAACAGCGCAGAGGCCTCCATCTCCACGGCGAGCACCCCCTCGGCGGCCAGCCTGGGCACGTCGTCGGGGGAGGTGGCGTAGAAGGCGTCCTCGGTCTGGATCAGGCCGGCATGGTAGCGCTGCTCCGCCACCTCGGCCGCCTCCACCAGCGCGCGGGTGACGCCGAAGTCGGCGGTGGGGGCATACGGCCGCCCCTGCAGGTACATGGCGGTGGTGCCGTCGCGCGGGATGCTGGCCACCGCGATCACCAGGTCGCCGGCGGCCACCTCCGGTGCCACCCGGCCGCAGGTCCCTACCCGCACCAGCGTGCGCGCTCCCAGGGTGATCAGCTCCTCGACCACGATGGCGAGGCTGGGGCAGCCCATGCCGGTCGTCTGCACCGTGACGGGCAGATCCCGGTAGCTGCCGGTGAAGCCGAGCAGCTGCCGGTAGCGGTTGATCGGCCTCGGGTCGTCGAAGAAGCGCTCGGCGATGCGCGTCGCCCGGTCGGGGTCGCCGGGCAGCAGCACGAAGGGAGCCACGTCGTCCTGGTGGGCGCGAACGTGCAGTGGTGTCATCGCGTCAGGATACCAGAGCGGTGCGCTCCGACCGGCGCCGCACGGCGCCCCTGGCGGCCAACGGGGCCGCCCCGGATATGAAAGGTTGAACTGGGGGAACGACCCTCCGCGTGCTAGAGTTTCGCCTGTGCAGGACCTGGAAGACATCCTGGGGCAGCTGGTGGAGGGTGTGGACGGCGCGCTGGCCGCGGCGGTGGCGGGCATGGACGGCCTGGTGATCGAGCAGCACCCGCGCGAGAGCGTGGAGCTGGCGGCGGTGGTGGCCGAGCTCACCAACGCCCTGCGTCCCCTGCAGGTCACCGTCAGCGAGCATCTCGCCGGCGGTGGCATGCGCGAGCTGATCGTCACCAGCGAACGGCGCATCGGCTACGCGCGCCTGCTCGACGGCGATCTCTTCTGCCTGCTGGTCCTGAACCGCCACGGCAACCTCGGCAAGGCCCGCCTGCTCAGCGGCGAGATCGGCAAGAAGATCCAGGGGGCCTTCACGTGAGCCGGCTTGGCCCACTGCGCGAGGTGCTGGGGCCGCTGTCCGAGATGGAAGGCGTGGTGGCGGCGCTGGTGCTCACCCGCGACGGCCTGCCCGTCGAGATGGTCGGGCACGGCGTGCGGGCCGACGTGCTGGCGGCCGAGGCCGGCACGCTGGCCTCGGCGTGCCGCTCGGCCGCCGAGCGCCTGATGCTGGGCGACGCCGAAGGCGGCAGCGTGATGGCGCCGGGGTACCGGCTGACCTGCCTGCTGTTGGAAGAGCACACCCTGGCGCTGGTGCTCGACGGCAATCAGGCCGACGAGGGGCTGGAGGCCGCCAGGCGGCTGCTGCCCGAGCTGCGGCAGGCACTGGGTGAGGTGTCGGGCTGATGGACGGTCTGACGCCGCTGTTGCGGCAGCTGCTCGACGTGCGCGGCGTGGTCAGCGCGGCGGTGGCGGGCGCGGACGGCGGCCTGGTGGACGGCGTGGCGCTGGGCGAAACCGGGCTCACCGAGCTCGAGGAGCTGGTGCCGACCGCGCTGGCCTCGAGCAAGGCGCTTGGGGCGCTGATCGGCGAGGGGCCGGTGGAGCAGTCGCTGGTGGAGTACGCCGAGGGGCCGGTGCTGCTGGCGCCGCTGGGGGACGAGGACGAGGATGGGGCCGGCCACGTGGTGGTGGTCGCGTTGGAGAGCGTCAGCGACCTGGGGCGCGTGCGCTTCCAGCTCAAGCGCCTGCTGCCGGCGCTGGGGGAGGGCCTGCGCACGGAGCCCGGCTGAGCACGGCGGCGCCGGGCGGGTACGCTTAGGGCGTGGACGAGTTCAAGCTGGACATGACGCAGGAGGTCGCCCAGGGGCGCTACACCAACCTGGCGATCATCAGCCACACGCGCGACGAGTTCATCCTCGACTTCGCGCTTGCCTACCCGCAACAGACACCCGTGGTGACGGCGCGCGTGGTCACCAGCCCGCGCCACGCCAAGGCGCTGCTGCGCAGCCTGGAGGACAACATCGCGCGCTACGAGTCGCATCACGGCGTCATTCCGGACCCGCCCAGGGGCGATGTCGAGAGCTCCAACTGACCCGGCCCGGCCGCAGGCGTCCGGGAGTAATGCTGTCCAGGAGGGGGAAAGCCCGCTCCATCCGGGGGCGCGCTCTGTCACGGGCGTTACCCTCGAGGCGTGACGGCCGGGCTGTAATGACCCCATGCCCGCGAGGATCGCCGTCTACTTCGACTACACCTGTCCCTACTCGTGGCGCGGGGCGGAGCTGGTGGAGTGGGTGGCGGGGCCGCTCGAGCTGGAGTTCGAGTGGCGCCACTTCAGCCTCTACCAGTTCAACCACGACGGCGCCGACCGTTGGCAGCTGTGGAACGAGAAGATCGACCCCGACGACACCCTCGGCAGCAAGGGGCTGCTCCCGTTCCTGGCGTCGCAGGCCGCGCGGCGGCAGGGGAACGGGGCCTTCGATGCCTTCCGGCTGGGGCTGTTGCGAGCCCGTCACCGCGACCACCGCCCCATGACGCGCCGAACGATCGACGAGGTGGCGGAGTGCCAGGGGCTGCACATGCCCAGCTTCTCCAGCGATCTGGCGAACCCCGAGTGCCGCACGGTGCTGGCGCAAGAACACACCTCCGCCGTCGCGCGCAACGTCTTCGGCACCCCCACCTTCCTCTTCCCGGACGGCGACATCGCCTACCTGCGGCTCAAGGAGCTGCCGAAGGACCGCGGCGAAGCGCTGCGGCTGTTCCAGGAGTACCGCCACCTGCTGGAGGCGTACCCGTACCTCGAGACGGTGCGCCGCCCCCGCCCCAAGGGCAACTGAGGCGAGGCGCGTCCTACACGCATGGTGTGGGAATTGTCGTCCTGGGGGTCATCGGCGCGGGGTAGACTGTCGGCGTGCGGCTCGGACAGAACGTGGGGCACGGATCGGATGTGGGCCGCGTCCGACCCCTCAACGAGGATTACCATCGCGTCTGGCAGTTCCCCCTGGCCGACGGTGAGTTGACGCTCCTGGCCGTTGCCGACGGCATGGGCGGGGCGGCCGCCGGGGAGGTCGCCAGCAAGCTGGCCATGGAGGTGCTCGACGAGTCGTTCAGCCGCTACGTCGAGGAGCTGCGGACCGGCAACCCGGTGGTGGGCATCGACAAGCTGACCGAGAAGGCCATGCGGCTGGCCAACCGGCGCGTCTACGGGGCCGCCATCAAGCACCAGGGCCGCCGCGGGATGGGCACCACGCTCACCTGCGTGGCGGTTCAGGGGCGGCGCGCCTACGTCGGTCACGTCGGCGACTCGCGGGCCTACATGGTCCGCGGCGACAAGATCTACCAGCTCACCAAAGATCACTCCTGGGTGGAGGAGCAGCTCGAGAAGGGCCTGCTGAGCGAGGACGAGGCCGAGCAGCACGAGTGGCGCAACCTCATCACGCGGGCGCTCGGCACGCGGCCGCAAGTGGCGCCGGACGTCATCGAGATCGCGGTGCAGCCGGCCGACATCTTCGTCATCTCGACCGACGGGCTCCACGGCCTGGTGAAGCCCGAGGAGATCCTCGCGGAAGTGAAGCGCACCACCAACCGTCAGCTGAGCGTGGAGTACCTGATCTCGCTGGCGAACGATCGTGGCGGGCCGGACAACATCACGCTCGTGATCGCCGAGGTCGCCTGATGCTCTACCTCATCGCCGCCGTGGTGGTGGTGCTGACCGTGCTGCTGATGCGGGCGCCGTTGTGGCTGGTGCTCACGCTGCTGGGTCTCACCTTCTTGCTGGGCGCGGGCGCGGTCGCGGTGGGTGGCCTGGACCGCACCATCTCACCGCTGCTGCTCTACGCCATCGCCCTGGGCCTGTTGGTGCCGGGCGGCACGGTGGCGCTTCGCAGCAGCCGGGTGGCGCCGCCCAAGCGCCGCAAGCGTCGGCCGCACGAGACGGCGGCGCGGAGCAGGCCGCGAGCGAACAGCAACTTCGATGCCATGGAGATCCCCGGCTACGAGCTGCTGGAGAAGGTCGGCTCCGGCGGGATGGCGAGCGTCTACCGCGCCCGGCGCCGCGCCGACAGCCAGATCGTGGCGCTCAAGATCCCCATGGAGCAGTACGTGGCCGATGCCAAGTTCATCCGCCGCTTCCACCGCGAGGCGGAGGTGGCGCAGCGCCTCAACCACGTCAACATCGTGCGCACCTTCGAACACGGCAGCATCGGCGTGCAGCACTACATGGTCATGGAGTTCGTCGACGGCCGCAGCCTGGAGGGCTACATCGAGGGAGACGAGCTGACGCTCGACCTCGGCGTCGACATCATGAAGCGCGTGGTGCGCGCGCTGCAGCACATCCACTCCGCGGGCATCATCCACCGCGACATCAAGCCCGGCAACATCATGATCCTGCGCGGAGGCGTCCGCGAGGCCGACAGCCGCAAGCGGGTGCAGCCCGACGCGGTCAAGCTGATGGACTTCGGCATCGCCGGCGGCAAGGTGCTCTCACGCCTCACCATGACCGGCGCCCGCGTGGGCACGCCGGTGTACATGTCGCCCGAGCAGGCGCGCGGCCTGAAGATCGACCACCGCAGCGACATCTACAGCCTGGGGCTGGTGTTCTACGAGATGCTCACCGGCCAGACGGCGTTCAAGGGCGGCTACGAGGCGATCGTCCACCAGCAGATCTTCCAGACGCCGCCACCGCCGCGGCAGGTGAACCTCAAGGTCCCGAAGGTGCTCGACCAGCTGGTCATGCGCATGATCGCCAAGGATCCCGACGAGCGACCCACCCTCGACGAGGTCTACGACACGCTCGACACCGCCGACTTCGAGGAGGACGAGCCGCTCAACCTGCCGAGCCGCATCGTGCTCACCGTCAGCGCGCGCCAGGGCGTGCTTCGCATCCTCGATCCGGACGGCAACCTCCACACCTCGCTAGGCGACATCGGCGTGGGGGAGAAGAGCTTCTCGGCGGCGCCCCTGTCGGTCGGCGTCGACAGTCAGGGCAACTACTTCGCCGCCATCTTCGAGTACCGCCTGGGTCAGGAGGATCACCGCATGATCCACAAGCTGGCCCCGGACGGCACGCCGATCGTCTCGTTCGGCGCCTACGGCATGAAGCCGGGTGAGTTCCTCTACCCCATGTCGGTGGTGGTGGCGCCCGACGACACCGTCTTCGTGCTGGACTCGGAAACGCATCAAGTGCAGCGCTTCACGAACGACGGCGAGTACATGCTGAGCTTCGGCGGGCGGGGCAAGGGCCACGGCGCCTTCAACGACCCGCGCGTGCTGGCGGTCGGTCCCGGCGACTCGCTCTACCTGCTCGACTACGGCAACCGTCAGGTGCAGCGTCTGGCGTTCGATGGCAGCTACCAGACCCGCTGGGCCTTCAAGATGGGCGCGGACAAGCCGGGGATGCGGTTGCTCGACGGGGTAACGCTCGACGGTCAGGCGAACCTATACATCAGCGACGCGGCGGCGGGCAAGGTGCGCAAGGTGACGGCCGAGGGGAAGGTCGGCGTGTCCTTCGCGCTCGAGTCGCGCCAGGGAGAGAGCACCGACGCCATCCTCGATCTCGGTGTCGACGATGCGGGCTACCTCTACGCCGCGCGTCGCGGTGGCCACCTCATCCGCAAGTTCGATCCCGCCGGCAGGTTGCTCGAGACCATCGAGACGTACGCCCCGGTGGTGCAGATGGTGATCGACGTACGCAGTCACAGCCCCGCCCCCAGCCTGCAAAGCTGAGTCGTCGGCCCTCCCGCTGGCGGAGCGGCGGGCCCCGCCGCGCCGGTTGGAGCCTGCCCGGAGGCCCGGAGTGGGCCGCGCTACAACCCGGTGATCGCCAGGATGATGCTCTGGAACAGCTGCATGAAGATGTTGATGAGGCCGCCGATGACGCCGAGGAAGCTCAGGATGAAGAAGAAGACCATGAACCCCAGCACCCCGAAGCCGGCGATCCGCTGGATGACGCGGCGAACGTCGGGGTTGCCCCAGGCCAGGGCGGCGTGCGCCATGTCGAGCGGCAGCACCGGGAACAAGTTGATGACGGCGTGGAGGATGGCGTAGGACGACGCCACGCTGAAGGCCCGATAGAGGTGGACCTGGCGCGCGCTGGCGAAGGCGATGGCGATGGCGAGGCTCACGAACCCGATCAGCAGGTAGGCGGCGATGCCGGCGAGCCAGACCCACGCCTCCTGGCGGCCGCGGCCGCGGTAGTTGCGGCCGTTCACCGGCACCGCGTTCGGCCAGCCGAAGCCCAGCAGGAACAGGAACAGCACCCCGAAGGGATCGAGGTGGCGCTGCGGCTCGAACGCCAGGAAGCCCGAGAAGCGCGGGCTGCTGTCGCCCAGGCGCATCGCCACGAAGGCCTGGGTGACGTTGTGGAAGATCAGCGCGAAGACCATGACCACGGCGCTGATGATCAGGATGGTGGGGTCGTTGTAGAACTGCAAGATCATGGCATGCTCCCGGCCGCTCTGCTAGCTCTGCAGCTCTCGCACGAGCTGCCTGGCCATCTCGACCTCGTCGTCGAAGGTTCGCACCCGTTCCTCGGCCCGGGCGCGAGCAACCTCGTCGAGGACGCGTCCCACGGCCGGTCCAGGCGCCAAGCCCAAGTCTAGCACGTCCCTTCCGCGCAACCGCCGGCGCGGAGGCCCCTCCTCGAGCTGCGTCAGGCGGGCCGCCAGCTCCGGGCTGAGGCACCGCAGCACCATCCGCGAGGCCTCGTCCAGCCCCTCGAGCTGCTCGTCCTGGACGTGCTGCATCGAGGTCAGGCCGCGGAGCCTGTCGCGCAGCTGCGCGTAGCGGCGCGGCCAGTGGAAGAGCTCCAGGTGCCGCGCGGCGGCCGCGTCGTCGCTGGCCACCAGCAGCGCCAGCAGGTAGGCTTCGTCCGGCACGCCCTGCTGGTGCCGCAGGTCGTCGAGCGCGCGCAGCAGCGGCCAGTCGGCCGTCAGCCCGAAGAGCGCTTGCAGCCCGCCGATCTCCTGCAGGCTCGCCAGGGCCGGCGCCACCCTCGGCTCGGCCATGGTCAGCTCGAGCTCACCGCGCAGCCGGCCGCCGCTGACATTGCTCACGATGCTCGGCTGCAGCGCGTCGCGGGCGCGTGCGGCAGTGGAGGGCTCGAAGCGGAAGCCCAGCCGGCCGGCCAACCGCGAGCCGCGCAGCACGCGGGTGGGGTCCTCCACGAACGACAGCGGGTGCAGCACGCGCAGCTGGCGAGCGCGAAGGTCGTCGGTGCCGGCATAGGGGTCGATGATCTCCGGCGGCCCGGGGTGGAACCGCAGGGCGATGGCGTTGACGGTGAAGTCGCGCCGCGACAGGTCCTTGCGCACCGTGCTGGGCGTGACGACCGGCAGGGCACCGGGGTGGTCGTAGACCTCCTCGCGGGCCGTCGCCAGGTCCACGGCCAGGCCGTCCTCCAGGCTGAGCGTGCAGGTGCCGAACGGCATGTGGCAGGAGAGCGTGCCCCCCAGGCGCGCCTGCAGCCGGCTCCCCAGCCGCTCGGCGGTGCCGTTCTCCACGGCGATGTCGAGATCCTTGAAGCCCGCTCCCAGCAGCGCGTCACGCACCGTCCCGCCGACGAGATAGAGCGAGGCATCGCCGGCCACCGCCGCGGCCGCCCGCAAGGCCTCCTGGGCGCTGGCAGGCAAGCGACCGAGCACCGCGCGGGCCGGGTCCTGGCTGGCGGGCCGCCGGTGGCGGGCCCGGATGAGGTCGGTGCGGGTGACGATACCGACCAGGCGGCCGGCCCGCAGGATCGGGATGCGCCCGATGTTGTGACGCAGCACCAGCTCCTCCAGGTCGGTGAGCACCGTGGTGGGGCGAGCGGTGACCACGTTGCGGCTCATGAAGCCGGAGACGCGGCTGCGACCCAGTCCGTGCCTGAGTGCGCGCTCCAGGTCGCGGCGGGACACCACCCCGGTCAAGCGGCCGTCGCTGTCGAGCACCGGCATCCCGTTGTGGCCGAAGCGCAGCAGCTGCTGCTGGACCTCGGCCACCGTGGTGCTCTCGTGCGCGGTCTTCACCGGCGCGCTCATCAGCGCGGCGGCGGTGAGCGCCGGGGTGGCATGGTCCGCCAGGGCCCTCAGCACGCGGTCCGCCGCGTCGCCCGGCGGCAGCTCCGTCTTGGCGAAGGCGGCACCGGGGTGGCCGGCACCGCCGAGCGCCTCGTGCAAGGCGGCGGCCACATCGAAGCGCTCGCTCGCCCTGGCGAACACCAGGGTCTTGCCCTCCATGCGCACGGCCACCACGGACGCGTCGGCGCGGTGCAGCTCGAGCAGGTCGTTGGCGAGCCCGGAGACGCCGGGCACGTAGACCGGGTAGTCGAACGCCGCCACGCTCACCCGCCGCCCGACCAGCGAGATCGGGCGCGCGGCGTCCAGCATGGCGTCGCGGAACGACAGGTGCTCGGCCGACACGCGATCGACGGTGAAGCGTCGCACCAGCTGCAGGCTGGCGCCGCTCGCGAGCAGGTGGGCGGCAGCGCGGTAGTCGTCGGGCCGGGTGAGGTCGTAGCTCAGGTTGCCGGTGTCCTCGTGGATGCCCAGCAGCGCCAGGCTGGCAATCGGCGGCGGAATCGCCAGGCCGGTGGCCATCAGCTCGCGCGTGAGCAGCGTGGCGGTGGCCCCCACCGGCTCGCGCAGGCCGCGGGCGGCCCGGATCGGCTCGGCCGGCTCGGGATGGTGGTCGTACAGGGTGACCGGCACGCGGCCGATGAGACGGTCGAAGGGGCGGATGCGGCCGGCGTCCGCGGTGTCCACGACCACCAGCTCGCTGACGTCGTCCAGCAGGATCGTCTGGGGGTCGGCGAGCTCGAGCTGGTCGCGGTAGAGGCGCAGGAAGGCGGTGAGGGCCGGGCTCAAGGCGCCCTGGACGGTGGCGGTGGAGTTGGGGAACAGCAGCCGGGCGAGCGCCAGGCTCGCCAGCGCGTCGAAGTCCGGCTGCTCGTGGGTGACGATGAGGCGCATGATGCTGGCATCAGTGTAGCGGCCGGCGCCTGCCACCAGTAGTGGCGGCCGGCGCGTGTCACACTGGCGCCGTGCTGGAGGTGGCGCTGCTCGAGCCCGAGATCGCCGGCAACACCGGCCAGATCGCGCGTTCGTGCCTGGCGGTGGGGGCGCGGCTCCACCTCGTCAGGCCGCTCGGCTTCCACCTTGACGCCGCCTCGCTCGAGCGGGCCGGCATGGACTACTGGGACCGCGCCGATGTGCGGGTGCATTCCGGCTGGCACGCCTTCCGGCAGGCGCTGGCGCCCGCCTTCGAGGCGGGCCGGGTGCTCGCCTTCAGCGCCCACGCCGAGCGCGGGCCGGAGGCGCTGGCGGCGGCCGCGGCGCCGCGCCCCGGCGAGGGCCGCGAGGCGCCGGCGCTGGTGCTGCTCTTCGGCAGCGAGTCGCGCGGCTTGCCGCAGGCGGTGCTTGCCGAGGCCGTGCCGCTGCGCTTGCCGATGCGACCGGGGGTGCGGTCGCTCAACCTGTCCGCGGCCGTCGCGGCGGCGCTGTACCTGGCGTGGGCGCAGGCCGGCTTCGCGGGGGAGGGGTGAGCCGGCGCGTCAGTCGTGGAGGAAGCGGGTGTCGGGCTCGAGCCCGGCGATGAACGCCGCCAGCAGCTCGATGGTGCGCTCGACGTCCTGCAGGTCCACGATCTCGTTGGGCGAGTGCATGTAGCGGTTGGGGATCGACACCACCGCGCTGGCGGTGCCGGCGCGCGCGGGGGCGATGTTGTCGGCGTCCGTTCCGGTGGAGCGAGGCGAGACCCCCATGCTCACGGTGATACCCTCCGCCTCGGCGGTGCGGCGCAGCCGCTCCATCACGCCGCGGTGCACGTAGGAGCCGGCGCTCAGCGAGGGCCCGCCGCCCAGCGGAACGTCGCCGTGCAGCTTCTTCTCCAGACCGGGCGTGTCGGTGGCGTGGGTGACGTCGATGGCGACGGCTACGTCCGGTTCCAGGCTGAAGGCAGCCGCCCGTGCTCCCACGCCGCCGATCTCCTCCTGGACAGTGGCGACCGCCACCACCTCGGCGCCGCCGCCCGCACGCCGGGCCGCCTCCAGCGCCACGAAGGCACCGATGCGGTCGTCGATGGCGCGGCTCGCCACGCGCCCGTTCATCAGCTCCACGAACGGTTGCTCGATGACCGCGGTGTCCCCGGCGCGCACCGTGCGCGAGGCCTCCTCGCTGGAGCCGGCGCCGATGTCGATCCACAGGTCCTCCATCTTGGGCACCTTGCGGCGGTCCTCGGCGCTCATGAGGTGGATGGCCTTCTTGCCGATGACGCCGATCACGTCGCCGCCGTGCCCCAGGACCCGCACCCGCTGGCCCACCAGCTGCATCGGGTCCCAGCCGCCGACCGGGCGGACGTACAGGAAGCCGTGCTCATCAACGTAGCTGACGATCAGGCCGATCTCGTCGATGTGCCCCGCGAGCATCACGCGAGGGCGGCCGCCGGGCCGGAAGGTGGCGAAGACGTTGCCGTAGGCGTCGCCGGTGACGGTCGCGCCCAGCTCCCGTGCGCGCGTGCGCCACGCCGCGGCGGGGCGCGACTCGAAGCCGGAGGTGCCGGCCGCCGATGTGAGCTCCTTCAGGAACGCGGTGTCGAGTGCCATGCCGGCCAGCATACCGTCGCTCGCGCCCCCGCGACGCCACGCTCAGCGCACGGTGATGGGCCCGGAGCCGGCGCGCTGGACGAGGATGTCGATGCCCGTCAGGCCGCCGGCGCCGGGTCCGGTGCGCCACACGCCGGTCTCGCCGGTGCCCGAGGTGCGCTTCAGGAAGCCGGCGACGCGCAACGCGCCGGATCCGACACCGGTGACCACGAGCTGGACCGGCGCGTTCCCGGGCACGTCGATCACCACCGGGCCGCTGCCCGCGCGGAGCGTCACCCGCCCGGCGCTGAACTCGGCGAAGGTGACCGACGTCCGGCCCGATCCGGTGTCGAGCTCGAGGTCGACGGCGGCCCCCGAGGCCACCTGCAGGGCGCTCGCGCCGCTGCCCAGCGCCACGACCGCCCGGTAGCGGCTGACCGAATCCGGGAGCACGGCCGCGACGGCTCCGGAGCCGCCCTGCAGCCGCAGCGAGGTGAGGTTGAGCCGGCTCAGGTCGAGCCTGGCCCGGCCCGAGCCGGCGTTGACGGTCAGGGCCAGTGGCAGGTTGCGGACGAGGTCGATGCGCCAGTGGCTGCCACGCAGCGACAGCGCGGGGCGCCGGCCGCCGCTCGCGGGCCGCACCCGGACCGCCTTGGGGTCGCTGCCGGTCGCGTCGAGAACGGCGTGGCGCCAGCCGTCGGTGTGCACTGTCACCAGCGATGCCGGGTCGTGGCCGGCGGCGACGCTGCTGGCCGCGTCGGACAGCTCGAGCCGGACGCTGGCCGCGCGGGCCGACCCCACCGGTTCCGCCAGCTGCGTGGGGCGCCCGCTCCCCAGCGGCGACGGCGCGACGAGCGTGCCGAGCAGCACCACCGCCGCCGCCAGCACGGTGTAGGGCACGCGCCACGGTCGCGTCCAGCCGAGCAGGTCGAGGCCCACGCCCACCAGCAGCAGCGGCCAGTAGAAGCCCAGCCCCGACGCCGCTGCCGGGCCGCCGCTCTCCACCACCAGCCACACCACGCCGGCGGCGATGAGGAGCAGGGCGCGCAGGTCGCGCCGGTCGCTGCCGGCGTTCACGGTTCGGCTCGGTCGCCCCCGCGGCGGCTCCACAACACCAGGCCCGCCGCGATCAGCGCCAGCGGCACCAGCCAGCGACCGACCCAGCTGCCGGCCCAGTTGTCGAAGATGAAGAACTCGAAGAAGGCGCCGAAGGCGGCGAACAGGACCAGGCCGACGGTGACCACGCGCATCCCTTCGCGCTCCCGCTCGTGGTTGTTGGTCAGGGCTCCCTGCAGGAACACCCCGAAGCCGACGCCGGACACGATCAGGCCCCAGGCGTACGACCAGGACTGGAAGTAGTCCCCGAGATTCTGGATGAACAGGATGAGCCCGACGGTGGACACGATGCTGCCCGGGATGGCCAGGCCGGCCGCCTCCTCGCCTCCGAGGAAGGCCCACACCAGCAGCGCCAGCCCGGGGATCAACACGAACAGCGGCCAGCCGAGCCAGCCGAGGTTCGCCGTCCTGCCGAGGAGGACCAGCAGGCCCAACACGATCAGGACGATGCCGATGGTCTGGTTCCGATTGCGCATGGACACGTGCCTCCTTGCTCCAGTGTACGAGCGCGCGGGAGGCGCGTTGCCGAGGCGGAGCGGACGGCCGCTCAGGCGACGTTGGGCACGCGCTTCAGGCGGTCCTGGATGGCCGCCATGGCCTTGCGGGCGTGCTGGATCCCGTTCTCGATGAAGACGTCGCTGGTGCGCGTACCGAAGCCGGCGGAGCCCACCACGAACAGGCCGGGCACGTCGGTCTCGAAGGTGTCGGGGTCGAGCTCGGCCGCCAGCGTCGCCTCGTCGAGGCCGACCCCCGCCGAGCGCAGGAGCGTGGGCGACGCGAAGTAGCCGGTGAGGAGGAAGGTCTGGTCGCTCGGGACCTCGACGCGGTCGCCGTGCCTCTCGAGCATCAGCCGATCCGGCAGGATCTCGCGCACGATCGTGTCGAAGTGCACGTCGATGGAGCCTTCCTTGACGCGGTTCTCGAGATCGGGGCGGATCCAGTACTTGAGGCTGTGGCGGAAGTCGCTGCCGCGATGGACCATGGTGACGCGGGCGCCGCCGCGGAAGAGGTCGAGCGCGGCGTCGGCGGCGGAGCTGCCGGCGCCGACGATCGCCACTCGGCGCCCGAAGTAGGGGTGCGCCTCGGTGTAGTAGTGGCTGACGTTCGGCAGGTCTTCGCCGGGCACGCCCAACAGCTTGGGGTTGTCGAAGTAGCCGGTGGCGAGCGCCACCGCGCGGGCGCGCAGAGCCCCCTCGCGGCCGGCGCGGCCGGGATCCAGCGCGCGGGTGCGCACGGTGAAGCCCTCCGCCTCCGGAACGACGGCGGTGACCTCGGTGTAGGAGGCGAGCGCCAGCTCCTCGTTGGCGACGACCTTGCGGTAGTAGTCGAGCGCCTCCTTGCGCGTGGGCTTGCCGGTGGAGGTGACCAGCGGGTGGCCACCGACCTCGAGCCGCTCGGAGGTGGTGAAGAAGGTCATGTAGGTGGGGTAGCCGGCGATGGCGTTGACGATGCACCCCTTCTCGAGAAGCCGGTAGGAGAGGCCGGCGCGCCGCGCCAGGATGGCGGTCTCGATGCCGATGGGGCCGGCGCCGACGATAGCCAGATCGACCATGAGGGATACCCTAACAGACGCTCTCGCCCGGCGGTCGCAGGCCTACGACACCTGCCGGGGTGGGGGTCCGGGCAGGGCGCACGAGGGGCAATCCTGGCACAGCGGGCAGCGCCCGCACGCCGGCCGGCGCGCCCTGCACACGCGCCGCCCGTGGAGGATCAGCCCGTGGTGGACGAACACCCAGTCCCCTTCGTCGAACAGCTTCTGCAGGTCGAGCTCGACCTTGTCCGGGTCGGTCTCGCGGCTGAAGCGCAGCCGGCGCGCGACGCGGCCCACGTGGGTGTCCACGGCGATGGTCGCCTGCCCGAAGGCGTTGGCCAGGACCACGTTGGCGGTCTTGCGCCCGACGCCCGGCAAGGCGGTGAGCTCCTCGAGGGTGGCCGGCACCTCACCGCCGTGGCGCTCCACCAGCAGGCGCGCGGCGGCCGTGAGGTTTCGCGCTTTGCCGTGGTAGAGGCCGATGGTCTTGATGTACGGCTCGACCTCGAGCGCTTCGGCGCGCGCTAGCGCGTGGGCGTCAGGGTAGGCCCGAAAGAGGGCCGGCGTGGCCTTGTTGACGCCGACGTCGGTGGCCTGCGCCGACAGCACGGTGGCCACCAGCAGCTGGAAGGGGGTCTCGAAGGCCAGCTCGGTGGAGGCGCCGGGGTAGAGCGCGCGCAGGCCCGCGAGCACGCGGCCGGCGCGCTCCCGGCGGCGGCTCAAGCTCTCACGCGGCATGGGCGCCATTCTAGCCCGGCCGGGCTCCGGGCCCGGCACCGGCGGCGAAGCGGCGGGGGCGCCTGCCCGTGGGCTCGGCGGCGGCCGCGCGTCGCGTGGGGAACGGGAAGTGAGCTATTCGCCAGAGGGTCGGGCGGGCGCCTCGGTAGACTGCGAGGAATCACGTGGGCCCCGCCCGAACGCGTGAAGGAGGCAGGATGCCCGTCTACGAGTACAAGGCGCGCGACCGCGCCGGCAAGGTGGTCGCGGCCACGATGGAGGCCGCGTCGCAGCGCGACGTGGCGTCGGCACTGCGCGACAAGGGCTACTTCATCAGCGAGATCAAGGCGCCCAAGAGCGGGCTGAATGCCGAGATCAAGCTGCCGAAGTGGATGGACCTGGGGAGCAAGCCCACCGTCCGCGACATCACCATCTTCTCGCGGCAGTTCGCCACGGTCATCAACGCCGGCCTGCCGGTGGTGCAGTCGCTCTCCATCCTGCAGCGGCAATCGCCCAAGGAGGGGCTCAAGGACGCCTTGCGCCGGGTGCGCGAGGAGGTCGAGACCGGCCAGCCGCTCTCCAACGCGCTGGCCAAGTTCCCGCGGCTGTTCAACAACCTCTACGTCTACCTGGTGCGCGCCGGCGAGGTCTCCGGCAACCTGGACGGCATCCTGGAGCGCATCGCGGCGTACATGGAGAAGCAGCAGGCGCTGCGCGGCAAGATCCGTACCGCCATGACCTACCCGACGGTGGTGCTGGTCATCGCGCTGGCGGTCGCCTACTTCCTGCTGACCGGCATCGTGCCGCAGTTCGCCAGCATCCTCAACCAGCTCGGCGGCCATCTGCCTGCCATCACCAAGGTGCTGATCGCAGTATCGAACTTCCTGCGCTTCGACTGGTACGTCCTCATCGGCGTGATCATCGGGGTCGTGGTGGGCACGAGCGCCTACTACCGCACCAGCAACGGCCGCCACACCATCGACCGCCTGCTGCTGCGCCTGCCGGTCTTCGGGGCGCTGGTGCAGAAGACGTCGATCGCCAACTTCTCCAACACCTTCGGGCTGCTGCTGCACTCCGGCGTGAACATCATCGAGTCGATGGAGATCACCAAGGGCACCGCCGGCAACGTCATCGTCGAGGACATCCTCGACGAGACCAAGGACGCGGTGCAGCGAGGCGAGCAGATCAGCCAGACGCTCGCCAAGTACCCGCTGGTGTTCCCGCCGCTGGTGAGCTCGATGATCTCGATCGGCGAGGAGACCGGCGCCGTGGACAGCATGCTGCAGAAGGTGGCCAGCTTCTACGAGCGCGAGGTCGACGAGGCCGTCGACAGCCTCACCGCCGCGCTCGAGCCCATGCTGATCGTGTTCCTCGGCGTCATCGTGGGCTTTATCGTGGCCGGCATGTTCCTGCCGATGTTCTCGATCATCGGGCAGCTGAGCCAGTAGCTCTGTCGAGCCTTCCCGGGCGCGGCCGCTTCCGGTGGGCGGCTCTACTACCCGCCCATCTTGCGCGCC
>Ga0315535_1000367_pt1 | contig 31757 bp, 25 predicted proteins | sample SalMarSW160220MG_2_FD_203092 | JGI IMG/M metagenome (GOLD analysis project Ga0315535, IMG submission 203092) | Salt marsh sediment microbial communities from the Plum Island Ecosystem LTER, Massachusetts, United States - Salt Marsh Sediment SW1602-20 ... | reverse complement strand
TTGATACGTACAAGTTTTCTCCGTCGTCCGCCTGGTGCAGCCTGATCATGTGCAGGCGGGTCATCTCGAGCAGGGCAATAAATGTAATCACCACAAGCTGCCTGGTGGGTGCATCGCCGAAAAGCTCGTCGAAAATCAAATCGTCACGCTCTGCCAAGAGCGCCGTAAGTTCCTGGATTCGATCGGCAATCGAGATTCGCTCGATCAAGATCTGGTGTGGGATGCGTTTGGATGCATTGCGCATCACCCTGTCCAGGGCTTCAATCAGCTTGAAGATAGACACGTCGGCAAAAGGACTGGCATCGTCCTCGTTTTCAGTCACCACCGGTGTGGCCTGGCGTGCGAACACATCCCGGTCCAGGATCGGGCGGTCTCGCAGTTCGCCGGCCGCTTCCTTGTAGCGCTGATACTCAAGCAGGCGCTTGACCAACTCCTCGCGGGGATCCCCTTCGTCCGGCTCCTCTTGATCGTCCTCTCCCTCGCCGGGCGGCAGAAGCATCTTCGACTTGATCTGTGCTAAAGTAGCTGCCATCACCAGAAACTCGCCGGCCACGTCGAGGTTGAGCGCACGCATCCATTCGATATAGGCGATGTACTTCTCGAGGATAGTAGAGATCGGTATGTCGAAGATGTCGATCTCGTGTTTGCGAATCAGGTGCAGCAGTAGGTCGAGCGGCCCTTCGAAAACGGGCAGTTCGACGCTGTAGCCGCCAACAAGCCCACTCTCACCGCCGGAATGCATATCGGGCGGTTCTAGGTCCTTTTCGTTCTGCCCGCTCAAGCGTGAATCCCCATCTTGATCGCCTCACGCACGATTGCCATGGTTTTTTCGGCCTCGTCGGTCGCCTTCTGTGCGCCCTTGGCCAGCACTTGCTCAATATAGTCCCGCTGCCCGCAAAGCTCGGCCCGGCGTTTTCTGATCTTCGCAAAACGCTCAAAAAAACGCTCGATGATCTCCTTCTTGCAATCGACGCAACCGATTCCCGCAGTGCGGCAAAGATGGTCGATCTCCCCGAGACGCTCATTGGGCGTATACAGCTTGTGATAGGCGAAAATGTTGCACACTTCCGGGCGTCCGGGATCTTTACGGCGCTGGCGCTGCGGATCGGTGACGGCATTTTTGAATTTCTTGACAACCGTGTCATCGTCATCGGCCAGGTAAACCGCGTTGCCGTACGACTTGGACATCTTGCGGCCGTCGAGCCCCGGCAGGACCGCCGTCTTTGTTACTATTTCCTTTGGCTCCACGAGCACCTTGCCGTAGAAGTTGTTGAATCGTCGCACTATCTCGCGAGTCAGTTCCAGGTGTGGAAGCTGATCCTCGCCCACCGGAACATAAGCCGCCCGGTAAATGGCTATGTCCGCCGCCTGTAGCACCGGGTAGCCCATGAAGCCGAAGCTGGATAAATCGGTGCCTGATATCTCATTCTTCTTGTCTTTGAAAGACGGCACGCGTTCGAGCCAGGGCACCGGTGTGATCATGCCCAGCAGGATATTCAGCTCGGCATGCTGCAGGACGTTCGACTGCACGAAAATGGTCGCTCGCTCGGGTGAAAGTCCGCATGCCAGAAAGTCGATCGCCGCCTGCCAGGTATACTCGCGAATCTTGCCCGGCTCTGCATACAGCACAGTCAACGCGTGCCAGTCGGCGATGAAGTAGAAACACTCATGGTCGTCCTGCAGTCCGACCCAGTTTTCCAGTGCGCCGTGGTAGTTTCCGAGATGCAACAAACCCGAGGCTTGTATGCCGCTCAGAACCCGATTTGAGGGTGCTTGGCTCATGAGAAACTCCGGGATCTCATGTCAGCCTCCATAAAAAGCATACCAGATGGGAAATCCCACCAGTGAGCTGATGCCCCGGACTATCCACATTACCGGGTAACCTATGAACTCTCCACCCACAAGAAGAACCACGATGAACAGAACAAACGAGTACTTGGCCATGATATCCAGATAATGATGGTAGCGATCGGGCAAGAATCCGGCCAGTACTCCAGATCCGTCCAGGGGCGGGATCGGCAGCAGGTTGAAGACGAACAAGCCAATGTTGATCATCGCCGTCCAGCCAAGCAGGCGTACCAGAGCGACCGTCAAACCCTTGCTGCTACCGAGCATCTCGATCAGCTTGGCCGGGCCGATCGAGTGGGCCACGATCGACAGGGCCACCGCCGTCAACAAGCCAAAGAGCAGGTTGGACAGCGGCCCGGCAATCGAGGTGAGCAGCACTCCAGTCTTCATTCGCAGCTTGCGTGTGAACTGGAGCGGGGTGATCGGCACGGGCTTGGCCCAGCCGAAAAAGGGCACTCCGCTGGACAATCCGACGATGGGAATGATCAAAGTGCCAATGGGATCGATGTGTGCCAACGGATTGAGTGTCAGTCGTCCCTGCCGGGCGGCGGTGTCGTCACCGAGCTTGTGGGCCACAAAGGCGTGAAAGTACTCGTGAACCGAAAGAGACAGGATCATCGGGATGATGACGTAAATAATCTGCATGATGTCGAATGGTTTCATGAAACGCGCACCCCGAGCGCCGATTTAGTTGCAACAAGCCAAAGTAGCCGAGGAAGCCCCACCTGTCAACGCCCGCGTGCCGGCAATGTCGTCAAAACCCTCTTGCAGTATGACACGGGATCGGATAGTTGAATTGACGCACATGGCAGAAAAAGTTCAATTCAGGCGCAATATCGGGCTTTTCATGGCGGTGATGATCGGCATCGGAGCCATGATGGGCCCCGGGATCTTCGCTCTGCCGTCCGAACTGGCGCGCATGATCGGACCGCTGGGTATTCTGGTCTACCTGGTCATGGGAATCGTGACCTTCTTCACCGCGCTCAACTACAGCGAGCTGGGCGCGGCCATCCCGTTGGCCGGCGGCGGCTATTCTTTCACCAGCCGCACTCTTCCCAAGCCGGTGGCGTTCTTCACCGGATGGTTCTTCTGGATCGGCAATACCCTGGCCTGCGCCATGTACGGAGTCATATTCGCGCTGACCATTCGGGCCTACTTCTGGCCGCAGGCCAGTATCGTGCTCATAGTGATAGCCACAACCCTGGTCTTCACGGCGGTCAACTATCGCGGCATCGGCGAGGCGCTCAAGATCATCACCGTCATGAACCTGGTCGAGTTGGCCGTGCTGGTCGGTGTGGCCGCGCTGGGAGTTCTCGACGTCGAGCCGGCCAAACTCGAACCCATCGCGCCCTTGGGACTCGGCCCCTTCGTGCCGGCCATGGCCTTGATCTACATCTCCTTCGTCGGCTTCGAGCTGATTACCGTGGCCTCCGAGGAGATCATCGACCCCGGCCGGACGATTCCCCGGGCAATCATCATCACCCTCGGCGTAGGCATAGTCATCTACGTCTTCGTAGTCCTGGTGATGATGGGCACGGTCGATTACACGGAACTTGGCGAAAGCGATGTGCCATTCATCCTGGTGGCCGACAGGCTCTTCGGAGGCTGGGGACGCTGGGCCGCCATCATCGCCACCATCATGGCCAGCCTTTCGGCCTTCAGCGTCACCTTGGGCGCCAGCGCCCGCGTGCTGTACGCTTTGGGTCGCGACGGCCACTTTCCGAGATTCTTCGCCAAACTGCACCCCGTGCGCCGCACTCCACACCTGGCTCTTCTCACCTGCGCCGTGATTGTCGTCGCATTCAGTTCCTCGGGCATCATCAAGTTCGTAGCCTCCTTGAGCGACTTCGGCTATCTGATGGGGTTGGGAATAGTCAACTACTCGGTGATATCGCTTCACAAACGGATGCCGAATCTCAGACGGCCTTTCAAGGTAGTGCTCTACCCTCTGGTGCCGATTTTGGGCATCCTTTCGTGCTGGCTGTTCGTGCCGTTTCTCGAGACCAGAAGCTTCGTTCTGGGCGCGGCGTTGACACTCGCTGGAGGCATTATCTATTTTCTGAAGCCCGCCAACCGCGATTTTTTCAAAAAGATTCCCGGGGCGCTATACGATATCAGGTTGAAGCTTGCATTCTTGATGAGGAGGAAGCGCATGCATGTGCTTATTATCGACGGGGGCGGCAAACAAGGTGTCAACATCGCCACCCGACTGCTGGCCAAGGACGAGTACCGCTTGATGTTCCGCTCGGCGGAGCACAAGATCACTTTCATCGAGGAGGACGAGGCGCGCTGCCAAGAATTGGAAAAGCGCTTCTCAACACCGATCTTCAAGGGAGACGGATCGAAAAAAGAGATCCTCGAACAAGTTGGGCTGGACAACGTAGACGTGGCCGTGGCCGCCTCGGACGACGACGGCCGAAACGTGATCGTGGCGCTGCAGGCCAAGCGCCTGGGGCTGGGCCAGGTGATCGCCATCGTCCAGGATCCCGATTACCTGCCCTTGCTCGAGGAAAGCGGCGTTGTGGCCATGAGCGCACCCTGGGCCACGGCGGCCATGGTAGAGAACTACCTCGACCGTCCCGGGGTGGCCGAGCTGTTCGAAATAGGCACAGGAGTCGCCAGCCTGGTGGGTGTAATCGTGCCACCGAAGTCCCAGGTGGCCGGCAAGCAAATACAGGAGATCGACATCCCCGAGCAGTGCGTCGTGGCGGCGGTCATTCGCGGCAAGAACTTCGTGGTGGCGCGCGGTAACACCAAGATCGAAGTCGGCGACCACGTCGTCTTCGTCGGCCGGCCGGCCGACATCAAAAAAGCCAGGGAAACATTCACACGGGAGATATAGCCTGCAAATAATATTCGGTTTCAGGGTCCGAAGCTCACGCTCACCGTTTCGGCAACGTTCGTTTTTACAATCAGGCGTTGAGCATCGCTGAAATAGCTCCAACTGGCATCGCCGCCCGTGATCAGTGCGTCTAGGCCGGTCTGGTACAATCGCGTCGGGACCACTATCTCGGTGATGCCGCCGGCCAACGCATCGAAAACCAGCACGCCCGTGCGCTTCTTGGCGTCGTATGAATACGAGCTGATGGTCCCGGCAACCGCGGCGGGATAGGCGCGAATCACCGCGGTCACCTGAGGCTCTTCGACTCCATCGGCGGCGACGATGCCGAAGCCTTCGTTGTTCCAGTCCTCGACGGCGCATGAATATTCCCAGAGCGTTCCGTGCATCAGGTGTTCGTCGAGCGCATCGAAGGCCAGCTTGACGTACTCTGGCGCCCGCGGGTCATTCTTCTTGTCGCCGAATTCGCCGAGGATGACCGGGATGCCCCACTCTTCGGCCTGAGTCTTCAAACGACCGATGGGCTCACTGAGACTGGCGCCCGAATAGCCGTTGATATAAACCGACGGATCGTAATAGTGCGGGGCAAAGATCATTCCTTCTGCCAACGGACGATCCAGTGGGGTCTCGGCCGTGAACGAAGAGTTACCTGTGGAGTCGAAGAAAACCGGCGCGCCCGGGGCATTCTCGCGGATCACCCCGGCCATCTCGACATAGAAGGGCTCAAGTACGTTTTTCGACCAGTCTTCCTCGTCGGCCGTGCCGAATCCCGGTTCGTTGATCACCTCGAACCCGATCACGCCTTCACGCGGCCACAATCGCCCGGCCAGGTGGCGCCACATGTCGCCAAAGGCATCCCGCAGCCCGTCCTGGTTGCTCCAGAAACGGTCGAAGGCCTCGCGGACGTTTTCGTTATTCATGTAGCCCAGAAACCAGCCGCTGCAATCATCCGGAACATCGGGAACCGGCTTAGGCAATGTCCAGATAGGGAATCCATCGCCGCAGTAAGGACCCGCGAAGACGTCCTGGTGAAAGTCTACGATCACGCGCAGGCCGCGATTGGCAGCGGCGTCTATCATGGCTCCGTATCGCTCGAGATAGACATCGTCATAGGTACCGCGCACGGGTTCCAATGCCTCCCAACTGAACGGCAAGCGAAGAACGTCGAGACCCCAACTCTGCACCCGCTCAAGGTATTCAGCGAGGGCATCCTCAAACGGTGCTGCCGCCGCCTGGTCGGGCAGGCCGGATTCACGGAACTCGAACGGGAAGAAAGGCGCGAACTTGGAACGCCCGCCCGCATTGACTCCGCGCAGGATTACCTCCCGCCCCTCAGCGTCCAGCAGCCGTGTGCCGTTTACGGTCAGGCGCATGCTCTCGAGCTTGACGGGTCCCGGCCGCTGATCACCCGATCCACAGGCCGAAAAAGTGGAAAACAGGATAATTGGAAGTACTGGCAGGTACTTCATCACGGCGGCCCTCCCATAATCAGGCGCGCGGGTGGAAGCGATCGTAGACCTTGCGAAGCCTTCGGGCGTTTACGTGGGTGTAGATCTCGGTCGTCGAGATGTCTGCGTGGCCCAGCATGGCCTGGACACTTCTCAGATCGGCGCCGCGTTCGAGCAGGTGCGTGGCGAAGGAATGCCGCAGTTGATGTGGGGATATCTTGCGCTTGATACCCGCCTCGAATGCGTATCTTGCGAGGTTCTTCCAGAAAGCCTGGCGTGTCATCGGCCCGCCGCGTGAGGTGACAAACAAGTAGTCCGAGCGTCGCCCGGCCAGTTGTTTCTCTCGGCCCTGTTCCAGGTAGGTGTTCAGTGCCGCCAACGCCATATCACCCAGGGGAACCATGCGCTCACGGCGCCGTTTACCGAAGGCGCGCACAACTCCCAGCCTGAAATCGACGCCTTCGAGTTTCAGCCCTACCAGTTCGGACACCCTCAGGCCAGTGGCATACAACACCTCGAGCATGGCCCTGTCGCGGAGCCCGCGTGGATTGTCGTCTCTAGGCTGGACAATCAGATCATCGATCTCCTCGACTGACAGGAACTCGGGTAACCTGCGCCCCGCCTTGGGAGCGTCGATCTCCGAGGTCGGATCATTGGTGAAGAGACCTTCGGCTATCAAGAAGCGGTAGCAGGTGCGAAGAGCAGAAATTAATCGCGCTTGGCTCCTGACTGCGAGGCCCCTGGAATTGAGTTCCTTCAGGAATTCAACGAGATTCAAGGGAGTGACTCGTGAAAAATCACTGATGTTGCGATCTTGGGCAAAGTCAATCAGCTTGCCCAGGTCGCTACGATAAGCCTCGAGTGTATTGATGCTAAGGTTGCGCTCGACTCTCAGGTGGCTCATATACAAATCGATCTGTTCGTCGAAGGTCACGTCTCAGCTCCCCTGATCAATCTCGAGCATAGCCGCCTGCAGATTTATGTCAACTTTTAGTGTTTATGGATCTAAGAACTTGTCGCGTTCCTTGATGAAGTTGGAGATCCCTGCTACTATCCCCTCGGCCAGGCTTTTTTGGTAGGCGACGCTTTTCAGGCGTTTCTCTTCCAGCGGATTGGTGATGAAAGACGTTTCAATGAGAATCGACGGCATGCGCGCTCCAATCAGCACGTAGAAAAGCGCGGGTTTGATGCCCAGGCTCTTTATGCGCTTGTATTTCTTGCGCAAGGTACCGACGAGGCTCTTCTGGACGAGACGGCTGAGCCTGATAGAGTCGTCCACGTGGGATTTCAGCGCCAGGTCTGCCAGGATGTACTTGAGATCGGAGATCGACTTCTCCGAAGTGGCGTTCTCACGGGCGGCTAACTTGATGCTGTAGCGATCATCTGTCAAATCTAGGTAAAAGGTCTCCACTCCCCTGAATTTGCGGTTGCGGTGGGCGTTTAGATGAATAGACACGAACAGATCGGCATTGTGTTCGTTTGCAATTGCAGTGCGACCCTCGAGTGGTACAAAATAGTCGCCTTTACGGGTAAGTATAACATCTAGCTTAAGATTTTTCTTTAGCAATTTTGCAACTCTCTTTGCAATCTTCAGAGCGATTTTTTTCTCGAGTGCTCCGCTAGAACCTATCGCACCGGGATCTTTTCCTCCATGACCGGCATCGATAGCCACACACTTGATCTTCAATCCGGCCATCATCGATAGCGACACGCCGGGCTTGCTCTTTTTCTTGAGTCTGGCAACCTCGGTCTTGGTCGGTTTCTTGTGAGTCTCGCCGCCGGTTTTCACATGCAGTTTCTGCCCGATGACCTTGGCAACGGTGTCCTCGCCGCCCTCACCGCGGGTGACATCGATTACTACCCTCTCGGGAGTGTCCAACGGAAAAACCCGGTACGAGTTTTCTCCCCCAAGATCGAGGACCACTCTGAGCGAGCCGTCGTCCCTTTCTGCGAATCTTACGCGGCTGACGATTCTGTCTTGCACGGGTTCCGGACGTGTCAGTTCATCCCCTAGTTCACAAGCCATCAGATCTACATACAGCCTGGGCGGTTTACCTTGTTTCTCGTTTGCGGCCAGCCGGCCGACCTTGTAGCGGACCTTGGCGCGGGTATAGAGCGCGATTCGGGTATAGCCGGGATTCGACCAGTGACGAATTTTCTCCAGCACCGCATGCTTGGCGCTATTGACGGACGGGGCCTGTTTAACTGGTTTTACCTCTGCCTCCTTCACCTTCGTCTGTTCGCCGGAATGTTTTTGTTCGGCTGCCCCGCCAAGATCCTCGAGCATACGGCGGGCCTTTGGAGCGTTGTCGCCGTCTGGAAAGTGCTCGATCAAATAGGCTAGTGCCTGCCTGGCTTTTTTCTGGTCTTTCTTGAATTCGATCCAGGCCGTGGCAACGAACAACTGGGCGTCGTCTGCCAGATGATCCTCGGGGAAATCTTTTACCAGCTTGTTAAAAAGTTCTATCGAGTGATCGAGATCGGCTGGAACGCGGGATATCAGGTACAGGTCGTGGTAGAGGCGTCCGGCTGTGAACAGGGCATCCGGAACCCTGGATGACTTTGGAAACTTATCAACCAGGTGCTCGAACTTGGCGGCCACGTTCTTCCAGTTGTGCCTGAATTTCTTACGTTCTTTGTCGTTGCGAAATCCGTAGTAGGCTCTGCGAGCCTTCTGATAGGCCGCCTCGGCCGGCGGCGGCCCTGCCAGGGCACTTGTCCCCGAAAGCATCCCTGCTCCCAGCAGGATCGCAAAACAGGCTGGAACGAGCCTGGATCTCATTTCTTCTCCTTGAGGCCCTGTTTCATACCGTAAAGGATATCGAGGGCCTCGCGCGGCGTCAAAGAATCGAGTTCGAGCTTTTCCAACTCCTGTTCCACCAAAGAGCGAGACGCTGGCAGGGCTTTAGAAAAAAGGCGCAGTTGACCCGAGCGTCTGGAGCCATCTCTCTCGGCTACCGACAACTTGGGTGTGCCAATCTCGTCATACTCGTCGCCTTCAAGGTTGGCTAAAACCTGCACCGCTCGGCGGACGACTTCAGCAGGCAGGCCCGCCAGCTTGCCTACCTGTATGCCGTAGGACCTGCTGCAGATGCCCTTTACAAGCGTTCTAAGAAAAACGATGCGTTCTTTCCATTCCTTGACGCTGATTGTGTAGTTGGCCACTCGCGACTTGGTCAGAGCCAACTCGGTCAGTTGGTGGTAGTGGGTGGCAAACAGCGTTCGCGCTCCGATGCGATCGTGGATGTATTCGGCCACCGCCCAGGCAATACTCAACCCGTCGAAAGTGCTCGTGCCGCGTCCGATCTCGTCCAGCACCAGCAGGCTGCGCCTGGTGGCATGGCGCAGTATGTGAGCCGTCTCGGTCATCTCGACCATGAAAGTCGATAGGCCGCGGGCCAGGTTGTCGGCCGCTCCGATTCGCGTAAAGACACGATCGACAATGCCGATGCGGGCCGAGGCAGCCGGCACAAACGATCCCATTTGGGCCATGATACAGATCAAACCCACCTGGCGGATGACTGTGGATTTTCCCGCCATGTTTGGGCCGGTTATGACCAGGATCTGCTCGTCTTGGCAAGATACGTTGGAATCATTCGGAACGAAGCGCTCGCCCGAAAGATATTTCTCCACCACCGGATGCCGCCCGGCATGGATCTCAATCGCTTCTGATTCGTCTACTTGCGGGCGGCAATAGCCGTTCTCGGCCGCCAGTTCGGCAAGGGAGGCAATGACGTCGCTTGTCGCCACCTGGCGGGCCACTGTCAGTATGCGCTGAGATTCCTTGGAAACGCGCTCGGTGAGCGAAGCGATAATCTCCTTCTCGAGCGCCAGGCTCTCGTCCTGGGCGCCAAGAATCTGCTCTTCTTTCTGTTTTAGTTCGTCGGTCTCGAATCTTTCGGCGTTGGCCGTGGTCTGCTTGCGCCCGTAATGTTCAGGCACGAGGTGCAGGTTTGGCTTGGTTACCTCGATGAAGTAGCCGAAAACACGGTTGTAGCGAATCTTCAAAGAGGCGATTCCCGTGGCCTTGCGCTCTTGCTGCTCAAGCCCTGCAATGTAGGAACGCCCCGAACTGGCCATATCGCGCAGTTCGTCTAGGTGCGCGTCGTATCCGGATCTTATTGCACCTCCCTCGCCGGCGTCCGCCGGGGGTTCCTCGGCAAGAGCGGCATCCAACTTTTTGAAAAGGTCTTTCAGTATGTCAATCTCGCCTATCAGGCGCCCCAGGGCTGCCTGGTCATCGGATACTAATTCCGCCCAGGCCGGCAGGCACATGAGCGAATCGCGCAGCAAGCCAAGATCACGCGGGGTGGCTCGGCCCACGGCTGCCTTTCCAAGTAAACGCTCGAGGTCGCGGATCTCTTTGAGCCGTGCAAGAATATCGGCGCGCCGCACAGCATCTGTAAGAAGTTGCTCCAGCGCGTCCAGGCGTTCGCCTATCCGCTCCGGAGACAGCAATGGATAGAGCAGCCAGGAACCGAGCAGCCGCGTGCCCATCGGTGTTCGCGTGCGATCGACGAGAGCCAGCAGCGAACCCTGACGGCGCCCATCCATTTGAGTGGACAAAAGCTCCAGGTTGACCCGGGTTTGCTGATCAATCACCATGTAGTCTGCTACCCTGTATGGGATCAGCCTGCGGATGTGATCCAGTGAACCCGGCAGACTACCCGTGGCGTAGATAAACAGTCTGCGAGCAGCCTTCAGGCCGCAGTCGATTTGCACAGAACCGGAATCCGCGGCTAGGTGCGCAAATAACTCGCTTTCGATCTCCGCCGGAATCCCGGCATCGTCCGGGTCGCCACCAGCCGTCCTCAGAAAAATACCCGGAAGCGCCATGGCGATAATTTCTCGCAAGTCTTCCGCGCTTGCATCCGGTATGAGCAGTTCCCGGGGCATCACGCGGGCCAACTCGGCAAGCAGGCCTTCCCGGTCTGTAAGCTGGGTAACCTTGAACTCTGCCGTTGAAACATCCAGGAATGCGAAACCATAAGGCCCGCCGTCTTGTGCGACATGCAGTGCGCCCAGGAAGTTCGCGACCCCGGCCTCGAGATCCTCCAGATCGGTAATCATGCCCGGGGAGACAACCCGGGTGACCGAGCGTTTGACGATGCCCTTGGCCTGCCTGGCATCCTCGACCTGGTCACAGACGGCCACTTTATGGCCAGCTTCGACCAGCCTTTTTATGTAGCTGTTTGCCGAAAAGTGCGGCACGCCGCACATTGGATATGCACCCTTGCCCTTGGCCCGCGATGTCAGCGCGATATCGAGAATCCCCGAGGCCAACTCCGCGTCATCAAAGAACATCTCGTAGAAGTCGCCCAGGCGAAAAAAGAGTATACAATCGGGATATTCGGCTTTGGTCTCGAGATACTGACGCATCATCGGCGTCTGCTTCGAGACAATCGCCTTGTCCTTACCGCTATCCTCAACAGGTGCCTTCTGCCCGCGCATGTTGCTGGCAGGTTACCAGAGCCGGACCAGGCAGTAAAGTTACAGAAAAGGAGTTCAAAAAAACTAGACGTTGAAACGAAACCGGATTACGTCGCCGTCCGCGACCTGGTAGTCCTTGCCTTCAAGCCTGATCAGGCCCTTCTCGCGAACGGCCTGCTCGGAGCCCATCTGGATCAGGATCCGCGAGTCGATCACCTCGGCGCGGATGAATCCGCGTTGCATGTCGGTGTGGATCTTTCCGGCGGCCGCGAGAGCGCTGGTACCGGCCGGAACGGTCCAGGCGCGTACTTCCGTGCCTACCGTGGTGAAGAAAGTGATCAGATTCAACAGGCGGTAGCCGGCCGCTATCACTCTGTCAAGACCCCGTTCGGCAAGGCCGATCTCTGCCAGGTAGGCTTGCTGCTCTTCGAGACCGAGTTCGTGCAACTCGGCCTCGGTCACGGCGCTTATTTCCACAAGCGGCGCCTCTTGCCGCGAGCAGAATTCCCTCAATTCAATGAGCGTCGCGTCGTCTTCGGCCCCTATCTGATCGTCCGAGATGTTGGCCACGTAGAAGACTGGTTTGGCGGTCAGAAACGGAGTTTCAGAAATCTTTTCGAGTTGCCCGGCATCCAGACCGAGAGCGCTGAGCGCTTCCCCGGCAGAGAGCGCCTTTTCCACACTTTCCAACAACTCGACCTCGCCGCGGGCCGCCTTGTCGCCTGCCTGGGCCAGCTTGCGTTGCTTCTCCAGCCTGCGCTGGGCCATCTCCAGATCACGTATGATCAACTCGGTCTGAACTATTTCGACGTCGCGAACGGGATCTACCGTGTCGTACTGGTGGGCGACGTTGTCGTCGCTGAAGCAGCGCACCACGTGGGCCATGGCGTCTACCTGCTGAATCTGGGCCAAAAACCGGCTACCCAATCCTTCGCCGTGCGAAGCACCGGCAACCAGGCCGGCTATGTCAACGAATTCGAGCGTGGTCGGCGTCAGTTTCTCCGGGGTGAAGATTGCGGCAACCTGATCGAGCCGCCGATCGGGAACCGGCACGACCCCGTGATTGGGATCGACTGTGCAAAAAGGATAGTTCTCGGCAAGTGCCCGCGTGGCACAAAGGGCATTGAAGAGTGTGGTCTTGCCCACGTTTGGCAGGCCGATGATACCGCAGGAAAAACCCACTGGCCTACTCCTCGAAAGCGGATTTCAGCTTGAGGTAGGTCTCCTCGAGATGCTCGTTGATCATGCGCACCTCGCCCAGCACCGCCATGTAGTTGTGATCCCCCGACCAGCGCGGAACGACATGGTAGTGCATGTGCTCATCGACACCGGCACCCGCAACTTGCCCCAGGTTCATGCCCACGTTGAGGCCGTGCGGAGCGAGGATCTTTTCTACCGCCGCGATGCTCTCGAGCAACAGGTCGCACAGGGCGTGGTATTCCTCAACATCAAGATCCCGGGGCCGCGCAACGTGTCGCGTCGGCACCACCAGTAAGTGACCATTGGTGTATGGAAACTTGTTAAGCAACACAAAGGCCTTTTCAGTTCGCTTGAGTACATGACGGCTACGGTCAGCGGCTGGATCGAAACAAAAGACGCAGCCTTCTTCACGTGGCCCCAGGATGTACTGCATGCGCCAGGGTGCCCAAATCTGTTTCATACTGTTGTCCCGGACAGGCCGGAAAGATTATCAGGAAACGACGTGTTGATCTTTCTTGGTGTTGACTCGCTCTTTGAGCTCCTTGCCGACGGTGAAGAACGGGGTTCTTTTTCTGGGAACTAGCACTTTCTCGCCCGTCTTGGGATTACGCCCTTCCCGGGATTCTCTCTCCTTGGAAACAAAACTTCCGAAGCCGCGAATCTCGATTCGCTCATCCCGCGTCAGGGAGTCGGTCATGCAGCTGAAGATGGTGTCCACGATGACTTCGATGTCCTTCTTGGACACACTTTGCAGCCTCGTTGCTACCGTCTCGATCAGCTGGCTCTTTGTCACGGCAGGAACTCCTTTCGCACAAGATTCTCGGTAATCTACTCGTTTTCTTCGTCTTCAGAAGATGATTGCAGCTTGTCAGCTGGTTTCTCGTCAACGACTTCGCTTGCAGTCTCGGCCTCGGCGGACTCGGCCTCGGCATTTTCGGGCTCGCTGTAACCCGGCACGTCGATGCCCTTCGAGGCAAGCGCCTCACCCAGTGACACCCGCCCGTCGCCCTGGCGCTCGAGGTACTGCTGATAATCATCGTCCTTGGCCAACTGCAAGCTTTTGACGCTGAGCGCGATTCTTCTTTCTTCGGGATCGACGTCCAGCACCATTACATCGATTTCGTCGTCTTCCTTTACTACCTGACGAGGATCTTCCACTCTCTCCTGGCTGAGTTCGGAGATGTGAATCAGACCCTCGATGCCCTTTTCGATTTCGACAAAAGCGCCGAACTCGGTAACTTTTATCACTTTGCCCTTGACCTTGGTTCCCGGGGGATATTTGTCCGGGATACGGTTCCAGGGATCTTCGCTCAACTGTTTGATACCGAGTGAAAAACGCTCATTCTCGGGATCGACGTGCAGTACGACCGCCTCTACCTCGTCACCCTTCTTGAAAAGCTGGCTGGGATGCTTGATACGCTGCGTCCAGGAGATGTCCGAGATATGCACCAGGCCGTCGATGCCCTCCTCGATGCCGATAAAAACTCCAAAATCGGTAATATTGCGAATTCTTCCCTGAATTATCGAGCCCACCGGGTACTTCTCCTCGATCAGCGTCCACGGGTTCGGCTCGACCTGCTTCATGCCCAGCGAGATTCGCTTGTTGGACGAATCAATATCGAGTACCAGGGCTTCCACCTCGTCCCCCACTGCCACCATTTTCGAAGGATGCTTTACGCGCCTGGTCCATGACATCTCGGAGATGTGGATCAACCCCTCGATGCCCTCTTCCAGTTCAACGAAGGCTCCGTAATCGGTCAGGGACACAACCTTGCCGCTGACCTTGGTGTCGACTACGTATTTCTCGTCGGCGTGTGTCCAGGGATCTTCGTTGATCTGCTTGAGCCCCAAAGAGACCCTTTCGGATTCGGGATCGAACTTCAGAACCATGACGTTGATCTCGTCGCCCACCGAGAACAATTCACTGGGATGGTTGACTCTGCCCCAGGACATGTCGGTGATGTGCAGCAAGCCGTCTATGCCGCCCAGGTCGACGAAAGCACCGTACTCGGTGATATTCTTGACAATACCGGGAAGAACAGCGCCCGGTTTGAGTTTCTTGAGCGTGTCCGTCTTCAGCGCCTCGCGCTCCTTTTCCAGGAGCACCCTGCGACTGAGGACGATGTTGCCACGGCGTTTGTTGAACTTGATGATCTTGAATTCGAATTTCTGGCCGATCAGCCGATCCAGGTTGCGAACCGGGCGTAAATCGACCTGGCTGCCGGGAAGAAAAGCCTTTACGCCGATATCGACGCTTAGACCGCCCTTGACCCGCGCCACAATGACACCCTCGACAAGTTCGTTTTTCTCGCAGGCGTCTGAGATATCATCCCAGACCTTGAGTTTATCGGCCTTTTCCTTTGAGAGGACAATCATTCCTTCCTCGTCCTCACAACTCTCCAGCAACACATCAATCTTGTCGCCAATCTTAATTGCCGGCTTGCCGTCTTGTCCCTTGCCGAACTCGTCAATCGCAATAGTGCCTTCAGATTTGTACCCGATGTCCACTACTACATGGTCCGGAAGCACTTGGATAACTTCGCCTTTGACGATCTCGCCTTCCTTCAGTTCGCGATCCTTGAGGCTCGCCTCGTACAGGGCGGCAAAGCTTTCTTCGCCGGCATCTTCACGATTGTCACCAGTCATGACCTGCTCGTCTTTTCCATTCTCCATACTGTTACCTTGGCTCCTTCAGTACCCCGTTAATCACTCGTTGAACATCAACTCAGTGCGCTCTCCATCCAGAAAAGCGCAGCCACCATACAAACTATGTTTTTGGTTGTCAACGATTTTTCAACTAGCCCTGCTTGTTGGCACTGATAAGGTGATCGTGCAACCATTTTTCGACTTCGGCAATCAACCGGTCGGGAGTGGATGCGCCGGAGGCAATGCCTATCCTGTGAGCTCCTGATAAGCTTAGGCCTTCCAGTTCTCCGGCGGACTCGACCTGGTGTGTCCTTGTCTGTATCTTTGCGCAAATTTCGGCCAACCTACGTGTATTAGCACTGTTGTGCCCCCCGATGACCAGCATCACGTCCACCAGAGAAGCAATTTTCCTGCCTTCCGCCTGCCTGCGGCCGGCGTCGTCGCAGATCGTACAGTTTATCTCAACCTCGCCATAGCGCTTACGACAGGCCCTCGCCACGCTTTCAAAAACCTCCGTCGATTGAGTCGTCTGGGCAACCAGGCCTATTTGGGTATCGGGATTCAAAGCCGGAATATCTTCTTCTCTTCCAAACACAAACACGCGTCCTACGGCAAAGCTCTCGAGAGCCCGCACCTCGGGGTGCCCTTTGTCCCCAAGAAGGAATACCGTTCTGCCGGATTGGCCAAACGACTCTATCAATCTACGGGGCACTATAACCCGGGGACAAACCGCATCAACCAGTTCGACGCCCAGCTCCTGTGCGCGCTGGTACTCCTGCTTTGAAATTCCGTGCGTTCTTATTAAAGTCAAACCGCCGCTACACTGCTCAATCGTCTCGCGGGGCATAATACCCATCTTGGCAAGGCGAGCCACTTCCTGGGGACTGTGTATCAAGGGGCCCAGGCTGTAGATGGGCTCGGCACCACGCTCTACGAGATCGAGCGCCAGACGCATGGCCCTGCGCACACCGTAACAAAATCCGGCCTGCTCGGCTTTGATGATACTGACCGTCAATTTTTTACTTCACGCAAGTAACTATCAACACGGGAGACGATATGATCGGCCACCTGGTCTGCAGTCAGCGGCCCCGTGTCTATGATCTCGGCGTCCTCGGCCGGCTTCAGGGGCGCCACCGCCCGCTGCTCGTCTCGCATGTCGCGTTCAATGACTTCACGCAGGGTCTCGTCATATTCCACCTGTACGCCCCTGGCGATGAGTTCGTCGAAACGACGCCGAGCCCTGACCTCGGGTGAGCCCGATATGAAAGCCTTGATCTCTGCATCGGGGAAAACGACCGTCCCGATGTCACGGCCTTCCATGACTACACCGCCGTTGCGTCCCATTTGGCGCTGGATTCCCATCAGTGCTTTGCGCACCTCAGGGTGCGCCGACACTTTCGAAGCGCCCTGTGAGATCCCTGGCTCGCGTATTTCACGAGTCACCTCGGAACCATCCAGGAACACACGTTGCCCGTCGTCGTCATCCACGAAGTTCAGCGACATTGAAGCGGCCAGGGCGGCCAGGTTCGATCCGTTTAGCCAGTCGACTCCTTCCCGGCGAGCGGCCAATGCCAGACAACGATATATGGCCCCGGTGTCTGCGAGAACGTATCCGAGTTTTCGAGCCACCAGCCTGGCGACGGTCGTCTTGCCGGATCCGACAGGTCCGTCTATGGCCACCACCGGCCTCTTACGAGCCATTGTCAGCCTGCCCTTCAATCGGCGTACTTGCAGGATCAAATCCGAAATCCTTCTCTAGTCGATCAAACTCGCGTCCCAACTGTACAAGCAAACCGGCAAGTCTGCGTGCGTGTAACTGGTATGACTTCTCCATTTCGGCGGCGCTCTCGATCGAGTCGAGCCAACAGCCCAGTGCGCTTCCACCGAGCATCAACGAGCTTTCGGAAGCTACTTTTCTGATCGTCGTGACCAGAAGCTGTGGCCAGTAGTGAACGGCCGCCACCGTCAACTCGAAGCGCTGAGCATCCAGCGTTTCTGTCTCGACGCCAAGATCGCGCCAGAAGCTCCGTACTCGATCCAGGACACCTTCTTCGTAATCTTCGCCTTCGGCCACCAGACACGGGCCGCCGGAGAGCAACTCGGATGAAGAAGCAGCCGGCCCCTCGCCGCGAGTGTAAACAAGCGGAAACGAGGGCACGAACAAACGGCCTTGTGTGACGGCCGAGGTTATCTGCTTTCGCACACGCGCGGTCGTGCCTGCTGTACACGTCCAGGCGGCGTCAGGGCGAAGGTGGGGCCCGATCTTCTCGGCCAAGATGAATACCTGGTGCAACGGCACGGCCATTACAACCGCCTGGGCGCCCATCGTCCCGCGTACTGGATCATCCGTCGCCCGATCGATGAATCCCAGACGCTGTGCCATTTCCAGGTGCATGGTCAGGCGGTCAATACCCACGACCTCCTCAGCCAATCCCCGACCCTTAGCCAGACAGGCAACCGAACAGCCGACAGCGCCTGTTCCGATAATAGCAATACGCGAGAATGTTTTTTTACCGCCAGCCGCGCTCATTCATCGACCTCCCGTATTTTGTGGCCAAAGAATAGACGAGAGAGACCGGCTTGGCAACCGTGATCGCAACGCGGAGCGTCGCTTTGACACTAACTCCTTTCCTTGACAGGCTGCCGGGACCCTGATGATAATGAGCTTGTCAACACGAAGGCACGGAGGAAAAAAATGAACTGCGCTTCAGGAGGCAGGATGTCTGCAGGTCGGCTTTCGATCATCGTTGGAATCGCGGTCTTCCTGGCCGTCGGCACCGCGATGCCCGAAGCGGCCCACGCTCAGTCGGTTGTGGTAGCCGGATTCGGCGGTAGGGCCAAGCGCCTTGCCAATCGGTCACGCAAGTCATTGATCAAGGCGCTCGCCAACAACGGAGTCAAGCTGGTCTCTTATCGACAATACCTGCGTAAAGCCAAGCGCAGCCGCATCCGCGGGAAAAGGGCCTTGCTGCCCTTGTCGATTCGCAGACTGGCGGGAAAAATGAAGCTCAATGGGGTGATCACCGGCACGGCCAGCAGAAAGGGTCGCCGCAGAATACTGGTGATAAATGTTTTCAACAAGCGCGGTAAACGAGTGCTGAAAAAAGCCTATCGCTTGAAGAAAGACGTCTTTCCGGCGCCGGTTGCGGGCAAGCTGGCAGGGTTGATCGTAGAGAAGCTCGGCGGTCACACCGTCGTCGTCGCAGCTGAGACGCCGCCGGCCGCAGCGGCTGAGACGCCGCCCACACCAGAAGTCGAGGAACCGGCGGCAACCGGCACTGGAGGGGAAAAGACCGGGGGAAACGACGCATTCCTGCCTCCCTGGGCACGCACCGAAAAGAAAACCGAAACCGCTGCTGCTACCGAAACCGCCAGCACTACCGAAACCACCGAGACCACGACGACCGAGGTCAGCAAACCCGCGCCTCGACGCAAGCGAAAGTCCAAGCAAGGCTCGGTGCCCGATATCCTGGTGGCGGCCGGTATGAGCGGCAATCTCCGTGCAGGGCTGAACCCGCGCCACGAGTCCGGCATCTATCCGGGTTTGCGCGTCGACGGCCGCGTTTTCTTAGGCTCGTTTCTGGATGTTCCGGTGGTGCGCGACATCGGCTTCTCCGGGCTTTTCAACATGGGCCTGGGGCTCAAATACCACTTGAGCGGTGGAGAAAACTGGGACTCGAGCATGATGCAATGGCAGGCCGCCCTGAACTACCGCCTGGCCATCAACAGCGTTTTGCTGGCTCCGGCCTTCGTGGTCCGCGTCGGCTACGGATCTACCAAGAACACTATCGACACGGACAACACGGCCGCTGTCAGTGCCGGATACAGCTACCCGTTCGCGGCCGTCGACATTTACCTGATGCTTTACAAACCGATCGTGCGCCTGTTCATCTCCGGCGGCTACTTGTTTTTGGTGTCGGGCTCCGAGGACGTCAGCGACACGGGCATGGGTTTCACGGTACGCGGCGGGTTGGACGTCGATCTTTTCGACAACTTGCACATCGGTGCCGGCTACGAGATGTGGCAGTTCTTTGGTCTCAAGGTGGGCGCCAACGAAGTCTCGGACACCTACCAGACCTTCTTCCTGCGGGTCGGCTGGAATTTCAAATAGGACTCGGTGCCAGAAAATCCTTCACCTGGGCAACAAAAGCTTGCCTGTCGACCGGGGCCTGCAGCCAGCTTATTTCGCTTATTGCCTTGAACCAGACCATCTGGCTGCGAGCGTAGCGCCGGTGCGCACGTTTGATGCGTTCCGTGGCCTCGACAAATGTGATGCCGCCATCCAGATATTCGCGCAACTCACGGTAGCCGACGGTCTCGAAAGTGCGGCAATCCGAAAGGCCCAAATCGACGAGCGAGCGCACTTCCTCGAGCCAACCGGCAGACAGCATGCGCTCAACCCGCTCTTCGATGCGAGTGTAAAGCTCATGTCGCTCGAACAGTGGTGCCACCATTAAAGTCCGGTAGCGGGTCGAGTCGAATCCATGATCGGCCTGGATGGCCGAAAGCGGACGACCGCTGATCTGGTGCACCTCGAGTGCCCTGACAATGCGCACCAGGTCAGAAGGCGGGAGACGGGCGGCGCTGGGCGGATCGACTTCAAGTAATCTGCGGTGCAGGCATCCCGGGCTCTCGGCCTCCTGGCCAAGCAGCCGGGAGCGAATCTCCTCGTCACGTGAGGGAGTGTCCACTATTCCGTGCAATAGTGCCCTTATGTAGAAGCCGGTTCCGCCACAGACAATGGGCAGGCGGCCCCTGGCCCGGATTTCGTCGATGGCCGCCGCGGACATGGTCGCAAATCGCGCGGCCGAAAAGTGCTGGTTGGGATCGCAACAGTCAATCAGGTGATAGCTGACGGCGTTACGTTGATCGGCCGTGGGTTTGGCCGTACCGATATCGAACAGGCGATAGATCTTTCGCGAGTCGGCTGAGACAATCTCGCCGTCGAGCCGCCCGGCAAGAAATCGAGCCAGTTCGCCCTTGCCCGAACCCGTGGGCCCGCAAATGACAACCACCGAAGGCAGGTGGCTCAGGTCCTTTGGAACCAACGCTCGACCTCTGTTTTCGAAAAGCGCGCCATCACCGGCCTTCCATGCGGGCAGGTGCCGGCGAAGTCGATGCGCTCGAGTTGTTCCAGCAACGCCCTGATCTCCGTCTCGCTCATGGTTTTCCCCGCCCGTAGCGACGAGTGACAGGCCATGCGTCCCAGTACCTCGAGGCGTGCGCTCTCCCATGACGATGAGCCGTAGCTCTGAGCCAGTTCTTCCAGGACGTCCGCGAGCAACACTGCACAAGGTGCATCGGCAAGCAAAGCCGGCACGGCCGTAATGTTCAGAGTAGTCTCACCGAACTTCTCGACCTCGAACCCGAGAGCCATAATCCTCTCTTGTTGCTCTTCACAGCGAGCCACGGACCCGGCATCCAACTCGAGTTGCACCGGCACGAGCAGCCGCTGAGAAGTTACCCGCGCAGACTCGGCCTGCTTTCGCAGTCTTTCGAAAGTAATTCTCTCGGCTGCGGCGTGTTGATCGACGACGAACATTCCGTCGGGCGCAGACAGCAGGATATAGGTATCCCAGAGTGTTCCGACGAGGTTGTAGCTGCTCAAAGAAACTCCCTGCGCCGGAGCCTCGATGCCAAAAGGCAATCTTACAGGTTGAGGTATTCGGGGAGTCGACCATTGTCCTTGGCCGGCCTTGTCATGCAACCCATGCGAAGCATAGCGTGACAGGGCCTCCCTGACTTGCCCTGCCCGCGGGTTACCAACACCCTTTTCCGAACCTTCAGATCCTCTGATAACGTAGCTGCGTGCGCTTTTCAGCCAGGGAGCACAGGACAGTACCGAAGCCACTGAGGCGGAGACGGCCTGATGAACGACACGCGTGTCCCCGAAACGAACTTCGGTCTTTTGCGGGTGAACATTCACGTCAACGACTGCGGGATCCATATCGATCTTCAGAACCGCTACCGGGAATCGGCCGTGCGGCAAGACCGTCTGGTAACCGGCCATCAAGGCGTGCTGCAACATTCGGTCACGCACGAAACGACCGTTTATGAAAAAGTAGATAGCCTTGGGATTGGCGCGCGAGAGATCGGGCGCGGAGACCAAGCCCGTGACGTTGAGACCGTCCTTGGCGTATTGAAGCGCGTGTAAATGCTCGAAGACCTCCCGTCCCAGGACCGCGGTCGCCCGCTGGGAAAGGTCGGCGGCGGCCGGAGCGTCGATCAACCTGCGTCGGCCGTGCCGCAACACGAACTGGACTTCCGCGCGCGCCAGCGCCAGGCGCGTAACCCATGCCTGGATATGCGTAAGCTCGGTTGATACCGCGCGCATGAACTTTCTGCGCGCCGGAGTGTTGAAAAACAGGTCGCGTACGGCAACCAGTGTGCCAACCGGTGCTCCAAGCTGGGAAGACTCGGCGCGCCGCCCCCCTTCGACCACCAGGCTCACACCGGCCGTGTCCTCCTTGCGGCGAGTAGTTATCATCAGCCGGCTGACCGAGGCGATGCTGCTCAGTGCCTCACCCCTGAAACCCAGCGTGGCGATACGCTCGAGATCGTATACGCTCTTGATCTTCGATGTGGCGTGCCTGGCTACGGCCAACTCGAGGTCAGCAGGTGACATGCCCTGTCCATCGTCGGCAACCTCGATCAAAGAACGCCCGCCTTCCTCGATATCGATAGTCACGCGGCTCGCTCCGGCATCGAGGCTGTTCTCGACCAGCTCCTTGACCACCGAGGCCGGCCGCTCGACAACCTCCCCGGCAGCGATGCGGTCGATCAACTCCGAGTCCAAGACATGTATCTGCGCCATGCGCCGCAGACTAGCACACGCTCGCGGCGATTGGAATCATGCCCCTCTACTGGTTATCCACCAGGGGTTGACTTGGGCACTCGCATGCCGTAAGCATCTTGCATGGCGGAAAAGAGAACATCTCCAGGCGGGCGCGTGGTCGCCGTTACCGGGGCCTCGGAATATCTTGGGCGCCGTCTTGTCGAATACCTGCGCGAACGCCCAGACTGCCGCAAGGTTTGCGTGATCGACGTCCGTGAGCCGGCCTGCGCCACTGGCCCCAAGACCGTTTTTTGCCCGGTCGATCTGACTATGCCCGAGGCGGGCCGCGAACTGGCCGGGATTTTCAAGAAACACAAGGTCGATACCTTGGTCCACCTGGCCTTCCTCTCCCACCCGCTTCAGGACGTCTCCTATGCTCACGAGTTGCAGGTAATCGGCACGCTGCACCTGCTCAACGGCGCCTCTGCCGCCAGGGTTGGGAAAGTCATCATGCTTGGCGACACCAAGAGCTACGGGGCGCGCCCGGACAACCCGAACTTTTTGCGCGAAAGCGATCCCCTGCGGGGCGTGTCCCACAGCCCGCTGATCAGCGACCTGGTCGAAGTCGAGAAGCAACTGGCCGAGTTTGGAAGGAAGCATCCCCGCGCCATATGCACCGTGCTGCGCATGGGCAACATTCTCAGCCGTGAGAACGACGGCTTCATCCCGCGCCTGTTGGCGGGTCCGACGGTCCCGGTGGTCATGGGATATGATCCGCTGATGCAGTTCTTGCACCACGACGACGCGCTTTCGGCTATCAAACTTGCCATGGCCGGTGATCACCCCGGCGCATACAACATTACAGCGGACGGTGTCTTGCCGCTATCTACGGCAATCCGAATGGGCGGTCGGCTGTGCCTGCCTGTCCCTGGCTGCCTCTGGGAACGATTCGGGAGCCTGCTGTGGGCCTTCCAGGTACAGGAAATCCCGCCCTCGCTTCTGCCTTATTTGCGCTACCTGTTCGTGGCCGATGGAGAAAAGGCCCGCAAGCAATTGGGCTTCGCACCCAGGCACAGCAGCCGTGAAACGTTGATCGAATTCTACAGGGCGGGACGCCTGCAACAGGCCGGTCTTCCGTCCGAATAGCGAGGAAGGCGCGCCATGAATAAATCCGTACTGGGACGCGATCCATTCTCCCGTCCGACAAGCTCCGCTCCCGGCGGAGAATCCGTTAATGCACTCACCAGAAAAAAGAGGCACCGAAGACGAAAGCCGGCAACACCGAAGAAATCCGCCTCCCGCGTGGCCAAGCCGGCCGGGGCCAAGACTTCCAGGGCCAAGCCTGCCCCGCAGAAAAAGACGCGCACACCAAGCAAGTCTGTGGCCGCAAGCACGCCGGACGTAAAGCTCGATCAACCAATTGAGCCGATAGAGATCGATCGCGTCGAGTTACTGGAGACGGCCGCCGCCACGGAGGACTCTTTCGACAATATTCTGCATTCCTCGACCCGCTTTGTGCGCCCCACTTTCTACGGCCAGAAACTCGGGCACGCCTATATGCGCCACCATGCCGAAGAGGTCGATCCCTTCGGGTTCGACCCGGTCTACTGGAACAAGGTCAGCCCGTTTTTCGATTTTCTATTCGACAAATACTGGCGGGTCGGACTGCGTGGTATCGAAAACATTCCCTCCGAGGGACGCGTTCTGCTGGTGGCCAACCACTCGGGCACCCTGCCCTACGACGGCGCGATGCTCAAGGTGGCGGTCGAAGAACACCATCCTTCCGGCAGACCCGTGCGTTTCCTGGTAGAGGACTTCGTCTTTCACTTCCCTTTTCTGGGCGCCTTCATGAACCGCATCGGCGGTGTGCGCGCTTGCCAGGACAACGCCCGCCGGCTACTCGAGAACGAACAACTGGTGGCCGTCTTTCCGGAGGGAATCAAGGGAATCGGCAAGCTTTTCCGCAATCGCTATAAACTGCAGCGCTTCGGACGCGGCGGTTTCCTCAAGCTGGCGCTGCGCACCGGAAGTCCGATTGTGCCGGTGTCCATTGTCGGCGCCGAGGAGATCCATCCCATGCTTGCCCGGATGGGATTCCTGGCAAGACCCTTGGGCTTGCCCTACCTGCCGGTCACTCCGACTTTTCCCTGGCTTGGTCCGCTGGGCGCGGTTCCTTTGCCCTCAAAATGGCTAATCAGCTTCGGCAAGTCCGTCAACTTTGAGAAGTACTCGGCCTCCGATGCCGACGATCCGCTGATCGTGATGGAGTTGGCCGAGAAGATCCGGGCGACAATCCAGCAGATGACCGACGGGCTGATTGAAGAACGCGGGCACGCATTCAAGTAGTTTGTCTCAATACTGATAATTCACAGAATAACGTGGCACTAACCAACAACCTTGTTGCGGCCGGTCTTCTTGGCCTTGTAGAGGCACTGGTCGGCCTCGCGAATCAGTTCCATCGAGTCGATGGCCTCGTCACCCGTACTGGCGACACCGAGCGAGATGGTCGTGGGAATCGGAGTGTTCTCGAAGACAAACTTCTGGATCTCTATCAGGCCCCGCACTTTTTCGGCCATCACCAGGGCATTGGCTTTGTCTATCTCGGGCAGGATGATGGCAAACTCCTCGCCGCCGTAACGGGCTAAAAAATCTTCACGACGAATGTTTTCCTGGACGACGGCGGCCAGGCGTTTCAGCACATAGTCGCCGGCCAGGTGCCCATAGGTATCGTTGATGTTCTTGAAGTGGTCGATGTCGAAAATTATCAGCGACAATGACCGCCCGTAGCGCTGCGAGCGGGATAACTCGCGCTCGATGTTCTCCATGAAGTAACGCTTGTTGAATATCTGGGTCAGCCCGTCGACCGTGGTCAGCCGGTAGATTTCCTCGTGGTAAGCATTCTCGATGTTGCCGCCGGAGAGGAACTTGAAAATAGTGCGGCCGATCTTGACCAGGTCACCATCGCGCAGCGTGCACTCTTCAACCAGTTCGTCGTTGACATAGGTGCCGTTGGTGCTGCCCAGGTCGCGGATGACGACCGTCTCACCGGAATTCACCAACTTGGCGTGCGAACGGGAGATCGACTCCTGGTCTACCTGGATGTCGGATTTGGAAGAGCGCCCGATGATGATCGTGGGCTTTTCGATGTTGTACTTCTTGCCCATGTCCAGGCCGTAGATCACGACCATGCAGGCCGCCTGCGCGACCGGGCGCTCGGTGATCTTCGAAATCACCGTGACCACCGTCTTCTTCTTGGCGTCTTTCGGCTCCAACAGGGATCTCCCAGATAACCCCAGAATCGTATCAGCCGAAAAGCGGCTTTTCAAGCTAGTTCACGTCATGAAACAGATCGAACACCACAAAAAAAACCAATAATTTCGTTATGCCCGTCATAACAAAGTGGATCTTTTGGACGGGCACAAGGCGGATTGCAAAAAAAAAAGCCCCGGATCTTAGCGACCCGGGGCCTGTCAAACAGGGTTTGTACCCGTTACGGAGCGGGCACCTCGTAGAAGCAGAAAGACTCTACCAACTCTACCAGGCGGCCCATATTGTCCTCGTCGAAATGCAGCAGGTTCTGGTAGGTCAGGTTGTCCTTGAGCTTGATGCTGATGAAGTTGGCGCCCTTGGCGCGGTCACCAGAGGCCGGAGCCGCGGGCAAGGTGTAGCTTTCGTCGCCGAACACGCCGACCACGTTCCAGTTGGCCTCGTTGTCGCCGGTGAAGATGACCTGGTTGTAGGTCGAGGCGGCCGGGATTCCGGCCACTGTCAGCGTGCGCGCGCCCTCGTCGTAGCTGGCCGTCCCCGGCGGGGTCAGGAAGCCGTCCAGGGTGTGAGTGCCGGTGAAGTCGTCTACGAACATTACCACGCCGCCAAGCGCCAGCGATTCGTCGCTGCCGCCCAGCAGGCCGCCCATGTTGAGTGCCAAGGCGATTACCACGCGCTGGATCTGGCTCTCGGGTATACGGCCGGCCACGTCGGCCACGGCCAGTGTGATCGGGTCGATGTGCCCGTCCGGGCTGTCTTCCTTGGTTTCGGCGTCCAGGCCGGCGCTGATGCCCAGCGGGATCAGCCCGACATCCTTGGCAATCACGCCGCCAAGCACGATCACGCCGTCGTACCACCAGCCGCCGGCCTTGGTCGGCAAGGTGCCGACGTTGAAGGTCATGGTCTGATCCATCTTGACCTTGAGAGTCATGTCGTGCTGCGGGAAAGCATCGTAGTCGGGCACGTAGTCGTCGGTTTTGTTGTTGTCGTTGATGTCATCGACATCGACCACCTCGTCGATCGGCATGATGTCCAGGTTAGGCTGGATGGCGGTATAGAACTTGGCGAACTCGGGCAATAAAGCCACCAGGATCGAGCCAAAGTCGATGTCGTCGCCGCCGCCGGAGATGACCGGCCCCAGAACGTCGATCAGATCTGCCAGGTTCATCTTGCCGCCGATTCCCCAGGCCGCCCGGTTGCCCGGGATGCCGGTCGGTTTGTACATCTCCTTGAAGCAGGTGGCGTTCAGGCACAGGGTCAGGCCCGAGGGCAGGCCTACGTCCTGGGTCGAGCCGCCCAGTTCGATGTGGGTCTTGATCATCCCGCCGATCAGCAGATCGAAGTTCAGGTTGACCAGGTTGCCGGGAATGCTCAGGCCGCCCAGGCCGAAGAGCACGTCACAGGTGTTGCCCGCCTCGCAGGGGATGCGGCTGAAGTCGAAGGCACCCTTGATGCCGCCGGCGAAGTTGCCTTCGGTCGGAGGATCGGCGGAGAACTTGTAAGACGCATACAGCCGCCCCATGTGGGCAATCACGTCGTTCTCGTTGACCCCGCGCATGCTGACGTAGTTGTACTCTTTCTTGAAGATGTTGACATCCTGGGCCCCGGTAGACAAATCGACGCCGGTGATCACAGCCACGCCGTTGGCGTCGGTCATCACCGGGGTCTCGCTGCCGACGGTGACGCTGGCGCCCTCGATCGGCTCGTTCTCGAGCTCTGAAAGCACCACGATGCGGCTGTCGCCGACGGTTACTGTACCGTAGTTCATCACGTCGGCGGTGCAGGTTACCGTGCAACCGCCGGCGGTGGCGGTGATCAGCGCCGCGCCGGTGTCGGCCCCGCCGGTCACCATGCCGTTGGCGTCAATCTCGGCCCTGGTTGACTGATCGGAACCCCAGGTGAAGGTCACGCCGGGGGCCAAGGCGCCCGAGGTGAAATAGGCCGAGGCGGCCATCTGGACCATGGTTCCTTGCTGGGTGACCGCCGAGGCGGGCACGACCTGGCAGGAAGCGATCTCCGAGCAATCGGGGATGGCCACGCAGTCGCCGTTGAAGCACACCTTGCCGCCGACACAGGTGCTGTCCTTGAGGCAATGGTCGAAGTCGCAGACGCCGTTTTTGCACTTGAGGTCGTCGTGAAAGGGCATGTCGAGGCTGGTGCAGTCGCCGTCGCCTGAGCACTCGGTGACGCAGGTGTTGGTGAAGACGTCGCAGGCTAACCCTGGGCAGCAGGCTGTGGAGTCCTTCGAGCAGTCCTCGCCCGAGGCCAGTTTCAGAAAAGCGCACTCGCCCTCGTCGCAGATGACGTTGCCGCTGCAGGCCGAGTCGTCGCAGTCGTTGTCCAGGCAGCACTCAGCGCAGAACAATGCGCCTTCCTGGCAGCTCATTTCGGCGCCGGCCTGGCACTCGCACACGCCGGCATTGCAGGTGCCGCCGTTGCAGTCGGTGTCGGCGCAGCACTCGGCGCAGCCGGTGTCGCATTTCACAGGGGTGGGCCACTCGCACTTGGACGAGCCGCCGCCGCCGCAGGCGGCGAACAACAGCGCCGCGATACCCATAGACAGGCTAATTGACAAGCCAACTTTCTTCATCGTCCTCTCCTTTGGTTCGAGTTTCTTAGGCTAGAGCGTTTGTAAAAGAAACCATTATTCTCTTGTTCACTATTTTCACGTATTTCTAGGCTATATAGACCGGGATGTCAAGCGTGCCCGAGAGCATCTTCCACAGCCGCAACCAGGCGCGGCAACAACTCTCCCGCCCTGCCGCGCAGGCTGATGTCGGCCAGCCCATCGGTGAGCAGGGTGTGCTCACGGTTGATCTCCACGATCATGGCGCCGGTCTTCTTGGCCACCAGCGGCAGGTACGAGGCCGGGGCCGCCATCCCGCTGGTGCCGACCACCAGCATCACCGGGGTGCCCTGGACCAGGCGCATGGCGGCGGCGCTTGCCTGGGTGGGAATAGGCTCTCCGAAAAAGACGACATCAGGCTTGAGAACAGCGCCACAGTCCGGGCAGCGAGGCGGGGACTCCTCTTGCAGGCGCGCCTGGGCGGCTTGAATGTCCCGCTTACAGCGCAAGCAAACGAGCCGGTTGCCGTTTCCGTGAAACTCGATCACCGCGCGCGATCCCGCCCGCTGGTGCAGGTTGTCAACGTTCTGGGTAATCACGCCGGCCAGCAGGCCGAGTTGCTCGAGCCTGGCAATGCCAAGGTGGGCAGGGTTTGGCCGGGCGGCCTCGATCAATTCGTCCATCTCGCGCAGCATCTCCCAGACCTTTAGCGGATCCCGCAGGAAGGCTTCGATGGTGGCGTATTCCATGGGGTTGAACTTTTCCCACAGCCCTCCGGCAGAGCGGAAATCGGGAATGCCGGACTCTACGCTGATTCCCGCACCGGTAAAGGCAACCGACCCGCGGCCTGCGGCAATCCTTTTTGCCACCTGGATGATTTGCTCTTCGCTCAATTCCGGCTCCTTATCTTTTGAAAACTAGCAGAACTTTGCCGCGACAAACAAGCACAATGGTTTTTGTCAGTAAGTCATGGTATTGTACGTTTTCATGCCGCCACGATTCCGCAAGAAGCTCGTACGCCCGGTCAAGCTGTCCGATTTGATCGACAATCGCACCCGGCGCTGGCGACTGCAACGGCTCAAGCGCCTTGAGATCATCCGCGCCAAGTGGCCCCAGGCAGCCGGTGAATACGTGGCCGGGCACACACAGCCAGTACGCCTGGTAAGAACGACACTCAGGGTTGCGGTCGATGACGCAGGCTGGCTTTCCGAGATGACTTATCTGACCGATGCGATCCTGGAGCGACTGCGAGAGCTGTTGCCCGGAAACTGGGTCGACGAGATAAAAGCGGTCACGGGAGAAGCACTGCCTGCGTCAAGCGACATGCCCAGGAACTTAAGGCCTCGCCTGTCCGAGCCGACAGCCGAGATGCAAAAACGCCTGGATGAGGCACTGCCCGATCTCGAAGACCGGGATCTGGCCGAGGTGATCAGACGGACGATGCTGACCTCGCTGCGCCTTGACGGCAGGCGACTGGATGCTGTAGAGAAAGAAGCGAACAAGTCAACTGACGAGGAGCAATCATGAAAAAGTGTGTGCACTTGCTCTGCATGGGAACCTTGGCAATCGCCATCGCCGGCTGTTCGGGAGGCAATGGTGAAAAAACCGACGGAGGTCAAACCCAGTGCGGCGATCATACCTGCGCCGCCAGCCAGAATTGCATCAACGATACCGTCTGCGTCCCGCGGGCCGGCCAGGCCGCCAAAGCCTGCGAGGAAGACCACGACAACATCTACAAGGAAATGGGTCCGGCAGAGCTTGGATGTCACAATGTCGAGACCTGTTCCGAAGAGGCCGACTGCCCGGCCGATGCCTCGGGCACGACGCTAAGCTGTCGCAACGGCTTCTGCGGCATTCCAGCGCCCACGACGGCCGGCCTGCCGGAGACGGTCACCTTCCGCGGCTGCGTCGACGCTTTCGGGCTGGGGGACACCACCCACCAGATGAAAGTGGCGCTCTACCGCACCAGCCAGGATCCCACGGGCTCATCCAACTGGGACATGGCCACCACCGAGGACAAGACCAACTGCGAGTACTGGGGGGCCTTCGAGTTCTCCAACGTACCGACCAACACGCCCCTGATCTTGAAGACCTACGATGACCAGGGAGACTTCGTAGTCACCTACAAGTACAACCTGATTCTATGGGCCGACCTGGCCACGGACGAGGGCGGCGGCAACTGGGTCTTCGATACCCGATCGAGCGTCGCCGATCCGCGCACCGGCCAGGAAATTCCGCTGCAACCCTGGCGGGGATACGCCATAAGCCAGGCCACCTACAGTGTCATCCTGATGTCGGTGGGCATCACCCTGCCGCCCGACAATGGTGCCATCGCCGGCACTATCCGCGATTGCGGCTACCACGAGATGGCAAACGTACGTTGCGGGACGTACCAGGAGCCCGAGGTGATGACTTACTTCACCAACGCCGAGGATCCCCGCCCCGATCATTCACGAGACAGCACCAACCTGAACGGCATTTACGCAGCTATTAGCCTTCCCCAGGGAACCCATTCGCTCTCGTGCCTGGCCCAGGATGCATCCGGAAATCAGGTTCCGATTGGAGAATACACAGTCAAAGTATTCCCCCACGCCATCACCATCCTGTCGTTCGACTGGTATCCGGGAGCCCTGTAGACAGTCTCAGCACGAAAACAAGTCAAGACGATGGGTAAAGCATAGCTTTAACTTCGTCGGTGTACTCTTTTGTATTATCATATACAAACAGTGGCGGCTCAACTGATAGTCCCATCCGTCCCCCACGTACGGCCTCGAGCAGGCAGTGCTTCGCGGGTAACTCGATCCTCCCATGTATCATGCGCAGTCTCGAAGGTGCCAGCCGTACCGCCCGGCAGCAGGCTAGCAGTTCAGGCAGCCGGCCCGTTGGAAAAACAGTGGCGAATTTACCACGAGGGCTTAGCAATCTCGCCGCGGCGGCGGTAACGTCTGAAATGGTGCAAGTGATCTCTTGCTTGGCAAGAGCCCGCTCGTTTTCGGACGGGCGATTGCCCGAGTTGACGGTCGAGTACGGAGGATTGGCGGTAACAAGATTGCAGCAGGCGGCGGGCAAGACACCGTCGAGCGCGCGCAGATCGGCCTCGATGATCTCGACCTTTCCGCTCATGCCGTTGTGCTCGACACTACGCCGGGCGCGGTCGGCCAGCGCCGGTTGCAACTCGACGCCGCAGGCCCGCTCAGCCTTGCCGAAGCGCACAAGCACCAGTGGAATGATGCCGCTGCCGGTGCCCAGGTCTGTCATATCCGACGCCCGCTGATTGATGAAACCGGCCAGAAGCAGCGTCTCGACCCCGAAACGGTAGCCGCGTTTGGCCTGAAATACGGCAAGCTCGCCGCAGATCACGTCCAGCGTCTCTTCGACCTGGGGGGATTCCTGGCTCACCTGACTAGTATCCCCGCGAGAAGAGCACTGCAGCGATGGTCTTAATAAATATGCGCGTGTCGAGACCCGGAGACCAGTTCTCGATGTAGTGAATGTCCAGCGAGACCATCTCTTCGAAGCTGAGCCTGTTGCGACCCGAAACCTGCCACAATCCGGTAATACCCGGCAGGGTCTCCAGCCGGCGTCGGTGGCGCTCGCGGTAGTTTTCCACTTCGTATGGAATGGCGGGCCGTGGTCCGACCAGGCTCATGTCTCCCTTTAGCACGTTGATCAGCTGGGGCAGCTCGTCGATCGAAAAGCGCCTGAGAATGTGCCCAAGTGGCGTGATGCGCGGGTCGT
>Ga0315535_1000366_pt1 | contig 31812 bp, 28 predicted proteins | sample SalMarSW160220MG_2_FD_203092 | JGI IMG/M metagenome (GOLD analysis project Ga0315535, IMG submission 203092) | Salt marsh sediment microbial communities from the Plum Island Ecosystem LTER, Massachusetts, United States - Salt Marsh Sediment SW1602-20 ... | reverse complement strand
CCGGATCCTCCAGGTAGATGGCTGTGATGTTCAGGCCGATTGTGCCCAGGTTGTAGACCCTGACGTGCAACTCGGGCGAGTTGCAGCCCACAGTCACCACGCCGAAATCCAGCTCGGCCGGCACCACCTCGATGTCCGACTCGGCAGACATACCGCTCAGGTTGATACAGGCGTCGCCCGCGGCCGGGTACTGCGGCGGCAAGCCGGGCTTGAAACATATGCCCTCCCCGACGATGAAATTTGGATCGTCATCGGTGTGAAACCAGATCCGGCCGGCGTGCAAATCGAGCTTTGAAGGAGCGAAAGTCACCTCGATCTCCTGGCGGTCGCCGGGCTGCCCTTTCTTGGCAAGCACGAAGGGCGCCACCGGTCCCTGGGTTATGGCGAAGTCGGCGGGAAACAAAGTGCTTGGTATAAACTCGGGGGCGCTGATGTTGCAGGGGGCGTTGCCGTTGTTTACCAGCGTCAGGATTTGGCTGAGGGTATTGTTGAGTTTGACTGTTCCGAAACGAAGCGAGGTCGGCTGAACCGACAGGTCGCACTCGGCCGTCGCGACGCCCTCGCCGAGCAGGTCGACGAACATCTCCGCGCCGTCCTTGTCGTTACAGGTGATCTTGAGCTTGCCGCTGTCCGTGCCCAGTCCGTCGGGCGCGTACTGGATCTCGACCTCGGGCATAATCACGTCTCCGGGCTCGAAGGTCGTGCCTGCTGGCGGCGCCGAGATGATCGAAAACTCATTAGCGGCCGTGTTTTGGCTTATCTCGACCGCATCTATGTGGCAAGTGTCGTTGCCCTGGTTGCTGAGAGTCAGGATCATGCTCTCGGTAGTGTTCTGCACCACTCCGCCGAAGGAAAGCGCGAACGGAATCGGCTGAATATCGCATTCGCGCACGATCCCGTTGCCGGCCAGCGCCACTGTGCCGGTCAGTCCGCTTCCGGGATCCGAGGATGGGTCGTTTGAGAAGATGTCCACGCCGCCGGCGTCAGTGCCGCGGTCGGACGGAGCGTATTGTACGTGGACTTCGACGCTTTCTTCCGGCGCCAGTGTCTTTGGCAAGGCCGGCAGGTTCAGAAGCGAGAAGTCAGCGCTCGAATTCGGGTTGAGAGCCAGGTTGTCGATCTGCAGATCGAGCAACCCGCAGTTGGTAATGGTAAAGAATTTCTCTTCGGGCTCGCCCACGGCGACGTTGCCGAAATCGACACTGAGCGGGTCGGGACACACCCTTGGCGCCAGGCCGCGTCCCTGCAGGCGCACGCTCAGTTCTCCCTCGTTGACGTCGTCGGAGAGAATCTGAAGATCGGTGGCGTGCTCTCCGCCGACGATTGGTTTGTAACTGACTGCCAGCTTGGCCTGGGAACCCGCGGCAATCACTCCGGGCAGCGTTCCCTCGCTTACCTGGAAATGGAACTGGAGACTTTCCCCTGTCTGTAGCTGTATGCCCGTTACTGCCAGATCCTGGCTGCCCAGATTGTTGATGATTACCTGACGGCTGATTACCTGATCGGTGGTCGCGTCCCCGAACAAGACAACCAGCTTGTCCGGGTCGACGTCATCGTTGCAGATTAAATCGGCAGCCTGGCAGGCTGCGCCCGTCTGGTCTCCCTCGCAATCGCTGATGCATACCTGGATCTCGGGAGTGACGCCCTGGCCCGCGAGATTTACCAGGATGGTAGGAAAGTCGCTCGCGTTTGACGTTATCGTGAAAGATCCCGTTTCAGCGCCGACCTCGGTGGGCGCATAGGATATCTGAACAATCAAGTCGTTGCCGGGGCCAACTATCAGATAGTTGCCAGCAGAATAGCTGCAGCCGGACTTGAAGATGCCGGAGTCGAAGCATGCCAGCACGAAGGAGTTGTTCTCCTGTACCCAGTCAATTCCGGCAACATTCAGTTGGGCCGTGCCGGTGTTGCGGATGAACAGATAACGATTGGCGACGGTTGAAACATCGACCATGCCGAAATCCACGTTGATCTCCGCCTGGGAGGGGTCGGCGCCCGGTTGTGTCTGGGCATACGAATCGAGCCCGGGTGAACTATCGCTGTTTCCCACATAATTGCGATCGACCAGGGCCTCGTCGGGATTCACGGTCGGACCCTGATCGCACTCGCACGAGAGAGCCACGGGAAGCAGTCCGAAAAATATTACTAGGGCAAACCTGTTCCTGATCCTGCTCATCGATATCTCCTTGAAACCTCTGATAGCCAAAAATAGCCAAAAGACCTGAGACAGTTTTGCACAGATGTCCGAGTTCATTTTTTTCTAGCACGCCGAATCAAGATCCTGCAAGTAAAAACCGGTGTGACAATCTGTCTCGGCATTTGCGGCAGCTACTAAGCTTGTCACGTCACGCCAAACTAACTAGAATTGAGCGTTACGACATGAAAATTAACTTCGCATATCGCTTTCTTGCTGCAGCGCTTCTTTTTACCGGCTGTAAGCCTGCTTTGAAGGTCGACAACGCTCCCGTGCCGCAGCTACACCGCAAAACACCTCCAGCGCTAGTTCAAAAAAAAATCGGAGGCGTGGGAAAACCCGAAGTCGACCGGGCTGATGGCATTGTGGGCGTTTTCAGCGATCCTCTTCCTTCTGAGGTTGAACAGGCCATCAGGATCTTCCAACTCAACCGCAGCAAGCAGGGCCCGGCCCGGGATACGGCCTGGTATCCTTTTCTTGAAACCCTCTTCGCTTATCTCGACTTGCCGGCCAAAAAGACTGCCTTCTCTCCCTTGATCCGGGCCAGGGTGGCGGCTGAGTTCGAACTGGACGCGGATAGACGCTCTCCGGGCGGCGCCAATCCCGAGATCAAAAAAACGGTTGTCCGCTTACTTGAATCCATTGACTCCCGAATGAGAGAAATCCACGCATTGAGGCGTGTACAAGAGTACGATCCATTGCCTGACGGAAACGGTCCATGCTGGCCGCTTTCATATGGCATGATTACCTCGGGATTCGGAGAACGCAAGGATCCCATCAATGGATCCATAACCCGTTTCCACGCCGGACTTGATCTGGCGGCCGCGCCCAACGAACCGGTCCACGCTACCCTGGGCGGAATAGTCACAGAAGCTCGCCGATCCGGCAACTGGGGGCGGGTTGTGCGTATTCGCCATGGCGCCGGCGTCGAGACGCTCTATGCCCACCTGGCAACCATACTGGTCAAGGAAGACCAACGTATTACACGAGGGGAGGTCATCGGCCTGCTCGGCAAATCGGGCCGCACTACCGGCTACCATCTGCACTTCGGAGTCTACATTGACGGCAAGCCTGTAGACCCGCTCGAAAGGCTGCCCGCCATTCCTATGAGTTTCTCAGACCAGGTGCCGGGCGCGACCTTCGGCTATACCGATTGATCCAGACCCGTCCGGTCGTTCAGCCCGCGTGGCCCAGCTTTTTTTCCCCGTCCTCAAAAAGCACCACGGCACGCTTTCCTTCGATTTTGACAACGACTCCCTTGCCGAACTTTACGTGCTGGATGAGTTCACCTTGTGTCAGAGATGTCTTCAGCGAATAAGCGACGAATGTGTCTTCGGGCTGTCCGCCTACGGACTCGCTCCAGCTTTTGGGAGGTTCGACGGGCTTAGTAGCCGAGAGGGAAAAAGGCCTGGCTTCTACGTCTCGGGATCTGGGGCCACGAGAAACATGTTTTGAGCGTTTGATGGACATGCGGATATAATAGCTTAGCAAAAAGATCCGCGCAAGCAAGATCGATTGACTTCCCGGCCATAGGGAGCAATTATAAACCTCGCGTGCAGTATCTTATGGCCTCATCCCGCGGGGGAGCGGAGGATCGCCCAATGGCCATCTCGAGGAAAATCGAACACTTCATGACAAAGGCATCCTGGATCCGCAAGATGTTCGAAGAGGGCCAGCGTTTGAAAGAAGAGGTTGGTGCCGACAGGGTCTTCGACTTCAGCCTGGGCAACCCGATTTTCGAACCACCCGAGGCATATCTCGAAATCCTGCGCAGCTTGGTCAACAAACCGCCCCAGGGTCTGCATCGCTACATGCCGAATGCCGGCTATCCGGAAGTGCGCTCCAAGGTGGCCGCCTACCTGGCCGAGGATACCGGCGCTTCTGTCGAGAGCGCTGATGTGATCATGACCTGCGGGGCGGGAGGGGCTCTCAACGTGGCCCTCAACGCCCTATTGGATCCAGGGGATGAAGTCGTAGTGGTAGCGCCTTTCTTTCCAGAGTACCGCTTTTACGTGGACAACCAAGGCGGCCGACTTGTCGTCGCTGAATCGGGCCCGGATTTCGATCTCGATCTCGACAGTCTGGATCGAGCGATAGGCGAACGTACCAAGGCGGTCATCCTGAACTCACCAAATAACCCGACCGGCAGGATGTACTCTCCAGAAAGGCTCCGCGAGTTTGGAGAAATGCTTCTGCACAAGGGCAAGAGTACAGGCCGCGTAGTCTCCATACTCAGCGACGAGCCTTACCGCAAGATAGTCTTCGATGGAAACAAGGCGCCTTCCATCTTTGCGGCATACCAGAACACGATACTGATAGCATCCCACTCAAAGGATCTGGGACTGGCCGGCGAGCGCATCGGCTTCGCGGCCATTGGTCCTGCGCACGCAGACCGTGACGCTCTCAGGGGCGCTATGACTTTTGCCAATCGCACACTGGGATTTGTCAACGCCCCGGCCCTTTTCCAACTCAGCGTTGCCGATGCGCAGCGCATGTCGGTCCCTATCGAAAAATATCAAGAATTAAGAGACATCTTGTGCGCAGGGCTATCCGAGGCCGGCATACGTTACATACGTCCACAGGGCGCCTTCTACTTGTTTCCCGAAACTCCCACCTCAGACGACCTGGCTTTCGTGCACGCCCTGCAGAAGTACAACCTTCTGGCAGTGCCGGGATCCGGCTTCGGACGCTCGGGGCACATGCGCTTGAGCTTCTGCGTCAAGCGGCGAGTGATCGAGCAAGCCCTGCCGATTTTCAAGCAGGTAATGCAAGAGTCTGCAGTCTGATTTATTCCAGAATCAGTGCCCCGGCGTGACCATCGGCAACCTTGGTCTTGTCTTCTTTCCAGTCCAGACCGCCCGGCCGAGTGACAATCATGGTTTTCTGAATGGAAAACCTGGGGCCTTCGCGGGCCATAACGGTCAACACATTCGGACCAGGCTTGAGCTTGACGTCCACCGAGAAAGCCAGCGAACGCAGGCCAGATCCGGCCGTGCCCGATTTAAGGTAAACCTTGTCGTCGAGAGCCCATACCGTTACGTCGCGCAGATCGGCATCAGCATCGCTGGCAACGCCCGAGATTGTGACTCGATCTTTATCCTTCGAATAGAGCGGCACTTCGTCGAGGCGTATGATGGGCGGCGTATACTGGCAGTACGGCAGAAGCGGGTCTTTTTTGTTGTCCACCTTGCCTGAGGATGTTCTCTTTACTGAATCGGCGTGAACCCAGCCGGGCGCGTCCTTGTGCCCGGCCAGGCGATACCACTTGCCGAGTCGGCGATCGGCCCCGACAACCACGCCCTTGGGGACAAACGCAACGATCGGGGATTTCTTGTCCGCCCCCGAGTATACCTTGGCGCGCCGAGCGGTGACTTGCAGGCCAACTCTCACCTTCACAGGATGCTTGCTCTTCTTGTGGTAGACCGGCAATTCGAACTTTGCGAGTTGGGTAGATCCCAGATCAGAATCCCAGATGGTCAGCTCGACCGGCAACTTGTCGAGCTGCGTGTCTTTACGCACGTGGAACTGAAAAGCCTTGTGTGCGCTTTTACCGGGCGCCAGTTCACCGAACACCAGACGGCCTTTGCCGGCTTTCAGAAACAAGTCCTTGCCGGCTTTGTTTCCCAGAAGTGCCTTTGCGGTAAACGCCTTTCCGGTTCCCTTGTTGTAAAGTGTTATTCCGAGTTCTACATTTTCACCCGGCTCTATCAGGCCGTCGCCGTTACCGGCCGAATCCTCGACCTGCCAGCTGAACCCGAAGGCAGGGCGATCGAGCCCCCTGGTCGTGATGACCTTCTCCAGGGCCGGCAGCGGCTTGCAGTTCTCGCAGTGAAATGAAAAGCGCACGTCGTCCGCCCTGGAGAGGACGCCCCGCGGCACCTTGACCGGCACGTCCCAGGACTTGCTCTCGCCCGGATCCACACGGCCCAGAAGAAACTCCCTGCGATCATACAGGCTGAACTTGCTCTCCGACTCTGCCCGCAGTCGGAAAAACGGCAGGCTGCCCGTGTTTTTCACCTGCAGGTGCATGTTGACCTTCGAGTCGGCCATGGCCTTTTCCTGGCCATCGGCACCATTGCCCGAAATCTCGAAGGAAGCCTGGCCGACGGTCTCTCCTCCCGGACCGGCAGACCAGTCGACTCCCAGTTTGTCCATTCTGCGCACCAGCTTCTTTTGCTCGTTCTCCCGGATCTTTTTCAAAAAGGCGCCGGCCTCGTCGAGCATGGCTGAGCCGCGGGGGGTGTGCACTTGAAGCAAAAAATCCCGAGCCAGTCGGATCTCGAAATCTTCCTTGAATACCGGATCCTCGATCGGCGGCTCGTCATCGGTCGCATCCCCTGCCTTCTTTTTCTTATTATCGTTCTTGCCCTCGTCGTAAACGTAACTGATCACTTCGGCGGGTTTTAATGCCTGGGAAACGTGCTTCTTCAAGTGAGCCGGAATGTCCTCTTCTCTGAAGAGCAGACGCTGAGCAAAAGCCTGTACGTTATCTCGTTCGAGTACCATGGGTATCAGCCGGACGTCAGGAGTGACGCCAACTTCCTGGATCGAAACGTCCCCGGGGGTCAGATACTCGGCTACCGTCAACTTGAGGCATGCACCAATGATGGATTCCGGCACCCGCGGGTTCAGGATCTGCACGGTTCCTTTTCCGAAGGTCTGGTCTCCCATCAGCACGGCTCGATCCAGGTTTTTCAAGGCGCCGGCCAAAATCTCCGAGGCCGAAGCGCTTCCACTGTTGGTCAGCACGACTATCGGCAGATCCTTGTCGGTACCTTCCACGGTTGCGCGTTTCTCCTCGCGACTTTTCTGCTCCTTGTTGTCCTGAGTGCTGTCCTCGCTGTATGAAACGGTGGCCACAATTACACCATGGTCCAGGAAAAGATCGGCGATTTTCACGGCCGCGCTCATCAGTCCGCCGGCATTGTTTCGCAAATCGAGTATCAACCCCTTCAGTCCCTTGGCCTCGCGTTTCAGCCGCGACAGGTTACGCAAGAGATCTCCATCGGTATGGCGCCCAAAATCCTGGATCTGTATGTAGCCGATGCGCTTTTCGAGCATGTGAGATTCGATCGAGTGGACGCGGATTGTCTCTCGGGTAATGAGGTATTTGTGCGGTTCGCTCCAGCCGTCACGCAAGACCCAGATGGCTACTTTGGTTCTGGGTTTGCCCCGCAGCAGACTAACCGCCTCGTCGAGCGGCATATTGACCGTTGACTGGTCTCCAATGCGCACGATCTGATCCAGGGCTCTCAGGCCCAGGCGCGCAGCCGGTGTGTCAGGCAGTGGAGAAATTATTGTCAACACTCCCTTGCGAATTGTGATCCGGATTCCCAGACCGCCGAACTCTCCCGTCGTCTTGAGCTGCATTTCCCTGAAAAGCTCGGGCGGAAGCAGGTTAGAATGTGGATCGAGCGTCGAAAGAACGCCGTCGATGGCGGCGAACTCGACTTTCTTCGGGTCTGAGGTTTTCTCGATGTTCTTTCCAATGAATTCGAAGATCGGCTGCAGGTCGTAGTTCATTTCCCATACAGTGCCCGGAACGCCGACAGAAAAATTTTTCTCGCGGGCGCCGACCTGCACACTGACCTCACCTTTCGCCATCTTGATCTCCACCTCGGGCAGGCGCCGCTCTATGAACTCTAAAGCGCTCTGCAGCATCGCCGCCGGATGAACCCGGGCCGGATCGACGTAGTCCTGCTTAATCTGGATCAGCACCCAGCTCAGGCCTTCCATCTTTGCCAGATCGTACGCAGGCTCCTTGGGCTGTATCTCGGCCAGTTCACGCACCGGCTTTTCGGGCTGCATCTCTGCCCGAACGGCAGGGAAGCAACCAAACACCACCAACGCACATAACCCAAAGATACGGTTGGAAAAGCCGAAATATCTCATTCCTCTCTCCTCGCAATCACCCCAGGATGACTCAACGGGATGCTAGCCTCCCTGTAGGCCGGGGACAAGCATAATCTCGACAAACGCCATGTCGGCACTCTGAGCTGAACATACTTCCACGCTTTGGGGCAATAAACAGGACTTGGTTGGCCAACCTCCGATGTCTGCCGGGGAACCTGGGTGATACCTGCGTGGTCACAAGTTGCGCGGTTTGACGCTCGCGGCGGGTACGCATATGCTGCATGACGAATTGAGCCCCACGGCATCGCATCTCGAGAAGCGCCTGGTCAACGCCCTGCAAAAGGGCGATCCCGGCGCCTTTGAGCGGATGGTGCGTCTGCATCAGAACCGGGTTTATGGATTGTGCCTGCGCATGCTGGGCAACCCCGCCGAAGCCGAGGACCTGGCCCAGGAGGTCTTTCTGACGGTCTTCAACGCCATCGGCCGTTTCCGGGGAGAGAGCCTCTTGTCGACCTGGATCTACCGCATCACGCGCAACCATTGCCTGAACCGCATCAAGTTTCTCAGGCGCCGGGCCCACGATAAAAGGCGGCCTCTCGATGATCTGCGCGAGGCCGATCTTTCCGGCGACGCCCTGCATTCATCCATGGGCAGCCGAGTGGCGCGCCCCGATCGCCTGGCCGAGGGTCGGCAGATGGAGGCCATCATCCAGGAACAGATCTCCAGGCTGTCTCCCGATCACCGTGAACTCATCGTGCTCAGGGACGTAGAGCAACTCAGCTACGATGAGATCCAGCAGATTACCGGTCTGGCTTCCGGGACTATAAAGAGCCGCCTGCACAGGGCCAGGATGGAATTGGCTTGTTTGATGGCTCCTTTTCTTTGTGAGAATGGTGGATAGCGGCATGGAACATGATCAGGCACAAACTTTGTTTTCAGATTACGTTGAAGGAGAACTAGCGCCTGACACCAGGCGCATTCTCGAGGAGCACCTGTCGGCCTGTCCCCGATGCCGGCGCGATCTCGATCTTCTCAAGACCTCTCTGAAGCTGGTTCGACAGCTTGCGCCGGTCGAGGCGCCGGCGGAATTCTCCGATCGGGTCAGGCGGCGCGCCCGTAAGGCCGGCCTGTTCAGCACACGCCGCAGCCGACATCTTCAGCGCACGATGGTCCCTTTCGAATCCACGCTGGTCGTGCTGCTGGCAACTGTCGGCGCCCTGGTCTTCACCCTGCTCCTGTTTCACGGCCGGCTGCAGACGCTGATCGTCCAGCGTGAGCCCACCGTACTGTTGGCAGAGAGTGTGATCGAGGTCAACCAGATGGCCCGCGCGGCCTGGGATGCGGGAGGCCGGGTACTCATGCTGGGGCATGAGGTGCCGGCCGGCAGCCCGTTGGGCGGGTTTTCGGAGTTGGATCTGTTTATCCCGCCAAGCTCATGGGACGCCTTCCGCGAGAGCATCGGCCGCATCCGGGGCAATCACGGCCTGCCAGAAATATCTCCTGCGCCGGATAGTGACGGAATTGTGCGTGTAATTGTCCAGATTCAATATTCTAAAATAAAGCACACTCGTGACGCAGCAGACGGCGCTTCAAATCAAGACCGCCCCCAAACCCACCCAGGCCAGATTTCGCCACCACCCGGTGGCAGGGAATGACCAGCGGCAACTGATTCTTGGCCATTATGTTCCCCACTGCCCGGCACGCACCGGCACTTCCGGCCCTGCGAGCCAGTTCAGCGTAGCTGATGGTTTTCCCGTAGGGCACCTGACGCAGTTTATTGAGCACCGCTCTTGTGAAACTCGGCAGGCTGTCGATCGCCAACCTCAGAGAGAATTGCTTCCTTGCGCCATTCAGGTATTCAGCCATCTGACGCGCAGCAGGCAAGACCCAGGCGTCGTTACCACCCGTAATCAGGCCATCCTCGAACAATGAAGCCAGGAATTCATCCCGGCTCTTGTTCAGAGAGACTCGCAATAGCCCCTGATCCGAGGCCGCCAGCCAAACCCTGCGTAGCGGGCCTCCGGCCACGCTTTTAATAGCGACCCTAGGACCCCCGTTCATTTGAGATCCAGCCCAGTCTTCAGAGCAACCTTGATGTTTGTTTTCACTATTTGCCCCTTCGTCCCGGCCGTCAGGTCACCGGATATTACCATCCGCGATTGACTCGACAATAATAGTCCCGCTTCAATCGCCACCAGGCTTTCGCCCTTGCCCTCGCCCGTAAGCTCGGCCGCTATCGGCACACCGGCTCTCTCGGCTTTACCCTGCAGTGAAAGCGAAACACGTGCCTCGATCCGCGCGCAATTTCTGCCGCGCACCTTCTTGGTGCCGATGAACTTATAGCTACTGGTAAGCCGCATATCCAGGCCATGAACCCCAGGCAGGATCGACGGTATCTTCTTCTCGACCTGCCAGCTGTCTCCGGGGACAACGGGCCGTTCGGGAAGCATCAACACCTGCCGGGACAGTGACAGACAAATCGATTCCGCCGCTCGGCGAGCAGCATGCTTGATCTCATCCGGATTCAACACATGAACTCCCGAAAGCTCCCCCAGACCAGACATTGTCAGACCTATGCGAATCTTGCGAAACTCATCACCGCCATCGACGGGGTAGGCTTTGCCGGCGATCAGTTGCCGGGCCGAAAAAGAGTCGAAGCTGAGTTCTACAGAGGCGCTGCCGGAGGAGACGGAAGTAATTTTTTCCCTCAAAACAGCTTTTGTGTCGATCGATGTTTTTTGAACTGTTCCCGGAGAAAGGTCGCTTTGGGCCTCTGTTTCTTGTTCGGCATGCATGCGATAGGTGGAAATCGCCCCCGGACTAAACTTGAAGCGCAGTTCGATAGCCTCGGCGGCCCCGGCGGCCGGAACCGCATTCGGCAACAAAATGCCGATCATGACGAGCGGCAGAAAAAGGTCGAGCTTGCTTCCCTTTCTCATATGTCCTCCATCCAGCTTCTTGCCAATCCGAATTCAGTTGTTCATCAGTACGCGGTCGAGTACTTCCTTCAGATCCATGACGTTGCGCAAATCGAACTCGACGTCGTAGCGCTGGCCACCGGGCGTATTCAAGTAGCCCCGAAGCAAGGTTGGGCCGCGCTGTTCCAGGTAGAAGCGGTAAGTTCCCTGGAGCACCTTCAGCGGCACCTCCATTCGCAGTCTGCCCCCGAAGGCCGAGATGCTGGTCTCCGAGCCCAGCTTGTCGATGATCTGGGCGACTCGAAAAGAACCCAGCGACCGCTCGGGTTGCGGCGCGAGCTCCTCATCAACAGTGTCGGTCAACTCAAGAACGTCTGACTTGCCGGCAGCAAACCGGCCGGTCGCAGGCTCGCCCGCATCCTGCGTCTTTTGCAAAGGCGCTTCAGAAACAAGCTCATCAGGAGCAGGTTTGTCCGGATCCGCTGGTGCCTCTTCGGTTTCCACCATATTGCCCAGGCTGCGCTCGACGGCCTCGACCGTCTCGCGCCGAAAGCGCTCGTCGATACGCCTTATCAGTCTGGTCAGTTCATCCAGGTCTGCAGGAGCATTGCCGCCGAGTTCGATGGTCCTCTCGGCGCGCGGTATTGAACCTGTCAGATTGTGCTCGCCAAGGCCGCAAATGACCAGCTTGCGCGGCTCCCAGGCGGATAGCTGGACTGTTATTCCATCGAGCTCGAGGCTGCCGCTCAACCTCAATACGTCGTGCTCGAGATTCAGATGAATTCCAAGCGCGATCAAAGAATCGCGAATCTCCCCAAGAACCCTGAGACCCGCGCTCAGCTTTTCGGCAACCCGGGCACAAAACTGTGACGGGTGTGTCAGCCCGGAAACAATGATCGGCTCGAGCGAGCGCAGGAAAAGAGGTTCGAGGACTTTAACCCTGTCACGACCGGCTCCGTAAACCACGATGCTGGTCAGCGCCTCCCGGCTGAGCGGATGCAGGAAAACGCCGCCGGAAACCTTGACCAGTCCCACGATACCACGCCCGGGATCGTCCAGCTCGAAGCTCTCGACCAATGGGCCCAGAATGTGGCGCAGCAGGAGCAATTCCTGATGGGGATCGGGCAGGCTCACTGTGCAACCTCACTTCGCATGCGCCTGGCCCTGGCCTCGGATAAACTAAACGAGCAACCGCAGTAGTCCTGCCTTCTGAGACCGAACTTGCGGGAGAGATCGACCGAGATATTGAAGCCGTCTTTTTTTTTCAAGTCTACTTCCAGGTAGGGCAGGCCGATAGATTCAGCTACTTCGCGGCCAATTTTACAAAGCAGCTTGGAATTCTTGTGCCGGCTGACAGTCAGGGTCACGCCGAAGTAGTCACACCCGCGTAAACGTGCCTGTCGAGCTGTTTCAAGCATTCGCTGGCGATAGCAGGCCTGGCAGCGCAGGCCTCCCTCGGGCGAGTCGCGGTAGGCGAGGATCGCCCGGCCCCAGTCGGCCGGACGGTAGTCGCCTTCGATCAACTCGAACCCGAGCCGTCGGCACAGACTGCGCTGGTCTTCGAGGCGCAGCAGGAACTCTGAGCGAGGATGAATATTGGGACCATAGAAAAAGACGGTCACTGCGTATTCCTCAGCCAGGCGCCGCAAGGCAACTGTGGAGCAGGGCGCACAACAAGAATGCAACAACAGGCGAGGCCTTGAAACACCCGCACTCATGGCTTGATGGCCTGGTCTCCGTGCCGGCGGCCCCTGGAAAGTTGCGCAGTGTCACCATCGTGCGTAAAACGTTCCCATACCTTGAGGTAATTCAAGGCGGTTCGCAGCTGGAAGTCTTCCATTCTGTCAAGCAGCACCCGTGTCGGATCCGGCATGCCCTCCTTGTGCAAGTGACCGGCCAGATCGGCTTCGCGAGTGATGTGGATCTCGCCAGGATTCTCGGGCTCCTTGCGCGGGACTTCCACGTCGGGCACGATGCCTTTTTCCTGGATCGAGCGGTGATTGGGTGTGTAGTAACGGGCAATCGTCATCTTGAGACCCGAACCGTCCTTTAGCCCGACCACCGTCTGAACCGATCCCTTGCCGAACGAACGGGTGCCCATGATCACCGCACGTCCGTGATCCTGAAGAGCGCCGGCCACGATCTCTGAGGCCGAGGCGCTGCCGCCGTTCACCAGGCAAATCATCGGATAGAATGGCTGGGTGCCGATCTTGTGGGCGAACTCCTTGTCAACTTTCTTGGCACGCCCCTTGGTCTCGACAATGGTTCCCGAAGCGACGAAACGATCCACAACCCGCACCGCCTGCTCCAGCAGGCCCCCTGGATTGTTGCGCAGATCGAGCACCAGGCCCCGCAACTTGCCGCCGCTGAGTTTCTTGAGCTCATGCAGGGCCTGCATCATGTTCCGCTCAGTGCGTTCCTGGAAAGCGCGGATCTTGATCACTCCGTATCCAGGCAAGGGCATGCTCTTTTCAACCGGATTGAGGCGAATCCGCAACCTGATCAAAACAAAGTCCTTGGGCTTCTCGAAATCGTCGCGATCAATGGTCAGAACGATCTTGGTCCCGGGCACACCGCGAATGATCCGCGAGGCCTGACTGACATCCATGTTCTCGGTCGACGAACCGTCTATTTTGACAATCCGGTCGCCAGCCTGGATTCCCGCCTGGGCGGCAGGGGTGCCGTCGATGGGAGCCACGACAACCAGCCCGCCGTCACGAACTCCGAGCTCGATGCCCACTCCGCCGAAATTACCGGAAGTGTCCTCCTGCATCGACTTGAACTCCCTGGGAGTCATGAAGGCAGTGTGCGGGTCGAGGGTCTTGAGCATGCCGCGGATAGCACCGTAGAGCAGCTTCTTGGAATCTACTTTTTCCACGTAGCTTCCCTGGATGTAGTGCAACACCTGGGCAAATACGTCGATATTTTTGTAGGTATCGTCTGAAGCAACAGCCCGCGGCGCGACGGCGATCAGAAACAGGCTCAGCCCTGTCGCGAAGGTGGCTCCTGCACGCAATGCATGCCTCATTTGCCGTTCTCCTTTCGGTGCAGACAATAGCATAGCCACTGCCGGCGGTCGAGGGAAAGGTCAGACGTCAGGGATCAGATATCGATCTCCCGCTGGCCGAGGATCAGGCTTACTTTGAGGTTGCCGTTGCGCTGCCGGATAGCCTGCAACAGCTCTTTCGGGCTAGCTTTTTTCTTCAACACTACCGTATAGGCTGCCTCCTGCAGTACTCCTGCCCTGACAGTCTCGAGCGAAATCAAGCGATGTTGTTCGAGAAACTCCGGAAAGACCTCCTCGACAACCTTCTCGTGATCACTGTCCACGGGCAACTGGATACGCAGGATGCGTTCGCGCACTACCTTCTTGAACATATCGAAACGATACAACAAAAAAATCATGGCCGACATCACAACGGCCGAGAATATGGCCAGCAAGTAGAAGCGTGTCCCGACCGCCATACCAATGGCCATGACCAGGAAGATAAATCCAACGTCGCGGGTCTCCTTCATGGCGTTTCTGAAACGAATGATAGACAGCGCTCCCACCAGGGCAAAGGCCCGGGCGATGTTGGATCCGATGATCAGCATGATCAAGGCTACCGTTGTGCCCATTATCACCAGAGTATGCACATAGGCCTGGGAATACGAGGTGCCCTTGTGTGTGCCTCGGTAAACGGTTGCGATCAGCAACGACAGCACGAAGCTCAGGAACAATACCAGGGCGATGTCCAGCAGGGTAAAGGCTCCGGACAGATCGCCAAGCCGCTCCCATTCCTTGATCAGGTTATCCATCTGTCAGCTCCTTCCCGCTGTACTTAGCCGTGCAACTCGTTCGTTTTTTCCGTCTCCGCCGACCATGCCACCAGCGGCAGCATGGCAAACCCGCGAGCGCTGACCAGCCCGGAACAGTATTTGCTAATCCTCTGCAAGTGGCAATCGTGCCGAGAAAGCAGCCCGGTGACCCAGCCGGGCACGCTCTCGTCCACTTTGACCTCCATGATGCACTTATCGGGCGGGGCAAACAGGCGGTTGATGGCATCCTCACCGGCCTTCAGCATGCACACCCGGCAACGCAGATCGGTGTCAAATGTCATGCGCAGACCGGTGTCGTAACGCCCGCCAATGAAGGCTCGCCTGAGATAGGACGTCATGCAGCTCGGGCGCAGTTGCATCGTGCGCACCATGTATTCCACCTCCGCCGCAACCTGCTGATCTTGCTCGTTCAGGTTGGCGGGCCCATGCGGGCCGTCGCACAGGTCTTCGGCCTCCGGCAGAGGCAGGCGGATACGTCGTTTTTGGACCCTCTTGTTTATGCGCTGCTTGATCTCGACAACCGCTTCGCGCACACATTCTCCGGCCACGGGATAGACGCGGATCCTGAGCTTACGCCGCAGGCGAATCCCGTCGACCTTGTCCCAGAAGCAGGAGAGGTCCGGGCTGTCGTAGTAAAGGCTATCCACACGGTAGGCGCCGTTCAGGCAATGCTCGTCCGGCTGTGTGACCTGATCCAGCTCGGACATGATGCGCTTCGCCTTTTCAATTGAAATGATGTACTTCAGCTCGTAGCGGTCGAAAGAGCGTGCCATCACGCCTCCCGAAAAAAAGACTTGTTGTTCACCTGAAGCGCACCCATTTTTCCGGATCTACCGCCCGGCCACCCTTGCGTACCTCGAAATACAGATAAGGCCCCTTCAATGAACCAGTATCCCCAAGCGTCCCGAGCTTATCACCCCGGCCAACACGCTCACCCTTCTTGACTGCCAAGCTGCCCATGTGTGCGTACAGGCTATAGTAACCTCCGCCATGATCAACAATCGCCATCAGGCCGTAACCCCTGAAGGATTGCGCGAATACCACTTTTCCCGGGTAGATACAGGCAATCTTTTTTCCCGATGCCGCCCTCAAATCGACGCCCTGGTGTTTCGTTGCCGTATTGAAGCGCGGATCTATACGCTTGCCGAAAGCCACCTCGATCCTGGCCCCGGCAACCGGTGGACCCAACCTGCCGCGCCAGCTTGCAAAACCTCGGGCAACCGACTTCTTGCCCTCGATGCTGGACATGACCATGCCGAGTTGCCGGCGGGCGTGTTCCAACTCGCGGATGGTGCGTTTGCGCAGTGTTTCTTTTCTATGCAACATACCGAGTGCGCCGGATTTCTCTAAGCGAGCCTCCTGGGCCGCCAACCTTTTCTTTTCGACCTGCGCAATGAGTGCTTTCTCGCGTGCCATTTGCTCTTCGATCCGTCTACGAGAAACCTCCAGCGTATCGCGAAATAGAGCCGCCTCGGACACGAGTTCGCCGTCGGCTCGTGCCCGGCGCTGCATCCATAAGAACCCTTGTAATGCATCGGCAACGCTTTCTGATCCAAAGACAACATTCATCCACCCGAAGTCGCCAAGTTTGTAGATCTCCCGCAGTCGCTTTCGCAAGCGAGTCCGGCATTCTTCGAACGACTTTTCGGCCTGCGAATGCAGCCCATGCTGCTCGGCCAGGCGCGCTCTTAGATTCTCGAGATGCAGCTCTGTTTGGCGACGCTCTTTCTCGGTGGCCTGTATCTTGTCGTCAATCTCCGCCACTGTTTGCAACAACGATGTCGAGCGTTGCTGCAGCTTTTCGAGCAGCTTCTTCTGGCGCTGCAAATTATGTCCGACGCTCTTCAGGTCTTTCAGCACTGGATTGGAGGAGTCGTTCCCCGCCTGCAAGCCGATTGGCATCGCGAGGCAAGCGATCACCACCCCGACCATCATGGCGTCATCAGATCGTTTCATACTTTCATGTACCTCCACAGGCTGCTCACCGTCCCCAGCGCACCTAGAAATCCACCCGTCAGTACAATTGCCCCGACGGCAGGGAGGGGCAAGAAAGAGATCCCCATCCGCACTGTCGCCAAACCTGCCGATACGAACACATTCGAAACCAGGAAAATAAAAGCGGCCCATGCGATCAGTGTGCCGATCGCCGCACCCAGCAGTCCGAGCAATATTCCCTCAATGTAAAAGGGAGCCTTGATGAATCCGTCGGTAGCACCCACAAGTTTGAGAATCTGAATCTCTTCGCGCCGTGCAAAAACCGAGAGTCGGATGGTATTGGAGATGATCACTCCAGCTGCCAGGACGACCAGTATTCCGATCACCAACCCCAACATCCTGGACGTCCCGACAAAGCGGAAAAATTTATCCAGCCAGGCTTGCCCGTACTGAACGTCTTCGACGCCGGGAAGATTCACGACTTTCTGAGCCAACTCGCCGATGGACGCCGGGTTACGCTCAGTGGATATGAATGTCGCCTGTAGGGAGGCCGGAACCGGGTTTTGTAGGCCGTCAAGAACGACGGCCCGAGCGCCAAGGCGTTTCTTGAATTTTTCAAGCGCCTCAGCACGGCTTATATATACTACCGAGCTTACCTTACTCGATTCTTCGAGACGCTTTCGAATTGCATCGCGTGCGCTCGCATCACAGTCGTCTGCCAGGAAAACGTTCAGGCGCAGACCCTCGCCCAGCCTGTCTGCAAGCAGCGATAAATTGTAACCAACCAGCGCAAATACGCTCAGCAGAAGAAATACCACGGCCACGGTGCCGACAGTCACTCCGGTCACGGTCAGGCTGCGCGCCAGGTGAAGAAACGCTCTCTTCAGAAAATATGCAATCCTGGTCATCGTCCCCCGCCGTCATTGTTCGCGCAAGCCGCCGGCGACGATCCGGCCGTGTTCCAATTGGATGACTCTTTTCTGGCTGCGTCCCACAGTGTCAGTATCGTGAGTGGCCACCATGACGGTCACTCCCCGCGCATTGACCTCGGAGAGCAGGTCGAAGATTTCGCGACTCAAATCCGGATCCAGGTTCCCGGTGGGCTCGTCGGCCAGTAATATCGGCGGATCGTTGACAATCGCCCTGGCGATGGCCACTCGCTGCTGTTCGCCACCCGAGAGTTTCAAAGGATATGACGAAGCTTTATGCTCCAGGCCGACCAACCTTAGCGATTCATTCGTCTTGCGAATCGCCTCGCGTCGCGGCTTGCCCATTACTTCGAAGACCATGCCGACGTTTTCCCTGACGGTTCTTGACGGAAGCAGCTTGAAGTCCTGAAAGACTATTCCGATACGCCGGCGCAGAAACGGCACTTCAGACTCGCGGATGCGAGCCACGTTTTTCCCGAACAGAAGTACTTGCCCGGAATCGCAGCGTTCGGCCAAAAAAAGCAGTCGCAGCAGGCTGGTCTTACCGGCACCCGAGGGACCCATCAAGAATGCGAACTCGGCCTTTTCCACGCGCATGGTGACATCTGTAAGGGCCGGGCTGTCTTGCCCGTAAGACATGTGCACGTGGTACATCTGAATCATCGGCGGACCCGGCGCTCAGACACCTTCGTCTCCTTCTCCCGAGAGGTAGCCGAGAATGACCTCGTCCAGACTTTTCTCCGAAATGAGATCCTCCCCGAAGATTGTGGGCCCCGGCGCGCTCCTGGGAACAGGGTGTTCCGCCAGGCGACGCGCGGCCAGCACCTCTGGAGGCAAAGGCCGCGCTTTTGCAGCGGGCGGTTTCGGTGGTTGCCCGACTGGTTGCGTGCCAGCCGCGGCTGCCTGTTCGGTCGGCTGACTTTCCACGGGACGAATTGTCACGCGAGCCGCAGCCGCTTTTTTTCGAGGAACGATCTCCTCCGGCGGAGGAGGTTTGTGGATCTGGGTTCCGAGGACGCCGGCAGCGGCGCCGAAACCAGCGCCGGCCGCCGGCATGGCTTGCACGGTCTTGGCTTCGTGCCTCGGAATGGCTGTCTGAGTTCGAGAAGGCTGCAGCGGAACCGGAAACTTGGCAGCCTGCGCGGGTTTCAGCGCCGGCGCCGGTTTCAGCGCCGGCGCCGGCGGCGCCATAACAGGTTTCGGCTCCGGGGATAGCGCCGGGGCCGCCCCGGTCGCAGCGTTGTCAATCTCGTCATAGACGCCGTTGATCAGGTTGCGAAGCATGGCCTTGTGCTGCTCTTCCATCAACTCTCTGACAATATCGCCAAGATTCTCGGCCTTGACTATATCCGCGTAGCTGGTCTTCTTGGTGGCCAGGATGTTACCGCCGACAAACAGGTGGGTAATGATGTGAGGATTCAGAGTACCGCTGTCCTCCGTCTGTACGTGGAAGATTCGGCCCTTGTGCTTGATGTTGTGGTTGAATCCCACCATCATCTGGGATTTTTTCTGCCCGCTCAAAACCGTTGCCTCACGTTAGTACCGCTGTCAGCTAATAAAATTCCGCAGAAATGGAGTGTAACAAACCAAAATAACATTGGCAAGATAGGAGTCCATCTCAAAACTGATCGAACACCAAAGAAAAACCAATGAGTTCGTAGTGCCCGTCAGAGAAAAGTGAGTTTTTCAGGACGGGCACAAGATAACCAGCGGCCGGTTTGACATTCGATTCGGGCTACATTAGGTTGAGCCCGGTTCATGGGAGGCTAGCATGGAAAAGCGCCGCTCGGTGGTATGGGCCGTGTTGTTGAGCATCTTCATGCCCGGACTGGGTCAGGTCTACTGTGGCCGGCTGGTCAGGGCCCTGATATTCTGGCCTCTAGCATTCCTGGGCTGGGCCATCTTCCTGATTGGCTGGGGATCGGGAGGGCTCACGCTGGCGGTTGTCTACCCTGCCTTCGTTGTCGCAAGTCTGTTGGTCTGGATCGCTGCCGCAGTAGATGCCGGTCGACTGGCGCTTCGGACCCGAACCGGATATCGCCTGCGAGCCTACAACATCTGGTATCTCTACCTGTTGCTTTGGATCGTGTGCATGTCGCTGCCCAACTGGGGCCTGGTTCGTTACGTCAGGCACAACCTTCTGGCAACCTACGTGCTGGCCTCGGACAACATGCGTCCCACGCTGCTGCCGGGTGACGGCGTGATGGTTGACCGGCGCGGCAAGGCGCTTGCCGATCTGAAGCGCGGCGCGCTAGTGGCCATCAGGGATCCCAAGGGTGAGGGCACTGTGCGCTTCCTGCGCCTGACCGGGCTGGAAGGGGAGACCATCGAGCTTTCCGCCGATGGCCTGAAAATAAACGGTCGGCAGATCGATCGTCGCCCGTCCGGCGAAGAAAGCTATGAACACAAGTCTCCCGCGGGAGAGTGGATAGAGCGCCACACCCTCAAGGTAGTGCAAACTCTTGGAGACCTTGAGTTCACGGCACTGGTAGATCCAGAACCGCAAAATCGCCACACCGGCAGTTGGAAGCTTGGAGCGAATCAAATCCTGCTGCTGGGCGACAACCGCCTGGAGGACGGGGCACTCAAGGCAAGCATTTTCAAGCGCGCCGATCTGATCGGACGCGTGTTTCTGGTACGCTGGTCTAAAGATCCCAGAACCCGGCGCCTGCGCAAGGAACGCCGCCGCTTGGCGGTAGAATAGTGCGTTCTTCAAAAGCGGAAGCTGCACGATGAAAATATTCGCAGTCAACGGAAGCCCCTCAATGACTCGCGGCAAGACGCATCTGCTGTGTGATCTGTTTCTCCAAGGCGCCCGGCAGGCGGGTGCCCAGACCGAATCGATTTTTCTTCAACAAAAGAAGATCGGCTACTGCGTGGGTTGCTTGAAATGCTGGGTCAAGACGCCGGGCGTCTGCGTCCAGGACGACGACATGACCGAGTTGCGACGCAAGTTCATCGAGGCCGACGTCTTCGTGCTGGCCACACCGGTGTACGTCGACGGTATGACGGCCCAGGCCAAGACCTTCATCGATCGCCTGGTTCCTCTGACCGATCCGCACTTCGAGTTGGTCGATGAACATTGCCGGCACGTAAAGCGCCATAAAAAGCTTCCTGAGGTGGTTCTGCTGGGAGTCTGCGGCTTCAGCGAAACCGACAACTTCGACGGAGTCGTAGATCACGTTTCACGCATTTGTAAGAACATTCAAACCCGTTTCATAGGCGCCCTGCTGCGCCCGGCAAGCCATGTGCTTTCGATGGATGAGCAACTGCCGGACAAAGTGGGACAAGTCAAGCGAGCCATCATGCAGGCGGGCTGTGAACTGGTGGAAAGGCGCGCCTTCAACAGCAATACGCTCGAACTCGCGGCTCAGGAGTGTTTCCCGCGGGAGATCTTCATAGATGGGGCAAATCTATATTGGGATCGCTGCCTGGAAAAAGGCCGGTTAATCTGAGAGCGATGTTTTCCGGTACGATCAACCGGCCACGTAGTTGCGAAGGCCGCCGGCCAGAAGAATCTCTACCCGCCTGCGACTCAACCCGTGTTTGACCTTCAGTTCGTAGTCCTTGTCGTGACTGCGCACGGTCACCAGCGACGAGCGTTTTAACTCCGCCGCGACCCAGGGCATTTCGAGATCATCGCCCAGTCGGATGCGGTCGTAGTCTCGCGGATCCAGAAACACCAGCGGAACAATTCCGTGGTTTATCAGGTTAGAGGCATGGATGCGCTCGAAGTTCCGGGCGATTACCACCTGCACACCGAGAACCATCGGGCACATGGCGGCGTGCTCGCGGCTCGAACCTTCCCCGTAATCGCTTCCGGCCACTATTATATTGGCCAGCCCGGCCTGCTGGTTGTCCTTTGCCCGGCGCACGAACTTCGGGTCGACGCCCTTGAAGGTACGCCAAGCGTACTCCTGGATGTTCGATCGATACTTGAGATGACGCCCGGCTGGCAGGATGTGATCGGTTGAAATGTGATCGCCCAGCTTGATGGCTACCACACCGTTCAATGAAGCCGGAAGCCGCTTGTTGATCGGTGGGTCGACGATGTTCGGTCCACGCACGACGACGGTCTTCTTGCCCTTCTGCGGTTTAACAATAAGGCTGTCATCAATAGGCAATTTGGTCGGCGGCAGCGGACGCACTGTCTTGCGTCTGAGATCGCGAGGATCACACAGGGTTCCACGCAGAGCTGTTGCCGCCGCGGTCTCGGCTCCTACCAGGTAGACGGATGCGTCTTGTGTACCGCAGCGCCCTTCATAGTTTCGATTGTTGGTGCGCACGCTGACCGCCCGACTGGCGGGAGCATATCCATGTCCTATACAGAACCCGCAGGCAGGCTCAGCCAACCTGGCCCCGGCATCCAGTAATATTTTCAGGTAACCCCTTTCCATCAAAGACTGCATGACCTGTCGCGTAGCCGGAGCGACAACCAGATTTAAATGAGAAGAGATCTTGCGTCCCTTGAGCATCAAGGCCACCCTGGAGATGTCCTCGAAGAAACCGTTTATGCAACTTCCTATCGCAACCTGGTCGACCGGCAGGCCGCTAATATCACGCACCGGTACTACCTTGTCCGGCCTGTGCGGCAGGGCCACCATAGGCACGATCTGACCCAGATCGACTTCAATCTCGTCAACGAATTCGGCCCGGGCACCGGCCTCCAGGCGCCTGAAACCTCCCGGGCGATGCTGGGCCGCGAGGTAAGCGCGGGTAGTCGCATCGGCTGGAAACAGTGAGGTAGTAACTCCGAGTTCGGCTCCCATATTTGTGACCGTGGCACGCTGTGGAACACTGAGCGTCTTGACACCTGGCCCGTCATATTCGAGAGAGGTCTCGACATTTCTGCGGCTCGCAAGGCTTCGCATTATGTGCAAAGCCAGATCCTTGGTCGAGCACCATGGCTTTAGCTTGCCAGTCAGCCACACCCGGGTGACGGCCGGACAGATAAAGTAGTGGGGAGATCCGGTTAACGCCACGGCCAGTTCAAGCCCGCCGGTTCCGATCGCCAGCATGCCGATCCCGCCCATGGTCGTAACGTGGCTGTCCGCTCCCAGCAGCAGCCGGCCGGGTTGCGCGAAGCGCTCCAGGTGAACCTGGTGCCCGATGCCGTTGCCGGGACGAGAAAACGCGACACCGCTGGTCATGCACGATGTCTCGAGAAAGCGATGATCATCGGCGTTCTCGGGGCCGCCATCTCCCAGGGTGTTGTGATCGACGTAGCAGACGGCGGTCTTGCCCTTCAACCTCGCCCGTCCCAGTTTGTCTAGATGCAGAAACACCATTGTTCCGGTGCCGTCCTGCACCAGGAACTGATCGGCCCGGACACCTATCTCCTCCCCGGGTCGCAGGTTGCCATGAACCAGGTTTCTTTGCAGGATCTGATAGGTGGCGCAGGGGTTGCTGGACGCCATGAAATCCTCGCACTCGACATGTGTCGCCGGCAGGCGGATACTAGCTCTACCCCGATGAAAGGGCAAGCAGTTTTCGAAGACAAATTTCAGCTTGTGTATTGCCGCCATCCCTGGCGAGGAGTATGCTCACGGCATGGGAGAACAGGTCTTAGATGCGGCTTCGAAACTAGTTCCCTTGTTGTTACTGCTGGCTGTTATCTTCGGCACCTTGATCGTCGTGATCATCGTGCTGCGCGTGCGCTTGAAGCACGCCTCGCATACGGCAAGCCGCAAAAGCAAGTGGATTGGTCCCGTGCGCATACAGGCCGATGACGTGATCACTGTCCTGGGTAAGACACTCATAAGCGCCCGGGTCGCGGACGCGTCCGGGGGCTCTTCGCCCATTAGCTGGTGTCGTCTTGAAGCTGAAGACGGCCCGGCTTTGCTCAGCATACCGTCATCTGCACAAGAAGCTTTCTATTTTCCAGGCCACAGTGAATGGAACGAGTCTGTGACATTTCCAGAATCCATCGAACGCGAGCGGCGAGTCTACAGACGCAAAGAGGAACCGGCCGAACTTTCAGAGGGCTGGAAAATTGCTTTCTATGAAGGCCCCGATGGCCGCTGCCTGGCAATCGAGCAACTAGGAGATGTTTGCAGCCTGTGGCGCGGAAAGTCCATTCCCGCAGAAGGAATTCAGGTTCTAGAAGAAAAATAACGGAATCACGCCCGTCATCTTTTTTTACAAGATCTCTTCTTCAGCAGAACGATAAACGCAAGGGCAAATATCTGGGGAAAGAAGCGTAAGACCCTTCGCAAGGGACCGTGGTATCGCCTGTGCACACCAGCGATGGCGCAGGTCGAGCCGCCCCCGCCGCTGCACGAACCGCCGCCGACGTCGCCCCCGCAACCGCCGGAGCTTCCGGAGCCGCTGCAGCCTGAGCCGCCCGAATCGCCCTCGCAGCCGGATCCGCCCGAGTCGCCCTCGCAGCCCGATCCACCGCCCGTATCGCCCTCGCAGCCGCTCGTTTCGGGATCATTCCCCCCGCAGTCGCATCCCTCTCCGCTGTCGTCCGCCAGATAGATATCACCGTTGCAGCTCGTGTCGACGTAGGTCGTCCCTCCCTGGTTGCCCTCGCTAATCCCCATGTCACGGCGCATGCTTGAGGGAGAGGGCCTGGATGCGAATGCCCCCCTGACCAGCGCCCGGCAACCCGGGAAATGCCCCGACGGATCGTCAAATACCAGTGCCAGGTCTCCCTCGACGGCACCGTCATCGTCCTGGTTGAAGAAGATATCCACCAGCCAAACGTCACCGATGGCGACCTGGCCGTCGAAATAGATCTGATCACCCCATTTTTCCAGGTACTCGGCCCGGATCGCCTCGGGTGGCATCGGCGTCACACCGTCCAGCGGAGCCATGCTCATGTCGAGATCGATCAGTAATATGCCGTATCGCTGCTGATCGTTCATGATAAATTCGAAGCCCGCCCAGATGAAGACGCCGTCCTCTCCGAAGCTCGATGCATCAGATGAAAAATAGGCCGTGGCGCTAAGTTGGACAGTCTCGTCGGGGAGCTCCGACCAGTCTTCGATGACGCTGGAATCATCGGCGATGAAATCAAACGTCATGCTCCCGGGTGCATCGACTCCGGCCCATGCAGTAGCGGAGGTCGCCGCGAGCACCAGCATGGTCAGCAATGTAAGTCGACCGGGTTTCATGCTCCACCGTCCCCGCTAATCAGAAATGGAATCCGACCGTTGCCACCAGGCGGCTCCAGCCGAGATTCGCGCCATTATCGGCTTCGCCGAGAATGGTGGCGATCATGTCGCCGTGTTCGTTCTCTGCGACGAAACTGTAGTCGTACATCAGGCCCACAGACAACCAGCTGAACAGGCGCCAGTTCAGGCCGGCGCCCAGTTCCATGACGATCATGTCTTCGTCGTATTCCCTTCTGAAACCGGTCTCGTAGTAACTGTTGCGCGAGAAGAAACTGCCGCCGCCCACTTCGAGGTTCAGTCTCAGATCAGCCCAGATCGGGATAATCACCCGCAATCCGCCCAGCACCGCGGTGTATGCTCGTTGCACACATCCATTTGTCGCGTGTGATTCGACCCTGACATCGTCCTTGCCGAAATAAGTCTGTGATGCCCGGAAGTAAAGGTAGAAGCGAGGCGGAAAGCCCTTGAGCTTTCCGCCCACCGCCAGTACGGCCCCGGACTCGAGACCCACGGCATTTTCACGGTCGAGCCCCTGGTTGAAGACCATGCCGCTGTAGGGTTCCACCAAAAAATGCGTGCCGCCTGCCCTCACGGGAGTCGAAAGTGACAATGAGCACATGCCAACAAGCGCCACAACCAGAAAGTTTCTTCCATAACCAGACATGTCGCACCTCGCAAGTAACAATAACACTTTTAGATCATGCAACGATGACTTTCATTTTCGCAAGAGACGTGCCATCCATCGTCTTACTGCACAACCCCCCGGATCGGCGGGATATACCTCCTCAACCGGTTTTGCCGAATACCCCATTCAGGTAACCCTGAATGTCTAAGTTTCCAAAATGGAACCCACCTTGTGTGAACAACGGCTACAGTCAAGATCGGTTTCCCCTCGGGAGTAACCGATGATCTCGAAGCCTGATAGACTTGATGCGGGACACTATTAAAGGATACTACCCGGCTAAGGGGCGGACAGTTCTTCCAATGTCGCCTTGTGCCCTAGTTGAGAATCTTCAGCAATTCGACGTCGAAGACCAGCATGCCCGCGGGCCGGCCGGGCCGGCCTTGGTAGGCCAGGTTTTCGGGAATCCAGAAGCGGCATTTCTGGCCTTCCAGCATGAGTTGCAAGCCCTCGGTCCAGCCGGCGATAACGCGGTTGAGAGGAAAAGTGGCGGGTTGGCCGCGCACCACCGAGCTGTCGAACATCTTCCCGTCCGTCGTCCAGCCGCTGTAGTGCACCCTGACGCGGCTGGTGGCACTTGGATGAGTCTTGCCGCTGCCGGGCTCGATCTCTTTCCAGGCCAGGCCCGATTCGGTTATCTTGGCATCCTTGGGCGGGGCGGCCACATCCGCGGGCGCCGGAATAGACTTTGGCTTTGCCTGTGCGGTCAGCGGCGCGGTCTTTTTGGCGGAGTTTCCAGGTGCATTCTCACCGCCCTTGCAACTCGCGACGATCAACAGGCCCAGGGCACAACCAAGACACACAATTTTCTTTGTCGTTTTCATGGGCCGATACGTTGCCAGATTCGCCAGATATGCGCAAGTCATATGTTGTGTTGCGCACCCATGACTGCCCTGGCATGATTGGACACGGCCATGAAAGGAGAATGCGCAAATGAAAAAACGAATCATGAATCAATTTTTCCTTGTGTTGGCTATAATCGGCCTGAGCGCCTGCGCCGGCAACGAGCCGGCGCCGACGACACAACCGGAGCGCAGCTATTCCTACCCGGAGGCGCGAAGGTCGGATGTCATCGACGACCACTTCGGAACGAAAGTTGCCGATCCTTATCGCTGGCTCGAGAATCCCGACTCGCCCGAGACCGTCGCCTGGGTCGAGGCTGAAAATGCCCTGACCAAAAAGTTCCTCGAAGGCGAATTGCATGAACAACTCAAGGCCCGCTTTACCAAACTTTGGAACTTTCCGCGCTACTCGGTGCCCGCAAAGAAGGCCGGGCGATACTTCTTTTTCAAGAACGACGGCCTGCAGAACCAGGACGTGCTCTACGTCCAGGATTCGCTGACGGCCGAGCCGCGGGTGTTGATCGATCCCAACAAGCTTTCTACAGACGGCACCAGCGCCTTGAGCGGTATGGAAGTCAGCCAGGACGGAAAGCTTATCGCCTACCTGGTCTCCGACAAGGGCAGCGACTGGCAGAAGTTGAAAATCCGCAAGATAGATAGCGGCCAGGATTTTCCCGAAGTCCTCGAGCGCTGCAAGTTCAGCTCGGTGGCCTGGAAGCATGACGGCTCGGGCTTCTTCTACAATCGCTTCCCCGATCCCGACACCGTGGCGCCCGAGGACTGGAACAACTACTCGCGGGTGTACTGGCATGCCCTGGGCACGCCGCAGAAGGACGACAAACTGGTCTACGAGCAACCCGACAACAAGGAACTGGGCTTCTCACCGTTCATGACCGAGGACGGCAACTACTTGTTGCTGCACGTCTGGCACGGTACCGACCCTAAAAACCGCGTTTATTACAAAAAAGTCTCAAGCGCGGAAAAATTTATCAAGCTGCTGGACGCGGCCGATGCACGCTACGATTTTATAGGCAACGTCGGCGCAACCTTCTTCCTCAACACGGATCTCGATGCGCCCCGCGGCAGGATCATCACTATCGACGTCGAGAAGCCGGGGCGCGAGAACTGGAAAGAAATCATCCCGCAGCAGGATGCCGTGATTTCCGGCGCGGCCATAGTAAGCAATCACCTGGTGTTAGCCTGCATGAAAGACGCCCACCACGAGCTTACGATCTACGACCTTGGGGGAAAGAAAGTAAAACAGATCCCGCTGCCGGAGATAGGCTCGGTTTTCGGCCTGTCCGGTCGGCAGGACGATTCCGAGATGTTTTTCGGCTTTACTTCCTTCCTGCGCCCCCTGACAATTTATCGCCACGATTTTAAGACGGGTGAGACAAAGCTATTCCGCGGACCAAAGTTCGATTTCGACACTTCCGGCTATGAAACCAGGCAGGTGTTTTACGAGTCGAAGGACGGCACACGCGTGCCGATGTTCATCACATCCAAGAAGGGCTTGAAACTGAACGGGGACAACCCGACCTTGCTGTACGGCTACGGCGGCTTCGACATCAGCCTGACCCCGTACTTTTCGGTCACCAGGCTGGTGTGGCTCGAAAAGGGCGGTGTGTTCGCCCAGGCTAACCTGCGCGGCGGAGGCGAGTACGGCGAGAAGTGGCATCAGGCCGGAGTGTTGGGCAACAAGCAGAATGTATTCGACGATTTCATCGCCGCGGCCGAGTGGCTGATAGCCAGGCGCTACACCAGCACTCCGCGCCTGGCCATAATCGGGGGATCCAACGGCGGCCTGCTGACGGCCGCCTGCATGGTGCAGCGCCCTCAGCTGTTCGGCGCGGTGCTTTCGCTGGTGCCGGTGATAGACATGCTGCGTTATCACAAGTTCTCGGTCGGACGCTACTGGGTATCGGACTACGGCAACGCCGACAAGAACCAAGAGCAGTTCAAGTTCCTCTACGCCTACTCTCCGCTTCACAATATCAAGAAGGGCACCAGCTACCCGCCCACGCTGATCACCACCGCCGACACCGACAACCGGGTGGTGCCCATGCATGGCAAGAAATTCGCCGCCAGCCTGCAGGCAGCTGACAGTGGTCAAAATCCCATTCTGCTTAGAGTGGAAACCAAAGCAGGTCACGGGGGCGGCAAACCGACATCCAAGCGCATCGAGGAAGCCGCCGACCTGTACACCTTCCTTTTCAAGATCTTGAAGATCAAATAACCCGCAGGGAGTCGAGCCGATGGACGAGAAAACCTACAGCTTCGTCTACGATGTCAAGGCAGCGGAACAGGAATTTCCAAAGATAGGCATGCAGCGGCTGGTACTGGCCATGCTGTCCGGGGTACGGCTCGAAGCGGGCTTTGAGGGCTGCCTGGTCTACGAGGGCAAATCGCCTCAAGACCAGCAGCACACGATATGTATAGGCACACAGGGCCCCGGGGCCGACCGAGTGCAGGAGAAACTCATCGAAGCCTTCGAGAGCAAGTCGGTTCCGGTGTTGCAGGTGTTCGAGGGCGGCCCCGAGGTGCGCCAGGCGATTGCCAGGGCCACGGGAGGCAAATGGAAGGAACCCGACTGAGGCTTGGCTCTTTTTGTTACTGGCAAAGGCCTGCGGCAAACAGGGTGCCCTGGTAGTTAGCCTCGGTGATCCGGCCGTTATTTTGGCGCATGTGTACCTTGGCGATTGCGCCGCTGCCGTCTGCGAAGACAAGGAAGATGCGATTGCCGACCACCCTGTAGAACCCGTGCTCCTTGGAACCGCCGCTGTAGAACTGACCGGACGGCCCGGAGAAGGAGCCCTCGTGGCGGGTGCTGAATTGGCCTTTACCGTCGAAGAAGACCCGGTTGCTGGAGGAGCTGGAGGTACCGGAGTAGGAGCTGCTCGATCCGGAATAGGAGCAGAGCATGCCTTTAAGCTGATTTTCTTTGCCGTTGCCCAGAGGTTTGCAGCCGAGCTGCTGTCCTCCGGGCATCTTGATTGTCAGGCGCTGCTTGGCCCCGCGTCCGCTCAGCTGGAAGGGGTAGTTGACCCAGCTGCCGCCATCGGCCACTTGCAGCCTGGAGCCCGATATCTTGTATTTTGCGCCTGCCCCATCGAAGCTCAGCACGCCTCCCGGCAGCACCGCCAGGTGCACAATCTTGCGCTGCAGGCTGCATTGCCAGAGGCCAATCGGAGCGCCGCCGGCCCGGGGCCGCTTTGCATCAGCCACGGTCTGCCAGGACGCCAGTGCGCCCGTCACCGAGAGCACGATCGAAAAAGTGAAAACGCGTGTCACTTTGAGCCTCCCTTTCTCTACTGACAAGCTGTAGTCAACGGCTGGGCATTGGCCGGCGTCCACCAGCTGTCGAGCGTGCAATCACCATCGCTGTCTATCATTCTCTCGCGGGCGTCCGGCACTCCGTCTCCGTTGGCGTCGGTGTCCCAGGTCACCGTTCCATTGCCGCCGTTGGCGGGCAGCAGCCGGTTCATGATGTCCTTGTTGGATGTCTCGTCGGCAAAGTTATCACGCCGGGCAACAATATGATCGTCGTTGACATCGACGATCTCCAAGAGGCGCCTGTTGCCCGGCCATTCCTCGGTGCCGCCCCAGTTTTCACCTTGCCGACCCCAGGTGAACTTGTAGCCGATACGCAGGCCGACTGGCAGGACGAATGATGCCGTCCAGATCCCGTCTCCTGCTCGTTCGTCGGCGTGCGTGCCGTCGTCGTACATCGGCACGCTGTTCGGCACCCAGGCTCCGAGCTCCTGCTCGATGGCGTTATCCTGTATCGGGCTGTCGGGATGGATGCCCGCGGCGATAAACATGCCGGCGCCCGCACTGTCCTCGGCCCATAAAAAACGATCTATCGCATCGCAGTTGCCGTCCATGCTGCCGGCATTCATGTCTGCCGCTATGACCACCTGCAACATGGGCTGCGTGTAGCCGCAGGCTGCAAAGTAATCTTGCTCGTCACAATAGCATGCCTTGAATGCGAAGGCAGAGGCAGCGGCGGCCAGGGCCGCATCGAATTTTTCGGTGGTATCCTCGGCGTTGCCGTCGTTGTCATAGTCTATGGGGTTTGCCAGTATGAAGTCCGGATGCAGGGCGCTTTCAATGGCCAGGCCCGATGACGTCAGAACCGGAGAGCGAAAGCGTGCGGCGGTTCCCCTGACACAGTCGCTGCAGGCCACTATCGCCTGGACCATGGCATAGAAGGCAGCGACGTCCCCGGAGGAACTCAGGCCGTCGATGTCAAGCAGGGCCTGGCTCAGTGTGTCGGCCGGGTAGCTGCCCGGAGTGCGCCCGGCCATGGATGCCTTGGCCTCGATCAGAAGGCAGGCGGCCGTCTCGCGGTTGTCGATCCCGTCGAAATCTCCGGCGCTGACCGTCTCTCCGGGTTCGGCCAGCGGTACCAGGTCCCGCAGGGCGGTAGTGCCGCGGCGCACTGCCACGACCATGCCGCTGTAACGCGCACCGGCCGGGAAGCCGGCCGTGAAGTTTTCGCCATCAATCGAGATTGACGGTGACAAGGGCGTGCCGTCACCGGCTAAAAAGACCAGATCACGCGGGTCGAGGGAGGGCAGGCTGGCCGCCGGCACGCTGCCGGTGACGATCGCCGGTTTCGGCTCGACGTTCGTTCCGCCGTCGGGAACGGGATGATCGGAAGCCGTGGCCAGACCCATGACGCTTTCGAAGCCACAGGCGCCAAGCAAAAGCAGCCCGGGCACTGCCAGAACTATTGCAAATCTTTTTATTCTTCGCGCGCGCATGACCAACCTCCTCACCAGGCCACTTCCAAAGTTGCCTTGGAACGCAGCACGCCCCAGAACTGTTCTGGATCACGTTCGCCTCGCCACTGGTCCTTGTAAACGTATTCGAGGTAGTAACGTAAAGTGGCACCGCCGTAGCTGAAACTTACGAGCAGAAAAGGCTTGATCTTCGTGGTCTGGTACCATGCATAGCCTCTCGCCGGACTGCCGTCGCGGTTCTGCTCGTCCCACCAGTCAACCTGGGTTCCCAGGCGCACTTTCAGCGAATCGCTTATGGGATAAGCAAGAGACAATCTGCCGATGGTGATGTTGCCGCTATAGTCGTCTCCGGGGACTTTCACGTCGCGCCGATCGCGATCGAAGATCTGTTTCAGCTTGGCTGCGATCTCCAGCCCGGCGCCGACGTCCAATAAATAACTCGCCCAGAGCGCGGCGACGATCGTGTAGCGGTCCTGGTCCTCGCGAAACACAGAGCGCGGGTCGCGCCCGCGGTCGATGCTCTTTGGATTGGCGTAGTCCCACAGGTCAACATCCGTATAGCCGTCCGAGTAAAGGAACGACGGGTAGATCGGCTCGCCCTGGCAGTTGTCGCAGTCGTACACTCGCCGGTTCTGGGCGTTGGTGTTGTAACCGATGAAGGTGCCCTCGATTTTGAGCGTCAGTTCCCCAAGCAAGTACTCGAGCAATAGCGTACCGCCTTGCCAGCCAATGCATGATTCGTAGAACTTCTCGTCGAAATCCATGAACTCGTTGGCC
>Ga0315535_1000365_pt1 | contig 31862 bp, 27 predicted proteins | sample SalMarSW160220MG_2_FD_203092 | JGI IMG/M metagenome (GOLD analysis project Ga0315535, IMG submission 203092) | Salt marsh sediment microbial communities from the Plum Island Ecosystem LTER, Massachusetts, United States - Salt Marsh Sediment SW1602-20 ... | reverse complement strand
TGACCAAGATTTGCGACAAGTACCTGCAGAAGTGCCCCCTCTACATCAAGCACATTGCCATAGGCGATCCTGCCCGGGAAATAGAGAATCCTGGTCAGATGTTTTTCGTTCCCCTTTGTTTTCCGGAATGGGACTCAAACAGCTCCTCCCCGGTGCAGGGACTTCGAGAAGAGCAAACAGAGGATTTCCGAAGGGACCAGACGAAATGAAGAGACGAAGGGCTTTTTGGCTTGTATTGGCGGGCGTCATTATTGTCTTGATCGTCGTTTCCAAAACAACGGGTCTGATAGAGAAATGGTTATGGATGAGGCAGTTGGGTTATGTGCAGGTTTTCTGGGAGCTGCTTTCCATAAAATGGGCCCTGTTCGGTATTGCCTTCGGATGTGTTTTTCTCTATCTCTGGGTCAATCTCAGCCTTGCTGCAGGAAGGAAGCCGCCTGTCCGGGGTGAGCTCATTGAAGCGGACGGAGGCCTTACTCTAGAAAACGCGTTTAGAACCCCCGGTACCCTGTCAAGGGCCAGGGTTTCCGTTGCGGCGCTTGTTCCGGCCTTCTTTTTTGCCCTTGCCTATTATCCCCAGTGGGATACCTATCTACGCTTCCGATGGGGAGGAGCCTTTGAAGAAATAGATCCCATCTTTCATCTGGATGTGGGGTTCTATCTATTCCGCCTCCCTATGTATGAACTCATTCAGAACGGCCTGGTGGCCTTGACCTTTATCACATTTTTGATCGTTGCCGGCGCATACCTCTATCTGGGAGCGTTCCAGCGGGCACAAAGGTGGTCCCTGAGGGGCAGCTGGCCCTTTGTGGTGCACCTGTCCGTCCTTTTCCTCCTGTTTGTTTCAAGCTGGGGATGGGGCTTTTATCTGGATCGCTATGAATTGCTCTTTTCAGCCCGGGGGGTCGTATACGGGATCGGGTACACGGACGATCATGTAACCAGGCTCGCCCTGTGGATTATGCTTTTTGCATCCCTTGCCCTGGCCGGGTTCGTTTCCGCCGGTCTTGTGATGCGCCGCTTCAGACTCATCCTGGGCGGCGTGGGCGGCTACTTTGTCCTGTATTTTCTGCTTCTCGTTGTTTTACCTCCTGTGGTGCAGAAATACAAGGTAGCGCCCAGTGAACTGGAACTGGAGACGCCTTACCTCGAAAACAACATCCAGTTTACACGAAAAGCCTTCAATCTTGACGTCATCCAGGGAAAGACCTACCCGGCGCTCATGGATCTCAACGCCGAAGACATCCCGAAGAACCAGGAGACCATCGACAATATCCGTCTGTGGGACTGGCGGCCCATTCTGGAAACATATCGTCAGACACAGGAGATACGCCTGTACTACCAGTTCTATGATGTGGATGTGGATCGCTATCACACGGAGGATGGTTACCACCAGGTTATGCTTTCCGCCCGTGAACTGGCGCCGGAGCTTCCGGCAAAGGCCAGGACCTGGGTCAATCAATACCTCCAATTCACCCACGGCTACGGTCTCGTAATGAACTTCGTCTCAAAAAAAGACCCTGAAGGTCTGCCTCAATACGTGATCAAGGATATTCCCCCTGTTTCTCTCTACAACCTCACCGTGAATCAACCGGCCATCTATTATGGAGAGAGGATGCCCGGATATCGAATTGTCGCGACGAGGGTAAAGGAGTTCGACTACCCCAAAGGCGACAAGAATGTCTACACCAGTTACGGCGGGCATGGGGGCATCCCCGTGGACAGTTTCTGGAAAAGGCTTTTGTTCGCCTGGACCCAGGCGGATATCAATATCCTTCTCACCTCCTATCTCGGCCCTGAGAGTCGAATCCAAATCTGGAGAAGGGTACAGGAGAGGGTATCCGAAATCGCCCCCTTCCTGAAACTTGACAGCGACCCATATCTTGTTCTGAGCCGGGGGAAGCTCTACTGGATCCAGGACGCCTACACCACTTCCGACCGTTTCCCCTACTCCGAGCCCTACCACACATCATTTCAGAGCGTGGCCTATATTCGAAACTCGGTCAAAGTTGTGGTGGATGCCTATGAAGGTTCTGTTTCCTTTTATGTGGCGGACCCCCATGATCCAGTGCTCGGGCTTTACAGCCGAGCCTTCCCCGGCCTTTTTAGGGCGCTGAAAGAACTTCCGGAGGATCTTCGAAGACACCTCAGATATCCGGAAGATTTATTCAGCATTCAGGCGGACATGTACCGGACGTACCATATGACCGATCCCCAGGTATTCTATAACCAGGAAGATTTGTGGGCATTTGCGCAGGAAAAGTACGCAGGCGCCACGACGGAAATGATTCCTTACTATATCCTGATGAGGCTTCCTGATACAGGGGAGCTTCAATATCTCCTGATGACGCCTTTCACGCCTCAAAACCGGGACAACATGATTGCCTGGATGGCGGTAAAATGTGATTTTCCTGAGTACGGCAAGGTTTTCGTGTACCAGCTTCCGAAGGAACGATTGACATTCGGCCCCATTCAGGTGGAGGCCATGATCGATCAAAACACGCTCATTTCCGAGCAGCTCTCACTTTGGGACCAACGGGGCTCGAGGGTCATACGGGGCAATCTCGTGGTCATCCCTATCGAGAAATCGTTTCTCTACGTTGAGCCGGTCTACCTGACTGCTGAAGGAGCGAACATTCCGCAGCTCAAAAGGATCATTGTCAATTCCGCGAGGAAGGTGGTCATGGAAACAACCCTGGATGGATGCCTCAAAGCGCTTTTCGGCGCGCAGAAGATTGTGCAAACAGAAGTGCCTGTCCGCCTGCAACCTCAAGCCCTGTCCGAAGCGAAAAAGGACTTCAAGAAGGCCGAAGAAGCGATCAAAGAAGGAAAGTGGGAGGATTTCGGCAAGTCCATGGATGAACTGAAACAGTTGTTAAACCCGAACCCGTAGCACTGCTATTCATAATTGCGGTTGCACACTTTATCTCCGTCAAAGTGAACATCTGACGATGAACAAAATCCTCTCGCCCGCTCACCCACGAAGATATTTTATCCTGTCCCGGGCAAATTAATATGCAGGACGTACGGCCCCCAGCGACCTGAAGAACCCATTTTTCTTTGCAATTTATCAGTAACATGGTAATGAATCCAATCGGCTGATTGTTCCAAGCCATATTTCGTACAGACTCCGGATACTATCGCAATTCTTTTCCATGAACGTCGTGGAAGGCTTCTTCGCGTGCGTCCCAAACCCGTTTGCGGACGGGCACAGACCGAATGCAATATTTCACGGTCGCCCCCTCTCGGAGAGGGAATGTGCTCGCTCATTTCACTATCCATCGACCTGTCTGCTCTCCGGGTGGCAGGCTTTATGATGTGAGCAGTCCGGTTGCCAATTATGCTGCGAGATTTTGGAAGGACTGGAAGGTCGGGCTAAATGACGGACGGAGCGAAGACCAGAGAACAGCTCATGAATGAACTGGGAGAGCTGCGCCATCGGATAGTTGAACTGGAAGCCTTGCAAATGGAGCGCGGGCGGTCAGAAGATGAGACCAGAAAACGGCAGGAATACCTGGAGGCTGTGCTCCGTGAGGCTCCCGATGCCATCGTAACCCTTGATGCTTCCCATCGCATCCTTGAGTGGAACCCGGGTGCCGAGCGGATTTTTGGGTACACCCGCTATGAGGCGGCAGGGAAGAACCTCGATGATCTGGTCACGCAGCCTGACGTGGCGGATGAGGCAAGGGCCGCTACCCGAAAGGTCCTCTCAGGGGAAAACCTGTTCCCCTTTGAAACGATTCGCTACCGGAGAGACGGCACACCCGTAAACGTGATTGCAGCAGGATCTTCTATCGAAATCGAGGGCGAATTGTATGGAGTCGTGGCTGTTTACACCGACATCACGGAACGGAAACGGGTGGAGGAGCAACAAAGGAAGCTGGAGGCCCAACTGCTTCATGCCCAAAGGATGGAGGCAATCGGGACTCTTGCCGGCGGCATTGCTCATAACTTTAACAACCTGCTCATGGGCATCCAGGGGAATGTCTCGTTGATGCTTTCAAATACCGACCCAACTGATCCGAATCACAAGATGCTGGACAACATAGAAAAATCGGTCAGGAGCGGATCTGAACTCGCCAAACAGCTTCTTGGTTATGCCAGGGGAGGAAAATACGAACTCAAATCCACTCATCTCAACCGGTTGGTACAGGAGACCGCTGAGACCTTCAGCACAACGAGGAAAGAGGTTAAGGTTCAACTGAAGCTTGCCGAGGATTTAGTCGAGATAACGGCAGATCAGGGGCAGATTGAGCAGGTTCTGCTGAATCTGTTCATAAATGCCGCGGATGCCATGCCGGAAGGCGGGGTTCTCTTTTTGGAGACAATGAATGTCACCCACGAGGACATAGACTGCAACCACTGCAAGCCGAAGCCCGGCAGCTACGTCTCTCTGACTGTTCGTGATACGGGGCTGGGAATGGAGAAAGAGACCATGGAACATATTTTTGATCCGTTCTTTACAACAAAGGGACTGGGCAAGGGAACAGGACTTGGACTGGCTTCTGTTTATGGTATCCTGAAAGCGCATGATGGATACATTGATGTTTCATCTGAGAAAGGACACGGAACCGCATTCCACGTTTATCTCCCTGCGTCTGGGAGGGTGGGCATAAAGCGAGCGGGGGAGCTGCCCGTTACGATGTTGAAAGGCATGGAAACGGTTCTCCTGGTCGATGACGAGGACATGGTTCTTGAAGTCGGCGAGCAGATGCTGAAAAGACTGGGCTACAACGTCCTACCCGCCGGGAGCGGGAGGGAGGCCATAGAGATATTCAGCGAAGCGCATGGCTCACTTTCGGCGCCCGGCCTGGTCATCCTTGATATGATCATGCCCGGCATGGGAGGGAGCGAGGTTTACGACAGGCTCAAAAAGATCGATCCCGAGATAAAGGTCCTGCTTTCGAGCGGATACAGTATTGCCGGGAAGGCAACCGAGATACTGGAGAAAGGCTGCAACGGTTTTATTCAAAAACCATTTAATATTAAAGAGTTATCGGAAAAAATCCGGACGATTCTGGATAACTGACCCGGATGACCCTCTGGTATTGCCGCGGCATCGCGCTTCCCTCGCCCCATTGCGTCTGTTTCTCGCGCCGGATCTCCTTCGCCGGTCATATCTGCGGCCGCACAGGTCTCCGGTGGAGCTGGGCGGGTAGTTCCCGAAGGTGATCAGGATTCCACCTCAATCCTCGCAAGGTCCTGGAAGGCATGGAAAAGGCGGCCGCAGAAGTCGTCCCACCTCCCGCAGGTCTGAATGCCGTCTTCGTTCATTTCCATGAGGCTGCCATGAGATACCAGGAAGGAAATTTCATCCGAAAATTCCTTTATGGTCCCCGCATCGGCGCCGCTCAGGATGTTGGCGACAAACTCGGACGGCGTGTACCAACTCGCTGCCCGCTGCAGGTCCCGGTGAATCTGCGCAAGCAGGACATTCCGGGGTCCTTCCCACAGTTCGTTGACCGCCGCATCGCGGTAGAGGCGCGGGAGGCTCGAAAAATCTTCCATGACACCGTGCCCGCCGAATATGGACATGGCCCTGCGCAGGACATCCACCGTATCCCACGAGGCCGTTATCTTCTGAAGCATCACCAGTTCACGGACATCAAAGCGTTTCTTTTTCATGGCTTCCGGTTCATCGGTCACCAGGCCGCCCTTGAGCCCTCCTTCCAGCTGGAGAAACGCCCTGTAGAGTCTGAACGCTCCGGCGGTCGTTCTCCGGGCGGAGTGTTCAATGTCCCTGATCTGGGCCTCCACCATGGGAAAGCGGTCGAGGGCCGAGCCGAATGCTTCCCTCAGCTCACTGTATTTCCTGGCTTCACGCGCCGCCCGGGTCATGCTTGCAGCGCCCGAAAGGCCGACTGTAAGCCGGGAGCAGGTCAACACAATTCCAACCACGTTGGCCAGTCCTCTTTCGAGGGGACCCACCGGGTAGGCAACAGCCCCGTCGAAGGTCAATTCGGCCGTGGTCAGTTCGCTGGTCCCCATTTTCCACTTGATACGGTCTATGATGAACCCGTTGCGGATCTCTTTTGCCTTGTTCCCGGGCAGCCAGGAAGGGACCACGAACAGCGCCACCTTTTCCGAACCGGCCGGTTTCGCCGTAACCACTGCATAATCGGCATGGGTTGCGGAGCAGAAGAATTTCGTGCCGTAGAGACGCCAGGTATCGCCCTCCCTTGCAGCCTCCAGGACATTCGCCGGAACATCCGATCCTCCCTGGATCTCGGAGAGGTACTGGGCACCGATGGCAAACTCACCCCCGATCCCCTCTTTGCAGTGCAGCAATATCTCCTCGAGTTCGGGGGTGTCGGCGAATTTTTCCAGAACCGCCACAAGGCCTTCCGTACAGGTGACGGGGCAGGCGATGCAGGCCTCACCGTTCTGGTAGATGAGGAACATCTTCAAGAGCTTCTCCCACGCGGAGGTCCTGCTGGAAAAAAGCCCTTCGGAAAATACCTCCTTTTCCATAATCCGGGTTTCCAGGGGCCTTTCAATCCGGTCGATGCGGTGGTTGTGCCCGTCGAAATGGGTTACATACGGTCTCTTCTCGGGCCGAGATACGGCATCTGCCATGTCCCTCCATCTGAATGAGATCTTGGGGGAAATTTCCCTTGCCGCCTCATCGAGTCTTCGCCATTCCTCTCCTGTGTAGGTTTTGACGACCGCCTGGATAAAGGGGTCATCGGCGTAATAGTCCACCTGGTTTCGCCATTCCAGAAATGCATCAAAACTGTATGGGTTGTTTCTTTCCGGGTATGACATGCCAGCCTCCTGGTTGTTCAAGGTTCTGCCCCCTCCAAGGCATCATAAGATGTGCGCTAGCCGGGTGAAAAGCCCAGTTTCCGGCCGATAATCAACTTCATGATTTCGCTCGTGCCGGCGAAGATGGATAAGGCGCGGACATCTCTATAGAGCCTGCAGATGCGGTATTCTTCCATATAGCCGTATCCCCCGTGAATCTGGACCGCCTGGTAGGCAATCCTGTTCACCATCTCCCCAAGCCAGTATTTGGCCATGGACGCTTTCAGATCGATTCTTTTCCCGGAGATGTGGTCTGAAATGAGGCAGTCGAGAAAGGTGCGGCCCAGTTGGACCTCTGTAGCCATGTCGGCCAGCCTGAACGCGTTATACTGGTGGTCGCCGATGCGCTTGCCGAAGGCCTCGCGCGCTTTGGCATATTTCAAGGCCTCGCCCAGACATTCTTCAGCCATCACCTGGCACTTTATTGAAACTTCAAGGCGTTCCTGCTGCAGCTTCTCCATCATATATTTGAAGCCGGCGCCTTCCTCCCCAAGCAGATGGCGGGCCGGAACACGCACATCTTCAAAAAAAAGCTCAGCAGTGTCCTGCATGTGATACCCCATCTTTTCTAGCTTGCGCCCTCTGGAAAAGCCGGGAGTGTCCTTTTCTACCACGATGAGACTCACGCCCTTGTAGCCCGCCCCGGGGTCGGTCTTGACGGCTACGATGACGAGATCGGCGAAATATCCGTTCGTGATGAACGTCTTCTGGCCGTTGATCACATAGGTATCCTTTTCCCTGCGCGCCTTTGTTTTGATCGCAGCAAGATCGGAGCCCGCATTCGGCTCGGTGAAACCGATAGCAGCGATGATCTCACCGGAAGTGCAGCCTCTGAGCCAGCGCTCTTTGGCTTCAGACACGCCATAGGAGTAAATGTAAGGGGTCGCGACATCGCTGTGCAGGGGAACCCCTACACCGAATCCGTCTCCGCGAACGAGTTCCTCGTTGATGATAACGGAATACTCAAATCCAAGACCCAGCCCGCCGTATTCTTCGGGCAGCCAGGGACACAGAAAACCCTCGTTTCCCATCTTGACCCACAATTCTCTCGGGACCGCCCGATCCTGTTCCCACTGCTCAACATTGGGAGTGATCTCTTTTGCCACAAATCTTCTGAATGACTCCCGGAAGATATCGTGTTCTTCCCTATAGTAGTCTTCAAGCATTTTTTGTTCCCTCATCGCTCATCTGCAGGAACGCACATTTCCGGGCCTTCCGCCGGAAAGGGACAAGGGTCGCACCCTGCATCATCTTTGACATTTGTTTCCTCATCTTCGATTCAATCGCATTCCCGGATACTGGTTTGACATTATCTGGAGCCCCGTATGCTGTCAACTTAAATTGCCCTCGTGAAATAGGGGTGGACTGAGATAACCAAATAAATTGACAAGATATGGGTAAATCCTGTAAGGGCAGGAAGAAGCAGCAAAGTATGGACCTCGCCAAAATACACGGCAGGCACGAACGGGAGATAGGGCCCGAAACATATGAAAGCGTCATTGGAAATCCATATAAAAAGGGAGTTCGCTCCGGCGTTTTGTCTTTTCACCTTGATGCTGTGTTGGACCTTTTCAACCGGTCCTGCAAGCTGCAGCGAAAGGAGAGAAACCATGAGTGTCGATCAGAGGGTCAGCGCCTTCCTTCAAAGTCAGAGGGAAAAGTGGCGCGATTGGAATGTCCCTTACGTGGACGGCCACGCCCTGTACAATCTCATCGTCAAGAACAAGTACAAGAGGGCACTGGAGATTGGAACTTCCACCGGGCATTCCGCCATTTGGATCGCGTGGGCTCTCAGCAGGACGGGCGGCAAACTCGTCACCATTGAAATCAACGAAGCGCGGCACAAGGAGGCCGTCTCGAATTTCGAGAAGGTCGGGCTCTCTGATTACATTGATGCACGGCTCGGGGATGCCCATGAACTTGTCAAGGAATTGAAGGGGCCGTTTGATTTTGTTTTTTCCGATGCGGATAAGGACTGGTACAAAAACTACTTCATCGCATTAGCCCCCAAACTCGAGGTGGGCGGCTGTTTCACAGCGCACAATGTATCATGGACCCATGACCGGGGGATCAAGGAGTTTCTCGATTATGTCAAGAGCTTATCCAATTTCGAAACCGAGATAATCAGGACCAGCAGCGAGGGTATTTCCGCGAGCTATAAGCGCGCCGCGGATTAAGACAGGAGGTGATCTACTACCAATTCGGCGATGTCCCTGACCTTAAATTTTTCCACAACGTCATGAAAAACCAGCCCGTCTTCAAAATGGGTCATGCAAAAAGGACAGGCGGTTGCAATCAAGTCCGGATTCTTGGCAAGGGCCTGTTCGGTGCGAAGGGCATAGACTCTTTGCCCCCTGACCCGTTCCATCCACATTCTTCCTCCCCCCGCTCCGCAGCAAAATGCAAGCCTCCGGTTCCTGTCCATTTCCACCAGGTTGGTATTGGGGATCGATTGAAGTACTTGTCGAGGGGCATCGTAGATGGAATTGTATCGCCCGAGGAAGCAGGAGTCGTGATAGGTAATGGTCCTGCCGATATCTCCATTGAGCCGTATCTTTTCATTCCTGATGAGGTCCAGAATGAATTCAGTGTGGTGAATCACGTCGAACTCTCCCCCGAACCGAGGATACTCCTTCTTCATGGTATTATAACCATGGGGACAGGTAACCAGGATTCTATTGAATCTGTACTGCTTGAAGGCCTCGATGTTGGCCTTGGCCATCATCTGGTAGAGGTATTCGTTGCCGATTCGACGGGCCGAGTCTCCGCAGCATCCTTCCTCCGTTCCCAGAATGCCGAAATGAATGCCTGCCGCCCGAAGTATTTTGACCATGGCCGCAAAGACCTTCTGAGCACGGCCGTCGAAAGACGCGGCACATCCCAGATAATAGAGGATATCGACATCGCCGTTTCCCTCGGAGAGTATTTCCACACCCAGTTTCTTTGCATAGTCCGCCCTTGTGGCACTCCCCATGTTCCATGGATTGCTGTTCCTCTCCATCCCACGGAATGCGGGGACCACTTCGGAAGGGAATTTACTCTCCATCAGCACCAGATGACGGCGCATGTCCACGATCTTGTCAATGTGTTCGATACCCACCGGACAGACTTCCATGCAGGCCATGCAATTGGTACAGTCCCAGAGGGCTTCCTCCGTGACCGCTTCCTGAATTGTCGGCTGTTGTCCCGGGTTTTCGGCCCCTTCCGTTCTCTCGAACCGGTCCTTTGCCGTGGCAAGGAGGTTTTGCTTCAGGGCCGCAATCATATTCTTGGGACTGAGAGGTTTCTCGCTGATGGCAGCAGGGCAGTTTGCGTTGCAATGTCCGCATTCAGTGCATGCGTACAGATCCAGAAGGTGTTTCCAGGAAAAATCGGTTATTTTGGAGGCGCCGAAGGTCTCTGCTTCTTCCATGTTCGTGATGGGCTGCAAAACACCTTTCGGAAATGTTGAACGGAAATAGAGATTGGGATGAGCGGCCAGGATGTGAAGATGTTTCGAGTAGAGGATGTAAACTCCGAACCCGAGGATAACGATAATGTGCGAGAACCAAAGAACCGGAAAGAGGGTATGGGCACTTCCCTCCAGTCCCATATTCATGAAGAGCTTAGAAAAAGCCCTTCCAAAAAATGCCCATTGGGCCAGAGGCTTACCCGCAGCAAGTACCCTGAATCCTTCCAGGGAGAAGTGGAGAATCATCAACAGAAAGATGGCCAGTAAAATGATCAGTGCGTCTCTGGACTTAGTGGACTCCAGCCTTGAGGGTTTCGCGATATATCGTCTGAGTCCCGCCCAAACCAATGCGCAGATCACCATGAGCCCGGCAATGTCGACCAAGAAAGAGAAAATGTTGTTGAAGGCTGGACCGAAGAGAGCCGGCGACAGCGAAGGATGGAATCCCTCTGCGATGTGAAAAACATAACTGATGACAAAAAGACAGAAACCATAAAAGATGAGCGAGTGTCCCAATCCGGAGCGGTCTGTTTTGGTGACGTTCTTCAGGACGCAGCGCTGAAGCAGCACACGTCCCAGCGCATATCTAAATCGCGCCCAGGGGCGGTCGAACCGGTTTTCATCCTTCCCCAATTTGAGGACTCTTACCAGGTATCCGGCCCTGCGGATAAAGGCATAGAAGGTGCCGGCCAACAGAAGCAAAAGAAGAAACTTTCCGTAAATCGGCAACATCGAATCACCCCCTGTCGAACTTCAGAAGCGCTTTACTGCCGGTTACACCAGTTCACCTTTCGCCGCTGCCGGTTCGATGTGACCTCTTGAAGAATGGGTCCTTTCCCTCACTTCAAAAGGTGCATTGCTCGATCCTTATGCCGGCCCCTCTCAACCGCCCACAATCTCTCTCCATCCGTCTGTTCGCCACCGCTTTGATTTCTTCCTCGGTCTTCTTCGTATCGTCGTCAGAGGCGATTCCGTAGATTTTCTCAATGGTTGTCTTTTCCTTTCCGGTATGAAACTCGAACGCGCCCACAAAGCCGAATGCCTTCCTCTCCACGCCTTCCTGCTTCAGAATCATTGACTGCCGTTTGGGTTTCAGATCAACGGAAACCGGTATGCCAGTTCGGGCAAGGTGGATGAAGTTCTGCAGCCGCAGAGCCGGGGTTCTCACTGAGGCATTGCCGGACAGACCGAAAAAGGCATTTTCAAAGGTAAAGAACTCTTCCTTTATAGGGATGCCTGCGGCTTTCAATCTGTCGTAGTCCATCTGTAACCTGTTATTGGCAATGAGGAGACAGTCGAGGGCGTACCGCGCGCCGTCGTCGGCAAAGGAATAATTTTTTTCCATGGCAAAAGGTTCTCCATCCACTCTGCCGCTGTATTTCATGGAGAGAATAACGGTATCCACCGCTCGCCCTTCCCGCTCCAGGCTCACAATCTTTCGGGCCGGTTTTGCCTCCACATCAACCTTTTTCCCGGAAGCAGCGTTTTCTATGAGTGCTTCCAGCATCTTCATCTTCTCGGATTTTGTGCTTGCCATCATCGTTTCTCCTTTCGTGGGTTACCCATGAGCGCGTCTGACCAGACAGGGCATTCTGAATGCTGTGCCCGGGCCTTCTTAACCCATGGTCTGTCCTAGAAAAGTGCAACTGATGTGCCAACCCCGGAAATGCTATGTATTTCCTTAATACACCGTAAACACGGGTAAAATAGACTATGGAGAACTAGTGGGTTCGGGAGTGGAAAAGGCCGTGTGTCGGGTATTTTTACAAATTGTAAAAGGGATCGTGATGGTTCATGTCTCATCGTTCATTGAGAAACCCGGCCGTCAGGGACCACCGGAAACCGGGGTGATGGAGTGATCCGGTTTTATGTGCGCGGATATGACATAATCCTCAAGTAATCAAATAGGTTGACAAGACATCAGTTTACCGATACCATATGCTGTACTTAAGACAGGCCAAGAGGATGTCCCGGGCCTCCCGAATCATGTCATAATCAGAAGAATAGAGCGTCGCAGGAAAATCAATCATGATAAACACCGCGAAGACTCTATCGTACGACTGTCCATTCTCCTCCCTGAAACCAAGACCCAGTGCTGTTGCATGGGTATTCATGCCGAATTGCGCGTATTTCCTTTTCAGAAGCGATCCTCCGAGGCATTTTCGCCTTGATGAGAACACTTTCGGTAATGATCCTTGTCCGGGAGAAGCGACCCGATGATTGGCCAAGTTGACGGTTTCAAGAGTTGCACACCAAAAGGAGGGTAAGATTATGGTAAAACGTATCTGTGCACTTTCGGTTCTGTGTATGTTGATGGCCGCCCTGCCTGCCTGGGGATTGGATCTGAATCCAGGCAAGTACGAAATCACCGTCAAAGTGGAGATGCCGGGGGCGCCCGGGATGCCCCCGCAAACGATGACCCAATGCCTCGATCAGCAGAATCCGGTGCCCAATTCCTCGGCCGGTGCTCAGGGATGCAAGATTACAGATATGAAAACCGAAGGCAACACGGTCACCTACACGATGGAGTGCAACCAGCAAGGCATGAAAATCAAAACCATCGGAAAGATGACCTACAGAGGGGACTCTTTCGAAGGCACCAGTCAAACGAGCATGGGGCAGGCAGCCGGCGGCATGACCGTCAAAACCGTCATTAAAGGCAAACGCATCGGCAAGTGCGACTAGCAGTCCGAAACAGAAGAGCAGGGTGCGGAAAGCACTATGAACTCATCAGGAATTGCATAAAACCGCCTTCATCTTTTAACCCCCGGGTACAAGACGCGATCCTGTACCCGGAATGGAAAGGCTGTTACGTCAAGAACAGAGACAAACCCAAAGTGACGGGCATTAAAACCCAAGATCCCAAAGCCTGGCCCCCTGTCCAGGCCGGGGCCGGGTGGCCATGTCCGTAAGAACCCCCGGCCCTGGTTTTCACGTTCATCTCTGACGAAATCCGAAAAGACGGTTTCGCTGATGCTGAGTTTTCAGCTCATCGGCGCCACCACTGCCACCATGAACGCCGGGCGGTGCTGGTCACGGTGATCACGGCCTCGCTCTGGTTCCCTGCGGCGTCCTTGGCCGTCACGGTGATTGTGTTGTCGCCCGAAGCGAGCCTGATTCCCGTTATGGACCAGGTCGTGGTTCCGGCCGCCGTGCCGCTCCCACCGCCAGTGCTTGACCAGTTCACCTGAGTCACCCCGACGTTATCTGAGGCCGTCCCTCCGAGATCCACGCTCGATGTGGAAGTCGTATAATTTCCGCCCGCAGACGGCGAGGTAATCGCTACCTGCGGCGATTGGGTGTCTCCGGTGGATGACTGCCCGTAGATCACGGTGATGACTGCCGTACTCTGATTCCCCGCGGCATCTTTCGCGGTCACGGTGATTGTGTTTTCGCCTGAAGAGAGCGCGATCCGTCTGACAGACCAGTTGGTGGATCCATATGCCGTTCCGCTTCTTCCGTTTGAGCTTGACCAGGTCACTTGAGTCACGCCTACGTTATCCGACGCAGTGCCTTTAATGTGTATACTCGACCGTGAGCTCGTGTAACTTCCAGCCGTCGTTGGAGATATTATTCTCACCTGGGGCGGTTGCGTATCGGTTGAAGACGAACTCGTTGAAGAAGGAGGCGTATAGGTCACGGTTATAATCGCTGTACCCTGGTTCCCTGCGGCATCCTTCGCGGTTACGGTGATCGTGTTCTGACCGGCGGAAAGGCCAATCCCCGCTATGGACCAGCTGGCGGTCCCGGTCGCTGTGCCGCTTCCGCCGCCGCTCCTGGACCAGGCGACCTGCGTCACTCCGACGTTGTCAGATGCGGTCCCTCCGAGATTGATGGTCGATGTGGAGGCCGCATAATTTCCGCCCGATGTCGGCGAGGTTATTGCCACCTTCGGGGCCTGGGTATCCCCGGCGGATGGCAGGCTGTAGGTTACGGTAATGACTGCTGTGCCCTGGTTCCCTGCGGCGTCCTTCGCAGTCACGGTGATCGTGTTCTGACCGGCGGAAAGGCCAATCCCCGCTATGGACCAGCTGGCGGTCCCGGTCGCTGTGCCGCTCCCGCCGCCGCTCCTGGACCAAGCGACCTGGGTGACTCCAACGTTGTCCGTCGCGGTCCCTCTAAGATCGACGCTCGATGTCGAGGTCGTATAATTCCCGCCCGTGGCCGGCGAGGTGATCGCCACCTGCGGCTTCTGGGCGTCAGAGGAAGCGATAAATTCGCTCACTTCGGTCGAGAACCCGCTCTCGTTATCGGATGTATCAACGGCCGTCACCGCGAAGTAATGGGTGAGTCCCTCCGAGAGGTTAGTGAAGGTGTAACTGGTAGCCTTGCCTACGGGCACGGGGGTGCCGTAGCTCCGGCTTGCTGTGCCCTCATAGACTCTGTATTCCTTCAAATCCGTCTCACTGTTTGCCCGCCAATGGACAGTAGCGGTTCCGGCCCAGAGAAATGACGGAAACAAAAATAAAATGGCTGAAACAACACACAAGAACACTTCTTTTCTCATAATCTCAATCCTCCCTGTGACCTCGGTTCTGCACATCGCACGTGCGAGACCTCGAAAAATCTTGGTCGCCTGGGATCTGGACACTTCTCGCAATAGAAGACGAATAATCCGAATAACACACTGAAGCAGCATGGACCTTGAACCATAGGCCCCATGAAAAGCAGTCCTGACTCCATGAGCGCACTGTTAGGTAAAGCAAGATGTGTGCCTGTTCAGAGCGCCAATCTGATCGGGAGAGATGGGAAAAAAGGGAAACAGTCTGAATTGCGCGTCGAATCAGATTCTTGCACAAAACGAGGTCACGGGAAAATCGGGCATTCTTCACCTTCTTTTCATTGAAACCGTATACGAATAGTTACACTTTCGTTTCAAATCCCCCACACATGAGAGGCAATTGTTCAATGGTCCCTCAAATCAGCCTGTATGGTAATCATTTTTCATACTCTGGTGTTCTTGGAATTCCATCCCGGAAAGACCCTCCTTAACGGGTATTACAGGGTTCAGGCGCCAAAAATACACGAATCACCGTATTGATCTGAACTGGTTTATGGGTAGAATAAATAAGAATATGATATCCGATAACCCTTGGTGCAAGGCTTGCCGGTATTGCGGTGGCCCGAGGGGAGGGAGTTGGAGGGGTATCGGAAACGTCAACTTTTTTAAAGAGGAGGATGCGATGGCTGTTTCGGGCAAATACGGAAAGATAGATATTCCGAAAATTGGTGAAAATGAACCCGTTTTTATCTTGAGGGCCCAGGATAGGCTCGCACAGGGAATCGTAGAAATATACAAGGTGCTGGCGGCCTCCCACGAATCGCCTCTCGCAAGGGAGATCGATCAGGAGATCGAGCGCTTCAGACAGTGGAGCGGTCCGAAAAAGATGCCGGATTGATCCCTGCCGGGCAATGCAGGCGTGTTTTTTCACCGCATCGAAATCAGAGGATCTCAACCGGCTTGCGAACCCGGATCCCGATGAAATTTAATAATGGGGAGCCGATAATTGGGCCGGGAAACAGGGAAGGAGCAGGATAGCCCCCACAATTCGAAGCCCCGAGTTCGGAAACGGAACACCGGCGAGGAAGGAGATATCGAGACCACGATGGACACAGGTCAGCTTTATGAGATGTTAAGAAAGACGCAGGAATCCAAAGGATACTATTTCAATAAGGACCGGGAAACGACTTTTGGGCTCTTAGAAGGGCTCCTGACCAACAAGGAACGCTACGGGTATATGTGCTGCCCCTGCAGGCTGGCATCCGGGGACCGGGAGAAGGACCAGGATATTACCTGCCCTTGTGTCTATCGGATTCCGGACGTGAAGGAGTATGGAAGCTGCTATTGCAATCTCTACGTTTCAGAGGACTGGAACCAGGAAAAGATTCCCCATGTGTATGTTCCGGAAAGGAGACCCGCAGAAAAGGTCAAATAGCTCTCTTTCGCGAGACCCCTGCCGCTCACTTGCGAACGAGCCTCTTTTCAATGGCATAGGCGGTGAGGGCAGATGCTGTGTGGAGGTCCAGTTTGCCCATTATGTTGGCGCGGTGTTTCTCTACCGTCTTCACACTGATGCACAAGTAATCGGCGATCTCCTTATTCTGATAGCCTTCTGCGACCAGTTTGAGCACTTCTTTTTCCCGGTGGGTGAGGGAGCCCCATGAAGAGGTTTCCTTGATTGTCCGGTTGGACTCCAGGTATCCTTCGAGCACTCTTTCTGAAATTTCCGGGCTGATATACCGCTTGCCGCTGAGGACAACCTTCAAGGCCAGCATCAGTTCCTCGTGGGAGGAAGATTTGTGACAGTAGCCGTCTGCGCCGGCTTTGAACGCATTAAGGACATATTCTTCGTCATCAAACATGGTGAGTGCGACCATTTTCGTTTTGGGGTAACGTTTCTTTATCTCCAGGATGACGGAGATTCCATCCATCTTCGGCATATTCAGATCGAGCAGGACGAGCTCGGGTTGAGTATCGGCGACGCAGCGAATGGCATTCACCCCATCACCCGCTTCACCCACCACCTCCATGGTTCCGCTTGCGGTAAGTAACGACCGTAAACCGTGTCTCAAAATGGTGTGATCCTCTACGAGAACGATCCTTGTCTTTTTTTGCATCGTGAAATCCCGATCCGAACCGATCGTTTCTGAATGGGGCCATCCCCTGTGCTTGCCGTTGGATTTTTTTTTAACACGTTGCCGCCGGAAAGTAAAGGAAAAGAAGACCGTTCCGAATCCTTGAGTTTCGGGATAACGTACCGGCGGCGGACGAGCAGGTCTTTCGGTTGACGCATGAAAAAGAAAGGTATACTGGAGATTTGAGAGGGATTGGGGCCCGTGCCGGTTCTATGGGGACCCGCTGAAGCGAACCATCGGCTCAGCACATAGGGGATGTGAGGATAGGGTGTGCAGCTGAACAGGGGAGATTAGCAGGGTCATGGATGACGCATCTGAAACCAGGGGTGCCTGCCGTCAAAAATCGTCCGGAGACATGGCCGCTGTTTCACCCCACTTCTCTTTCAGATCAGCAACCATTTCTCCCAATTCGACCCTTTCAGAATCCCAATCCGCGGGGCATTGATCTTCGAGCCGGTCGATTCTTTTCTCTATCTCATCAATCATGCGGCCAAGATCATCGATCGAACCGGATGCGCTGGCCTTGTCACTCGGAGACCGCCTATCCAGTTCCCTGATGAGATCATTGGTTTTCGCCTTCCATTCCGTCATCTCGCCTCTTAAATCCACGCAAAAAGTCTTAACGTCCATCGAGTCCTCCTCCATGATTGGTCATTTCTGGTTTGTTTTCAGCTGCTCTTCAGCGGTCTCTTTTCTCCAGTACGGATTGACGAGATCTTCAAAGATGGAAAGGGCCGCCTCGGCGCCCTGGCCCGCCGCCGTTACGATCTGCTTGTATCCGCCCTCTATGTCCCCGGCAGAGTAAACGCCGGGAATATTGGTCCGGTGGCGGGAGTCATGTCGAATGTAGCCTTCCGGGGTGAGTTCGACGCCGATTTTCTGTGCCAACGCGACGGCAGGTTCGTAACCCACGGCAATAAAAACGCCGTTCACTTCCATTTTCTTGTCCTTCCTGGCTTTGTTGTCATGGAGTACGACCTCGGTCACCCGGTCTTTCCCCCTGATTTCCTGTACTTCCGTATTGAACAACACGGGGATTTGGTTGGACCTGAGATTGCTGACGAGCTGTTCCTGTGCCCTGAGAGTATCCCTGCGGTGGACGAGGGTAACGTCAACGCCGATATTCTTGAGGTGAAGGGCTTCGGTAACCGCACTGTTTCCACCGCCCACCATAATCACCTTTCGCCCCCGAAAAAGAGGGCCGTCACAGGCACTGCAGTAGCTGACCCCATGACCGGAAAGGCGGGATTCTCCGGATACATCGAGATGGCGGTGTTTTGCTCCCGTTGCCAGGAGAACTGTCCTGACGATGAAGCGTCTCTTGTTGGTTATCACCACGAGAGGCTTTCCGGTCTTTATGTCCATTACCTCTTCGCCCTGAAAAATCCTGCAGTATTCCAGGGCATGGCTCACCATCAGGTCCACCAGGGTTTTCCCCCCTGCCTGGCTCACACCGGGATAATTTTCAACGAAGGGGGTGATGGCGATCTGCCCTCCAAGCGTGTCCTTCTCGACGATTGCCGAATTCAGCCCGCTTCGGGCTCCGTATATCCCGGCGGTAAGTCCGGCCGGGCCTCCTCCCACAATCACGAGGTCCGCCTCAATTTCCTCTGCATCGTCGTCGGGGATGAAGAAGCTCTGTTCCTCCAGCCTGTCGAGTGACAGCATGAAAAGTTCTACCGGCTGGGCGCCTTGGGCAATGAGGATGTCGTCGGAGAAGGTCTGCGGCACACTCTGTGCCGAATATTCGTCGGCCAGGTCCGGATTCGCGAGTATGTCGATGATTTCAAGCGAAACCGTTTCGGGTTTCTCAATAGCTGCCATCAGTGCGTTAACAGCCTGTTGCGGGCAGTAGGGACACGTCGGGCTGACAAAAAGCTTAATATGACGCGGTTCTTCTATTCTCTCCAGGATCTTCCTGGCCTGCTCCTCGAGACTCGTTGTTCCCTGCCCCATCATGATCAGTGCCTGTACAAAGGTACGCACTTCCTCCCCTGCAGGGGCACCCAGCCACCGGATATGATATCTCTCCGGACCGAAAAGGAGGGTAGGCGACCGCTCTGCGTTCCATTTCTGTGCCATCTTATGATTAAGGTCGAACTCCAGCAGATCGACCTTGTCGGTCAATTGTCGTATGCCGCGGATGATTTGCCGTGTTGCTTCGTTGAAGGGTTCATTCTTAGTGGGGCTTGTAAAAAGAAGGAGGGAGACCTTGTTTGTCATCCGATCGAAGGTTTTTCTTAATTCCCGCTCGACTTCCCATGCCTCGCTTTTCTTGCCTTCATCCCATCCGTAGTCATCACCTTTCATGGTTATCTCCGTCCGGAAGATTCACCTCCCTCATGCGCGCACTTGGTTCCCCGGACTTCCATCGAGCGCTTAGCCTGATTTTTCACGGATGAATCCTCTCCTCAACAAGAGACACTCCTCCACCCGCCGCCGCCGCATTGTCGGTGGAACCGGAGACTTTCAAAATGTCGTCGGCTACTTCTTGACCATATCCTTGCCGCAGCATTGGAGGGGTACAGTGCATGCCTCTTTACCCCCTGAGCCACAGGAACAGGCCTTGGAGACGGTCAATTCAAGACCGCAGGTCTTACACACGAAAAGATCCCCCTTCTTCATGTCTCCACAATTTGCCATGACATTTCCTCCTTTGTGTCCTGATCGTTACGCCCATCCGGGGCGTATTGAGAACCAAATCCTCGGTTCCTTGCGACTTTCTTTTCAGCCACTAGATTAATAGGAATGAAATAGACTCATCAATGGGGGAAACCATGTATTTTGTCATGACTGAAACCGTATGCATGACCCCGCAAGCGCCGACATCCTGGTTTCAGTGTCGATCAGGGGAACTGGAAACGTGAACTATCATTCCCCCCTCTGTTTCCGGCGCTTTCAGGACGATCAAATCATCTCTCGCATGCAATGGTATTCTCTCCCGATGATGAAAGTCCTGCCGGTTTGAAACCCGTATGCGCCACAGCAATGCCGTTAGTCAGGAGCCGGTACCGGACCCGCGACAGTCCCGCTTCCTCGAAGATTTTTGAAAGTTCATGGGGCAAAAGGAACTGCCTGATGGTTTCCGGCAGGCAGGTGTAGGCCTTCTTGTCTCCCGCTATCGCTTTTCCCAGGGCCGGCATGACATTAAAAGAATAGAAGTCATACAACCACCTGAACCAGCCCCAAACAGGTCTGGAGAAATCGAGGCAGAGAAATTTGCCGGCCGGTCTGAGGACGCGGACCATCTCTTTGAACGCCTGTTTCATATGAGTGATATTGCGCGCGGCAAACCCCATCATCACGGCATCAAAAGTATCATCAGGGAACGGGATCTGCTCGGCGTCTCCCAGTACATACCTGATCCGCCGGCGAGCTGCCGCGTTCGTCCGCTTTGACCTGCCGGCTGCCATCATGTCCCAGTTGATGTCGCAGAGGAACACCTGCCCTGCGTGCCCGACGGTCCGGTCGGCCAAAATGGACAGGTCTCCGGTGCCGCCGCACACATCCAGGACCCGATTCCCTGCCTCCAGATCCAGCAAGCGGACGGCCTTCCGTTTCCATAGATAATGGACGCCCAGGCTGAGCAGGGTGTTCATGACGTCATATCTGTAGGCCACCGAATCAAAATGACGGCGTACACGCTCCGCCTTTTCCGCTTCGCTGAGGTTTTCAAAGCCGAATCGGGTCCGATGTTCCTTATTCACATACTCATCCAGTTGTTCCAAACGTCGATCCCTATCGGACCATATCTGTTTCAATGGCATGTGCGGCATATCTCTTTCCTGCATTTCCCAGGGGCGATCCTGGATCATTCTCCCAAATCTGCCGTCGAATTCAATCAACTATACCCCTTTCCTCAGATTTCGGCAAGCCCGCCCAATTGGGGTGGGCCCGCGATCAGAATACACAATTCACCCCATGTTCACCCGTCCCATGGTCGATCAAGAATAAGGCGGAGACGACTGGAAGGGGCGGGCGGCTGTGTTTTTCAGGTCCGAATGAAGGGGGGGCATCGTGGATTCCGTCATAGAAACAGCTGGATTGTTTAAACAGTACGGAGACGTGGTCGCGGTGGACAAGATCAACCTCCGGGTGAGGAGGGGAGAATGCCACGGCCTCCTTGGCCCCAATGGAGCAGGCAAGACATCCGTCATCCGGATGGCGTATGGCTTCTCTCCCATCTCGGCAGGGACCATGAGAGTCTTCGGCCTTGACATTCAAACTCACTGGAAGGAGATCCGTTCCCGTATCGGCGTTTGCCAGCAGGAAAACACTCTGGATCCTGATTTGAGCGTGGAAGAGAATCTGAAGGTATTTGCAGGATATTTTCTCATTCCCAAGGCGACTGCAAAGGATCGGGCTGATGATCTCCTCAGGTTCTTCGCCCTCGAGAAGAAAAGAACCGCCAAAGTAATCGAACTCTCCGGCGGGATGGCCAGGCGCCTCACCATAGCTCGGGCACTCATCAACCAGCCTGAATTGGTCATTCTGGACGAACCGACCACGGGTCTCGACCCCCAGTCCCGCCACCAACTGTGGGACAAAATTCTAGAACTCCGCCGGAAAGGTACCACCCTGCTCCTGACGACTCACTACATGGAAGAAGCGGCTCATTTGTGCGACCGGGTGACAATCATGGATAGGGGCAGGATCCTTGAGGAAGGGACCCCGAAGGATCTCATTCGCCTGCATGCAGGTGAATCCATTATCGAAATCGACGGCGCCGGCACCGGCCTGGTGCAGTTCTTGTCGCAGGAGCAAGTGGACTACGACGTCCTCGGCCAAAAACTCATCATCTACGCAGAAAGTTCGGTAGGAGAGCGCATCCTGGCCGACTACTGCCCCCGGAGTTGCACTTTCCGGGCAGCTACCCTGGAGGACGTATTTCTGCGGTTGACGGGAAGGGAACTGAGAGAATGATCGAGTTATCCCATTTCTCATGGCGTTTTTTCCAGGTATGGCAGCGAAATCTCATCGTATATCGCCGCATCTGGAAAGTGAATTTCCTCGTCCCGCTTCTCGAACCGCTGTTTTATATCGCGGCCTTCGGTATCGGTTTTCGTTATCTGGTGAGCCCCATAACCTACGGCGGAGCCACCCTGTCCTATACTCAGTTCATCGCCCCGGCACTCATCGCAACAGCGGTGATGTCGACCGCGTTTTTCGAGACGAGTTATGCCTCTTTCGTGCGCATGTACTACCAGAAGACCTTTGACGGCATGTTGGCGACTCCCCTTTCCCTGGAGGAGATCATCCTGGCCGAGATCGTTTGGAGCGCCAGCAAGGCGGTCGGGGCCGCCGTTATCATGGTGGCGGTACTTGGGATCCTGGGTTTCATCACGTTTCCGCTGGGGTTTCTCATCGTGGTTCTGGCCTTGCTGGGAGGACTTGCCTTCGGCGCTATCGGGATGTTTTTCACAGGCATCGTGGCCAGCATCGACATGTTCAACCTCCCCGTCTTCCTTTTCATCACCCCCATGTTCCTGTTCAGCGGCACATTCTTCCCTGTCTCCGCACTTCCCCACTGGGCTCAAACCGTTTCCCTGATTTTTCCCCTGTACCATCTTGTGACACTTACGCGGGACTGCGCCATGGGGGTGACGGAAGGCTCTCCGGCCTTGAACATTGCCTATCTCGTGGTTTTCTTCGTCTTCTTTACAGGATTATCCTTGTCTTTCATGCGCAGGAGGCTCATTCGGTAGGTGTAACCAATGATTATTCATGGAGATTCGTGTCGCCGTTCGTCGTTCGAAAGATGAATATGCATGAGCTTTTGCCCCAGAATACAGGATTTGCCCCATTCCACTTTTCTCTCATTTCCTGTCTCCTGAAGACAAACGGGCGGTCTTGGCGACTCGATTCTTCAGCCAATGAACGAGATCTTCCCGTTCGAGATCTATTAGGACAATCCCAAATCCGGCTATAGGAGATATTGTTATGAAAAAAGCTGTCGTTCTGAATCTGGTGGAGGGACCTGTTAGGTTCACGCACGACGGGCGGGTTTCGGTCCTCGATGCCATCCGTGCCGTGGGCCTGGCGGACGATTCCGACGCCATTTGGAAAAAGCTGAAAAAAGAGCATCCCGAGATTCTGCCACACTGCAAGAATGAATGCGTTGGAAACGATGGATCCGTTATGGTGGTCAACAGCGAAGGATGGGAAATGATCTGGCTATTACTGCCTGAATACCTTTTGGACGCGGATTTAATGCAATTCGCCGAAAAGGAAGAGACTAATCATGCTGTTGCCTCCGGCTGATGCCTTTTTCGTGGCGCTGAAAAGGTGCGGGAGACCATTCGCAGCGGCAGCCGCCTATGTACCTGATAATAAGGCCGTAATGCAGAGCAAATACACAAAACACCCCATATGCTTCTTTGACATGAAGCAGTAAACTGCATCCGAAAAGAGGTTCTTCCGGCTATCCGGTACAGGAGGGACCTCTCCTTGCCTGAAGTTGGGCAAGACCCGGATGAACCTGAAAAGAGAGTCTATTGAAATGCCTTTTGTCAACCTGTGTTCGGGGGTATCGCGATTTCTCCAAGGGTCGCGGAATGTGATGGTGTCCGGCATACTGTTAATAGATGACAGCGCCATTTTCAGGAAGACCGTGAAGAGCCTGCTGACGTCAAGCTTTCCGTCAGTGCGCATCGAAGAGGCATCGGATGCCGGAGAGGCCTGTGGAAAGATTGACGAGTCTCTCCCCAAACTCATTTTCATGGATATTCGACTGCCCGATAAGAGCGGCCTCGTGCTCACCAAAGAAATCAAGGAGCTCCACCCGGACGTGACAATTGTCATGTTGAGTGGTTACGATTCGCAGGAGACACAGGAAGTTGCCCTCAAGGACGGCGCTTCATTATTTCTTTCAAAAGGATCGGTCACGTCGAAGGAGATCGTTGAAGTTGCAGAGTCTATCCTCTTTCCCAATGGGCCGGAGTGAAGCGGCAACTATGCTCCGTCTTATTCCAAAGGTTGCTGCCTTGATCCCCCTCTTTTGCCTCACCCTCAGCCGTTTGTTGCCCTCGCGGCCGCGATAAGCAGGACGCGGGGGCCTTCTACTTTCATTCCCGTTCAACAGGAAACGTCAGTTTCGCACCGAACCAGCCGATGATGGTGACGAGGGGAAGCAAAGAGAGGATGAGCAGAAAATAGATCGATCCGGCCGCGGTCATTGTGTCAAGAATCCCGGGCGAACGGACCCGCCAGGCAAAAAGGACGATCTCGAGGGCCAGCAGGATCAATGAAACCCGTTGCTTGACGGCCACGGGCCTGGTGGGTCTAGCCAGGTAATTCAGCCACCATGTGTAGAAGCCTGTGAGTATGGCCACAGGAGTAAAAAAAATGCCTGCCCCCAGACAGTAAAAGCCTGTCAGCTCAAACGATTTGACGCCCGTGAGGAGATACAGAATCGTGAAGACCGGCGCGGAGAACATGAAGGCAATCGGAAAATGCACCATCATGGGGTGAGGATGACGCCTGAGCATGGGATATCGCGCGAGAAGCCATGCCAGGGGCCCGGGGATTTTTCTCTCCGGTACTTTTTTCTCCTGGAGGACGCCCACTTGCGGGTAGCGCTCCAGGACCTCTTCCCCGTGGGGAGCGGCTTTGAAATCCACCGACAGGTCTTTGCCCGCATGGTGGCGTTTCATGTGGAGGCCCCCCTTCCATAATTTGCTCTCGCTCACATCGATTACTTTTCCCTGGACTGCTACATAAACGGGGGCCCCGGTCTCGCCGTTGAAACCGGAGAGCTCTTCAGGATCAAACTTCTTCATGTCGAGGCATCTCCTCTTTAGAGTTTCAGAGCAAAGATCTCGCTGTCACCACAACCAGCAGGGCCAGGGGATAATAGCTGGCCCTGTTGAAAAGGGCTATCGCATGGTTCCGCTCCCTGGTCTTGAACAGCCGGCAGGCAGGGACGAGGAGCAGGCAAATCCCGGCCAGGAGACAGGCCGCCAAATATGGCAGCCCGAAACTGTAGGGTGTCAGTCTCAAGAGTACATAACTGACCGCCGGAGTAATCAAAAGGGAGCAGACAATGAATGCGGAAGCCGCCTCGGGTCCGAATCTCACCGGAATGGTCTTCGCCTGCACACGTCTGTCTTCCTCTATGTCGGTCCAATCGTTCGGAATGTTCTGCCCGCCGATCTCCCAAAAGAACAGCCACAGAAACAGGAAGAGCAGAAAAGAGAACGAAGGATGGGGGTCTACCGCAAATACAGCGGCTAGTGCACCCGACGTCTTGACAGCTCCGCTGACGATGCTTCGCAGCCAGGTCACCCGCCACATGAGGCAATAGACGGCCTCGAGCGCACAGCCGCTCATGAAGACCAGGACGCACACAGGGTTCAGCATATATGCGCCTGCCACCGCCAGAACGGCCCAACCCGTGGTCCACAACAGGCTCTCTCCCAGACCGATCAGGCCGTGGGCCAGAGGGTGGCGTACCATGACACCGTCCAGATAATTTCCGGCATCCTGAAATCCGCCCTGCTGGACTTTCTTCCTGTCGGAACGGTGGTTGATGACGTCGTTCAAAGCGTAGACGGATGTATAGCCGGCGAAAACCGTCACCAACCCCAGCAGGGCCACCCGCATCGGGGGGAACGCGCCGAGCCAGAGCAAGGCTGCAAGGCATGGCGTAGCCATGTCCAGCAAGGCGTGGGGCGTCCTAGAGAGCGCGAAAAACAGCTTCAGGCGTTCCGGACCACTAAGATTTCTTTGCGATGAGAAATTCATGCGCTACTGAGGACATTTTCCCTGCCGACAGCAGCCCCGCCGAATCCAGCATGGCGCGGTAAGCTTTCGGAGTCAGAGTGGGCAGCACTCTCAGGAAGGGACGATCCTGAAGAGCTTTTTGTCACTGCGCTTCCTGTGGCGGAGTCCCAAGCGTGCGGTTGCCGAATAAAGGTCGATTCAGCTTACCTTTTCTTTATCAAGATGGCAAAGGAAAAGGGGCGGGGAGCAAGGCATAAGCTGTAAGACAAAGCAACGCATGATGCCTTGTCGGCGGACCAGGACAGGATTAACCTGATTGAAATTTGTTTTTTGGAACAGTATGATGCAGATGTTCGGCACCTGGCGCTAAATGGTGACGGGCAGGTCGGGGATATCTGCCGCCGGACATAAGAGACGGAAGAAAAGGGTGCAGGGAGGTATCCGGATGCAGCTCAGGTACGGTCTTGAAGAACACCCGCCTTTCGGGGCATTGCTCCTGTTCGGCCTTCAATGGCTGGCCATTGCCGTGCCCGGGATCATTATCATCGGCAAAGTAGCGGGAGGGCTCCACTTCAGCGCATGGGGCAACCAGGTGATGTACCTGCAGAAGCTCTGCTTCATTACGGCCCTCACCCTGTTCTGCCAGGTCCTGTGGGGGCACCGCCTTCCGCTGATTGCCGGCCCGTCCACGGTGCTGCTCATCGGAGTCATCGCCAGCCGCGGATTCCCACTGAATACCGTTTATTCCTCCATTCTCGTGGGCGGGCTCCTTCTCGCCCTGGCGAGCGTCAGCGGCGTATTCCGGTATCTGCAAGCCCTGTTCACCGCCCGGGTGGTCGCCGCTGTTCTCTTGTTGATCTCGTTCAGTCTCGCGCCCACACTCCGGAATCTCATAGTCCGGTCCGGGCCCGCCTCGCCCCTTGCCAATCTCGTCTTTGCGCTCCTGTTCCTGTTCGCCATGTTCCTGGCGCAGCGGCGCCTGTCGAGTATCTGGAAATCGACGGTGATCGTGTGGGCCATGGCTGTCGGATCAATGGCCTATTACCTCCTCTTCGGCCACATGCCGGAAGCCGGGGCAGTTTCCGCCGGGAAGGCCTTCGCAGGATTCTTCACCCACCTGATCACCCGCCCTTCGTTCGACCCGGGCGTACTGGTCTCCTTCCTCTTCTGCTTCCTGGCCTTATCGGTGAACGACCTTGGTTCCATCCAGTCCATGTATGAATTGATCAAACCCTCAGGGATGCCCGGCCGGCTCACCCGTGGCATCGCCTTCACCGGCCTGGCCAATGCAGTGTCCGGGTTTTTCGGAGTGCTGGGTCCGGTTGATTTTTCTTTGAGCCCGGGCGTTGTGGCTTCAAGCGGGTGCGCATCCAGGTTTACCCTGCTCCCCGCTGCCCTTATCCTCCTGCTCCTGGCCTTTTCACCCTTGGCCATCGGCGTGATCGGGCACATCCCGCCGGCGGTTATCGGGTGTGTTTTCACCTACATCCTGTGCGCACAGGTAGCTACAGGACTGTCCGTCCTCCTGCAGGCCAGTGAGGCATTCCGGTTCGAGCATGGGGTGATCGTCGGCCTGCCGGTCTTGCTCGCCACGGTCGTCGCATTTCTGGAGCCGGAAGTGCTGCGTTCCTTCCCCGTCGTTCTCAGGCCCATTTTCGGCAATGCGTTCGTGGTTGGGGTAATCGCCGCACTGGTCATGGAACACGTGATCTTTCGCCCGGACTCGGCCGCATCCTCCGGCCGCTGAACAGCAGCTGAACCCGCCGCCGCTACTGTCCCTTCTGGTACGTGCCCACCAGTTCTGCCTGCTCCAGGATGTGCCCTTTCATCGCGGCCTCGACCTTTGCCTTGGTGGGTTTTTCCAATTTTTCCAGCACCGTGTCCAGGGCGTAGAGCTTGAAGAAATAGCGGTGACGGCCGATGGGCGGGCACGGTCCCCCGTAGCCGGTACGGCGCCAGTCGTTCAGCCCCTCTCCGGTTCCGCCGGGCAGGCCCCGGGTCGTGACCGCCTCAGGCAGGCCCACGGCATCGGGCGGTATATTGTAGAGCACCCAGTGGACCCAGGTCATTTTGGGCGCTTTGGGATCGGGTGCATCCGGGTCGTCCACGATGAGCACCAGGCTGTGCGCTTCCCGCGGCACGCCCGTCCAACCGAGCGGAGGCGCGATGTCCTGCCCCTCGCAGGTATACGTGCGGGGAATATTCCCGCCATTGGCAAAAACGCTGGATGTAATGGTCAGAGCCATGTCTCCCTCCCCATGCAGCCAGGCGGGCGCAGCAAGCCCCGCAACGGCGAACACCGCCAGGAGGACCGTCGTCCGCCCCGCCATGCTGCGTATTCTTGAACATCTTGTCGATCCGATCACGGTTCCCCGTCCTTTCAGGCGTCACATTCCGCCGGCCGGGTACTGTACCCGGGCATGGATTTGCGGGCGGCCGGGACCGTCCCGTCACGCCCGCGATTCAAAAGCCGGAAAGAGCTTCCAAGACCGCCATATACTTATGGAAAAGTATATGCCGTTCGAGTTTCCTCGTCAACAGGAAACCCGACGCCGAAATCCTGCATCAGACTTTATCTGCGTTCATGATGTGCACTGGTTGGTTGAGAATTCTGATCACCAGCAAGGTATTAGATGCAAGGCGACGAGGAGCGACGACTGAGGCGTATGTCATAATACGCCGCAAGGAGGAGCGAGTGAAGGCAACGCAGCAGATGATGCTTTGCTGGTGATCAGGGGCGGCCTGTTGACTTTTGTGCTGCATATTGTTACGTTTAACCGCGTGTTCCCGGCACGCAATCCGGACCGAAATGAGAAGGAAGGAAATGACCGATGTTACCCGAAAGAACATGCAGGAAGCATTCTCCGGAGAATCCCAGGCCAACCGCCGCTACCTCGCCTTCGCTGTCAAGGCGGCAGAGGAGCACTTTCCAAATATGGCAAGGCTCTTTCGTGCCGTGGTCAAATCGGAGACCATCCATGCCGTCAACCACCTCAAGGCCCTGGGTGGAATCAGGTCAATGGTCGAGGGCGCCCCTCCGGATAAATGCCCCATCTGCGGCCAGGGCAAAGACAAGTTCCTACCGGCCGAATAGTCAAAATCGGATCCGGACCACGTATCACTTGCCGGCGCTCCGAGCCGGTGTTCCCCCAATCGAGGGGATGTGACAACGCATGAAGACACTGTTTACCATGATCCAGGCTGCGGTCGAGGCCGGAAGGGCGGTCCTCGAAGTATACGATTCGGATTTCCAGGTGACGGAGAAGAGCGACAATTCCCCCCTGACCCTGGCCGACCTGCGCTCAAACGAGATCATCTCTACCCATTTGAGAAAGACCGGCCTTCCCATCCTGAGCGAGGAGGGACGAGACATGCCTTTTGCCGAACGGCGCTTATGGGAGGCCTTTTTCGTGGTGGACCCTCTGGACGGCACCAAGGAGTTTGTCAAGAGGAACGGTGAGTTTACCGTAAACATCGCCCGCGTCCATGGCCGGACGCCGGTAGCCGGCGTGATCCTTGTCCCGGTAAAGAATATCCTGTATTTCGCCGCTCCGGACACGGGCGCCCGCAAACTGACGATGTCGCCCGAATTGACCGAATCGCTGCGCGGGAATCCGGAGCAGGCCTTTCGGGACCTGCTCGACAAATCGTCGACCCTGCCCCTCGCCGCAAGACCTGCAAGGCCGTACACCATCGTGGGGAGCCGGTCCCACACCACCCCGGAACTCCAGACCTTCGTGGAAAAGTGCCGCCGGGAAAAGGGGGACGTGGAATTTATCTCAGCCGGCAGTTCGCTCAAGTTCTGTCTGGTGGCGGAAGGGACGGCGGATGTCTATCCCCGCACCGGCCCCACCTGCGAATGGGACACGGCGGCAGGCCAGGCCATCGCCGAACAGGCCGGCGCCGTGGTGGAGGATTTCCACTCCGGTCGGCCGCTCAAATACAACAAGGAAGATATTCTCAACCCCTGGTTCATCGTCCGCCGGAAATCGGGCTGACCGTCCCACCGGAGATCCGACCCGTTGTGCCTGGTGATTTCACCTGTATTTTACGTTCAACAGGATAGGCCGCCTGTCTATCGGATCGTTTTTGTGGAGGAAATGTATTGATGCTGAAGGAAATTGTGGAAGTCGTTCAAAAGGGAGATGCAAACGGAAACGGGATGCTGCTGAGGATGAAGCTCCCTTCGGGAATAGAGATTTTCGGGCTTCCGACCGAGAACGGCTATGGCGGTGATTGGGACTTGGGACCCACGTGGAATTACCTGGTCATGCTCGATAAACCTTTTCTGGTGGATACCGGCAGGCTCGGTATGGGAGGAACGCTGATGGAAATGATGCATGCCGCCGGCGTCGATGGAAAGGACCTGGATTCGATCCTCATCAGCCACGGCCATGAAGATCATGACGGCGGCCTGGCAGAAATGGTCGAGCGGACCCGGGTTGAGGTGAAGGCCCATTCGGTCTATGATCGATTGATCCGGTATTACCCGGACGATGCCCCGCCGGATTTCAGGAAGGGATTTCCGGCCTTCTGCTGGCGTTGTTTCATGCCCCAGTCTTTCATATCTGAAAACTGCCTCGAATATCACAGGGCCCGCAGCAGGGTGAAGGTCAGGGCCATCCGAGATGGGAACGGTGAACTCGGCGACGCTGTGGACATCCATCATGTCCCCGGGCACAGTCCCGACGCCCTTGCCCTGATCTTGGGAGGAGAGGCCATCCTGATAGGAGATACTGTGCTCCCGGGTATTACGCCGTGGCCCAGCCAGGAGGCATTTTTTTATCCGGTCAAGGAGATCCTGAGCCCCGATTATACGCATGCCGAAGAGATCTTCGGCCTCAGGGCCTACATCCGCTCTCTCAGAAGGCTGAAAGAGATCGGCAGAGATTTCGGGGAATTGCTTGTGCTGCCGGCCCACCGGCTGTTTTATGGAGACCAATGGAACGAGGTTGACCTGGGAAAACGGGTGGATGAGCTGCTGGAGCACCATATCCAGAGATGCAGTGCTGTCCTGGACATCGTCCGGCAGGAGCAGAAAACAGCCACCGAGATCGCCCGGGAACACTTCGAGGAGCGGCAGCTGAAAGGGTACGGCATCATGATGGCTGAAAACGAGATTGTCAGCCACTGCGAGCTATTGGAAGCATGCGGGGATGTGCGTTGCGCGGGGGATCATTACCTGGCCACGGGAACCATGAATTTCGAGTCCTTCATCCGATCGTTGTAGTTGGTGTCTGTCCACAAATGGATTTTGGGCACCAGCGTGGTGCGTCATGAATTCCTTTCCTTTCTCTGTCATTCCGGACTTCACCCGGAAACCGGTGTTTCCGAAAGAATCCGGTGTTCCGCCTGAATAATGCCCTTGGAATTTATGTAAACAAGCGTTTGGCGCGCTACGCCGACGGACTTCCGATCCGGAAATGGACGTTTGTGGATACAACCTGGTTAATTTTTGGTTTCCCCCTCCAGGTGCTCTATTATCTTCAAAAGTTCCTTTTCCCGTCTTTTTCCCAGGCGCCTCTCAGGCCCTTTATACGAAGCGTCATCCGCCTTTCGCCGGTCCTTTCTTGAATTCTTATATCCTTTCGCTTTTGGATCGAGCTCTTCCATGGACTTCGCCACCGCCAAATTTGTTTTAACCGTGATCAGGCTCATGCTCGCTTTTTAAGTGATCCCTTCTTTGCCTGTTGCACCTGACCGTCAATGCCGGCGTGCGAAGTCGACGATTTATCGGCAGGAACCCGCAGTTCAGCAGCAACGCACTGAGATCAGAGGAAACAGTCAGCATAAATGGTTGTCTGACCACTTGTGAACATGAGTATGGCTTGAAAATTAGCTAAAGGAATTTAGTTCGAAAACCGGGGGAAGCAAATAGGGTGATTCATGTATTTTGAAAGTACATACAGCGCATCCCTGACACCACGATCTGTTGAACTGTCCGTACCGGACACGTGCTCTCAGGCATACCTTGCGCTGCCGAACGCTCTCTGCCATTTACATGCTGCCCGCTTTTCTGCTACCATAAAACACCGCGGGACGAGCACGCAGATATGCTCCGGGGAAGCCGCATATGGCTCTCCCGAGTGGGAAAGGATCCTGAGCACCACCGGGGCAGCGAGAAGTGGAAACTGGGGTGTCACGATAGCCTCAACAGGAAGGAGATTGCCGGATGCCCGATTGGGATGAACAAAAGGATGTGGTCATAATCGGCAGCGGTGTCGCCGGGCTTTCCGCGGCTATAGAAGCC
>Ga0315535_1000364_pt1 | contig 31893 bp, 31 predicted proteins | sample SalMarSW160220MG_2_FD_203092 | JGI IMG/M metagenome (GOLD analysis project Ga0315535, IMG submission 203092) | Salt marsh sediment microbial communities from the Plum Island Ecosystem LTER, Massachusetts, United States - Salt Marsh Sediment SW1602-20 ... | reverse complement strand
AACTTTTCTAAAATTTGAAGACGATGAAAAAAATCCAAATACTACTTATTGAAGATAATCGACTTCTGCGTGAAGGAATTACTGCGTTGCTTAAAAAGCAGACTGATATGCAGGTTGTTACTACTGTTGGTAATGGCGAAAACATACTGGTGACGATAGGCAAGCACAATCCAAATATAGTGCTTCTCGATCTCGGTTTACGAAGTCAAAACAGTTTGAAGGTTGTAAAATTAGTTAAACAGAATTTTCAGGAACCAAAAATAATTGTTATGGACCTTGTCCCTTTACAAGCAGACGTTTTTGAATTTGTACAAGCCGGGGTTTCTGGATTTATGTTAAAAGATATAGGGGTTAAAGAATTTCTAAAAACGATTCGATCAGTTTATAAAGGCACGCGGGTTTTACCCCCTCACTTAACGGGCTCGCTTTTTTCTCAGATTGTTGAGCACGCAGTAAGCGGATCAAAAACTTCTATACTTACTGAATCGACCCGAATGACAAAACGTGAGCGGCAGGTGATTGAATTAATCGCAGAGGGATATACCAATAAAGAGATCGCTCAAAAAATTCATCTCTCTACATACACAGTTAAGAGTCATGTTCATAACATCCTTGAAAAGTTAGCGCTTAATACGCGCGTACAGATTGCAAAACACCACCATCTCTCTGAATCTTATAAAACAGCAATAGATACAACTTCATTAATCGACGATTAATTTCTATTCTGGTCTTTAACTCATCAAAAAGATGTAGCTCCTTTTTCATCCCTTTGCCCGATTGTAGAACCCCGAATTACTTCATATCATATTACAGTAATCATTAAACCATTTAATGAAATGTCTTTAGCGGTTGATTAAATCAGAAACCGCAAAGAATTAAATAAATACTAAAAATCTCCAGTTAAGGAGATCCGGTCAAGAAACTTATTATGAAAGGAAAATTGCTATGTCACTAATTACATTAGTAATAGTATTGGTAGTTGTTGGGGTTGTTCTCTGGCTGATTAACAGCTACATCCCGATGCAGTCTACCATCAAGAAAATTTTGAATGTGGTAGTAGTTGTTGGGGTTGTTCTCTGGTTATTAAGTGCATTCGGAGTCATAGGAAATCTTAATACAATTCGTATCGGATAGTAAAGGTCTGTTTTTATTCTTTATTCGATATGGTATAAATACCGGCAGGGATTAGGAAATCATTAAAGGCTGATGTTGGTTTCAGTAATTTATTTGTGCTGAATGGATAAGAAATAAAAAAATCAATAGTGCTGAAAAGCATTGAACACATAGATCTTGATGTTAATGCAGTGACAAGGGTTGCCTTATCACTGCCGTTTAAATTACTTCTTATAATACTGCAAAGCTTCCGGCATATACTTTTTAAGATTATCAATTCTGGTTTGATCTGAAGGATGGGTACTTAAAAATTCCGGTGGTGAACCACCAGTTTTACTTTGTGACATTCTTGTCCAGAAATCTAGAGCCGCAGTCGGATTGTAACCAGCCATTGCCATAAAAATAAGTCCCAGCCTGTCTGCTTCACTTTCCTGCGTTCTACTGAATGGAAGAATCACACCAACAGTAGAACCCAAACCATAAGCCGTCATAAAAATATTCTGTGTTGTTTGGGATTCGTTTTGTATTGCAACTGATAGAGCAACACCACCTAATTCCTGCATTAAACCCTGGCTCATTCTTTCAGCACCATGTTGAGCAACTGCGTGTGAAATTTCGTGACCCATCACTACAGCTAATCCGGTTACATCTTGTGTTATGGGAAGTATTCCTGTATAAACAACAACTTTACCTCCCGGCATACACCAGGCATTTACCTCGGGGCTTTCAATCAGATTGAACTCCCAGGCATATCCATTCAGTTCGTTAGAGAGATTGTGCTGTGCAAAATATCTTTCAACAGCTTTTTTGATGTTTAATCCAACACTCTTTACCATGTTTGTGTTTTGAGCATCTGCGCTCAGTTTATTTTGTTGCAGGAATTCACCGTACTGCTGGAAACTTAATGCATTTAAATCTGCAGAGGAAATCAGATGAAGCTGAGATCTCCCAGTAATCGGAACAGTACTGCAATAATATAATGTCAGGGCAAGCAGAATAATCGGGGTAAATAATTTTAAAGATTTCATATTAAACATCTCGTTGTATTAATAATCTGTCGAAATATATAAATTTGTGTGAAGCGTAACAGTCGGGCAAAAGGATGAAAAAGGGTCTACATCCTTTAGATTAAAAAATCTAATTCCTTTTTCATCCCATTGACCGATTGAACCATTTTATTAATCTTCATAGTTTATCAATGAATTAAAATCTAATTGAGCCTAACCATATTTGTCAAAATTGCACTTGTCCTGATAATAATTTGGTTAATTGGAATCGTTGTGACACAAGATGCAGGTGGGCTATTTACGCTCTTCCATTAATTGCAATTATTATGATTATGGTTTCTGGTCACCTCGGGAGGATAAAAAATCCGAATGATTATTAAGTAACAATATTAGTAAGGAATAGAATATGGAAATATTTGTGCGTTATTTGTATAGAGATCACTTTCAGAGATCAATGAATTTATAGGTCTTAGAAAAGATTATTCTAATTATAATATAAATCAAAATCTTTAATTGTTTATTAGTTAATTTCACAAAAAAAGGAGTAGTTATGAGTAACCACATTAATGAAGGTGCGGTAAAGGTAATTGAAATCATCGGTATTTCTTCTAAGAGTTTCGATGATGCAATTGCCCAGGCAGTAAGTAAAGCTTCCAAAACTGTTAAGGGCATAACCGGATTTGAAGTAATAAAACATATGGCAAGTGTGGAAGATGGCAAGATAAAACAATACAAAGTCAATCTTAAGCTTGCTTTCCCTGTTGCATAAAAATTGAAAAGCATAATTATATCTCTAAAAATTAAATACAATCCAGTTTTAGCATTATTTTCAGGAGGTTTTATGAAACTCTCGTTTTATTATCTATTAGCGATTATTCTATTACCTATCACATCAATTTTATCCCAGAGTGGCAACACCTATGTGGGTGCTGAAACTTGTGGTATGTGTCATAAAACTGAAAAGCAAGGGAGTCAGCTTTCAATCTGGCAAAACAGTGCTCACGCAAAAGCGTTTGAAACTTTAAAAACGGATACAGCTAATCAGATTGCTAAGGAAAAAGGTTTTTTAAAACCAGCGTCTGAAACCTGGGAATGCTTAAAATGCCATGTTACGGGTTATAACCTGGATGCAACAATGTTGGGTAAGAAATTTAAAGTTGAAGATGGTGTTCAATGTGAGACTTGCCATGGAGCCGGCTCAGCTTATAAAGATATGAAAGTGATGAAGGATAAAAAGTTAGCAATCGAAAAAGGATTAATTGTTCCTGATAAACTTGAGGAATTTTGTGTAAGCTGTCATAATAATGAAAGCCCGACTTTCGTAAAGATGGACTTTAATGAAGCTTGGAATAAAATTAAACATGATATTCCAAAAGAATAGAAATAATTTTACTTACTTACTTCACCTAATAGATGTAGTTCCTTTTTCATCCCATTGGTCTATTTCATTACTACAGTTTATTAAATAGGTTTTTACTGGTTAATTTAGTTAATGAAAGGAATCACCATGAAAGCAATATTAACTTTTGCATCAGTCTTAATAATGTTTGTTCTCGTTATCCCCATAAATGCCGGTGGAAAAGGTGAACTACAAAAACATTTCAGCGATGTGGCAAACAAAGTAAAAGCAACAGAGAACGTAGTAGAAAAACGTGCGATACTTGAAAATTCATTTAAGGTTATGTCAGAAGCTTTGGACAAAGTCCAAGGTTCTTTTTTAGTTTCTAAAGAAGATCAAGCTGGTATTGATAGATTAAAATCTATACTCAAAGAAAACCAGGATGAACTTGCAGGAATAAACGGCTATGAACGTGTTCCGGATTCGCAGCTTAATAACTTCTCTAATTACGTTGTACAAAATATGGCACAGGCTGATCAAACCATAACCATCAGTCTTATCGCTGCGCTATTGATAGTTATTATAATTATACTTGTGTTATAAAATCACTCTACAGGTGGTTATATAAATACGAAAACCAAAAAATCGATCTGTCAGCGGCACCCGCACTCCATATTCATGGTAGGGATGGGTTGCGTGGTGCTCGTTGCTCTTCTATCCAATTGCAGCCCTAAAATGTCTGTTCTGGAGGAAAATAAACAGACGATATACGAATCACTTAAGACACACTATTCGATCATATTCTTCATACATGGTGATAGTGATTATTCATATTACGATACAAGCGGTAACGAGTATGATGCAGATGAAGAAACTGTGAAAAACGCAAAAAAAGTTGCAGAGCAGAATCCAAATGCAGAGGTATTCATATTTCACCAAAGACCTAAAAAACACTTCCTGCTTTTTTTCCCTCAACGGGATGGTGAATTCTATTACTACCGCAACGGACAACTCATTGCAAATGAATTGTATTGGCGTGATCAGGAAAAATCAGACTTCAATCTTGAAGTGGCACTTTATCATCAATTCCACGTTGTTAATCAGAACAAGTTAATTACCATGTTTCTCTACTTTGGTCACGAAATCCCCGAGGTTGGTGGAGCCGGCTATGATGAATCATATCCAGATAGGACATTTACTATTGATGACCTTGCAAGCGGGATGAAAAACTTCACATCTGATTCTACAATATTTGATCTAACAATATTATCAACCTGTTTTGGAGGCACACCTTATACGATTGGCAAGCTCATGCCATTTACACAAACAATTATCGCTTCTCCTGAAAATCTTTATTTATCTTATTTCGATCTTCATTCGTTGGAAAGGTTAGATCTTAATTTGCAGGATGGAGATGTTCCGGCTTTTGCAAAAAGATTTGCCCGCCAATCGTTTGATAAACTGGCAAGTAGTATTGAAACAACGGTTAGTGTTGTTGTATATGATGTAAAAAGAGTACAAAATTTCGTAAACTCAGTTCAAAAGGATTATAATCAGACATTGAATAGTTTGAAAGGATTGACACAAGCCGACCTGGCAGCGATAGAGCATTGCGATTGTGCTGACATTCCTGCTTACCGAATTTCAACAATAAACGATGGAGTTGATGTTTTGTACCAACCAGCAAGGTTCGGAAGATCAAAAAATAAACAGAGCCATTCAGGATGGGAATGCTGGAAGTATTAGTTTTAAAATGTACAGTCGAACTAATCTTTTGGTTAGTTCTAAAATTGATTGGACGTGCGGAAAGAAGTCCCTTCGGTAACAGTATACTCATCTAAAAGATGTAGCCCCTTTTTCATCCTTTCGCCCGATTTATTTACTTCATTTCGATTCATATCTTCAAATCAAGTATACATAAAAAGGAAGCTTCTAATGTTCAGAGCGTCTATAATTCAAGAAGGGGAAGCTAAGTTTGATGGTATACAAAAAGTTAAGGGGAAAGATAAATTTGCGCTTGCACCGGATCTGCAAACACGATCTACCTGTTATCTTCCAATTAAAGGGCTAACTGGAAAGAAAGTCAAAGACAGATTAATTAAGGAGAGGAAAAGATTTAAGATTTGAGTTAAATGGTAAGTCCTTTAGCAATTCATTTTTAATTTTGAAATACATTATGATTCTTATACAAATATTAGTTAGCGCAATAATATTATTCATTGTTTATAAAATCATTATAGCTTTAATTAGAAGGATCAGGGAAAGAAAAGAATTGGACAGATTATTTTGGTGATCATACGAACAGTTATTTGAATAATGTTAATCCTTATAGATTTTATTGAACGAATCAAAATATAACTGCATCAATCAAAATTAATTTAAGCTAATAGCATTTATTTATTTTTATATTAGCAATAATCATCTGATTGATGTAGCCCATCTTTCATCCCTTAGCCTGATTGAACCATAATACTTCTTTCCATAGCTTCACACAAAACTTAAACATTGAAATTTAAATTGAAAGGATATTTGCTTTGTTAAATAATTTCGTGGTTGTTCTGATAGTTTTTTGGCTATTTGGGCTACTTACCTCCTACACTATGGGTGGTGTTGTTCACATTCTACTGGTAATCGCAATTATTTTAGTCTTAGTTAGAATCATTAGTGGACGTCGGGTGCTTTAAATTCCAAACTAAGTTGTTCTCACCCAATAGGATTAGTTCCTTTTTCATCCCATTGCCTGATTGAATCCCCTTGCACCTTCACTTAGTTTACTATGCGATTCAATAAAGTGGTTTTGTAAAAATCACTAACGTAAGCACATCTGTAAATGTGCAAAATATTTTTTAAGAATAAATACTTTATTAAAAAGTAATGTACTATGCACTGCTTTATTAACAGAAAGAGGAGAAAATGAAAAAATTAGTTTACTCACTCGTATTATTTGGTTTGAATGAGCCAACCAAACCAGGCACAATTTAAAGATTGGGGAACTAAATTTGGTTTTCGCGGAAATGCACTTTTCCCTGAAAACGAATTTAGTAATCTTGGTTTTGGGGGGAATGATGACTTCTCTTTTGACTCCTATAAATTATCTTACCTAATTGAAGGATTCTTAGGAATAGAATTAACAAGAGCTGTAGAATTTCAGTTGGTGGCAGGATATGGCAGATATTCCGGCAAAGCTTTGTTTGGATCTGGTGTTGACTATGGAGAGTACCAAACCACCATTATTCCTCTTAATCTTAGATTAAGAGTAAGTCCCTGGGACGTTCCTGTATGGAATCCCTATTTTTATATTGGCGGCGGTATAATGAAATTCGATATTAATACTAAACCGAATGCCGGTGTTGGTGGTGTCCCGGTGGAAGATAATGGTTGGGTCGGTATAATACCTTTGGGTCTCGGGGCAGAATTTGCACTTACAGAAAATGTTCTGATTGATGTTTCGCTCGGTGGTGGTATTTCTACTTCTTACGACCTTGATGGTTATAGAAGTGGAGCTGATGATATCTGGGACTCATATTTTACTGTCGGAGTTGGTTTTACATTAACGGGAGAAAGCTGTTCGTCAGACAGAGATAATGATGGTCTTGGTAAATGTGATGAAGAAAAAATCGGGACTGATCCAAAAAATCCGGACACAGATGGTGATGGCTTAATGGACGGGGAAGAATATTTAACCTATAGCACAAATCCATTACAAGTAGATACAGATAACGATGGTCTGAATGACTATGCCGAAATAATGAAATATAAGACTAATCCTTTGAACGCCGACACAGACGGTGATGGCTTAAAAGACGGTGATGAGGTATTGAAATATAAGACTGATCCATTAAAGACTGACACAGACGGAGACGGCTTAACAGACGGCGATGAAGTGTTGAAATATAAGACTAAACCGTTAAAGGCTGATACAGACGGTGATAAACTGTCAGACGGCGATGAAGTATTGAAATATAAAACCGATCCGTTAAATAAAGATACAGACGGCGATGGCTTAAGTGATTATGTAGAAATAATGACTTACCAAACGAATCCTTTGAAAGCAGATACAGACGGCGGAACAGTTAATGATGGTATAGAAGTAAACCGTGGAACAGATCCGCTTGATCCCAAAGATGATGTAATAAAGATAAATGCTCCTATTGTTCTTGAAGGTATTACTTTCGCTACCAATAAATATGATATAACTCCCGAATCAGAAACGGTTCTGCAAGAAGGTGCACTTAAGACATTGCAAACCTATCCTGATATTACTGTTGAAATAAGTGGCCATACGGATAATGTCGGCAGCAACGCCTACAACCAGAAACTATCTCAGAGAAGAGCTGATGCTGTTAAAGCATGGCTTGTTGCAAGAGGTATCTCTGCCGATAGAATAATTGCTGTTGGTTATGGAGAGGAGAGACCAAGGGTTGCAAATAATACTTCTGAAAACAGGAGGTTAAACAGACGAATTGAGTTCAAACGAATTAAGTAATTTGATCTTACATCAGACTTAAAGGGTGTCTCTGGACACCCTTTTTTATTTTAAAGCCTAAAATCCTGCTTAATAACTTGAATCTAAAAATTCTCCGTGAAATAAATCTTCCGGATTACCCGGGAATTCCCTGCAAATAATTAGTTGCTCTCAACCAATAGTATTAACTCTTTATTCATCCCTTTGTCCGATTGTTTTGCTAAGGTTCTTCTCATACCTTTTAGTGTGTTTATAAAATGTCAATGCAAAAATCTGAAACGCTTGCACAAATGTATATGCGAATAAATATGTTATATAATTTAGAGAAGTTCATGAGAATAGGAGTATTATCATTGAGTTACAGAAAAGAAAATATAATTCGTTTGGCTGCCATAATGTGTTCGATTACAGTAGCTATGCTCATCTTTAGTTGTTCTGATTCAACGTCGCCTGATCCTGGTGGGCAGGGACAAATTAAAATATCAATGGTTGATTCACCTGCAGGTTATAACGAGGTGAACATAGTTGTTATAAGAGTTGAAGTTCATGAAGCAGATGCTGAGTCAAACGATGGCTGGTTTGTAATAAACAATAATACCGCCACTTATGATCTGCTTTTATTAAGGAACGGAGCAAGTGTCGTACTTGGCAATCATTCACTTAATGCCGGGCACTATACACAAATAAGATTAATAATCGGGACAGGAAGTAACGTAGTTGTTGACGGAGTTACCTATCCTCTTGAAATTCCGAGCGGCGAACAATCCGGTGTTAAGCTTAATCATCAGTTCGAAATTCAACCCGGTTTACTTTATGAATTGCTTCTTGATTTTGATGCTGAACGATCAATAGTGCTTACAGGTAACGGACAGTATAAGCTGAAACCTGTTATTAGACTTATACCAGTTGTAATATCCGGATCCATTTCGGGCAAGATAAATCCGGTAAGCGCTACTGGCTTTGTTTATGCTATAAGCGGAACAGATACCGCACTTACAATTGCAGAACCAATCACCGGGTCATTCATGTTGATGGCATTATTACAGCAAACGTACAGAGTTGAAGTATTCTCAGCAGATCCTTCTTATAACGATTCAACCATTACCAATGTAGTTGTTGTTGTACAACATAATACGGATCTAGGTACAATCAGTTTAAGTCTCAAATAAATTTAGAAATCGATAAAAGGAGTTATAGTTATGAAAAAAAATATATTATTCTGCATGATCTTGGGTTTGATGATGATTATGGCAAAACCTATATCAGCGCAAGATCACGGGTTTGGAATGGGAATTATTTTAGGTGAACCAACGGGGTTGAGCGCAAAACTGTGGACCTCGAGAGACAATGCTCTTGATTTTGCACTCGGTTTTGGCCTGGGAGGCGACCGTATTAAATACAAAGGCAACTATGATAACACCGGCCGCGTCCATTTTCATATGGATTATCTCTGGCACGCATTCAATGCAATAAGTTCAACTGAAAGGTTTCCTCTTTATTATGGAATCGGCGGAAGATTCAACACTGGTGGTGGTTATGACGGATCATTTGGTGTAAGAGGTGTATTTGGTATAGCCTGGTTCCCGCATTCAACCCCTATAGATGTATTTCTTGAGCTGGTGCCGGTGTTTCAGGTTACCCCACTAACCGGGTTAGGATTTGATGCCGGGCTGGGAATAAGATATTTCTTTTATTAAGAAAGAAAAGCAATTGTGTGTAATTTTTATAAAAAAGGATTTAGAAAATGAAAAATATGAAGAGCTTAATTTTAATTGCAACGGTAGCCGTATCTGTTTTTATTTATGGCTGCAGTGCTAGCAACGCTGTTAAAGGCGGTGTTATAGGCGGAGTCGGCGGTGGAGTTGTTGGAGGAGTTATTGGGGATCAGTTAGGTAATACCGTAATGGGTGCAATAATAGGTGCAGCAGTCGGCGGTACTGCCGGAGCTTTGATTGGAAACTATATGGATCAGCAAGCCGAAGAAATGGAGAATGATATTGCGGGTGCAAAAATAGAAAGGATTGGCGAAGGCATAAAAATTACTTTCGATTCTGGAATTCTATTTGAAACCAATTCTTCTGCACTTCAATACGAAGCCAAAAATAATATTTCCAAACTTGCGGTTATTCTTAATAAATATCCCGATACAAATATTCTGGTAACAGGACATACCGATTCTGACGGTACAGAGGAATACAACCAGGCATTATCTGAAAGAAGGGCTAAGTCGGTCTCAGATTATACGCTGGGACAAGGGATTAATTCATCAAGACTTTCAATTATAGGATTAGGTGAAAGCGAACCGGTATCATCAAATGAAACTGTTGAAGGGAAGCAACTTAACAGAAGAGTTGAGATTGCAATTTTTGCAAATGAAGATCTTAAAGATGCTGCTGAAAACGGAAATCTTTAATTAAGAGTTTCTGTTGTTTATATGAACATACTTTTATTATAAAAGTAAGATAGGATGAAGTTAAGATAGGAAAATGAATTCGTGAGCACCCGGTTAAAAAAATAAGTGCTCACGAATATTAAAATCCTCTATCAATATTATGGTTCCCGGGAAAGTAAAAAAGGTTACTCGAGATTCTTTTTAGTTTATACTCACTCTAAAGACGTAGTACCTTTTTCATCCCCTTGCTCGATTGAACTACGTTACTTCTCTTCATAGCTTTATAAGGCAATTGGCAAAAGTTTCGAAATGGGTTAATGAAAAAGATTTATGATACAACCGGTTTACTTTTGTGTTGTTGACAAAACAGTTTAAAACGAAGGATGCGGGAAAAACTAATTATGAAAGGAAAAAGACTATGTCATTAATTGGATTAGTGATTGTTTTGGTTGTTGTTGGGGTGGTTCTCTGGCTGATTAACAGCTTCATTCCGATGCAGTCTACCATCAAGAAAATCTTGAATGTGGTAGTAGTTATTGTAATGATTTTCTGGCTATTGAGTGCCTTTGGAGTTATTGATAGTATCGATACGATTCGTATCGGGTAGTCGCATGTCCAGATGTTGGTGTAAGTAAAGTACGCGAATCTACCAAAAGCTGCGTAGCGCATCGCCATTGGTACAATGCACGGATGGAACAGTAGGTCGAAAGATTAAGTTATGGTACTTATTATTTTATTAAAAGGAATCTTTATCGGTTTTGCAATGGCAGTGCCGGTTGGTCCCCTTGGTATAATGTGTATCCGCAGGACAATAACTGAAGGGAGATTACGCGGATTAATTATTGGTCTTGGAGCTGCAACCGCGGATTTGTTTTACGGCTGTGTTGCCGCATTTGGAATTACATTTATTTCGGATACACTTATTAGTCAGCGAATTTGGGTACGACTGGTTGGAGGAGTACTTCTTCTTTACCTGGGTATAAGAACATATCGTAAACTTCCTGCTGATCCGAATTTTCCTGTAAACAGTAGTGGAATTTTAAGATCATATCTCACAGCTTTTTTATTAACGCTAACTAATCCTTTGACCATTTTTGCTTTTATTGCCGTGTTTGCTGCACTTGGTTTAGGAAATGAAGTCATCATCTTTTCAGGATCAGCCCTTGTTCTGGGAGTTTTTATAGGCTCTTTTTTATGGTTTCTGTCTCTTAGCTCCGGTGTAATGCATTTTAGAAAGAAATTGGATCTAGTCGGTCTGAAATGGGTAAATAGAATTGCCGGCATTTTACTAACTATCTCAGGTGTCATTGTTATGCTGAGTTTGTTATGAATATTGTGTTACTTTTAAGAAAGTTTAATAGCCCTAATCAAATAGCGAATTCGATAAAAAATTTATTTCTCCGATAATAAAGGATTAGTTCCTTTTTCATCCCTTTGCGCGATTGAACCACAATACTTCTCTTCATAGCTTCATATATAGAATAAAAGGAAAGGATACTTACTATGTTATACACAATTGCGGTTGTTCTGATTGTTTTGTGGCTGCTTGGACTACTCACCACCTATACTATGGGGGGTGTTATCCACATTTTGTTAGCAATTGCAATTATAATGATTTTGGTAAGATTTATTAATGGTCGGCGTGTACTTTAATCTACAAATGATCACACAACAAGTATTGAGGCAGACTTCCTTAGAAAAATAATTGAGTACTAACTTACTAGTTGTTACAAAACAAAATAGTGTTGTGGGTATGATCACTCTGGGTTTGGAAAATTATAAAAGGGATTATAGTTATGAAAAAGAAATTCTTGTTCGGAATGGTTTTTGGTCTTGATGATGATCTTGACAAAACCAATTACAGCACAGGATCATGGATTTGGGATTGGAATTATTTTAGGAAAACCAACCGGAGTTGAGTGCAAAACTTTGGACGTCAAAGGAAAATGATTTTGATTTCGGTCTTGATCTGTCTATAGGTGGCGATTGTATCTCATACAAAGACAACTATGATAGAGGCGGCCGCGTACATTTTCACATGGATTATCTTTGGTACTCATTCAATGCAATACGCTCAATTGAAAGATTTCCTCTTTATTACGGAATTGGAGACTGGTTCAATATCGGTGGAAGTTTTAAAGGTTTATTTGGTATACAGGGTGTGTTTGGAATAACCTGGTTTCCCCATTCAACTCCGATAGATATATCTTTTGAATTAGTACCGGCATTACAGCCTACATCATCAAGTGGACTTGGAATCGACGCAGGGCTGGGGACAATATATATTTCTTTGAATAGGAGAATATAATTGGGAGCAGTTTATTTTCAGTTGTATATTATTCTATATGTACAGGTTTTAAAGAAATAATCTAAATATAGTTGTATATGATAAAGCTAATTTTAAAAAAAGATTAACGACACTGTTTAGGAATATAAGCAGAATATGTATGCTAAATACGATAGCTCATATTCCAATAATAATATACAGATAGTCAATAAATTACCCGCTCAACAAAAGCACAATTCAAACTTGATCCTTTGCACATCCAAATGATTTAATCCCTTTTTCATCCTTTTGTACGATTGAATTAAGATAGTTCTCTTGATAGCTTAATAAAGGATAAGATGGTTTTTCTTTATAGGTAAGTTACTGGGCACAAGCATACATAAATTGAGTTCTAAGTTTATATGTAAAATCCCAAATAAAAATGTAACACATAATATTTAAGTAGGTAAACATTATGAATAAAATAGAAAAAAGATTCTTAGTCATTATGTCCCTAGTTACAGTAGTGCTCTTTTTATTCTTCGGCAGCGGTGAAATAATGACTGGCGTTATGAATGGAAAGATGAGCGATAACGGTTGGTTAGGAAGCAATAGCTGGTGGTGGTTCTCTAATACAGTTATACTCATTTGGGGTATCTCTTTGAGCTGGTTATTTTATAGAAAGAGATATTAACCCCATCACGATCTACCATAACAATTGCAACGAAGAACGAAGATGAACGAAAAAACGAATATTAAAAAGCTGTACTCTTTTCTACCAACTGATGTGGATGGATTCGATTCCCTGGCCGAACTTGCATTGGATATGCGATGGTCGTGGAGCCATTACGCCGACGAAGTATGGCGAAAACTGGATCCCGCGCTGTGGGACTTTACTCAAAATCCATGGGTAATACTTCAGACTGTCTCGCGCGATATGCTTGAGAGCAAGTTAGCGGATCCTTTGTTTCGTAAGGAAGTAAATAACCTAATCAAAATAAAAAATCAAGCCACAGAATTACCAGCGTGGTTTCAGCAAAATTATCCGAAGACTTCTTTAACCTGCATCGCTTATTTTAGCATGGAATTCATGTTGAGCGAGGCGCTGCCAATATATTCAGGCGGTCTCGGTAATGTTGCCGGCGACCAGCTTAAAGCTGCCAGCGATTTGGGCGTACCAGTGATCGGCGTGGGACTGCTGTATCAGCAGGGCTATTTTCGCCAGATAATTGATAATGATGGAGCTCAGCAGGCACTGTTCCCATATAACGACCCGGGACAATTGCCGATAACACCTCTTTTAAAACCGAATGGGGATTGGCTGCGTCTGGAAATTGCACTTCCGGGTTATTCGGTGTGGCTGCGCGCCTGGCAGGTGCAGGTCGGCAGAATTAAGCTTTACTTGCTTGATACCAACGACACTGCGAACTTTCCGGCTCATAGAGGTATTGCAAGCGAGCTTTATGGAGGCGGGCCGGAGCTGCGGCTTAAGCAAGAGATCATACTCGGGATCGGAGGATGGCGCCTGCTCGCCGCTCTCAATATCCATCCGGAGGTTTGCCACTTAAATGAAGGACACGCTGCTTTCGCAGTTCTGGAACGTGCAAGAAGTTTCATGGAAGAAACAGGTCAGTCATTTAAAGCCGCATTATATGTCACTCGAGCCGGAAATCTTTTCACCACCCACACGGCTGTAGCTGCAGGCTTTGACTGTTTTACTCCGACCCTAATCCATCAATACATAGGCGGTTATGCAGAAAAGAAACTCGGCATAAAGCTTAAAGATTTGCTGGCTCTGGGCCGACGGAATCCTAAAGACTCGTCGGAAAGTTTCAATATGGCCTATCTGGCGGTACGCGGGAGCGGGGCTGTGAATGGTGTAAGCCGCTTGCATGGTCAAGTCAGCCGTCACCTTTTTGAATCTATCTTTCCGCGCTGGCCGGTAGATGAAGTGCCTGTCGGGTTCGTAACAAACGGAGTACATATGCCTACATGGGATTCGGCGGCAGCCGACGAGCTTTGGACTGAGGCTTGCGGAAAAGAACGTTGGCTGGGAACGACGGAAAATTTGAATAAGAACATTCGCCGTATTTCCGATAAAAAGCTCTGGAAATTTCGTACTGTGGCCATCAAGTCTTTAGTTGAATATGCTCGTGAACGGCTGTCCAGGCAGCTTGCTGAGTCAGGCGCATCGACCGAAATAGTTAACGATACGAAATATTTATTTAATCCAAACGCATTAACACTCGGTTTCGCACGCCGCTTTGCGACATACAAGAGACCGAATCTTCTGTTGCATAACCCGCAGCGACTTATTCGCCTGTTGTGCAACACGCAGCATCCCGTACAACTCATTATAGCCGGCAAAGCCCATCCGCAAGATCTGGCCGGGCAAAAACTGATTCAGGAATGGGTGCATTTTATCCGTCAACATGAGGTGCGCCGGCATGCGGTATTCCTTAGCGACTATGATATGCATTTAACCGGGCATCTTGTACAGGGCGTGGATGTCTGGATTAATACACCGCGGCGGCCGTGGGAAGCAAGCGGAACCAGCGGCATGAAAGTTCTTGTCAATGGCGGAATCAATCTATCGGAGCTTGACGGCTGGTGGGCAGAAGCATATACACCGGAAGTCGGATGGGCGCTGGGAGACGGCAAGGAACATGGCGATGATCCGGCTTGGGACGCTGCCGAAGCAAATGCACTTTACGACCTTCTCGAGCAAGAGGTTATTCCCGAATTTTATAATCGTGATGAAAATGGTATTCCTAAAGCATGGATAGCACGTATTCGCGAAAGCATGGCGATTTTAACGCCTCGTTTCTCAGCCAACCGAACTGTCCAGGAGTATACCGGGCAGTATTATCTTCCAGCTACTGCGTCCTATCTTAAGCGTGCTTCAGGTAAAGGTGCAGAGGGCAAAAAGTATTTAAACTGGCAGGATACTCTGGAACAAAATTGGGCGGCAATACGTTTCGGCGAAATAAAATTTGAAACCAAAGGACAGCAGTATGTATTCGAAGTTAAGGTGTATCTAAACCACATCGAACCGGATTCAGTTAGAGTGGAACTTTATGCTGATGGTATAAATGACGGTACTCCGGTAAAGCAGGAGATGAAACTCATTAGTAAATCGAAAGACATTGCAAACGGATGGCTCTATGGTGTGCAAGTACTGGCAAGCCGACCTGCAACAGATTATACGGCAAGAGTGATACCGCGATATGACGGAATTGCTATTCCGCTGGAAGCGGCGCAAATCCTTTGGCAGAGTTGATACTATTTCGAATAGAGGATTGTGATTAAAAAACATTATGGATATGGAGCCAAGATGAAAAAAAATACCGAAATTAAATATTTGTTTGTAGATATCGGCGGTGTTTTGCTCACCGATGGATGGAATCACGAGTCCCGAAAACAGGCGGTCAAAAAGTTTGACTTGAATCCGGAAGAGATGGAAAGTAGGCACAACCAGTCTTTTGACACATACGAGCTGGACAAGCTCACTATTGAAGAATACTTGAACCATGTAGTATTCTATGAAAAGCGGTCGTTTACTCCGGTTCAGTTTCAGAAATTTATGTTCGCACAGTCTAATCCGTATTTCCAGATGGTTGAGTTAGTTCGCAAACTCAAAACAAAGTATGGCTTGAAGATTATCGTCGTCAGCAATGAAGCACGCGAATTGAATGCCTACCGGATTCGCAAATTCAAGTTGGACGAGTTTGTGGATTTTTTTATTTCTTCTTGCTATGTACACTTACGAAAACCAGACATTGACATCTTTCGGCTTGTGTTGGACACGGCTCAATCATCTGTTGGGCAAGTACTTTATATAGAGAACACACCGATGTTCGTCAAGATCGCAGAAAGCTTAGGGATTAAAAGTATCCTTCACACGGATTACGAGTCCACGTGTGCGAAACTAGCTTCATTTGGATTGGAAGCTGCGTGATGACAAACCGGTTATCTATAAAAAAAGAGACAAAATGAATATGAGCAAAGCAGACAAAGGCAGACTTGGGTTTTGGGCAGTGGTGGCCATCGGAGTCGGCGGGATGGTTGGGGGTGGGATTTTTGCGGTGCTTGGGTTGGCTGTTCAACTTGCACACGGCGGCACGCCAGAGGCCTTTGCACTGGCGGGTATTGTAGCGTTGCTAACAACCTATTCCTACGCAAAACTCTCAGTTGCTTATCCTAGCCGCGGGGGGACGGTTACGTTTTTGGACCGTGCATTCGGAGCCGGTATGTTAACCGGCAGTTTGAACGTGCTGTTGTGGTTAAGTTATGTAGTGATGCTGTCGTTGTACGCCTTTGCGTTTGGAAGTTATGGATCGACCTTTTTGCCGGCGGCTTGGCAGGCGAACGGCAAACATGTACTGATTAGTCTCACCGTGATTTTGATTGCCGGACTAAATCTCCTCAGCGCCGGGGTAATTGGCAAAGCGGAAAATTGGATAGTGGGATTGAAAATAGCAATTCTGTTGTTTTTTGTCGGCGTCGGTTTTGCCGGTATCCATGCCTCCCGTGTTGCGACCGGCTCATGGTCTCCTTCTATACAATTAGCAGCAGGGGGAATGATTATCTTTCTTGCATACGAGGGATTCGAGTTAATCGCCAACACCGCACATGATGTGCGGAATGTAGCTCGAACTCTGCCCCGCGCGTATTATACGGCAGTCGGATTCGTATTAGCTTTGTATGTGCTGGTATCTCTGGTCACCGTGGGTAATCTCCCGGTGGACAAGATCGTAGCAGCCAAAGATTTCGCCTTGGCGGAAGCGGCGCGTCCTTTTCTCGGGCAGGCCGGTTTTACGCTAATCGCGATTGCAGCAATGTTATCAACAGCTTCAGCAATCAATGCAACGCTATACGGCTCAGCACGGTTGAGTTATTGTATCGCGCGAGACGGTGAATTGCCAGCAACCCTTGAACGGAAAGTCTGGGGTAAGCCTGTGGAAGGAGTGTTGATCACTGCCGGCCTAACTCTATTCGTCGCTAACGCATTTGACCTGACCAGTATTTCTACACTGGGAAGTGCAGGGTTTCTATTGATATTCGCCGCCGTGAACACCGCTAATGCGCTGAAGGCGTCACATACAAAAAGCCGCGGCTGGATTTCAGCAGTCGGAGCCGTCGCGTGTCTGGTAGCGTTGTGCGCATTGGTTTGGCAAACGGCGCAGACCGGGCCAACGAAGTTGTGGGTGCTGGCTGCAATGATATTATTGGCAGTGACCATCGAGGGTATATACCGACTAACAAAACGGGAGATACATCTGCATGAATAAAATATCGATCCAACGCCCACAGGACGCACTGTTTATACTGACGATTAACGGCGGCTCCTCGAGCATCAAGTTCGCTCTGTACCAGACGGGAAAATCGTTGAAAAAAAGGTTTGATGGAAGCGTTGACCGTGTCGGTTTGCCAAGTACTAATTTAACTTTCAGCGAATCAGACGGGAAACATAAAGACAGCCTCATTCTTGAATCCTCCGACACCAGGTCGGCAGCAAATTTTCTGATTGACTGGCTGGAAAAAAAGATTGATTTTTCTTCAATCAAAGGAGTCGGACATCGAGTTGTTTTTGGTTTGAATCATACGGAACCCGAACCCATTACGCAGGAATTAGTGAATGAACTTCATCGCATCAGCCCGTACGACATGGATCATCTGCCTGCTGAGATTGAATTGATCGAAGCGATGCAGCAGCGTTATTCTAAAATACCGCAAGTGGTTTGTTACGATACCGCATTTCACCATACCATGCCGCGTGTTGCCGGAATCTTGCCTATCCCCCGCCGCTTCGAAGCATTGGGAATCCAGCGGTACGGATTTCATGGTTTGTCCTATTCTTATCTCATCGAAGAACTCGCTCGTATTGCAGGTACAAAAGCAGCGCAAGGCCGCGTGATTCTGGCTCATCTAGGCAGCGGTGCAAGTTTGGCTGCCGTCAACGAAGGTAAGAGCATTGATACCAGCATGGGTTTTACACCTGCCGGAGGACTTACCATGGGCACCCGTCCCGGTGATTTGGATCCGGGAGTTGCCTGGTACATAATGAAGTCGGAGAATCTCACACCTAAACAATTCAACAAGCTAATTAATCATGACTCTGGTCTCCTCGGTATTTCTGAAACAAGTTCCGACATGCAGGATTTGCTCTCGAAGGAAAAAGATGATGTTCGTGCGGCGGAAGCCGTGGCCTTATTCTGCTACCAAGCAAAGAAATGGATTGGAGCTTATGCTGCTGTACTCGGCGGATTAGACACTCTTATTTTTGCCGGCGGTATTGGTGAAGAAAGCCCGGTCATTCGCTCCCGCATTTGTGAAGGTTTGGGATTTCTTGGAATCGAGCTTGAAGAAAGACAAAATATAGCTAACGCCCCTATTATTTCAAAAGATACCGCACAAGCAGTAGTGCGCGTTATTCATACAGACGAGGAATTGATGATAGCTAAAACAGTCAGCCAAATTTTAAATCTTAATTTTGAAATGGAACACGAACATGAAAACAAAAAAAGTATCTGAAAAGAAATTAGTTAAGGAAGTAAGAAAAGGGTTTCAAGAAAACATTGTTGTCAAAAAGAAAAAGACTAATGCAAAGGATAACCCACTATCTCAAGAACTTTTGCAAAAGATGAATGCCTACTGGCGTGCCGCCAACTATCTTTCAGTTGGTCAGATTTATTTGTTTGATAATCCATTATTAAAAAAAACATTGAAGTTGAAGCACGTGAAGCCGCGGCTGCTTGGTCATTTTGGTACTACGCCCGGACTTAATTTTATCTATGTTCATCTCAATCGAACTATAAAAAAATTCGACCTTAATATGATATATGTTATCGGCCCGGGTCATGGTGCGCCTGGAATTGTTGCCAACACTTATCTGGAAGGAACTTACAGCGAGGTTTATCCGAATATCACCCAAGACGAAGAGGGTATGAAAAAACTGTTCACACAATTTTCTTTTCCGGGCGGAATTCCGAGTCATGTTGCGCCTGAAACGCCCGGCTCTATTCATGAAGGCGGAGAACTTGGATACTCTCTATCGCATGCTTATGGCGCAGCTTTCGATAATCCCGACCTGATAGTTACATGTGTTGTGGGCGACGGTGAGTCGGAAACCGGTCCCTTAGCTACCAGTTGGCACTCTAATAAATTTCTCAATCCGGTTTGTGATGGAGCCGTACTTCCTATCCTGCATTTGAACGGTTACAAGATAGCAGGTCCAACTGTGCTTGGACGCATCAGCCATGAGGAATTAGATCAGCTCTTTCGCGGCTACGGATACAAACCATATTTTGTTGAAGGAGACGACCCCGAAAAACTTCACCAAATCTTGGCAGCTACTCTTGATACGGTTGTCACCGAAATTAAGGATATCCAAACTAAAGCACGAATCAAAGGTTTTAAGGAACGATCGAAATGGCCTATGATTATATTCCGTACTCTTAAAGGATGGACTTGCCCGAAAGTAGTTGATGGACTTCCGATCGAAGGCACTTTCCGCGCGCACCAGGTACCGATTACGGACTTTGTGAAGAAGCCTGAACATTTGAAAGTGCTTGAACAATGGATGAAGAGTTACAAAGCAAAAGAATTATTTGATAAAAGCGGCAGGCTAATTCCTGAACTTGCCGAGTTAGCACCTAAAGGCGAAAGGAGAATGGGAGCAAACCCGCATGCAAACGGAGGGCTTCTTCTTAAAGGATTAAAAATGCCTGATTTCCGTGATTATGCTTTAAAGGTAACTAAACCCGGCGTTGTTGAAGGAGAAGCCACGCGTGTTCAGGGTAAGTTTATCCGCGACGTGCTGAAACAAAACACAAACAACTTTCGTGTCTTTAGCCCGGACGAAACAGCATCGAACCGATGGGGAGATGTGTTCGAGGTAACGAACCGATGCTCTACTGCGGAAATAATTCCCATTGACGATCACGTTGCACCGAATGGACGTGTTATGGAAATGTTGAGCGAACATCAGTGTGAGGGTTGGCTTGAGGGTTATTTGCTTACAGGCAGGCACGGCTTTTTCTCATGTTACGAAGCGTTCATTCATATAATTGATTCGATGTTTAACCAGCACGCCAAGTGGCTCAAGGTTGCTCAACAAATTCCCTGGCGTCAAAAAATTGCCTCTTTAAATTATCTGCTTTCGTCACACGTATGGCGACAGGACCACAATGGCTTTAGCCATCAAGATCCCGGTTTCATTGACCACGTAGTTAACAAGAAGGCAGACATTATCCGGGTTTATTTGCCGCCGGATGCCAACACACTGCTGTCGGTAACAGACCATTGCTTACGCAGCCGCGACTATGTTAATGTTGTTGTCGCTGGTAAACAGCCGGCACTGCAATGGATGGACATAGATTCTGCTGTTAAGCACTGCACTGCCGGACTCGGTATATGGGAATGGGCTAGTAATGACAAAGGTGAAGAACCTGATGTTGTTATGGCATGCTGCGGTGATGTCCCTACACTTGAGACATTGGCTGCTGTTGAAATATTACGGCAAAACTTCCCGGATCTTAAAGTCAGAGTTATAAACGTGGTAGATCTAATGACACTTCAACCGAAGAGCGAGCACCCCCATGGACTCAGCGATAAAGATTTTGATACTCTCTTCACGAAGGACAAGCATGTCATCTTCGCTTTCCATGGTTATCCACTGCTGATCCATCGTCTAACTTACCGTCGCTCAAATCAGGAACGCTTTCATGTGCGCGGGTATAAAGAAGAAGGAACTACTACCACACCATTCGACATGGTGGTGCTGAATGAACTGGATCGTTTCCACCTTGTTGGCGATGTGATTGACCGTGTGCCGGGTTTAGGTTCGCGCGCAGCTTACGTTAAACAGTCCCTCCGCGATAAACTGCTGGATCACAAAAAATATATTGATAAATATGGACAGGACATGCCGGAAATTCGGAATTGGAAATGGAGTAATCACAATAACAACAGGAGAAAAACATGAATATTAAAATAAATACCGACCATAATATCCAAGGTAATGTGGCTCTAATTACTAAGTTCAGCAGCACAATTAAGAGTGCATTAAATCGAATGAGCGATCATATTACGAGTGTGCAAGTCCATTTAAGCGATGAGAACGGTAACAAGAGCGGTAAGAACGACAAACGCTGCATGCTTGAAGCACGTCTCGAAGGACGTCAGCCCATCGTAGTCATAGACCATGCAGCGACCTTAAACCAGGCTCTCGATGGTGCTATCGACAAATTAATAAGTATGATAGAAAGCATCCTTGGACGTCAACGCGATCGAAGGAGTCGTAAAACTCAACATTCCGCACATGAGCTGAAATTTCCGTAGTGTAAGTGAACTATTCAATAGTAAGTTTGTACAGAAATATGAACGAGTTCCCATTGCCGGCTACTAATAGAAATGGTATAACCTTCAAGATTTCGAAAATTTAAACATTGAAAGAATGAACATTATGAAAACGAGTACTGAAAAGCCAAAAGCGAAGGACGATTTGAAATCTCTACCTTTGTCGGAGGTGGAGAAAAAATTGGAGTCTTCGCCGGACGGTCTCAGTCAAGCTGAAGCAGAAAAACGGATAGCACAATATGGATCTAACGAAATTGAAGAAAAGAAAACTAATCTATTCCTGAAATTCCTAACTTATTTTTGGGGACCTATCCCGTGGATGATTGAAGGAGCGGTAATTCTATCGGGCGTGGTTCAGCACTGGCCGGATTTTTTCATCCTCCTCCTTTTACTTGTTGCAAATGCTGTAGTCGGATTCTGGGAAGAACGAGAAGCGGGTAATGCTATCGCCGCACTGAAAGCAAAACTGGCGATCAAGGCACGGGTAAAACGTGATGGGAAATGGATCACTCCCGCTGCGCGTGAATTGGTGCCTGGCGACGTCATCCGATTACGCCTGGGTGATATTGTTCCAGCTGATACGCGTTTGTTGGATGGCGATCCGGTGGAAGTTGATCAATCAGCATTGACAGGTGAGTCATTACCAGTCGAACACAAATCCGGCGAAGCAATATTTTCCGGTTCGATTATTCGTCGTGGTGAAATAAGCGCTCTTGTTTATGCCACTGGTACGAACACTTATTTCGGCAAGACCGCACAACTCGTACAGGAGGTACACACTGTCAGCCATTTTCAAAAGGCGGTTTTAAAGATTGGCAATTACTTGATCATTTTGGCTGTGGCTCTCGTAGCAGTGATTATTGCTGTCGCGATCTACCGCGGTGATTCTATCTTCACTACGTTGCAATTTGCTCTGGTGTTGACTGTGGCTGCAATTCCTGTAGCGATGCCTACAGTTTTGTCGGTAACTATGGCAGTTGGTGCACGACTGCTCGCAAGAAAAAAGGCAATTGTGAGTAAGTTGGTAGCCATTGAGGAACTTGCAGGCGTGGATGTGCTATGCGCAGATAAGACCGGTACCTTGACCCAGAATAAACTAACGTTGGGCGATCCTTTCAGCGTGAACAATATCCCCGCTGACCAAGTAATCCTTTATGGTGCGCTTGCATCGCGTGCTGAAAACAACGACACCATTGATTTGGCTATTCTGGGCGGATTAAAAGACAAGGATTCGTTAAAGGCTTATGAAGTGATTCATTTCCAGCCGTTCGACTCTGTGCATAAACGTACCGAAGCCACTGTCAAAACCAAAGACGGAAAAACATTCAAGGTGACCAAGGGAGCGCCGCAGGTGATTTTAGAATTGTCGGCTGATGCCGCTCAGGTGAAGCCCGCTGTAGAGAAAGCCGTTAACAAATTTGCGCAGCGTGGTTTTCGTTCTTTAGGAGTGGCGCGAGCCGAGGGTGACGGGCAATAGAAGTTTGTTGGCGTGCTGCCCTTGTTTGATCCGCCGCGTGAAGATGCAAAAGCAACAATCAAAACTGCTGGAGAAATGGGTGTTACTATAAAAATGGTTACGGGCGATGCACTTGCCATAGCCAAAGAAACAGCCCAAAAATTAGATATGGGCGCAAACATTCTCGATGCCGCCAGCCTTGGCGACTCGAAAAAGAAAGAGACAACGGAGGTTTCCGAGTCCATCGAAAATGCCGATGGTTTCGCGCAGGTATTTCCCGAACATAAGTTTCACATTGTGGATGTACTGCAAAAACGCAGTCACATCGTCGGAATGACGGGCGATGGGGTGAATGACGCCCCGGCACTGAAAAAAGCCGACTGCGGTATTGCTGTTTCGGACGCTACAGATGCGGCGCGTGCGGCAGCTGCTATCGTGCTGACGACGCCCGGTCTGTCAGTGATTATTGATGCAATTAAAGAGAGCAGAAAAATTTTCCAGCGGATGAACAGTTATGCAATCTATCGAATTGCCGAGACGCTGCGCGTGCTATTCTTCATGACACTTTCGATTTTGATTTTTAACTTTTATCCCTTGACGGCGGTAATGATTGTGATGCTGGCGCTTCTAAACGATGGTGCTATTCTGTCCATTGCTTATGATAACGTTCATTACAAAGATCAACCTGAAGCATGGAATATGCGTATGGTGCTTGGAATTTCCACAGTGCTGGGTGTTATTGGTGTCGTCTCTGCCTTTGGTTTGTTTTATCTCGGTGAGCGGGTCTTTCATCTCGACCGAGTGCACATTCAAACACTGATGTATTTGAAGTTGTCTGTAGCCGGCCATCTGACGATTTTTCTCACTCGTACACGCGGTCCGTTTTGGTCCATTCGCCCCGCGCGTATTCTATGGATTGCGGTTCTTGGTACCCAAATCATTGCGACGTTGATAGCTGTTTATGGATTTTTTATGACACCGCTTGGCTGGGATTGGGCAGCGTTCGTTTGGGGCTATGCTCTTACCTGGTTTCTCTTGAATGACCGTTTGAAATTGCTCGCTTACCGAATTTTTGATTCGGTCAAAGTCAAGACACCATCCAATTTGACACCGAAGATTGCTAAACGAGCTTATGAACTCTATGAAGAAGGTGGAAGCAAAGATGGACGATCTGTTCAGGATTGGGAGAATGCTGAGAAGGAAATTCAGAAAGATGATTTCAAAAAATGAACCATATGTTATTTCGCCGCATCCTTTCTGAAGGTACCGGCTCATTAAAAAGATGTAATCCCTTTTTCATCCTTATGCACTATTTACTTTACATATTTTTAATCATACATTTTTTTATTGTCTTTTGCTTTAGTCATTAAAAGTTTGTTATCAGGATGCCTGAGTGGCTTGAACAAGATAAATAAAAAAGAAATGAGAATAACTAAAACTTTAACCGGGAAAATCAAATCTAATCAAAAGGAGAAAATAAAATGAGTAAAGGTCGAAACACTAAAAAAGTATCTAAGAAAGAACCGCAAAAAACGATTAAGGAAAAGAGAGCTGCTAAAAGAGAAAAGGAAAATGAGAAGAATAAACCGATAACACTCGATCGAAGATTCAATTAGTAAAGTGGATGTTAATTCTGTTCAAATGAGGTAAAAGATAATATAGATAAACTTCAATCACTTAACTGGTTTTCTCGTTATAGTCACTACTCCTGATAATATAAATGGCACTTTATCTCTTTAGATTATAAAAGCAAAATCAGGACGGCATCAAACTCTCTGTTTTATTTTGGAAGCCTGTTAAAGAAAATTATAATGGGATTCAATAAGATGTTCAGGATTAAAATTCTTCGTAAAGTCATAAATCTCTCTTAGTTAGCAAAGATCAAAAGTATCGGGATTTATTTCTTTTGTTCTATTATTCAACTTTTGATATTTTCATTAAATTGACTGTCATTTCAGGCACTCTTATTTTAAAGTCTAGATTAATTTCAGCTGACAAGTATGGCATCTGTTATTCAATATTATAATGAAATCAACTCGGTTGCTGTGATTGGTAACTATTTACCCCGTCAGTGTGGTATTGCAACATTCACTACTGATCTTGTTGATGCTTTATCTACCGAAGCACCCGATATAAATTGCTGGGCTGTTGTCATGAATGACAGGCCAGAGGGATATCCATATCCTGAAAAAGTACGATTTGAGATTAATCAGAACAAACTTACCGATTACAGCATCGCGTCTCAATTTCTCAATATCAGTCAGACGGATATTGTCTGCCTGCAGCATGAATATGGTATTTTCGGCGGTCCGGCTGGCAGTCATCTGCTGAGACTTTTGGGTGATCTGCGCATGCCGGTAGTTACTACGTTACATACTGTTTTGAGAGATCCCGCACCGGAATATCGTGCCGTCATGTGCAAGCTATCCGACCTGTCTGACAAACTGGTCGTGATGAGCCGTAAGGCATCAGACTTCCTCAAAAATATTTATGCTGTACCTGAGGATAAAATTACCTTTATTCATCACGGCATCCCGGATACACCGTTTATTGATCCAAGCTTCTATAAAGACAAGTTCAGTGTAGAAGGCAAAAAGGTGCTGATTACATTCGGATTACTTTCTCCAAATAAAGGTATCGAAAATGTATTGCAGGCACTTCCAACGGTTATTAAAAAACATCCTGACGTGGTCTATATTATTCTGGGTGCAACACATCCGCATATTTTGAAATCACGTGGGGATGCATACCGTATCATGCTTCAGCAACTTGTGCGCAAACTCGATATCGGCAAGTACGTTATTTTTCAAAATCGTTTTGTTGAACTAAAAGAATTATGTGAGTTTCTCGGCATTGCTGATATTTACGTAACACCCTATCTTGAAGAAGCCCAGATTACCTCCGGCACTCTTGCCTATGCCATGGGCACAGGAAAGGCCATCATTTCAACTCCGTACTGGTATGCCACCGAGATGCTTGCCGAAGACCGGGGCCGAATTGTACCCTTCCGAAATCCGGATGCTATAGCGGAACAAATCGTAGACCTTCTGGACAACGACGTTGAACGACACGCTATGCGCAAAAAAGCCTATACATTCAGTCGTGAAGCGATTTGGAAGGAAGTATCCCGAAAATACCTTCAGGTTTTCAGTGAAGTGCTGCAGAACCGCACTCGGAATCCTCGTCCCAGACATTCCTATGTTGAAAACATTAAAGCCATCACGAATTTCGAGCTCCCGGAGATCAAGCTCGATCACCTGAAGGTCCTTACTGATGATACCGGTCTCTTACAACATGCTAATTATACCATTCCCGATCGTACTCATGGCTACTGTACCGATGATAATGCCAGAGCTCTGCTGGTTGCAGCTATGTGTCAGAAATATCTGCCAACAAGTGGCTTAGGACTTGATTTTCTCATCGGTCATTATCTCGGATTTCTTCTGTATTCCTTTAATGAAAAGAATGGGCGTTTTCGCAATTTCATGACTTATTCGCGGCAATGGAAGGAGGAAATCGGGTCCGAAGATGCCCATGGCAGAGCTCTCTGGTGTCTTGGTAAAGCAGTGGCTTTTCTTCAAAGTCCCGGGCAACTCGCAATGAGCACGACCCTTTTCAACAAGGCACTACGAGCTGTCGAGAATTTTCTTTCACCGCGTGCTATCGCATTTTGCCTGGTAGGAATCCATGCCTATCTAGAAAAATTTTCCGGCGATAGTGATGTGCGCAGAACCCGGGAGGTTCTTGCTGACAGGCTTTTCGATCAGTTTAAAAACTATGCAACAGACGGTTGGCCCTGGCTTGAAAGTGCTTTGAACTATGCCAATGGGAAACTTCCCCATGCCTTGCTCTTATCAGGTCAATGGATGCAGCGTAGCGATATGATCGATATAGGGCTTAGGTCCCTCAAGTGGCTAATCACTATCCAAACTGAAGATGGTCATTTTGTACCAATTGGTAGTAATGGATGGTATAAAGAAGGGGAAACCAAAGCCCGTTTTGATCAACAACCTATTGAAGCTAATGCGATGATCGAAGCCTGTATCGAAGCCTTTAACATTACCCGGGATAAATCATGGTTCGACAATGCAGTGATGTGTTTCAATTGGTTTCTCGGGCACAATGACCTCAACTTGCCGCTCTATGATCCTAAAACCGGCGGCTGCCGGGATGGATTGATGTCTGACGGCATAAACCAGAATGAAGGCGCCGAGTCATCTCTTGCCTGGCTGCTTTCGCTGATGACATTGCAAAAGCTTTATGCCGACGAAATCCTGAAACAACCGTCGTCACAAAAATCCGATTAGCTGAAGGATTATTCATGCAAATTGCCATGCTCTCGACTATTGCCTGGCGCACACCACCGCGACATTATGGTCCGTGGGAAAGCATTGTATCTCTTTTAACCGAGGGATTGGTTTCGCGAGGTCATCAAGTTACCCTGTTTGCAACCGGTGATTCTGAAACCAGTGGTAAACTGTATTCTGTTTGTACACGGGGTTATGAAGAAGATCTCTCCATTATACCAAAAGTTTGGGAGTGCCTGCACATTTCAGAACTCTTTGAACATGCTGAAGAGTTTGACATTATCCATAATAATTTTGACTTTTTACCTTTGACATATACCGGTCTTGTCACTACCCCGGTAGTTACCACTATTCATGGCTTTTCGTCTCCCGGGATTCTACCGGTTTATAAAAAATATAACGGCAAAGTGTTCTATGTTTCCATCAGCGATGCCGACCGATCGCCGGATCTCGACTATATTAAAACCATACATCACGGTATAGATATAAATCAATTTGATTTTCAACCTGAGCCGGATGAATATTTAATATTTTTCGGACGCATTCATCATGACAAAGGCCCCAAAGAGGCTATTGAAATTGCCATGGCTTGTAACAAAAAACTGATATTAGCAGGAATCATTCAGGATGAAGTCTACTATAAAAAGTACATTTTACCCCACTTAGATAATTGCAATGTGATCTATGCCGGCAGTGCAGGACCGGTTAAGCGCAACCAACTTCTTGGTAAAGCAACCGCGCTTCTTCATCCCATAAATTTCAATGAACCTTTTGGCCTGACCGTTATAGAATCTATGGCTTGCGGTACTCCGGTTATCGCTTTTAATAAGGGAAGCATGCCAGAACTTATTGAAAACGGTAAGGACGGTTTTCTCGTAAATACAGTAAGTGAAGCAATAGCCGCTGTTGCACGCTTAAAAGATATTGACCGAGCATACTGCCGTCATCGTGTTGAACAATATTTTACAGTCAACCGGATGGTTGAAGAATATGTTCAGGTCTATGAGATGATTCTTGAAAAGAAAAAAGAAAGGGAGTACCGAAAATGAATATGGCTAATCAAGATACCATTATAAAACGTTACGATAAAAATCCTATACTCACAAAAGACGATGTGCCCTATCCAGTAGCCACTGTCCACAATGCAGGAGTAGTGAAGCACAATGGTAGTTACATTATGCTTTTTAGATCGCATCAACACAATGGACGCTCTATTATAGGTAGGGCTGATAGTGATGATGGTTTTTTATTTACGGTTCGTCCCAAACCATTTCTTAAACCTTCAACCGAAAGCATTTTTGCAGAATATGAAGAGTTCGGAATCGAGGATATGAGAATCTGTCCAGTAGAGGATTATTACTTACTTACATACAGTGCTTATTCACCTCATGGAGTTCGAATTGCTTTGGCACGTACCATAGATTTTGAAAAAGTTGAACGCATTGCTCTTATAACCCAGGCCGACCTTCGCAATGTGGTAATTTTTCCTCAAAAGTTTGGTGGAAAATATGTACGCCTTGACCGTCCGCATTCCGAAATTTCACCATGGTCTATCTGGATTTCCCATTCCCCCGACCTGGTTCACTGGGGAGATTCTCGCGTGATTATGAAACCGGTTCCCTATCATTGGGATGAAATGAAAATCGGGCCCGGAGCACCGCCCTTCAAAACCAACAAGGGATGGCTACATATTTACCATGGAGTTTTTAAGACAATGGCTGGAGCAGTATATCGTTTAGGGGCGGCATTGCATGATCTTTATGATCCTGCAAAAATAATTGGGGTTTCAGATAAGTGGATACTGCAGCCTGAGGATCCCTGGGAAGTGAGCGGCTATGTGCCAAATGTTGTCTTTACTTGTGGGGTTGTCCCTGAAGACAATGGTACTGTAAAAATTTATTGGGGCGGTGCTGATACAGTAATGTGTTGCGGCACAGCAGTGATTGATGACTTAGTCCAACTTTGTCTGTCAGATTCCAGATCGCCGTTGTAGGTGGACACCAAATATCATAACCGTATTTTTAAATCATTAATTCCCTGATTAAATTATATAATTAGATATTTCGAGAATATAGTAGGATTTAAAATCAACATCGAAGTGCAAACTATTGACATAAAGCCTGAAATATAAACCAATTTAATAAAGCTGAGATATGGACTCTAAAAAATATAGCAAACCACAAGTTAGAAGGAAAAAGACTAAAATTAATCGTGACGTATCCCGTGTTATAACACGTCTTCATGTTCCTGAAAATTCCCGAACTCCCAAAATCATTAATCGGGTCTTGAGTCTCAATGAAAACGAAGCCGAGGAATTAATGAAAAGAATTCATTTCGAATTCTTTGATCGTCACAGGGATATCACTCATGCGCTAAAAAACCACTATGATGCGGTAGCCGAATATATTCCCCGGGATGAAGAGCTGAGCGAAACAAAAAAAATGCTCATTGGTGCCTATTTTACAATGGAATACTCGGTTGAATCTGCGGGGCTTTTCAATCCCTCTATTGTGCAGCATCCGGATCAAACCAATGTTCCTGGTGGCAGTCTTCGTTTTATCATAAGCCTTCGCTCTGTTGGGGAAGGTCATATCTCATCTATTAGCTTTCGCAGCGGAATTATTGACAGCAATAATTCGTTTATTTTTGATCCCGTAAGCGAATTTGTAGAAACTCCTAATATGCAACTTAACCCTGTTTATGACCTCCATCTCTTTCAGCTCAAGCTGAATGAAATGAACGTTTGTAACGAGACAACAAGCCGGGTTCTCGAACAATTACCTGATGAGTTTAGTTATAACAATCTTAAAGAAAGAATTAACGAGCTTAGATTACATTCAGATTTTCCCCTCGATAGAGAAACAATAGGAATCGTTTACTGGCTGGCTAAATCCAATTATGAAGTAAAATTCCACACCGAATACGGAATATCTGAGCGCGTGATATTTCCTACCTCTTCAAGTGAAAAGAGCGGCATAGAAGACGCGAGGTTTGTCCAATTTTTTGATGATAATGGTGAATCTACATATTATGCAACATATACAGCTTACAGCGGCTTTAGTATTCTACCTCAATTAATAAAAACAAAAGATTTTATCACTTTTAATATTATTACTTTAAACGGCAAAGCGGTTCAAAACAAGGGCATGGCACTTTTTCCGCGTATGATTAACGGTAAGTATGTTATGCTTTCTCGCCAGGACGGCGAGAACAACCGTATAATGTTTTCCGATCACTTACATTTCTGGCAGGAGTCTAAAATCATCCAGGAGCCCAACAGTCCCTGGGAATTCATTCAGATCGGTAACTGCGGTTCACCACTTGAAACCAGCGAAGGCTGGTTGGTACTCACACATGGTGTCGGTCCTATGCGGCAGTATTGTATAGGGGCAATACTTCTTGATCTTGAGAATCCGGAAAAAATAATTGGGCGCCTTAATGAACCACTAATCACCCCGCGTGAGGGTGAGCGTGAAGGTTATGTACCCAATGTAGTTTACAGTTGTGGTTCGCTTATCCATAATAACACGTTGGTTATTCCCTATGCAATGTCTGATATCATGTCCGGTATAGCAACCGTTGAGGTAAGTGAATTGATTAGCTGCATGCACTCACTGGCAAACTAATTTTGGTGAATTATAGTAATAAGGTTTACCAGATAGTTACTAATTATCAACATTAAGTTCACTATTTAATGTTGATTTATTCACTTGACTAACCATTTAAAGAGGATTCCGATCGATCTATTTTAAGTAGTCGGATTGTGTAAGACTTAGTTAAAAGTCATTAAAATTTTTACAATTCCAATATAAGTTTAGATTGAGCTTGTCTCTTGATCTATATCTTTTATATCACCGTTTTCTTTGGTTATTAAAAGTTAATTCGTTAGTCTGCATGAGTATTTGAACAGAATAATTAATAAACATAAAATTAATCAAAACCTTGACAAAAGAAATTAATTTTAACAAAAAGGAGAAAATAAAATGAGTAAAGGTCGCAACACTAAAAAAGTAACTAAGAAAGCACCGCAAAAAACTTTAAAGGAAAAGAAAGCCGCTAAAAGAGAAAAGAAAAGCGAGAAGAGTAAACCTATAACACTCGATAGAAAGTTCAATTAATTTTTATAGGCTTTTCCGTTGTTATCTTTGGGAAGTCTGGTTAGGGAAATTAATTTATGAACATCATAAA
>Ga0315535_1000363_pt1 | contig 31913 bp, 34 predicted proteins | sample SalMarSW160220MG_2_FD_203092 | JGI IMG/M metagenome (GOLD analysis project Ga0315535, IMG submission 203092) | Salt marsh sediment microbial communities from the Plum Island Ecosystem LTER, Massachusetts, United States - Salt Marsh Sediment SW1602-20 ... | reverse complement strand
CAGGGGTTTCAAGACTTTATATATTTTGCTTGTTCGGAAGGAACACAAACCTTTATAAACAATCCCCCGCTCATTTCAAAACGCGCAATTGATGAGCCCGTAGCTTAGCCTGGTGCTTATAGCGCTTATCTCGCTTAATAAGCGGGTAATTGGAGCGCTGGTCTTATATGGCCGTGCTTCGCACAGCTTGAGTGAACCAGTGGTCCCGGGTTCAAAAACACCAGAAGCAAAGTCTGGTGCTGGATGTCCCGGCGGGCTCATGAGAGAAAGGTAAAATCTCGATGAGCTTGCGAGTACGGATTTTACCTTTTCACATGTTCAATAATCCCGATGACCAAAGGGAGTCGGGATTATTTTTACATGGTTTTGCATACCCTTGCATGATCTCCGACGGATTGCATGCATCACAATTAACCAGCTTGGCAAATTTCGCTGTTGATTACCTTAACACGAGCGAAGCTCGAGTGAAGGTCCCTCAAATTTGCTTGCAAATTTGAGTTAGCTTTTACGAAGTGTGAAGTGATTTTCGCGATGTTTTGCCAAGCTTCCATGATCACACTTACACCACGACGTGCTCCCGCATGCGTTCATGCGCTCCCGTGGTGTAATCAACGGCAACTGGTTACGCTCAGTTGACACGCAAAGTCAAGGACGGTTTCGCCAAGGCTCAACCGTCCGAACAAAATAATACTCACCACGACGTGCTCCCGCATGCGTTCATGCGCTCCCGTGGTGTAGTCCGGCCAATCATTTTGCCCTTTCGAGTCGCGTCTCACGACGTGGCAAAGAAAGGCAAAGACCCGGGTTCAAAAAATCTCGACGGTTACGTCAGGTTTTGAAAGTCCCGGCGGGAGCATGAAAGAAAGGCATTTCACCGATGAGTTTACGAGTCGGTTAAATGTCTTTTTGCATGCTTAAAAATGTCGATGAGTTTAGGAGTCGACATTTTTCTTGCATGCTTTTCAATCATCAACCAACAAATCGGAGGTTAAGGTAGCAGCCATCGATGCTGTGAAGAGACAATATGAAGAGAAGTTCAAGGCGCTGGAAAAAGCCAAGGCAGATGCGTTGGAAATGGCAGCGCAAGAGGATGAGGAAAGAGAAACGAAGAAGGATTGCAAGGACTAAGTAAAATCCTTATTTCGGGTTATTTCTTCAAAAAATACGCATTTCATCCTATAAAGCGAGATTAAAGCGTATTAGATTCATCTAAAACCAAATAACTAAATTTAAACCAAAAAAAGCCCGAATCAAAAAAACAGCATTTTCAACAGGACCCAGTTTCTCGTCGAGAAACCATAATCGAAACCTTTATAAACCCCCTCTTTCTCCACTCAATCATCTTTATGGATACATCAGCTCCATAATTCTCCTTTGTTTAAAGGAAAGAAACGTGTATGCTTGAGACTCACGTGTCAAGTATGAAATAGGGAGTGTTTAAGACGAGATGAGACAGAATGACCCGCTATTTAGTAAAATAGTAAGTTATTCCGCTTTATTTCAATTCTTGCGACCTAAATAACGCAATTCCTGTTGATCCTGCAGGAGATTGCTGCTATCAGGGTTCGACTAAGCCATGCAAGTCCTGGCGTTCTTCGGAACACCGGCGAAATGCTCAGTAACACGTTGATAATCTGGCCTTAGGTCCGGGATAACCTTGGAAAACTGAGGATAATATCGGATAGGAAACTCGTTCTGGAAAGAAGTGTTTCCCAAAAGCAATGCCTAAGGATGAGTCAGCGGCTGATTAGGCTGTTGGTGGGGTAACGGCCCACCAAACCTACGATCGGTAGGGGCCTTGAAAGAGGGAGCCCCGAGAAGGGAACTGAGATACTGTCCCTAGCCCCACGGGGTGCAGCAGGCGCGAAACCTCTACAATGCACGAAAGTGTGATAGGGGGACCCTGAGTGCTCAGTTATACTGGGCTTTTGTCAAGAGTAAAAATCTTGGCGAATAAGTGGTGGGTAAGACAGGTGCCAGCCGCCGCGGTAACACCTGCGCCACAAGTGGCAATCGTTGTTATTTGGCCTAAAGCGTCCGTAGCAGGTCTTGTAAATCTCTTGTGAAATTGTTGCGCTCAACGTAACAGCGCGCAAGAGAGACTGCAAGACTCGGGACCGGGAGGAGTCAGAGGTATTTTGTGGGGAGCGGTAAAATGCTATAATCCACGAAGGACCACCTATGGCGAAGGCATCTGACCAGAACGGATCCGACTGTGAGGGACGAAAGCTAGGGGAGCGAACCGGATTAGATACACCAGGTTTTCTTAAAGCAACAACACTTAAGCATGCTTGCGAGTTCGCAGTAATATTTACTTTGCGAGTTGCTTACATAGAAACAGAGATCAGATGAAGACCTGATGCTAATTACCCGAGTAGTCCTAGCCGTAAACTCTGCGAGCCAGGTGTTACGCAATCTTCGGGATTGCGTAGTATCGAAGCGAAGGCGTTAAGCTCGCCGCCTGGGAAGTACGGTCGCAAGGCTGAAACTTAAAGGAATTGGCGGGGGAGCACTACAAGGGGTGCGGCGTGCGGTTTAATCTAACTCCACACAGAGAATCTCACCAGAAGCGACGGCACAATGAAAGTCAGATTGAAGGTTTTACTTGAGGAGCCGAGAGGTGGTGCATGGCCGCCGTCAGCTCGTGCCGTGAGGTGTCCAGTTAAGTCTGGTAACGAGCAAGACCTGCGTCCACAATTGCTAACAGGGGCTTTTGCCTGACTGAGCACATTGTGGGGACTGCCCTGGAAACAGGGAGGAAGGTGCAGGCTACGGTAGGTCTGTATGCCCCGAATCTTCTGGGCTACACGCGCGCAACAATGGTAAGGACAATGGGATACGACTCCGAAAGGAGAAGTTAAGCCTCGAAACCTTACCCAAGTCCAGATTGAGGGTTGTAACCCACCCTCATGACGATGGAATCCCTAGTAATCGGGTGTTATCAGCACCCGGTGAATACGTCCCTGCTCCTTGCACACACCGCCCGTCAAACCATTCGAGCAGGGTTTAGATGAGGCTTAGTTTCTTGATTAAGTCGAATCTAAGCTCAGTGAGAAGGGTTAAGTCGTCACAAGGTAGCCGTAGGGGAACCTGCGGCTGGATCACCTCCTTTATTATTTATTAGAGCGAAGCTCTAAAAAACTTAAACACTCCCTTTTTTTATTTTATTTTCATATTCACAATGGGCCTGTAGCTCAGCCTGGTACTTCGCAATGAGCGAAGGTTCATGCGAAGCAGGAAAGAGCATCGCCCTTGCAAGGCGGGGGCCTCGGGTTCGAATATCCCAGAGGGAGACTACAAATCCCTCAGGATTTGAAAGTCCCGACGGGTCCATGGGATAAAGGCAAAATCCCAGACGACTAACGGGAGTCGGGATTTTGCGTTTTCACATGCTCAATAATCCCGATGAGTTTACGAGTCGGGATTATTTTTGCATTATTATCAAAAAGAGATCAATCACTGATTCATATTCACACACTTTAGGTCGCGACGTGAGCGTCGCTGGGTGCGGGAATGAACGTTCCTGTACTGAAGGTGAAACATGACGATACTTGAAGTCAGACACCGAGTATCATTTTTTCCCACATCATGTTAATGAGGCCGTGCATAGGAAGTACAATTTTAGCTATTAGGTGGACGACTCGGTTCGAGACGCCGATGAAGGGCGTGACAAGCTACGATATTCCCTGGCGAGCAGCATGTATGCTTTGAACCAGGGGTGCCTGAATGCGACTTCGCTTTGAAACCGAAAGGTTAGGGAACGCAGGGAATTGAAACGTCTCAGTACCTGCAGGAAAAGAAACCAATTGGGATGCGGTGAGTAAGAGCGACCGAAAACCGCGCAAGGCAAACTGAATCTTGCATGGAAACATGCAAGAGATGTGGTGTTTGGACCACCTTTTCACCTTCGCTAGTCGACTTGAAGTCTGCTGGAAAGCAGCACGTCAAAGGGTGATAGTCCCGTAAAGGAAGACTAGACAGGCTTGGTGAGTTCCAGAGTACCGTCAATTGGATATTTGGCGGGAATGCGGGAGGCATCAACTTCCAACCTTAAATACGTCTCGAGTCCGATAGCGCACAGTACCGTGAGGGAATGTTGAAAAGAACCCTTGACAGGGAGTTAAAAGACTCCGAAACCTAATAGCGATAGTGGGTTACTGCTCTTCGGAGTTGTAACGTCCGTTTTGAATAACGAGCCAGGGAGTGCATCTAAGTGGCAAGGGTAACTCGTAAAGAGGCACCCGCAGGGAAACCAAAAAGCCCGCAGGCAACAAGGGGCTGGGTATGAAAATGCCCTAAGTCACTTGGATGCGACCCGAAGCCGCGTGATCTAACCCAGGGTAAGGTGAAGCGGGGGTAAAACCCCGTGGAGGCCTGCAGAGAACTTACGGGCAAGTAGTCTTCTAACTTTGGGCTAGGGGTGAAAAGCCAATCGAACGCGGTGATAGCTGGTTCCTGTCGAAATTGGCCGCAGTCAAGTCTCGAGTGAGATAGTTGGAAAGGTAGAGATACGGATTGGGGATTTAGGGAGGGAAACTTCTCGGTTCCCTGTCCAACTCCGAATGTCCCAACGTCATAGATCTCGGGAAACGGGTACACGTCGTAAGGGTGTGTAGCGAGAGGGGAACAACCCAGACTGGAGTTAAGGTCCCAAAATATCTGTTAAGTGTTAACGGGTGAAAGGTGTCTACATTCAAAGACAGCGAGGAGGTTGGCTTAGAAGCAGCCACCCTATAATAAGTGCGTAACAGCTTACTTGTCAAGAATGTAGGCCCTGAAAATGGACGGGGCTAAACAGATTACCGATACTTCAGACATCCGAAAGGATTGTGGTAGGCAGGCGCTCTGCAAGGGCAAAAGCTTTTCTGAGAGGGAAGGTGAACCTTGTAGGGATGAGGATCCTGGTGAAAGTAGGAGCATAGTACTGTGAGAATCAGTACCACCGAAAGGGCAAGGGTTCCTTGACAATGCAGTTCAGTCAAGGGTAAGTTGATCCTAACCGCTCGTCTAACTGATGACGCGGGAAAGGGAAAAAGGTTAAGATTCCTTTACTGCTCAAGTACGCGTGGCAACACAAGCTCTGTTTCCGACAGTTCTGGCTAGACTGACACAAGCCATCTTTTGTGTTAACCGATGCAATTCAAGGGAGAATCTTAATGATGAGAACTTGAATAAACTCGGGAATAGTGGGCCTATGGTCCATTCAGTTGATGCCTGGACTCCGTGAAAAGGGAACAGGGAAGGAAATTGGGCATCCATACCAAGAACCAGCACAGGTGCCCCTAGGTGAGAAGCCTAAGGTGTGAGGGAGTAATTCGTCTTAGGGAATTCGGCAATCTAGCCCCGTATCTTTGGTATAAGGGGTCCCTATGCTTGTAGCTGAATGGTTGCGAGCATAGGGCTCAGTGACTAGGGGGGTCCGACTGTTTAACAAAAACGTAACTTTCTGCTAGCCTGAAAAGGTGCGTACAGAAGGTGACGTCTGCCCAGTGCCAGTACTTCAAACTTCTTTTCAAGGAAGCTAAGAGCTGGTAAACGGCGGGAGTAACTATAACTCTCTTAAGGTAGCGAAATGCCTTGCCGTTTGAATGACGGCCTGCATGAATGGCGTAACGAGATCCCCGCTGTCCCAAGACGAAACCCCCTGAAAACTCCTTACTGGTGCAAAGGCCAGTGATTTCCAGTGGGAAGCGAAGACCCCGTGAAACTTTACTGTAGCTTGTTGTTGCGGCGTGAGCCTTGTTGTATAGTGTAAGTGGGAGTCGTTATGTTATGGTCGCCAGATCATGAATAGACGCCAATGTAACACCACTCTTCAAGACTTACGCTGCTAACTTGGAGACAAGGACATCAGCAGGTGGACAGTTTGGCTGGGGTGGCACACCGTTGAAAATGTATCAATGGTGCCCTATGGTTGGCTCAAGCGGGTCAGAAATCCGCTGTAGAGTGCAAGAGCAAAAGCCAGCCTGATTGGATTCCGGATAAGGAGGGATCCAAAGACGAAAGTCTGGTCTAGCGAACCTCTGTGCCTCCTTGATGGGGGCCAGGGATGACCGAAAAGTTACTCCGGGGATAACAGAGTTGTCGCGCCCGAGAGCTCATAGTTCAGAAGAGAAATCTTCTGTGCGAGTTTATCGACGGCGCGGCTTGCTACATCGATGTCGGCTCTTCCTATCCTGGTAGTGCAGAAGCTACCAAGGGTGGGGGTGTTCACCCATCAAAAGGGATCGTGAGCTGGGTTCAGAACGCTGTGAGGCAGTTTGTTTGATATCTACTGGAAATGTTTGGTGTCTGAGTGGAAGGACCCTCTAGTACGAGAGGAACGGGGGCTCGAGGCCTCTGGTCTACCTGTTATCCGACAGGGTACGCAGGGCAGCTACGCCTTAAGGGATAAGTGCTGAAAGCATCTAAGCACGAAGCCTGCCGCAAAAAGAGACACCTTGAACACGAGCAGAAGACTCGTTTGATAGGCACGGTGTGTAAGTACGAAGCTTCGGCGACGTATTGAGCATGCGTGTACTAACAGTTCGTTATGTACTTCCTATGCATGGCTTTCATTATTTATTTTCTAGATATGAAAGTTTCAAGATAGCGTTAGCTATATCCTTCTCAAGACACCAAACACCAGAGGTTCGATTAATTAGCCAACCATAGGGCACTAGAAAAAAATTCAAAAGATAAAAAAGGTCACCCCAACCAAAAAAATTACGTTTTGCCGGCAATATTTTCACATTTCTTGCAGTTTTCCGGAAAACACAACACCTGCCACAGAACATTTTCTAAATCACAGAAACATTTCCAGTTTCTGTCGGGCAAAGCTTATGAAAGACAGAATCCTAATATGTGCTATGCAGACAAACTACAAAGATCTTAAGATCTGGCGCATGGCTTTTGATATGGCCATCAGCACATATGATGTTATTACCAGACTGCCTCAGTGTGAATCTCGCAATATCGCGGATCAGATGCGAAGGACTTGCACCGCGATGCCACTGAACATTGCAGAAGGCGCCAGCTCGCAGACTGCAAAGCAGTTCCTAAGCCATCTGAGGTATGCATATGCTTCAGGGCAAGAGCTTAACGTCCTTATAATGCTCTCCTTCAAGCTTGGCTACATTGATAAGAACCTGTTCAGTGAAAGGCATGAATCACTCGACAAGTGCCTGCGGGCGCTCTATAAGTTCACTCTTAATCTGGAGCGCAGCGAGGCAAAGAAAAGCATGTTCATCGCTTAGCAGCCATTCAGTTAATTTTATATAAGCGGTAGCTATTTGTTCAACCATGAATAAGATATTGTCTTTTACCATATTCTTCTCGATTTTCTTCTCTATATATCTCGCTATGCACTTCTACGTGTTCTGGCGGATGAGTTCACTGCTCTCTTTCGGCAGAGGATGGCAGTTCTATACGGTAATGTTGGTCCTTGCGCTGTCTTTCCCGGTCACGAGCATCATCGAAAGGTTCGTGGATGGGCAGGTCTGCAGGCTGATTTATACGCTGGCCGCGACCTGGTTAGGGGCATTGTTCCTGATGTTCTGCTTACTCATCGTCTATGAGATTGTGGCACTGTTCGTGAAGATAAACCCAGCCATAGCAGGGATAGCTGTCATCTCATTGACATTGATCCTTGTCGTCTATGGCATTCTCAATGCGACATCGCTAAGGGTGAACGAGATAGACATCCCTGTGCCAGGTCTTGGGAATGAGACTACGATAGTGCAGCTTTCAGACATACACATAGGCACGATACACAACTCAGACTATCTTGCCCGCGTAGTCGAGAAGACAAACTCCCTCAATCCTGACATTGTCCTGATTACCGGGGACTTTGTCGACGGTACTGGCAGGATAGACAACCACAGCGTCGCGCCGCTCAAAGACCTTAAGGCCAGGGTGTTCTTCACCACAGGCAACCACGAGACATATGAGGGTATCGGGTTCGTGACAGGCCTTCTGGACAGGGTCGGTGTAAAGATACTAAGGAACGAGACTGTCGACTACAAGGGCCTGCAGATAATCGGGATAGACAACCCCGGAGACAGCGTGAAGGACGAGAACCCTGCGCTGCGCAGCATCAAGGTCGATAAAGAGAGGCCTTCTATACTGATGTTCCATCCGCCTCTCGGGTTTGACGATGCGGTCAATGCAGGAGTCACGCTCCAGCTTTCAGGCCATATTCACAGGGGTCAGATAATGCCATTCAATCTGTTAACTCATCTTTTCTATCGCCACGTCTACGGGCTCTACGAGAAGGAGGGGACGTATCTTTACGTCTCTCCAGGCACAGGCACCTGGGGACCGCCGATGAGGATAGGCTCAAGAAACGAGATTACTCTCATAAGGCTGCTGAAAGAATAGGATAAAAAAATATTATGATACCGGAGATTCACCCGGGCGTAACATCATCATCAGTCACTCCGCCGATATCCATGTCGTCGTATATGTATGTCTTGTCAGGCTTGCCTGTGGGTAAGCTGTCCAGGCTTTGGCCCTCATCTTCGTATATCTCCACCCTCGCGGGCCAGCCCCTGTAGTCATTCACGTATACCCTGATGATGTTCCCGTCCTTATGGTAGTCGACGATATGGTAGAGCTGGTCTGATATCTTGTTGTCCAATGACCAGACGAAGTCGTCGTCGAGCTCAAGCAGCCAGTCTTTCGGCGTCTTGATGTTCCATTTCGAGTAAGTCTCTGTGAATGGGCCGTGTCCTTCGAAGCATTTCGCTTTTGTGGTCTCGCAGTAGCCTTCCGCTATTAGAGATTCCCTGTTCAGGTAGACCATGTTGTAGGTGTTGTACTTGTCGACCTGGTCGTAGCGCAGGATTGTGCGCTTCATGTGGTTGCCCTTCACCCATACGTCTGTCTGGAGGATGTCAGGTGATGTGTATCTGAAGAAGTAATTCTCTTCCCTGTTTCGCGCTTCACTCATGAGTTTACGGACAAGCTTGATCTTGCTCTGCACTTCCTTTGGAAGCGACTCGAGGTTGTACGCATCCGCAGCTGGTTCCGGTTCTGGAGGAGCGGGTTCTGGCTCTGCCTCTGTCACCTCAGGCTCTGCAACGACCTCTGGTTCAGCAACAACCACCGGTTCAGGCTCGATATCATCGACCTGTACTGTCTCAGGCTGACCCTCTTTAAGGTTCTCCTGGACCTGCTGCTGCACTCTGCAGCCTGAAAGGGATAGTGAGAGCATCAACAGGACGGATAATATGACTGATAATATGATTGTTTTATTCATGGTACCACCCTCCAGGCTGGAGATATATGTTTTGGATATATAAAATTACCGTATCAATCGCAAATTATCCGCCCACTTGACCAACTTCCGAAAAACCATCTAAGCTTTCTGGAAATAGTCCGGGAGGAACGGAAAACCAACGGCTTTTCAGCAGAAATCGTTATTTAACCTGAGGTCTTACTATATCTCAGGATATTCAAGTGTTTCAGGAGAAACAAATCGGAGGGAAAAATGGGTCTCATAAGCAAAGCATTGGTTTACGGGGGGTTTTTCGCGCTCGGTTTCGGGATGTGCTATTCATCATGCGTCAACAACAACTATAGGATTGTCGAAGAGGACGGCAGGGTCTATGTTGAGGACAAGAACACAGGGAAAAAAGGTGTTGTTGAGGGAAATTTTGACCTGGAATCGGCCCAGCATGAAAGGAAAAGGCTGACTTCAGAAGAGATAGGGCATGATCTCAAGCGCCGTGTAGGTGATGCTTACAGGGAGCTGACGCGCTGAGCCAATAGAATATCAAAAGATTACAGACATAGCGTGAGCTATATGATTGGAGGTGGTGATATTGGGCAGGCATGATGGCTATGATGATAATGGGACCGCGCTTGAGCTGTACAGGCCTGAGCGTGTCGTGCAGCGCGGCTCCAGGGGACTCTCTGAGCTGGACATTGAGTGCGAAAATCTGGAGTTCGGCTTCAAGGACATCCTAAAGCTGACGAAGAAGACGAGGAGGCTGCAGGATAGGATCGACAAGGAACTGGAGTGCGAGAATACAGGCGGGCTTGTGAAAGCTGGTCACTCAGTTTGGAAAGAGGTCAAGAGGGTCACAGGTGCGAAGGTCAAGACCCTTGGCGAGTTCTATGAAGAGCAGCACCAGCTCGTGAAGCAGGTCTGCGGTGGGCTCTACGGCCTCCACCACCTGTGCCAGAAGCACTACCTTGAGCTGGTCTCGTTCAGGAAGTTGAGCAATGAGAGGATAAGCCATATGCGGTCGAAGCAGCCTGGACTGAACAGGCGACCGCAAGAGATGATGAGAGAATATCAGAAGATGCTGAATAGGCTCAGCACTCTTCGGAGAAACGACCCCCAATATACTGTCGTAAGGGATGATGTCTGCATGCTGAGGGACATGCTCAACCAGGCAGAGCATTCGGTGGATGTCATCAATAAAAATCTAGGCACCATAGACAGTATAGCGATAGGCGTGGATTCCGGTGCACAACTCCTGCTGCACGGCAAGAACATCCTGGACCTGCTGCTCCAGAAGTACGGCATAACTGATGATTTCTTGAAAGAGGCATTGCCTGCGCTCAACTTTGTGAGGGATGTCTGGAAGAATATCGGGGCGCTCTATGAGCTGAACAAGACCATATCCAGGTCGATAAGGCAGGCAGGGAACATAGAGGTGAAGCTTGAGGATCCCCGGCTTTTGTCAAGGGTGACGAGAGATATCCCTGCACTCGCAGGCAAGAGCACAGTAGATGCCCTTGACTATCTCAACTCTGATATCCGCTCTAGGAGGAGATAGTTGCATCGCGGATAGTCACAGACAGTCACAGACATTCACAGACAGTCACAGATAGTCAAATCATGTATTGAAAAATGGATGGAGGTATGAAGATGGGAAATGAATATATCGGAGAAAGGACGCCTGCGCTCGAGGTCAGCGTTAACCTAGACGAGAACTACCAGGTGGGAGAGGGCCAGCTCGGGAGGATAACCAAGCTCCTTGATGCAGGCCAGCAGGAGAGATACCTTAACGGGAAGTTCAGGAACCTGATAAAGTACGTGATGAGCGACGAGTCAGGTTTCAGCGAGGACCAGGGCAGGACCTGCGGGGCGATCAGGGAGAAGGTGAAGAACGAGTCCGCGACCAGCAGGGTGATGGTCCGCCTCTACGATGAGAACGACCAGGAGATGGAGGACGAGTTCGACGCGTCAGGGGAGATATATCTGGACGACATCGTGAAGGACAAGACAGGGCAGGATCCAGGTATCATAAGGATGGGCATAACCACCTGGTCCAGCGTTGGCGCAGATGAGTGAGGCAGATGGGTGAAACAGAGGAGCCGGGCTTCCTCAGGTATCTTAGCAGGACAGACTGCCTTGTAGTGGATGGAAGGGTATACAGCATCAGGTATGGGAAAGAGACAGGCAGCTTCATCGAATTCAGGAAGACAAGGTTCGGCGTCTTTCCAGGACCTTTGCTGCAGGAGCTTGAGAGGAACTGGGCAGCAGAGCACCCCGAAGAGCTGGCAGGGATCATAGATACAGAGCTGGAGAGGAAAGTCAGCGGGATAAGGCAGGAGAGACAGCACTCTCAGGAATGGTCAGACCCGCATGCAAGGAAAAAGGCCATTGCCTACGACGTGATGCATTCTGTGTGCATGAAGGACGTCCTCAGGCCCAGGAAACTTGGTCAGGATGAGGATATGGCACCATCTGATGACCTGTTCAGGATAAAGGAAGCGCTCGTGCGCAGGCTTCAGATGTACACCACAGCGAGGCGACTTGCAGGGCAGGATGCGCTGATCCTGGGCGGAGCAGCCTATGCTCTCAAGGAATGCAGCCACATGGAGAGTGAAAGTGTCATGAAGAACGGACTTGCATTCGCAAAGCTCGGCAGGAGAACCTTCAGGACATCAGGGCAATTGATGGAATTCATTCCAAGGGCGGCTAAGACGTGCAGCACAGCCCTGAGGCAGAAAGCGAGGCATGAGGTAGAGACCGAAGATTCCCTGCAGGATATCATCAGGAAGAGCCGCAGCAGGATCGCTGAAGAAGTGATGAGTCTGGACGAACACTTTGACAATGACAACAACACAGGATTCAAGAAGTCAGATAACGGCTTTTTCATATATACAAAGACGCCAGAATATATCCTCTGGGAGCATGTAAACGACAGGTACTACCGGTTCAGACCCGCAGAGGTCGGGGTCAGGATCTCTTACGACAGTTTAGGTGGGCTGAAGGTTTCGTTCCCTCTTGTTCTGAACAGATATAAACACCCTGCGCTGTCGGATATAGGGCAGAGCCATCAGTTCATCTGCTTCAGCAATTTCGACCGCTCATCTGTCAACGGTTCAAGGCCCGTGAGCACAATCACCATGTTCCTGAACCACGGATGCAGGATGCTCATGTCAAACTACTGCTCTGACGGGAACGCATTCCATGATCTGGAAAGTGAAGCATATGAAAGCTCATTCTCGGATCTGGAGGTGCCAAAAGACCGCGTCGTCATGGGCAGGGTCACGAACATACAGGCATGCATGAGATATAAACGTAGCGAGGAGCTGGATGATGCATGACCTGAGACGCCAGTCAAGGCTTTTTGACACGGAGAAGCTGGCTTCGGCAAAGATAGGTATATTCGGCGACGGCCCGATCGCGAACATGCTTTGCTCATACCTGAGCGGACTTGGCATAGGCAATGTTGTCCTCATAGGCAGCAGCGTGAAGAGGGGAAGAGCGGTGAATGAACCTCTTGCAGGGCTCGCAGGAAGGGATGGTCAGAAAGTGAAGCTTATTGCCGAGACAGCAGGGAAGATAAACCCTGACATGTCTGTCCTGACTTACTTCGCGCTTCCGGACAGGATGTTTGTCGGAGGCTGCAATGCAGTCATCGACACGACCAATGATCCTGAATCGAAATACAGGGCATACAGGTACTGCAAAGAAGGGCGGATGCTGCTCGTCTCATGCTCTAGCTCAGGCACGAGAGCCTCGATAAGGGCGCACAGCTGCAGGAACAAGAAGGGCAGGAAGGCACCTATCGACGATATCCTGATGAAAGAGTTCTCATCCCTGCCTCAAGGGTCATTCACGAGCAGCATGGTCGCCGCTCTTGCCGCAGACGAGGTGCGCAAGGAAGTCTGCCCTGTAGATGCTGACCAGAGGCTTGAGGAGAAGGTCAGCTACTGCATCAGCTCTCCTGAGAGGTTCTTCAGGGGAACTGTCCCTGCGAAATACAGGAATAGACAGGCCGAAGCAGACCCGCTGCTCAGGGGATCGACAGGGAAGAAAGCGCTTGTCGTCGGCGCCGGAGGGATAGGCACGTATGTCATCCTGAATCTCGCGATGCTCGGCATCCACATGGACATATATGACCATGATTCTGTGGAGAGCCATAACCTGAACAGGCAGGTGATACACTTCGGGGCTGTCGGAGCGAACAAGGCAGAAGAGGCTGCGAGAAAGATAGGCAGGGTTAACAGGAGTATAAGGGTCAGGGGTCTCGGCCGGAAGGTTACGAAAGAAGTGTTGAGGGATTTTGCGAGGAGGGGGGAAAAGTATGATACTGTGTTCAGCTGCGTCGACAACTGGGAGTGCAGGCAGGCCCTCGACAACTACTGCAGGGCAACGCGCACACCGCTCTTCAACGGCAGCGTCACGACTTTCGGCTGCACTGTAGACTACTCCATACCCGGAAAGACCCACTGTCTCGAATGCGGCAACGACTACAGGCGCAGGATAAAGGAGGCCGCGAACAGGACCCTGAGCTGCGCTGATCTCGAGGCGAATGTAGTCATGCCCAACGCGATTGTAGGTGCCATGATGGTCGCAGAATCGATGCAGTCACTGCTGCCTGGTATCGTGCCGCAGATCAGCGGGAAAAGTATCAGGTACGACTCGAATCCCGTTAACTCGAGGAGGTTTGTGCTGGAGAACAGGCGGCTGCTCTGCTCCAGCAGGAAGTATTACAGGAACGACTGCAGGTGCCATTCATATCTTGAGAAAGACAAAGGCAAGAAGTCGGGGTGATAATCATAGAAGAGGAGATAACTGGAGATAGAGGGATTGAAGACCTATTGGCTGGGAACCACAAAGTAAGGATAACAGGATATGCATTCGACAAGATAAACGCTTACGCGCAGGCAGTGTCAGGCATGATAGGGCACCCGTCCGAGGTGATGGGATTTCTTACAGGAGAAGCGGATGATATGTCATGCACTGCGACGGATGCATGCCTTGTGTGCGAGCAGCACGTAGAGGACTGGCGTGCGTTCCCTGAAGGCAACGCTTTCGCCAGGACATATGCTGCTGTGAAGAAGAGCGGCAGGAAGATAGTCGGGATGTGGCACAGCCACGGGAGCATAGACAACTTCCATTCCAGGGATGATGACTCGTATCTCACGGACGTCCTGATAAACAACACATACTACCTTGAGAACATCATAGAAGCAGAGGGTATCAGGACGCATTACGCGTCCAGCGTCGTGATAAACCAGGAAAGCTACCTGAGGCCGCGTCCATCCGACAATCCAGTAAAGGATGAACATTACTTCTGCTGTGTAGGGGTGCGGGATGGGCAGGACGAGAAAGTGTTGGTCAAAGACCTCGCGTTGGACATCGTGGAAGACAGAGCGGACGAGAATACAGAAAAAGACATAGACCTGCAGGATATCTGCCAGGACATATGTGCCAGCGTGAAGCATGGCGGCCGATTCCTCATACCTGTCGAGACAGAGGACAAGAAAGGGCAGGCAATGGAAAATGGGAATATAGGCCGCTCTGGAGGTATCTGGAGACGGATCATCAATTACTTCTCGAGAAAGGATAGAGGTAAGATGAATGAGCAGCAGGCATAGTGCTAGTCGCAGGAACAGGGATACCAGCATAGAGAAGCTGGTCGCAGACACATTCAACAACATATTCTACAGTAAGAAGCTCCGCAGTGCAGGCGGAAGAAGCCTTGAACAGGATATTTTAGCGTCATATATCGCGGATGATAACCGGGTGCCTGAAGATAAGAGGCTATATAGGGGATTTGCGCACAAGTCATTCATGGAGACCTGCAGACGCGAGAAGTCCGGAGGGGCGAGGTTCAGGAAACCGCGGCTCAGGAAGGACAAGCTGCGCGAGCTCGAGCCGAACAACGCAGCGATAATGGCAGGCATCCTATATAGGGGCATGTTCAGGGACAAGTCACTCCTTGAACAGCTCAGGCACGCGCATGACGGGAATGACATTAAGGCGCTCCTGTCCATAGATTACATGCTCGACAAGCCTAAATCTCCGGACATCAAAAGAATATTGGACTCAGACTGGTGCATCGAAAGCAAGGCCTTGCAGATTGTAGAGCTGGTGGGTGGAGGAAGAGGCCCAGTACGAAAAAGGGAGATGACTCAGCATCAAAGGAGCAGAAGACAGACAGGACAAAGACAGGCACCAAGAAGGAGACCGACTGTAAGAAGGGTTCCGCACCATACTCCTTCACAACCTACGCGCCCATCTCAGCCAGTGCAAAGATACGACCCGCCTCTGCCGATGCCCTATTTAGAGAAAAATCAGGAGATGCCCAGAACTTGCGGCGGTATCGAGATGGAGGATGAACCCTTGCCGAATAAGAGACTGGGGGTTGGCAGGATGATCGCCTGCGCGTTAGGCCTTGTGGCATATCTTATTGCTGGCGGAGCGACCATAAACGAGGTCATGGAAGACAAGGTGGTTAAGCACGAAAACAAGGTGTTTGTCGGTACTATGTTCAACAGTACCAGCTACCCGCTGGACTACATTTATTTCTCAGACAGGGCAGGCTGCAGGGATATCAGCAGGGCTCTTGCAGGACACATAGACAGTACAGACAAACAGGAAGTCCAAAGCATAATCGAATACAACAGCATGCCAGACCGCAGGGTCTGCCTTGGCGAGATGGTCCGAATCCCTCAGGAAATGGTCAAAGGTCCTGAAAAAGCAGCTGGCCTTGTCGAAGGCGCTGTAGTGCCAGAGCTTGACAGGAACCACTCTCTCCTTTTCCCAGACACATACTACCAGTGCAGGGGCGAGCGCTACAGGACTGTCGCGAAGAGGGTGTCAGGCAGCAGCAAGAGTCTTGAGAAGAAGGTCGAGAGGATCAAGCAGTACAATACATCCCACAACCCTCAATTCTCTCACTACAGCAGGAACAGTCACTGCTACGGCAGGATAATGGTGCCTCCGAGCAGCGTCAACCAGAAGAGATGGATACATAGGTATATATCTGGAAAAACCAGGAAATAGAGAAAAAAGAAAAAAAACAAAAAAAATAATTCAGAAGCTTACGGACACATCACGACCCTGGCGAACTGTCCTGCAGGTGTGTTGACTGTCACCCTGTTCTCGCCTTCAACGACTGCGCCGTTGTCGACGGTTGTACAGGCAGTTGATTCTCCAGGTGCGAGTATCATGCTGTCACAGCCAGGCGTAGTGTCTACCACTCCCCTGTTGCCGATCCTTACCTTGCCCTTGACATGTTCCATGCCATAGATCTCCCAGTCTTCAGTCCCTGTGTTCTTGACGACCACTGAGAGCATGCGTACCTGCTCGCCATCGACTTCCGTCATTTTGCATCCGGCCTGTGCGAATTGTCCTTCGCCGACCTTGATGTCGACTGCAAGTCCTGTTGCGCCTTTCTCTTCGTCTACAGCCTCTGTCACGTCACCGCCTTCCTCTATAACAGCTTCTGCAGGTCCAGCTGGAGCTTCCTCTACAGGAGCTTCCTCTACAGGAGCTGCGGGTGCAGGAGCTGCGGGTGCAGGCGCTGGAGCCGACGCTGGAGGCGTCTCTCTCTCGCATGCACATCCTGACAGAAACAGAAGAGCTATAGCAAGCAACACTGCTATATATCTCATCCTCATCTAATCACCTCGTTTAATGCATTAAACTAGGGAAGTATAAACCCCATCAATGACCGATAGCGCTTTTTCTTATAAAGTTTGCGTTTATTTCCGTATTCTGCAGACTCATTTTTAAAACAACAGCATAAAAATAAACAACCAGTATACAAAAAACCACCCCAGATAGTAGGCCTGCTTCCTAAACAACCCTTACTTCCTCACCTATTATCTCTGCCTCTCCTTCATCCTCAGACACAGCTCCCCTGACCTGCACCAGGTCGCCGACCTCGACAGCAGGCACTTTGCCGAAAAGCACGACAGTCACGATCTCATCCTTCTGCAGCATCAGGAAAGTCACTGAATCAAGAGCATTGATTCCCACAACAGAGCCTGTCAATACAACACTCTCATCCACCATCTCATCGAGCCTGCTTATCATTGCCTCATCCACTGATATCTGCTGGGAAAGGAAAAACAGCAGGACAATCCCCAGCACACCTGCTGCCAGGGCTATCTTGAGCAAGGTCTTCTCTTTCATGCAGTATAGTATGTTTTCAGGATTGATAAAACCTTGACAGGATAATCCGCAGATGGTCCGATGACTCCGGATGACCTCCATCTACAAGAGAGGAGTTTCCGAAAAACAACTTATTTTGCAGAGATATTGCGGCAGCACGCCCTGTTTTTACAGCACAACATTTATAAAATACTCCGCCATCAGCAGATGCATGAAAAGAAAAGAGGTGTGGCATAAGCTAGTTCTCATGATGCTGTTAGCACTGTCCATATTGCTGTTATCTTCTTCATTGCTTTTCACATCAGGATGCAGCAAGAAAGACAAGATCATAGTCTGCGAAGAGCCGCAGGTCATCATAGGCCAGAAGTGCTGCATGGACGCGGACAACAGCACTGTCTGCGATGATGAAGAGGCAGAAGAGAACCAGACAGGAGCCTCACTCTGCGGGAACGGCGAATGCGAGGCAGCAGCAGGCGAGGACTGCAGGACCTGCTGGAAGGACTGCGGCCCGTGCAAGCAGATAGTGTATGTATACATACCGAGGAACTTCACCCTCAGCGAGCTGACTGCAGATATCGACAGCGTTGTGCCTGACACTGTGAAGTTCAGGAAGGACATCTACAACTCAGACAATGTTTCCAATTTCTTCTACTTCTCCAAGACAATCCCGAGATATTTCGCGGATTTCATGGATGTGAAATACAAGTACCTGAAGGAAAGCAGGTGGATCCTGCTCAGCAACATAATCAATGAGAACTATTACGTTAATGACTCTGAATCGCTGGCCAGATACCTGAACTTCACGGGATGGTACAGGATACACAGCATAAGCAACGCCGACCGCAAGGCATACGAGGAGCGCATCACATCAGGGGCCGCACTCAAGGACTACCCCACCCAGCGAACAGGGTATGATAAGGAGTACAGGTATGAGGAATGGGAGTTCAGGAACCACACGAGGAACGAGCGCATAATCTACAACAATATCACCCTGCTGGACAACGGCCTGGTCGAGTCGAGCTACACGAGCCTCACGCAGTTCAACGTCACTTACAAATATCACACTTATTTCACAGACAAGTACGCAGACGATAACATAATACTTGAGGATTACAAGACAATCAGGGAGCTCTACCTCACGAACATCCACACCATAAATTTCAGGTGTGCCCGGAACCTGGTCATAACACTGTATGAATACAAGTACGACGGCGGCTACTACAACATAAATGAGGAGAACCTCGCAGAACAGGCAGCCCTGAACAGGCAGGATCTAATCAGGCGCGCGAACCTGATCAAGCCATTCTGCGACAGGAAGTATGCTAACGAGGTATTTACTTATACCTAGAATTTAATTTCTATTTCATCCAGTAACTGCAACGCCAGCCCCATGCGCTCGTTGTCGATTTGTTATCTGCTGTGATTCGCCCAACTGCGTTGATTACCGCTTCTTTTGCTGAGAACTCGCTAGGCAGTGGGGCTGGCGTTGCGGTATGCACGCTCTTACTCACTTCAAAACTTTCCCTGTCTCGCAATACCACATGTATAGGTCAAGCTCTCCCATGTCCATGCCAGACCTGGAAGCTACCTTCCTGAGCGCAGACTCGACCTCAAGATACTTCCGCGGAGTCAGGGTCTTGGGCCGCTCTATCATGCCCTGCTTCTCGAGGAAATCTATGATGTGGAAGTCGATGATCGCGACATTGCCGTATCCTACATTGCGCATGAAATGGCTTGCCTCCTTGTAGCCTAGGCCTTTGACGTTCGCGACTATCCAGTCCCGCAGGGCGTGCTCATCCATCGAGTGCATGTTCCTGTGCAGCGCGTCCTTGTGCTTTCTTGCCTCGACAATGTATTTGGCGCGCGTATTAGGGAACCTGTGCCCAAGCTTCTTGAGCCTTGCAGCGAGCGGCTTCTCACTGAGTGTCAGGAACCCGTCACCCACCGCTTTCTGGATGCGTATGCCTCCCTCAGCATTATAGTTAGCGGTCAGTATGCAGAAGCACAGCTCCTTGAACACAGCATCGCGGCCTTTCCTCCTGACAGCCCTGAACTCGCGTATGCGCCTCTCTACCTCAGCCCTGATATCACTGGACTTCACGTCCCTTACGCACTTGAGAACATTCCTCATCATAACCCTTAAGAAATAAAGAAAAAAACAAAGAATAAAAATTTATCGGCCGCAGCTGCAGCCTGGCACCCCGCAGCTTCCGCCGCACTGGCCGCCGCAGCCTGCCCCGCAGTCATTGCCTGCGCTGCATGCACTTGGCCCGGCAGCGTCTCCGCCGCCCCCTGCACCCGCTGCAGGGACATCCGGAACATCCTCATCAAGGAAGTCTGCTGCTGCGAATACAGCTCCTGCGACAAGCAATATTGCCGCAGCTATCGCTAACACAGTTATCTTATCCATTTTTCATACCTCCAAAAATAGTCTAGACAGGCAGTTCACAGCCTGTCAGGGCAGCGAGCCTTGAAAGCTGCTGCACGCCTTCATACTTCCCCCCGTCTATGATCCAGGTAGGGAAGCCCTGTATTCCTTTCTCAGTGCATTCATCAGGATACTCTGAGCATTCTACATAATCTACATACTGGAATGAGTCCCCGAAATCCGCCTTCTGCGCCTGGCAGTGGCTGCACCAGTATGCACCATACATCACAGCGCCTTTCTCAGAGAGGCACTTGGCGAATTCACCATAGTCCGTCTTAGGCCCGCCTTTCGATAAGACGTATGCTGTCAGGACAGCCGTCACCACAATGATGAGCAGGGCCCATTTCACGATCCGTTTCTTGACTTTGAGTTTCATGATGATAGGGGTAGAGCACTCATTTAAATATATTTTACTCCTGAAACCGACACCCCTAGAAGCGCTGAAACTGTAGAATTATAGGTAATTACCGTTTATAACACGATCAGAGGCTTATTTTTAGATATACCTGCTTTGTCTTGCCCTTCGCCACCCTTTTGATCAGCCCTTTCTTCTCAAGGCCGTCAAGCACTATGCTCAATTTTGACTTGTGCATGTCTGTCCTGAGCCTGAGGGTCTGCTGGGTTATGCCGTCCTGCTCCTTCACTGCATTCATAACCTTCTGCTCATCAGGGTCCATGCCTTTCAGCAGGATGCTGAACTTCGTTTCCTGTATCCTCTCCTTCTTCTGTCTTGAAAGCTCTGACACTATCTCTCTCTGCGACTTCTCAAAGAATATCAGATAAGCCCCCAGGCTTATGACTCCGATAAGCAATGCACCTGCTATGAAGATGGGTATCTGCGCCCGGGACCTTTGCTCATGCGGGCACATATCAGGATCCGAAGGGCATGCCTGACCTGACTCGATGTATTTGTCGATCTCTGCCTGATACGCGCTTACGATGCTGGACCTGACGAAACCGAGAAGTATCAACAGGACCAACGATACGATTACAAGAGTCCAGCCCAGCATTTTGTTATCCATGCACTTTACGCATCCATCATCCTTTTAATACTTTTTGCTTTCCGGATCGCCGCCGCACCGCAACATTTATATATCAGTAAGCTTTACTAAATAGTAATCATTATCATTAATAAATCAGACGCGACAGGCCAACGCCACAGGGGGAGACATACAAGATGCCAAACACCCGCATGACAGTTCAGAAGCTGAAGATAATCCAGCATCTGAAGGGTGTCAGGACGCATCCGACAGCAGAGATGATATACGCCGCTGTCAAGAAGGAGATACCGACGATAAGCCTTGCCACGGTGTACCGTAACCTGAACCAGCTGTCGAGGGAAGGGAAGGTGCTGAAGCTCGAGATCAACGGCGAGTTCAGGTTCGACGGCGACATCTGCAACCACCAGCATTTCGTCTGCACGGACTGCGGCAGGATAATCGACATATTCCAGGAGGAGATATCCGCATACGCGCTCAAGAAGCTGAAGGCCAAAGGTTTCAGGCCTTCATGCGTCCACATAATCTATCGCGGGAAGTGCGATAGGTGCAGGGGGTGATTGATATGACGAGAAAAAAAGACGAGACAAAGGACAAGGAAAAGATGAAGAAGCATATGACGATGCCCATGGCCTGCCATGAAGGCAGGTGCAGGTACAAGCACAGGCAGGCAGTAGATGAATGCCTCGATTGCAATCTTGCAGAGCAGATAGAGCATGACCTGCTGAAGGAGAACATCGATGGACAATAGACAATAGCAATCTTTTAATACCTGCATTATAAAGGTAAAGCAATAAGGAGGGATACAAGATGTCGAAGACCGAAGAGAACCTGAAGACCGCCTTTGCAGGCGAGAGCCAGGCAAGGAACAAGTATGATTATTTCGCCAAGGTCGCGAGGAATGAAGGGTATCATTACATAGCCAGGATATTCGAAGAGACTGCCCTGAATGAGGTGCAGCACGCGAAGGATGAGTTCAAGCTCCTGAAAGGGATAGGGAATACCCAAGCGAATCTCAAGGCAGCTGCAGAAGGCGAGCACTACGAGAACACAGAGATGTATCCTCAAATGCAGAAGGACGCAGAAGAGGAGGGCAATGACGCGGCTGCAAAGCTCTTCAGGGAAGTCGCTGAAGTCGAGCGTCACCACGAGGCCAGGTTCAGGAAGATTCTTGCGATGGTGAAGGACGGCACTGTCTACAAGAGAAAGAAGCCGATAAGGTGGAAGTGCAGCAAGTGCGGCTACATACACGAGGGGACAGAGCCTCCGGAGAAATGCCCGTCTTGCAAGCACGCGCGCGAATACTATGAGCCGGAGTGCATGTGCTTCGAGGAAGGCTGCGGGATGTGCGGCTCAGCAGTAGATGAAGGAGGGGATTGAAATGGCGGACATAAAGGTCTATTCTACACCGACATGCCCTTGGTGCATAAAGCTCAAGGCATATCTCAAGGAGAAAGGCGTCGAGTTCGATGACATAGATGTGTCAGCAGACCAGCAGGCAGCCCAGCAGATGATGGAGAGGTCAGGCCAGATGGGGGTGCCGCAGACAGAGATCAACGGGAAGATGATCGTTGGCTTCGACAAGGCAGCCATCGACGCGGAGCTTGGGAAGCTGGGGAAATGAAGATGAGAAAGGCATACCACAAGGTGTCTGAAGATGCATGACACTATAATCATAGGTGCAGGCATAGCAGGCCTCACTGCCGCCATCTATGCCTCAAGGAAACGGATGAGTTTTGATATACTTGCCTCAGGGTTCGGAGGCCAGTTCATGGTCAGCGGCGAGGTGCTGAACTATCCGGGCATAGTCAAGACCACCGGCGTAGAGCTGAGCAGCATCATGGAAGAGCAGATGAAGTTCAACAACGTCAACGTCAAGGCAGAGACGGTCAAGGAAGTCAGGAAGGAAGGCGACAATTTCAAGGTCATCACTGACAAAGGGGAGTATGACACACGGACAGTGATAATAGCGACAGGGGCAAGGGCAAGGAAGCTCGGCGTGCCTGGCGAGGATGAGTTCGCCAACAAGGGAGTCGTGTACTGCTCTATCTGCGACGGCCCGCTGTTCAGGGACAAGGAGGTCGCGATCATCGGCGGAGGGAACTCTGCGCTCGAGGCGGTCGATTTCATGAAGGACATAGCTTCGAAGATACACGTGCTTGTGAAAGAGGACAGTTTCACAGGACACGAGTACCTCATCGAGAAAGTGCTGGGCAACGATAAGGTCAATGTCATTTTCAACGCAGAGACGACAGGGATACTCGGGGACAATTTTGTCTCAGGCCTGAAGTATAAACAGGGCGACGAGGATAAGCAACTTGATGTGCAGGGAGTCATAATAGAGATCGGACGTGTCCCGAACACAGAGATTTTCAAGGACATAGTGAAGCTCGACGACCACCAGCATATATTGATAGACTGCCAGACACTGACCAGCACACCAGGGATATTCGCTGCAGGTGACTGCGCATCAGGCCACGAGTACCAGTACGTCATCGCCGCAGGCCAGGGCTGTATGGCGCTGATAAAGGCAGCAAGGTATCTCGCAAGAAAGAGATAGGAGAAACAACCAAAAGACAAAGGAGGGTTGGAAAATGATGTCACAAATACCGTTGGACCTCGCTAAGGTCAGTAAAAAGGACATTGACCTGGAGATCTTGAGGGCTGGGATGATAGCTGAGCTGGATGCCGTGAACCTTTACGAGCAGCTGGCGGCCCTGGCAAATGACAAGAACATAAAGACGATGCTCCTGGATATAGCAAAGGAGGAGAAGACGCACATGGGTGAGTTCCAGGCGCTTCTGCTGAACAGGGACAAGGAACAGGTCAAGGAGCTTGAGGCAGGTAAGGAAGAAGTCAAGGAAGAGGTAGGAGAATAAGAACAAAAGGATGGAAGGTGATTGCGATGGCTGTAAAAGATCTTAATGAAATATATAAGTGCAGTGTGTGCGGCAACATGGTCGAGACAGTCCATGTCGGCGGTGGAGAGCTTGTCTGCTGCGGAAAGCCCATGATGCTGCTCGAGGCGAACACGACAGACGCTGCGCAGGAGAAGCACGTCCCGGTTGTCGAGAAGACAGATAAGGGATTCAAGGTCAAGGTCGGATCTGTCCCGCACCCCATGGTGGCAGAACATTACATCGAGTGGATTGAGCTGGTCGCTGACGGGCGCTCTTACCGGAAGTTCCTCAGGCCAGGAGAGCCGCCAGAGGCAGAGTTCTGCATCAAGGCGGAAAAAGTCACGGCAAGGGAATACTGCAACCTGCACGGGCTGTGGAAGAGCGTATGAAACAGGACGTGATACTAAGAGAGGGCAGAAGATGAAAGTGATAATAGGCTCGGACCATGCAGGATTCAGGATAAAAGAGAGGATCAAGAAGCACCTCGACAAGGAAGGCATCAGCTACGAGGATGCCGGCACAGACTCTGAAAATCCTGTCGATTATCCGGACATAGCAGAGAGGGTCGCTAAAAAGGTCGCGAAGTCCAGGAACTACAGAGGAATACTGGTCTGCGGCACCGGCACCGGCATGGTCATCGCTGCGAACAAGGTGAAAGGCATACGTGCTGTGGCAGCCTACGACATCTACACTGCGAAGATGTCAAGGACAGACAATGACGCCAATGTCCTGGGCCTGAGAGGGAGAGGGTTCCCGTTTGAGAAAGCGAGACCCATCATAGACACCTGGCTGAGGGCGCAGTTCAGCGGCAATGCAAGGCACAAGCGCAGGATCGAGAAGATCAAGAAGATAGAGGATAGGTAGAGAAAGGAGACAGCGAAAGAAAAAAGGAAAAGAGGAGAGAGATAAACGTGGAAAAGATCATCATCCCGTCGATAATAGCCAAGAGCCAGGAAGAGCTGGACGAGCGGATCAGCAAGGTGAAGGATTACGCGTCCCTGATCCAGCTTGACGTGATGGACGGCGAGTTCGTGCAGAACACCTCGCTCGACTTTGATTTCAATCTTCCTCAAGGGATCAAGTTCGAGGCGCACCTCATGGTTAGTGACCCAGCCGCATGGCTGGCGAAGAACATAGATAAGGTCGATACCGTGCTGGTCCATGCAGAATCATGCGTCGACCCGGCCAGCAGCCTAAGGCTGGCGAAAGAAAAAGGGAAGAAGGTAGGGATTGCATTGGATCCCAAGACCGGCCTTGAGAGGCTGGAGCCGTTCCTTGACACCATCGACCAGGCGCTCATACTGACGGTCAAGCCGGGGTTCTACGGGAGCAGGTTCGTCCCCGAAGCATTGGACAAGGTCCGGGAGCTGAGAAGGACAAGGCCCGGGCTTGACATCGAGGTGGATGGAGGAATAGACCCGACGACCATAATAGAGGCTGCGCACGCAGGCGCAAACATGTTTGTCTCAGGCTCATTCATAATAAAGGCCAAGGACCCGAAAAAGGCTTTTGAAGAACTGAACAACACATTGGAAAAAGAGGTTGATCCGGATGGTTCGCAAGGACATGATTAGACAGCTTGGACTTATGGCAAACAAGCTAAGGATTCATTCTATAGAATCCACTACAGCGGCAGGCTCAGGCCACCCGACGTCGTGCATGTCCTGCGCAGAGGTGATGAGCACGCTTTTCTTCCACGAGCTGAAAGACAAGGATGAGTTCGTACTCTCGAAAGGCCATGCCGCGCCGATACTCTGGGCAGCATATGCAGAGGCAGGCATCATCCCTGTCAGGGAGCTTAAGAACCTTAGGAAGATAACCAGCGTCCTGGAAGGTCACCCGACCCCGCTCATGCCGATGGTCAAGGTCGCCACTGGAAGCCTCGGTCAGGGCCTTTCCGCAGGCGTAGGCATGGCGCTCGCAAAGAGGCTGAAGAAGGACCATGGCAGGGTATACGTGCTGATGGGTGACGGAGAGTCCGCAGAAGGCTCTGTCTGGGAGGCTGCGAACGCCGCAGCCCATTTCAGGCTTGACAACCTGTGCGCAATAATCGACGTGAACAGGCTGGGCCAGTCCCAGCAGACAATGCACGGACATGATCTTGCGAGGTACAGGTGGAAGTTCGAGGCCTTCGGCTGGCAGGCGAAGATTGTCAACGGCCACAACGTCACTGATTTGTTGAATGCGTTCAGCAGGGCAAGGAAGAGCAGGAAGCCGTTCGTGATACTTGCCAAGACATTCAAGGGAAAAGGCTTCTCTGAGGTAGAGAACAAGGAAGGCTGGCATGGAAAGCCGTTCCCGCAGGACATGATGCAGCGCGCCCTCAAGGAGATAGGCCCTGCAGACGTAAAGCTTGATTCGAAAGTCAGGCATCATAATATCAGTCACAAGAGGTTATCATTCAGCCCGGGCAGCTATAAGATGGGTGAAATGGTCGCTACAAGGGTCGCGTTCGGCAATGCGCTCGTGAGGGCAGGCATGAAAAACAAGGATATCGTCGCTATCGACGGTGATGTACGGAACTCGACCATGACACAGGGCTTCTTCAGGACATTCCCCGGGCGTAGCTTCGAGTCTTTCATAGCAGAGCAGAACATGGTCGGCATGGCGATAGGCTTCTCTGCGATGGGCATGATGCCTTTCGCAGCTACATTCGGCGCTTTCCTCACGCGTGCGCATGATTTCATAAGGATGGCGCGCTACTCCGAAGCGAACATCAAGTTCGCAGGATCTCATGTCGGCGTGAGCATCGGCGAGGACGGCCCATCCCAGATGGGGCTTGAGGACATACCGATGTTCCTGAGCATGCCCGATTCGGTCGTGCTCTACCCCTGCGACGCTGTCTCGACAGAGAATCTTGTCAGAGGGATGGTGGAGCATAGGGGCATCTCTTACATCCGCACTACAAGGGAGAAGACGCCCGTCATATACAGGAAGACAGAGAATTTCCCGATAGGGAAGTTCAAGGTCCTGAAGAATAGCAGAAAGGATCAGGCGCTTGTCATTGCCGCGGGCATAACAGTCCATGAGGCGCTGAAGGCATATGACCTGCTGAAGAAGAGAAGGAAGAGCATAAGGGTCATAGATCTCTACTCGATAAAGCCTCTTGACGCGAAAGCCCTTGTTAAGCATGCTAAAGAATGCAGGGGCAATGTTGTCGTTGTCGAGGACCATTACCAGGGAGGCATGGGCGCCGCTGTCGCAGAGGCAGTGGGAAGGATACGTCATCTCTATGTGAAGGACGTGCCGCGGTCAGGCACGCCTGAACAGCTCAGGCATAGGTTCGGCATCGACGCAGCTGCGATAATGAAGGCTGTGCAGGGGAGGTCCAGATGATAATTAAAGCAAGGGACATGATACCATATTTGCTCGCCATCATCCTGGCGGCTTCGCTGCTCATTTCAGGATGCGCAGGCAGCACCATCAAACAGCTCAGCTCTGTCGAGGTCAAGGAGTACGAAGGGGAGAAGCTCGGATCGATAGATGATTTCAGGGAGAACTCGATAAAGGGTCCGCAGTACGTCGACATTGACAGCTATCACCTTGAAATTACAGGCCTTGTCGATAATCCGCAGAGCCTGACCTATGAAGATGTCCTGCAGCACGACATATATTCAAAGGTCGTCCAGCTTGACTGTGTCGAAGGGTGGAGCGTGAAGGTGCTGTGGGAAGGCATATTGCTGAAGGACCTGCTTGAGGAAGCAGGGATAAAGAGCAATGCGAACACTGTCATCCTTTACGCGTATGACGGTTACTCGACATCGCTTCCGCTGGACTACATAATCGACAACAACATAATGCTCGCATACAAGTTGAACAACGTGACCATCCCTCCGGAGAGGGGCTTCCCTTTCCAGCTCGTCGCAGAGCAGAAGTGGGGCTACAAGTGGATAAAGTGGGTGACGAAGATAGAGCTCAGCGACGACCCTGAATATGAGGGCTTCTGGGAGCAGCGCGGCTGGGACAATGATGCAGACCTTGACAAGCCGCCGAGATAGTACAAAAACACCCGAACAGGTGATATGATGCCGGACAAGAAGTTTTGGAGATGCACCGTGTGCAATGACATACATTACGGTGTCGCAGGTCCCGAGACCTGCCCGACGTGCAGCGCAAAAAATGCGTATTGCGAGATAGCGGAGAAGGAGGCGAGGAATCTTATCGGTGCAGAAGGCGGAAGCAACCTCGACGCCGAGGCTGTCAGGGGTACCTGGAATAGCTTCGCTGAAAAGAATGATTTCGTCCTGAATCCTGACAAGGAGCATGTTGACACGGTGCTGAAAGGCGTTTTCGGGAATGAAGAGCGGTTCGGACTAAAGCTCTGCCCGTGCAGGCTGCGCGACAGCACAAGGGAGCGCGACCTGGAGCTCATCTGCCCGTGCAACTTCGAGTCGCAGGAGACCTGGAAGACAAAAGGGATGTGCTGGTGCGGATTGTTTGTTAAGACGGAGAACCTTAAATGATGAAGACAAAGCACATGACCAAGAAGAGAAAAGTGTTCTTCCTAATATTTGCTATACTTCTCTGCCTTGGTGCAGGGTTCATAGGCTCCCTTTTCAACATGAACTCGATAGACACGTGGTACAAAGAGATCAACAGGCCATCATTCACTCCGCCGGACTATGTTTTCGGCCCTGTCTGGACATTGCTGTACATAATGATGGCTGTCTCGCTCTACCTGGTCTATATCAATGTGAGCGACAGGAAGCAGGCGATGCAGGCATACACTGTGTTCGGCGTCCAGCTGTTCCTGAACGTGCTTTGGTCGCTGCTATTCTTCGGCCTTAGGTCGCCGGCATCGGCATTGGTCGAGATAATCATCCTCTGGGCAGCTATCGCGCTTAACATATATTACTTTCAGAAGATATCAAAGGCAGCTGCGCTGCTGCTTGTCCCATACATACTCTGGGTGACATTCGCTGCAGTGCTGAACCTATCGTTCGTCCTGCTTAATTGAGTGGAATTAAGCAGAGAAAAAGAAAAAAATCAGGCCTTTGAGACCTGGATGAGATAATATATCATGTATAGCGCTGCAAGGCCGACCAGGACATAGATGATGTTCGCGAGCACCGGAACAGCGCCCAGTATGGCCTGCACAAGGTCAAACTTGAAAGCTCCAACAAGTCCCCAGTTCAGGCCGCCTACAATGACCAGAATAAGTGCAATCCAATCCAGTGGGTTAAGTTTTTTCATCAGTATCACCTCATGTTTTCACTGAATTCGGTAACAGTTTATTTAAAACTTGTTTTTTACCTGAAGCAGGGAATAGTTTATTTAAAAATAATTAAAAAGCATGTAACCTTAAATGGTTAAAAATTCGGGACAATATGAAAAACATCGACCCTATCTGCGGCATGGAAGGCCACATCAAGGCGCATGGCCATTATTTCTGCAGCGAAGCGTGCATCAGGAAGTACGAGAAGAAGCACAAGCTCAAGAAGTACTGCCCTGAATGCGTCGTGACCGGGAGACGACCATGGTACAAAGAGAGATTATACATAGTCGGCATGATAACTATCCTGCTATTCATAGTATCCTACCTCACTCCATTCCTCAACCCGCTTTTCGATGCTCTGCTCGATTACGTCAAGCTCATATGGTGGGCGGTCCTGCTCGGCTTCATTCTCGGCGGCATCATAGACCACATAGTTCCGAGGGAATACATCCAGAAGTATCTTGGAAGGCACAACAAGAGATCGATAGTATATGCTGTCATATTCGGCTTCCTGATGAGCGCGTGCTCCCACGGCATACTGGCCATCGCGATTGAGCTTTACAGGAAAGGTGCCAACACCTCGTCTGTCATAGCGTTCCTGCTCGCAAGCCCGTGGGCAAACCTTCCCATAACGATACTGTTCTTCAGCTTCTTCGGCCTGGATGCGTTGCTGATAATAGGGAGCGCAATAGTGATTGCCATAATCACCGGACTAATCTATCAGGTGCTAGAGAGAAAAAAGATGGTGGAGTGCAACAAGTGCGGGCACGACACCAATCATACGTTCTCGATAAGAAAGGACGTGAGCAGGAGATGGAAGGAATACAGGTTCACTAAGAAGAACCTGAAGGAGGACATAAAGGGCATAGCATCAGGCAGCTGGTCGCTCTCAAAGATGGTGCTGTGGTGGATTCTCATCGGGATGGTTATAGCGTCGATGGCAAGGGCTTTCGTCCCGCAGCACTTCTTCACTGCATACATGGGTGCCACTTTCCTGGGCATGGTCTTCGTTCTCATCCTGGCGACGATAATAGAGGTCTGCAGCGAAGGGTCCGCGCCGATGGCTTTCGAGATATTCAGCCAGACCGGGGCATTCGGAAACTCATTCGTATTCCTCATGGCAGGCGTCGCCACAGACTACACAGAGATTGGCCTGATATGGTCCAACATAGGGAAGAAGGCGGCAATCTGGCTCCCGATAATAACAGTGCCGCAGATACTACTGCTGGGCTGGTTGTTCAATTTCTTATTATAGAGCAGCACAACTAATAAATACCTGCGCAGGGTTCTAACTCGCATGGACAAGAAGCTGATAGCCGACTTTGAAAGCAAGGTAAAGAAGACAATAAAGGACCACAAGCTCTTCACAAAGAAGGACAGGATTCTGGTGGCTTGTTCTGGAGGCAAGGACTCGACTACTGCGCTCTACATCCTCAAGAAGCTGGGCTACGATGTCGAGGCGGTCATGATAGACCTGAAGATGGGCTCCTGGTCCGATAACAATCTCAATAACATAAAGAGGTTCTGCGAAGAGCATGGGATCATGCTCAATATTATTGACATCCGCGAGGAGTACGGCTGCGGGATATGCTATATCCGCTCAGGTATCCAGGACAAGATAAAGATAGGCAACTGCACTATCTGCGGAGTGATACGCAGATGGCTCCTGAACAGGAAGGCCCGCGAGCTCAAGGCCACTAAGCTTGTTACAGGCCACAACCTCGACGACGAGGCAGAGACCGTACTGATGAACCTGTTCAAGGGCAACCCTGAGCTGTTCGCGAACATGGGCCCGAAGACAGGTATGCTGGAGGACAGCAAGTTCGTGCAGCGCGTCAAGCCTCTCTACTTCTGCACCAACAAAGAGGTCAGGCGCTACACCGAAGGGATGGGCTGGGGCATAGTCTACGAGCCGTGCCCGTGCTCGACAGGGGTTTTCCGGCGGGAGATCCGCTCCTGGCTCGCAGGGCTCGAGAAGAAGGATCAGAAAATCAAGCATAACATAGTCACCAAGCACCTCGAGCTGCTGCCGAAGATAAAGGAAAGATACAGGAGCACTTCCAGACTCCGGTACTGCAGGGTCTGCGGGGAGCCCAGCAGGGGAGAGGTCTGCAAGAGATGCAGGCTGCTTAAGGTCATGATAACGCCGACTCGCCACCTGCCCCTATCCTAACCCTGAAGGACAGGTAGTGAACCAATGGGATTTTCAATAAAATTTATATAGTTCAAGAGAGACAACAGGGATAATTAATAGGTCGGGGTGGAACAATGAAAAGGATGAGTATGGGTTTAAGTATTCTGGCAGTTTTAGTGTTGATAAGTGCATTGGTAGGCTGTGCTCCTCAGGAAGTCATAAACGCAGGGGGCCAAAGGACGGTGATTGGGGAAGGAGGAGACTCTTACGCGACATCAGGGGATGTAGAACCTCAGGGAGACGTGGTGGTAAAGTTCAATGACATGATTAAGCCGATACTGCAGGACGTTTTCGGGGGAGTGAAATTAAACATGTACTCAACGAATCTAGGCGGTAAGGGTGTAGTGTTGGATTATATGGTGAAGAAATCAATAACCCAGACTGAGTTAGCGGGCGTCGTTAGCGGAATAGAAGGGAATGGTTACCAGAAATTATTGGACATCATTGATGAAGATGGATTTATGGTACAAGAGATGAGGGAGAACGAGTATACTATGGCTATTGAAGGCAACTTTAACGAACAGGATATCGCTTTCAGTGTAGTGCCGTATGAATGATAAGCATCTGCGGGCTAAAAAGCTCGTAATTTTTTTAATTTTTATTTCAAGATTCATCATATACCGACATCTCCGGAATATATCTGATGAAATTGAGTTCTATCGGAATATCAGACACCAGATATCAAAACTTTCCGGATATATCGGAATCAGAACGGATTTCTGTCGAGAGAACATATAAACACAGAAAACATAAGAAAACTGGGTAAGGAATATAGTAAGACCTACCACGCAAAATGATATTCCTCCAGCTAACCATAGCTATACTCAT
>Ga0315535_1000362_pt1 | contig 31914 bp, 23 predicted proteins | sample SalMarSW160220MG_2_FD_203092 | JGI IMG/M metagenome (GOLD analysis project Ga0315535, IMG submission 203092) | Salt marsh sediment microbial communities from the Plum Island Ecosystem LTER, Massachusetts, United States - Salt Marsh Sediment SW1602-20 ... | reverse complement strand
GTGAGTAAGAAAAATGCGCCGAGACGGTCTGGCGGGGGTGCGAAATGTACGCTAAACGGTTACTTCGGCCGAGAGTCGGACGGCGTCGCATATTGGGACGGTGAGGAGTAGCGTGATCGTTCAGGCATCTTTCCCGATCGGCCATTCACGGCCTCTGTGTCCCGGCATTCCGCCCGAAGTGGCGGGATCCGGATGCCACGGATGGCAAATCGAGGGAGGTGTATGAACGATCAGGTGCCTGCGCGCAATGCCATTCAGATGAGCCGTACGGTAAGGCAAACGTGGGGCGGATTGGCGCAACACATGCACCGCAGCCGTATTCCGGACGTGGATGCGTGGCGTTCATCCGCACTGCGAGAACTGAACCTCACGAGCTCGATCGCGGACGCGTCTGGACGGCTCCGAGCAGAGCACACGGGCATTCCGATCATTATTCTATTCTAATATTTTTTCTCTCTGTTCAATCGGCGCCGACTGCCCCTCGTAACCGGTGTATCGCGGCGATTGCCCCGCCGTCTCGGGGTAACCGCGCAGCCCTCCGGGAAATGCCACCCATAGCGACCGGATCCCGTCATCCCACCTCGGATTATGTAGCGGTTTCGAACGCTTGCGCGCCGCGGGTCCAGTATCCCGTAAACATCAAGAAGCTATTCCGACTTGCCCGATCCACCCGGTCACCTACGGAATATTTTTCTTTCGGTCTATTTACCCGCCCGAAATCCGTGCTATTGTTCGACTAACCATTCCGGCCCCTGCACTGATTCACCCTCTTGTGATGCATGGAGCCCGGCATTCTTGCCGGGATGATGGGGCATAGGTGGCTTGATTCGCCAGTTGCGAATTCGATTTGGTTCGGGGTGTAAACAACGACGGTCATTTTCTCTATTGGAGGGAAATCATGCCAGCGAGACTGACCTACCCGGGTGTGTACGTCGAGGAGCAACGATCGGGCGTACGGACCATCTCCGGCGTCGACACCTCGATCACCCTGTTCCTCGGCATGGCCCGTCGCGGACCGGTCGGGGAGCCTCGCGCGGTGCGGAGCGTCGACCAGTTCGAGCAGACCTACGGCGATGACCCGACCTACGGTGAGCTTGCCACCCAGGTGCGCCAGTTCTACCTGAACGGGGGGGCATCGGCGGTCATCGTGCGGCTCGGTGGGGCGGGCATCGCGCCCGCGAGTGTTACACTTCAGAGCGAGGCCGGTCTCCCGGTCCTGGTGCTGACGGCCAAGGACGATGGTGCGCTGGGCTCCCAGATCCGCGTCGAGGTCGACTTCGCCACCCCGACCCCCGAGTTGACGTTCAACCTTGCGGTCTATCGGGAGGTCGTCGACGCCAACGGCAACGTCCAGTTGACCGAGCGTGAGGACTTCGGAGTCCTCAGCATGGACCCCGGCGCGCCGCGCTACGTCGGTGCCATTCTGGACGCCCAATCGCTGCTGATCTCCTCCGACACCCCCGGCGGGGTGCCCCTGACGCCGGGTGCCGACGGCTTCTCGCAGTCCGCCCGGATACACGACAACGATGCGGCCCTGCTCACACAGTTGGTGGCGCTGCTACCGAACCGTGACCGCATCACCCTGGCGGTGGACGGTGGAGCACCGGTGACAGCGGTCCTGCCGCTGGCTACCGGGACGTTGGCGCAGTGGGAGACCGCGGCCGCCGGCGCGGTCCAGAGCGCACTCGTCGCGGCGGGTCAGCCGGGCGGGGTTACCTTCAGTGCCCAGACCTTCGGCGCTGGCGTGGCATTGCGGATCGCCTCCGCGGCCGCGACCGGCGGCAGCGTCGTCGTGACACCCGCGGTCCAGGACGATGCGAGCCTGGACCTGGAGCTCGGCTCGGCGCTCGGTGGACTCGAGATCTCTGGCTTTTCCTCGTTGCGACCGGCGCCCACCGGATGCGTGACGGGACTGCATGGCGCCGGGACCAATCTCGCGCGCCTGGTGGCCTTCGCGGAGGGGCTGCGGGCGGACCTGACGGATTGGGAGTTCGATGACGGCACTCCGGATGCGCCCTATGTCTCGAGCGCATCACCGGATTTCGGTACGGATGGGACGACCTTCCTGGAAGGGGCGACCACCACCGGGACTTCGTTGCGCAATACCCGCCGGCACCTGGACACGCTCGTCGCGTCGCTGGCGGTCGGGATCGGGCAGAGCTGGACTGTCTCTCGCGAGGGTTACCGGATTGCGATGCGCCCGAACTTCGGCGACGCGAACACCGGGGCGGGCGCGACGCTGACGACCAACGATGGGACGCCCGGCACCGGCGTGGTCCTGGACGCCGCCGCCACGGGACTGTCCGAGGCGACCCTGTTCGGGAACGCGGCGGCCTACAGCGTCGGGGCGGGCGGCCTGGCGGGCTTTCAGACACCGGGCGCGGGCGGGAACGACGGCGGTGTGCCGGACGGTGATGTCTACGACGACGCCTACACGCGGGTCACGCGCGAGGTCGACTTGGTCAATCTCGTCTGCCTGCCGCGCGGGGATGGCCAGACGGACGCGGACCGGGCGCTGTTGTGGGGCGCGGCGAGCGCCTTTTGCCAGCGCAAGCGCGCCTTCCTGGTCGTCGATCCACCGTCGGACTGGGATACGGTCGATGACGCGGCGCAAGGGATTCAGGACCTGCGGCTGGGGGTCGTGACCGATCACGCCGCGGTCTATTGGCCGCGTGTTCAAGTTGCGACATCCGTGACCGCCATCGATCCGGCCGGGACGGTGGCCGGCATCATGGCCCGCACCGACGTCCGCCGCGGGGTGTGGAAGGCCCCGGCCGGCCTGGAGGCAACCATCCTGGGGGCACGCGGGCTCGACCATATGAGCTCCGACAGCGACAACGGGGTCACGAACCCACTCGCGATCAACACGCTGCGGCGGTTTCCGACCGGCGCGGTGGTCTGGGGTGCGCGCACGATGGCCGGCTTCGACAATTCCGGCGAGGACGACTACCGCTATGTCCCGGTCCGACGCATCGCGCTGTTCATCGAGGAGAGCCTCTATCGTGGTCTGCGGTTCGCGGTCTTCGAACCCAACGACGAGCCGCTGTGGGCGCAGATCCGCCTCGCGGCCGGCGCCTTCATGCAGAACCTGTTTCGCCAGGGCGCGTTTCAAGGCTCCAAGGCATCGGATGCCTATCTGGTGCGTTGCGACGCGACCACCACCACGCAAAACGATATCAACCTGGGCCGGGTGAACGTGGTGGTCGCCTTCGCGCCGCTGCGCCCCGCCGAGTTCGTCGTGCTGACCATCCGGCAGCTGGCCGGGCAGGTTCAGGTCTGAGGGAGGGGAGAGAGCAATGGCCGAGTTTTCCGTCAATACGCGCCGCTTCGATCCGTACCGCAACTTCATGTTCCAGGTGGTCTGGGAAGGGGCGGTCGTCGCCGGCATCTCGAAGGTGGGCGCCCTCAGTCGGACCACGGAGGTGGTCTCCCACCGCCCCGGCAACAACCCCACGCAGGTCTACCAGAGTCCGGGCTTGACCTCACACGCCGAGATCATGCTCGAGCGCGGGGTCACCTTCGACCCGGCGTTTCACCTGTGGGCGAACGAGGTCTACAGCCCCGAGGGGCTCGGCGGCGTGAGCCTCGCCAGCTTTCGCAAGGACGTGATCATCAACCTGATGAACCTGCAAGGCACGGTGGTGCAGGCGTACCGGGTCTTCCGCTGCTGGCCCTCGGAGTACGTCGCGTTGCCCGAGCTCGATGCCAACGGGAGTGCGGTGGCGATCCAGTCGCTGACGCTGCAAAACGAGGGCTGGGAACTCGACGAGTCCGTTGTCGAGACCGCGGAGTTCTAGGGTGGCGCCATGTCCGCGGCCGCCTTTGTTGCCCTGGTCTTCGGTGTCGAGGGTACCGACACCCTGAGCCTGTCCGAGCCCACCGGCGCGGACGAGCGCGCGGCGCGTGGCTCGGCTCAGGCGTTGCTCGAGCGGGTGATCCCCGGGCCGATCCGGGTGGATGACCTAACGGTCGGGGATCGCGACCGGGCGCTCGCGGCACTCTATCGCATGCTCTACGGGGACGATGTCCGGGCGGATGCCCGCTGCGTCGCCTGCGGCAGCCGATTCGAGATGCGCTTTCGGTTGGGGGATCTGGTGGCCGACCGCCGGCCGGATGGGCGTGCACGCGACGGCGTGCTGACGATGGGGGAATCCATACTGCGTGTGCCGCGGGTGAGGGATCTCGGCGTGACGGCCCCGGAGAGTCTGGTCGAGCGGCTGGTCACCGCGGGGCCGCTGCCCGAGATCGAGGCGGCGTCGGAGGCGATCGACGCAGCCGATCCCGCCTTGGAGCTCGATCTCACAGGGAACTGCCCCGAGTGCGGTGAGGTCCAGAGCTGCGGGTTCTCGATGACACGGTTCTTCAGTGCCGCGCTGCATCAGGATCTCGCCGCGCTGATGAGCGAGGTGCACCTGTTGGCGACGCGATACGGCTGGGCCTTCGATGCGATCCTGTCCCTGACGCGATCGGAACGCCGCGCACTTCATCGGTTGGTGGTGGCCGATCTCGAGGGCACCCCGGTGCGTTTGGGGCAGGTCGCATGAGCCTCTATCTGCAACGGCTGCTCGCCACCGCGCCCGGTGTGCCGGCGATGCCGATGGCGTTGACGCCGGTCCCGGCGGCCGGGATCGCGGTCGGTGCGTCGGTCGATCCGTTTCAGAGCCCGGCAGAGGTTGTGACCCCCGCCCTGGCCGCCCAACCGGCCGCCCAACCCACCGACCAGCCGACCACGGCCGCGCCGCCGCCGATACCCGCCGTGGATCCCATCCCGGGTCTTGCTCCACTCGCGCCACCCGCGGCACGGCCGGCCCCTCCGCGGACGGCGGCGGGTGCGGAAGACGGGCCGCCACGCGCGGATCCGGCGACGGCGCCGCGTCAAGAGCGCCCGGTGTCCCCGCTGCAGCGTCTGGTCGAGGCCGACCCGTTGCCGGCGCCGCCACCCGGGGACCGCAACGCCGCTCCGCGGCTGCGGCTGCGGGTGCAGGGCGGTCCCCTCGAGGCGTTGGTCCCGTGGGCCCGGCCGCCACGCGAGCCGCGTCCGCGGGTCGATTCGACCCCGACGCCGACGCCGCGCGTGGCGGAGACGCCTGCGCCGGTGCCGCGATTCCCGGAGGGCGCGCCGCTGCCCGCCGCGTCGCCGCGACCCGCGGCGGAGCCGGTCCCGGGTCCGATCGCGCGGCCTGTCGACGCGCCCCTCCTTCCGAGGCCGGCCCGCGTGCCTTGGTCCGCCGAGACCGGTTCGGTGTTGGGCCCGGGGCCGAGCCCGGTACCGGCGCCGGTCGCGCCAACCCGACAGGAGGTACGCCCGGTGCCGCCGGTATCACCGCCGCGGAGGCTCGAGCCGCCACGGCGCGCGCAAACGCGGACGCCGCAGCCGCCGCGCGAGCCGCATCCGGTGCCCGCGCGCAAGCCACGGCCGGAGGTCAAGGCGCCTGAGCGCTCGCCGATGCCGCTCACCGCGGAGGCCGCGTCGGTCATCGGCCCGCTCAAGCGGCCACGCATCGCGCCCTGGCGTGCACGCTTCGGAGCGCCCTGATGCCGATTCCGGATCTCTCCCAGGTGACGGTGGCCTTGCAGCGACTGCTCGAGCTGAACATGCCGTTGATCGAGCCGGGGCTGGCGGGCAGCCTGGATATCTCGACCAGTCCCCCGGAGGACGTGCAGGGCGGACAGAACGTCATGAGCCTGTACTGCTACCACCTGACCGCCGATCCGGGGAATCGACTGCGTCCACGGCAGCCGAGCCAGGACGTCCCGGTCGCGAGTTCCCCGATGACACTGGTGCTGAACTACATCCTCACCGCTCATACGGTGGCGACCGGGGGCGGTTTCAACGCGCTGGCCGAGCAACGCCTGCTCGGGCACGCGATGAAGACCCTGCACGACTTTCCGATCATCGACGATCTGACCACCGTTGCCGGGACCTCGGTGATGCCCGACGAGATCCGGGGGCGGGGCAACCGCTTCGAGATCATCATGATGCAGCTCTCGCCGGGCGATGCGCTGAATTTCTGGGCCAACGAGGACCGCATCACCGTCAAGCCCTCGGGCTACTACGAGGTGCGCGCGGTGGAGCTCGAGCCCCAGCCGCCGACCCGCGTCAGCGGCATCGTGCTGAGCGTCGGCAATTTCGTCATCCCGTTCGGCCAGCCCGCGCTCTCGGCAACCGAGGCGCAGGTGCCCTACATCCTGCCGATCGCCGAGGGCGGCGGTCCCGGCACGCTGACGTCGCGGCCGGCCCGCGTCGGCCCCATCAACCCTGCGGCCCCGCCCGAGACCAATCGCATGCGCCTGATCGGGAGCGCGTTGGGCGCCGGGGTGCTGCGCGTACGCAGCGGACACTGGCAGCAGCGCTTTCCCGGCCTGGGCTCGGTCGTGGTGGACTTGAGCGTCAACGCGGCCCTGGGCTGGAGCGCGACGGCCACCGGCGAGGGGGTGAGCCTGACCCTGGGCGACCGGCTCCGCTTTGCGCCGCCGGACCAGGCAGCGCAGGACTTCGACCTGTATCCGGGGCTCTATCAGGCGTCCTGGGAGACCACCCGCCGGGTGGGCGAAGCGGTTCTCGCGGAACGTTCCAACGAGGTGCCGTTCGCCGTGACCCCGCGCATCACCGGGATGAGCCGCGACGGCGGTGGCCGGGTGACCCTGGATCTCGGCGGCACCTGGCGGCTGACCCGGGGACGGCCCATGGCGATCGACCCGGTCGCGGAGCCGGAGCTGGACCTTCTGCTCGGGGTCGACGGACTGATCTATCGCTTCGAAGGGACCGGGGTTGCGCCCGGCGCGGGTGGCTTCATGATCCAGGACCACGCCGTGATCTATCAGCCGAATCCGGCGCAGGACACCCCGGGGGCGCACCCGGTCCGAATCGAGGTGGACGGCATCTCGGCCCAGCCCTTCTGGGTGGAGGTCCCCTGATGGGAAGGCCGGAGTGGCTCACCCGGGCGCGCCACGAGGGCGCGGCCATCGCGGCGCTGGTCACGGAGCGGCTCGACGCGCTGGCGGGCGGCGCGGCCCCCGCGGCCACGAGCCCGGCCCTCGCCCCCGACTCGCGCCTTGCGGTGATCCTCGCCGCGCTGGAGGCCACGGACGCCGATCGCGCGCTCTGCCTGACCTGCCTGGCCCCGGAGTTCGATCCACGTCTGTACGCGCGCTACCAGGAGGCCACCGGACGGGCCTGGGCCACGGAATGGCTGGCCTCCAGCCTGTTTGCCGAACCCGGCCTGCCGCTGTTGACCGAGGGCTCGGCCTCCCTGCGCTGGCTGCTCATCGAGCGCCAGGCACATGCCCCGGGTGAGCCGCCGGCGCTCATGGCCGATCCGGCGTTGCGCGAATGGGTCGGGGGCATGGCGAGCATTCCGGCCCGGCTGGACGGGGCCGCGACCGGGGTTGCCCCGCTGCCACCGCTGGACGGTTGGGAGGTCGACGGGGTCGCGCGGCAGGCGCGAGCGGCCCTGGAGCGTGGCGCCAGCGTCTTGCTGATCGTCGAGGGAACACCCGGTGGGGGACGGGCGACCGCCGCCGCGGTGGTTGCCGAGGCGCTCGGACGGCGGGCGTTCGGCGTTCGCCCGGGCACCACGGGGCGGGACTGGACCCGGCGCGACACCATCATCGCGCACCGCTTCGCGCACGTCGCCGGGACGGCGATCATCTGGCGCGGCCCGCCGCCCGCGGGGGCCTTGCTGCCGGCCGGTCTCCCCCCGGCTCAGGTCCAGGCCGTGACGCTCGATCCGGGACAGTCTCCGCCGGAGGTCCATGACCTGGTCCCGCTTCACCTGAAGCTGCCCGCGCTCGGCGCGGCCGAGCGTAGCGGCATGCTGCAGGCCGCCTTGCCGGAAAGCGGGGGCTGGCCGGAGGCCGATCGCCAGGCGCTGCTGCGCCGCCGCACCCTGACGCCGGGGACGATCGCGCGCCTTGCCCGGGCCGCGCCGCGGCGGGTCGAGGAGGCGACCGCGCTGCTGGACGCCGGGCAGGAGGCCGCGATGGGGGGGCTGGCGCGCAAGGTCTCGGGTGCCCCGGGGTGGGACGACATCGCGCTGCCCAAGGACCTGGAGGCGGATCTGCGCACCCTGGCCTTCGAGGCCGCGCTGCGCGTGGACGCTACCGGCGCGGGGAAGCTCGCGCCGCTGTTCGCGCGGGAGTCCGGACTGGTGGCGCTGTTCGCCGGGCCGCCCGGCGCGGGCAAGACGATGGCCGCGCAGGTGCTGGCGCGCGACCTCGGGCTGGATCTGTTCCGCATCGACAGCGGCGCGGTCGTCTCCAAATACATCGGCGAGACCTCCAAGAACCTGGGCAGCATCTTCGCGCGGGCCACCCATGTCGACGCGGTGCTGTTCTTCGACGAGGCCGATGCGCTGTTTGCCAAGCGCACCGAGGTGCGTGACAGCCGGGACCGCCACGCTAACGCCGATACGTCCTATCTGCTGCAGCTGATCGAGGGCGGGTTCGACGGCGTCGCCATCCTCGCCACGAACCGCAAGACCGACATCGATCCGGCGTTTCAGCGCCGTATCCGCTACGTATTCGATTTTCCGCGCCCGTCGGCCGTGGCGCGCACCCGCATCTGGACCCGCGCGGCCGAGGCGCTGAGCCCGGAGCGTGCCGCGGCGCTCGCCCCGATCTGGGAACCGCTGGGTGCGGCGCTCGATGTCACCGGCGCGCAGATCAAGACCACCCTCGTCGCCGCTCATTTCGCGGCACTGCGCTCCGGCAGTCCGATGACGGCGGAGGACGTGGTGCGCGCGGCGGAGCGGGAGCTGGCCAAGGAAGGGCGCACCCTGGGTGCGCGCGAGCGCGAGAGGATAAGAGCCCATGCCTGATCCACTGATCCCCATCTCCGGCTACTCCGGCGCGCCCAAGCTGCTGCAGGGCAGCTTCATCCAGCTGGTCGAGAACCTGGTGGGCTTCATCCCCAACGTGGTGACCTTCCAGTACCAGCCGGAGAGCATCACGCGCGCGCTGGAGCCCTGGGACCCGACCGAGGTCGATCAGGCCGGGCGTGGCAGCCAGGCCCCGACGGTGCAGCCATTCGACGTGCCGGAGCGCTTCTCGGGCTTCCAGCTCGAGTTCGATGCCACCGACGGCATGGCCGCGGACAATCCGAGATTCAACGAATTCGGCGTCGAGCCGCAGCTCGCGGCGCTGCGCAAGCTCACCCAGGCGACCGAGGGCCTGATCGGCGACCTGACCTCCAGCTTTCGGGATCTCGCCGGCATCGCCGGGGACGAGGCCAAGCGGCCCACGATTGCGCCGACGCTGCTGGTGCTCGGCAAGCGCGTCATCCTGCCGGTGCGCATTACATCGTTCTCCGTCGAGGAGACGCTGCACAACCCGAATCTCTATCCGATCATGGCGACCGTGAACCTCGACATGGAGGTCATGACGCCGGACATGTTCCGCTGCTCCGACAGCAATGTCGCGCGCCTGGCGGTGGCGGCATACGACCTCACCCGGTTGCAGGAGGACGCGGCGGCGATCCTCAATCTCGCCAATCTCCCGAATCCGATCAACGCGATCGTTCCGCTTTAGGAGGGCAATCCGTGTCCGTCTTCGACGCCAAGAGCCGCTATGCCCTGTACGCCAGCCTGTATGTCACGACGGATGGCCGCGGTCGCACCGTGCAGGCGGTCGGTCCCGCCGAGGTGCCCGTCCGGGAGAACCTGGGCGACCACCTGCTCAAGGGGCACGAGCGCCTCGACCACCTCGCCGCGCACTACCTGAACGACGCGAACGGCTTCTGGCGCATCGCCTCGCACATGGCGGTGCTGCTCCCCGAGGCGGCGCTCATCGGCTCGTCGGTGCGAATTCCGAGGGAAGGCTGATGAGTCTCGACGTGCTCGTGGCCGGCGGCCCGAACAACCTCATTCATCCGGCCGACCTGTTGGGCTGTATCACCGAGATCCGGGTCGAACAGTCGCTCGACGAGCCCACGCGCTTCGCGATCCGCTATCTCGACGACGTCGAGGACGGAAAGCTCCGCAAGGCCTCGGCGCCACAGCTGCAGGTCGGCGAGCTGGTCACCATCGCGGTCGGGCGCGAGGGCGAGTACGCCTGTCTGTGCCGCGGGCCGATCCTGGAGCAGGAGAGCGAGGTCACCATCGGTGGGGCGGGGTCGTCCTTTACCGTCAAGGGGCCCGACCGGCGCGACGAGCTGGCGCGCTCGCACCGTGACCAGAACTGGTCGGGGCTGGCCTCGGACGTGGCGCGCAAGCTGATCGGGGATGTCTATAACGGCCCGGACGTGCAGACCACCGACGAGGCCTACGACCAGAACGGCAACGCGCTGCCGCAGCGCTCGAACGACCTCGAGTTTCTCACCAACCTGGCGTCCGAGCACGGGTACCACTTCTGGGTCGACTACGTGGACGTGCGCGAGGCCCCGCCGTCCGCGCTGGCGTTGCGCGAGGTGGCGCGCTGGAAGTCCTCCCCCCCGTTGCTCGACAGCCCGGCGCCGGGTATCCCGCTGCCCTTGCCGCTCGGATCCAGCGACATTCGGCTGCGCTACAACGTCGGACGCCGGGAGTGCCAGAACCTGACCGCGTTTTCCCTCGCCAGCGACGGCGAGCGACCGAGCGACGTCGCGGCCGGCACGCGCAATGTGACCGATGGCCAGGCCGACGCGGTCAACGTGCGCGACCAGGCGGCCCCCGTGGGCGGCAGCGGCCAGGGCCTGGCGGCGCGCGCGCCGGCGCGGCAGATGTCCCCGCGCCCCCACGGCAACGCCCAGACGGTGCGTCGCCGCAACGCCGCGGCCCTGCGCGAGGCCGGGTTCTTCGTCAGCGCCAGCTGCTCCACCACGCGGCACCTGTTGCGCGCGGTGCTGGTGCCCCATCAGATCGTCGGCGTCGACGGCCTGGGCGGCGTGAATGGCGCGACGCCGTTTCGCGTGAAGAGCGTGGTGCACGTGATCAACGGCAACGGGCATTACATGGACGCGGAGCTCGAGACCAACGCGCAGATCGCCTGATCGAGCGCGCCTCGGGTCCGGACCGGGAGAACCTCATGAACCGACAAGCGAGCGACTTCGATTCCGCCGCCCGACTGCACGGTGGACGCTACTACGGCAAATACCGCGGCGTGGTGATCGACAATCGGGACCCGGAGGGGCGCGGGCGCCTGCGCGTGCAGGCCGACGAGATCCGTGGCTCGGCGGTCGTCGAGTGGGCCCTGCCCGCGGTGCCTTACGCCGGCAGCGGCGTCGGACTGTTCGCCATGCCGCCGGTGGGGGCCAACGTCTGGCTCGAGTACGAGGCCGGCGACCTGCGCTACCCGATCTGGTCCGGTTGCTTCTGGGCCAAAGGCGACCTCTCCACCGCCGATGCCGTGCCCGAGGTGCTGCTGCTCAAGACCAGTACCGCCTCGATCCGCATCGACGAGCGCAGCGGCGAGATGGTGGTCGAGGCCAGCGGCGCCAAGATCACCCTGAAGCCGGGCGAGATCCTAATCGACGCCCCCCAGGTCAACACCCGCGCCGGGGCCGGCCAGACCCGGCTCTCCTCGGCCGGATTCGACGCCCAGAGCGGCGCGCTGAAGGTGATCTGATGGCCACTCCGGTACAGACCCATCCCCAGGGCGTGTTGGACGCGCTCGGCGTGCCGGGCCTGGCGGCCATCGGCCCGAATCTGCGTGTCACGCTCTCCGGGGTGCCCGCCGGCGTGGTCGGCGAGACCCTCACCTTTCCCGGTACGCCGACCGCCACGCTGACCTGGGCGACCGGCAGCACCCGGGCCTCGGCGGTGGGCCTGCCGATCGTGACCCAGCTCGGCCAGGGTCCGACCGTAACCATCGCCGGGGTGCCGGGCGGTCCGGTGCAGGTGGTGGCCCCGGACCTGCGCGTGACGGTGGGGTAGGGCATGTTCTCCGGCTTCGCCCATCCCTTCCGGATTTCCGCCGCGGCCGGGCGTGTGGCGGTGGAGCGCGACTACGAACGCTATGTGCGTGGTCTGATCCTGCAGGTGCTGTTGACCCGTCCGGGCGAGCGCATCAATCGCCCGACCCTTGGCGCCGGTGTGCGAGCGCTGGTCTTCGAGCCCTTGTCCGACGCCACCGCCGCATTGGCGCAGGCGGCGGTGCTCAAGGCCCTGAACGAGTGGCTGGAGCCGCTCATTCGCACCGAGGACGTGCGCGTCGAGGTGGAGGCCCCCTCGACGCTGCGCATCGTCGTGGTCTACCTGGTGCGGGCGACCAACGAGCGGCGCTTTCTCAACGTCGAGGTAACGGAGTGATGGCCAGTCCCGGTCGCAAGGCGCTCCTGTGTGCACAGGCCCCGGCGGTTCTGACCGGCATCGACTTCGTTCATGTCGACCCCGCCGATCATCGCATCCTCGCCGTCTACTTCGTGGTCGAACCGGACGCGCTGACCCGTCCCGTGGATACCACGGCGACCGAGCTCACGGCGACCATCACCGGACAGGAGGACGGCACCCGGATCGCGGTCGCCGGCCACGCCTGGGTGGTGCGCTCGGACGCGACCGGGGCGACCCGTCTGACGCTCACGGTGACCGCGCAAGAGGAAGGCGATTTTCAGGAGTATCTGCTCGCGTTGACCGACACGCCGGCCGATGCCGGTCCCTCGCGCCTCGACCCGTTCTGCTCCGAGCTCGGGTTCCGCTTCAAGCAGCCCTGTCCGTCGCCGTTCGACTGCGCCCCGGATGCCGGCTGCCCCGAGGAGCTGCCGCCGGATTACCCGGTGGACTACCTGGCGCGGGATTTCGAGAGCCTGCGCAATGCCCTGATGGCCTTCGCCTCCGACCGCTATCCGCGCTGGGAGGTGCAGACCCCCGCGGATTTCGGCGCCATGATGGCGGAGCTGTTCGCCGCCCAGGGTGATGAATTCGCCTTCATACAGGACCGGGTGCGGCGCGAGGGGGCGCTCGAGACCCTGTCCGAGCGCCGCTCCTTCCAGCGCCACGCGCGGCTGATCGATCAGGACCTGGACCCGGGACAGGCGGCGATGGGGTTGGTGGTCATGCGCCGCTACGAGGGCACTACCCGTCCGGCGGGCCTGTTGCCCGACCTCGAGGTCGTACCCCCCGGCGTGCGCCTGTGGGCCGATCAAGAGGACCGCGCGCCCGTGCCCTTCGAGGTCGGGGAGACCCTGGAGCAGATCATCGACGGTGCGCCGGGCTATCCGGTTCATACCCATTGGACGGACCTCCCGGCCTATCGACCGGACCCGGATGCGCCCTGCCTACCGGTCGGCGCGCGGGAGCTGGTGCTGGCTGACAACGGGCTGCTGGCGGACGACTTTCCGCCGGAGGTGCTGGGAACCGACGTCGCCGGGTACTGGGCGGGACGGCAGGTCCTGATCGAGACCCGGCCCGACCGGCCGGACGCCCCGGTGCGCCGGGTGATCGTCACGCTCGAGGGTGTCGAGGAGTTCGACGACCCGCTGACCGGCGCCGGCCCGCTGCTGCGTCTGCGCTGGGGCGAGGCCGACGCGCTGGGATTCGAGCTTGACCTCACCCGCACCTTCGTCAGCGCCAACCTGGTGCCGGTGCGGGCCGGACTGACGCGCACCGAACGCTTCGCGGTGGGGCGACAGGAGGCGCAGGACCTGGGCCTGCCGCCCACGATCGAGCGCCAGGGGCCGGCCGATGCCGAGGGCGCGCGCGCGGTCATCCATCGCTTTGCGCTGATGGACAGCGCACAGGAGGGGCTCGGCTGGCGCGACCGGATCGACGCCGCCGGGGTGCGCACCCATCGGCCCGACGCGCTGATGGAGCAGATCGACCCGGATCTCGGCGATGCGCTAATCGCGCGCTGGACCCTGGGCACCCGCGCGCTGGATCTGGGTCCGCAAGACGAGGCCGCGGTCATCGAGGCCGGTCTCTATGCCCCGGTCGCGCACTTTCGCCAGGGCGGGCGGACCCTCGAGCATCGCGACTACATCGGCGACCCCGGCTACAGCCTGCGCTTCGGGTTCGGAGAGTTCGGCCGCGCGCCGACGCGGGGCGACGTCTTCGACCTGCATTGGCGCAGCGGTCCCGGCAGCGCGGCCAATCTGGCGCCGGACCGGCTCACCCGGACGAATCCGCCCGCCGGTACGCCGCCGGGACCGACCCTGCCGGCGTCGATCCGCTCGGTGCGCAACCCGCTGTTGCTGACCGGCGGCCGCGACCCCGAGTCCCTATCGCTGGCGCGGCGCATCGCCCCGGCGGCGTACCGAGCGGTCACCTTCCGCGCGGTGCGCGACGAGGACTACCGCGCCCAGGCCGAGCGCCTGGAGTGGGTGCAGCAGGCCGGCGCCATCACCCGCTGGACCGGGGCCTGGGCGACCACCTTCGTCTCGGCCGACCCCCTGGGCGCGTTCACGATCGACGAGGAACGCTTCGCCGAGCTCGAGGCGCGCATGGACGCGGTGCGCCAGGTCGGGCGGCCGGTCATCGTGCGCCAGCCGCGCTTCCAGCCGCTCGACCTGCGCATCGCCATCTGCGTCCGGGCCGGCTTCGCGTTCGGCGCGGTCGCCGAGGCGGTCATTGCCGCGCTGGAGCCGCCGCGCGGCTTCTTCGGACCGGACCGCTTCACCTTCGGCCAACCGCTGCGCCGCCCCGATCTCGAGGCCGCCGTGGCCGCGGTCGAAGGGGTGCGCGCCGTGCTCGCGATCGCAATCCGCGAGCGTGGCCGCACCGGCTTTCACCTCTTCGATACCCCGACCCTGGAGGTCGCGGCGGATCGCATCCTGCGGGTCGAGAACGACCCGAACCGGGCCGGGCAGGGCTCGATCGCCCTGTTCGAGCGGTCCCTGCCGCAGGCCGAGGAGATGCCGGCATGACCCTGTGCCCGTGTGACCTGCGCCGCTTTCCCCCGCCGCCGGACATCCCGCCAGGGCTGACCCGGCTGCCACGCCAGATCGGGCTCTACGGCGACTTCCGCGCCGCGGTGCTGGCGGCGATCCGCGGCAAGCCGGCGCTCGCGACCTGGCAGGCGCGCGAGGACGACGACCTCGGGCTGCTGCTGATCGAGTGGTGGGCCCTGGTCTCCGACGTCGTCAGCTTCTATACCAGCGAGCACGCCCAGGCCCTCTACCTGGCGAGCGCCGACGACCCGGCGCTGCGGCGCCTGGTCGCCCTGATCGGCCACCGGCCGCGTCCGGCGGTCGCCGCGGAGGCCTATCTGGCGGCCCTGGTCGATGGCCCGGACGCGGTGCTCGCACCGGCGGGCACCAGCCTGCTGTCCGATGCCGTGGGCGATGCCCCGCCGCAGGAGTTCGAGACCTCGCTGGAGGCGTCGCTCGATCCGCGGCGCAACAGCCTGGATCTGGCGATCCCGAGCGATCCGACCTACGACCGAGAGCGCCTGATCCTCGATCCCGCCTCGCGCGCGCTGGCTGAGGATGCGCTGTTCGCGATGCGCGTCGCGGGCACCACTGTGGCGCTCAAGGTGGCGCGACTGGAGCCGGAACGCCTGCTCGACGGCAGCACCGCCACGCGCCTGTTCGTGGACCGGCCCGAGGACGTGCCGGCGGCCGCTACGACGGTCGATCAGGTCTCGCTCTGGGCCTTCACCCAGGTGGCACCGGTGGCCGACTCCACGGGCGCGACGCTCACCCTCAATGGTCTTTGGCCGTTGCTGCGCGAGGGTGAGCTGGTGCTGATCGAGGACAGCTCGGAGGACCCGAAGCCGCCGGAGATCCGCACCCTGAACACAATCGTGCCGTCCAGCATGCCCATCCCGGGCTCCGCGACGACCGGCGTCGAGGTCCCGGTCATGGACGTCACCCTGGACGCGGCCTCGGCCATCGACCCGAAGACCGCCCGCCTGCATTTCGCCCGGGTGCGGGCCGGGCGACTCCTGCCGACGCCGCGCACGAGCCTGTTGGCGGCGGAGCTCGCCGGCATCGCGATCAAGGGTCCGGTCGAGGCGCCCGATCCGCCCGCGGCGGGCCTGCTGCTGGTCAAGGGGGCCGGGCTCAACGGGGTCGAGGTCGAGGGCCAGGCCCTCATCGACGCGCACACCGGCGCGGGTTCGCTGCGGACGGCGGGCAGCTGGATCGCACCGGACCTCGGTCTGCGCGCGCCGGTCAACCTGCACGGCAATGTGCTGCATGTGACGCGCGGCAAGACGGTGGAGGAGGTGCTCGGCGACGGCAAGGGCGCGGCCGAGTCGTTCCAGACCTTCACGCTGGCGAAGAAGCCGTTGACCTACGTGCGGGACAGCACCGCGCCCGGCGGGCGGCGCTCGACGCTGACCCTCTACATCGACGGCCTGCCCTGGACCGAGGTGGACAGCCTGTTCACCGCCGGCCCGGAGGACCGGGTGTATACGGTGAGCCTCGACGCGGAGGGGGCGGCGACCCTCACCACCGGGGGCGAGGGTTATGGCCTGCCGGCCCCGCTCGGGGTGCGCAATGTCTTTGCCGTGTATCGCCACGGGGCGGGCGATCCGCTGCCGCCGGCGATGGGGATCACCCAGCTCAACGGGCCGGTGGCGAATCTGCGGCGCGTGTTCAATCCGACCCCGGCCTTCGGCGGCGCGCCGGCGAGCGATCCCGAGGATCTGCGCTTCACCGCGCCGGCCGCCGCGGCGACCTTCGACCGCGCGGTCTCGGCGGTGGACTTCGCCGCGCTCGCGCGTGACTGGGGCGCGCTTGCCGCGAGCGCGACGACGGAGTGGGTGCCCGAGCGTCTGCGCGAGGGCGTGGTGGTGCGCGTGATCCTCGAGGGCGGGGGCAGCGCGGGCGAGATCGCGGAGCTGACCGCCTATCTGGTGGACCACGCGGCCGAGACCCTGCCGATCCGCGTCGTCCCGGCCCAGGGCCTGGAGGGCACCTTGACCCTGACCTGGAGCAACGCCCCCGATGCCCCGCCCGAGACGGTCGCCGCGGCGCTCGAGACCGCCTTCACGCATCCCTTCACCGGGGCGCTGTCCGCGCGTCGGGCCGAGATCGGCGGCCCGGTCTTTCGCTCCGCGCTGCTGGGGGTCGCGGCGCGGGTTCCCGGTGTCGCCAGCATCCTCTCGCTGACCTTGAACGGCGTGGCCATGCCGGCCCGTCTGGCGCTGGCCGCGGATCAGTGGTTCGCCGCAGGCTTCGAGGAGGTGCGGGTATGAGCGGGGACACCCTGCTGGCCGGACCGGTCGCCGACGACGGTTACGAGTCCTACTACACCGAGAAGCTCTGGGCCCTGATCCCGGAGTACTACCGCACGCTCGACGGCGACCCACCCGCGCCGGGTACGCTGCGCGCGCTGGTCGAGATCGTCGGCGAGAAGGCCGCGGTGCTGCGCCGGGACATCGACCGTCTGTGGGACGATCAGGCCATCGAGCTGTGCGATGACTGGGCCGTCGCCTACCTGGGGCAGCTGGTGGCCGCGGTGCCGTTGTCGGCGGCCAATCCGCGCGGGCGGCGGCTCGCGGTGGCACGGACCATCGCCTATAACCGGCGCAAGGGGACGCTCGCGGTCGCCGCCTCGGCCATTCGGGATATTGCCGGGCTGGAGGGGGTGCCGGTCGAGGCCTTCCGGCGCCTGGTGCGCTTCCCGCACCGGCTGGATGCCGACGCGATCCCGGAGGGTCCGGTCACCGCGACGCCGCGTGGTGGGCTCCTGCGGGTCAGGAATCCCCGGGTGGCCGGTCTGACCGACGGCCCCTTCGACGAGGCCGCGCACTTCCCCGATATCCGCCGGCTGCGCGGGCCCTACGGGCGCTTCGGGATCCGCAAGCTCAATCTGCATCTCTCGCCCTGCCAGAGCGTCCCGCTGAGCCAGGTCACCCCGCAGCCGATCGCGCCGGGCGCGCGCCTGACGCTCGACCCCTCCGGACGGGATGTTCCGCTGTTCCAGCGCGGGCAGGCCTCCGAGCGGCCGGCGGGCCATGTGCGGGAGGTCGACCTGCCCGACCCGATCCTGTGCCGCCGCCTCAACGCCACGCGCCATCGGCTCGATGCGGTGGCCCTGGCCGTGATCGACGACCCGCAGCTCGATTCCGATCTGGCGCCGCTGCTCGGGCTGGAATTCACAAGCGCCGCGGCCTTTCGCCGCGTGGTGAGCGGGCACCTGTCGCCGGCGCAGGTCACGACCTTCCTGGCCGCCCTGCTGGACGCGACCCTGACCGAGGACGCCCCCAAGCGCGTGCTCTGGCCGGACAGCCTGGCGCTGGTCGAGGCGCCGGAGAGCAACGATCCACCGCTCGCGCCATCCGCGGTGCTGGGTGCGGCGCTCTCCACCTGGGGCAGTGGCCTGGCCCCCGAGGCGCAGGTGGTGGCGCTCATCGATCCCGCGACCGGTCGGGTGCTGGACGGGCCGGCGCGTGGGGCCGACCCGCTGTTCAGCAGCCTGCTGCACGTCGGCCTGCCCGCCCCGATCGGTGCCGGCGGCTTCGCCCGCCCGCTGCTCCCGCGCGCGGGGGAGGTCGAGGCCGATGCGGGGCCGACCGGCCCCGGCGGCGGCTTCACCGACCCCGGACCGGCGACCCCGACCCTGCCCGATCCGCTCGACGGCGCCATCCGCTTCGCCACCTCCCGCACCTACGAGCCGGTACTGCCGGCCGATCGCCGCTTCACCGGCATCCTGGACGCGCGCCTGGCCGCCTCCGATGGGGCACGGCCGTACCTGCGCTTCCGGCCGCCCGCCAACGATGGGAACGGCGACGAGGATGTTCGCCTGGTCGCCGCGAGTGACGAGGCCCGCCTGGAGATCGACGGCCTGTGGATCGGGCTTCTCGCGCAGGGCGCGGCGGCCGGGCCGCTGGCCGACCCGGCCCCCCCGCGCTCGGCGCGGCTGGTGCTCGAGGGCAACTTCGATACCGTGACGCTGCGCCATGTGACACTCGACCCGGGTGGCGAGCAGGCGCGACCGGCGCCGGGGCAGGGGCTTGCCATCCCGGCGGTGCAGTTGGAGATCCTCGGGCAGGTGCGCTGTCTGCGCATCGAGCGGTCGGTGCTGGGACCCATCCGCGAGGAGTCGGACACCGGGGATCCGTGCAATGCCGGGGTGATCCAGATCGAGGACAGCATCGTGCAGAGCCGCGAGCCCGGCGAGCCGGCCATCCGCACGCGCCTCGCGGGCGTCGAGCTGGCGCGGGTCACGGTCCTCGGCGGGGTCGCGGTGGCGCGCCTGAGCGCGACGGACAGCCTCATCACCGGGCTGGTGCGGGTCACGGACAACCAAAACGGCTGCCTGCGCTACTCGTCCACCTCCGATGGCGCGGACGATCCCCTCGGCCCGGCGGTGTTGCCGCCGCGGTTCGAATCCCATGTCGTCCCCGGCCGCTTCCCGCCGGCCTGGATCGCCTCGGGCCGCTTCGGCGACGCCGACTACGGGACGCTCTCCGCCGTGGCGCCGGAGGCCGTTCGGAGCGGGGCGGAGAACGGGGCGGAGATGGGCGCATTCAACGACCGCGCCCTCGGTGTTCGTCTCGACGATCTGATGCGGCAGTTGCGCTCGTTGCTGCCGGTCGGTCAGACGCCGCAGATCATCCTCGAGGACGCAAACAAAGGAATCGAGTCATGAAGGGCGATATTTCCGGTGAGTTCCACGATCCTCGCAAGAACTGCTCGGGGCTGCGGGCGCAACAGGGCCGGGTCCTGACCGATGGCGACTTCAACGCGGCGCTGGACATCGTCGACGATGCGCTCGAGAACCTGGTGCGCACCCTGCTGTGCGCGGCCGGCTCGCCGGACGAGGGGTTCCGCGTCACTGCCGCGGCACCGGCGACGCTGGCGGTGCCGGACCCGGTCGCGACCCTCGACCTGCGGCTCGCACCCGGCAGCTTCGTGCTGGGCGGGCGGGCGCAGCTGCTGCGTCGCGCTCAGCGCTTTCTCACGCAGGAGGACTGGCTGAGCCTGCCGCTGACCCCCGCGCAGGTGCCGGCGGCGCCGGTCGACAGACGGGCGGATCTGGTGTGGCTGGAGGCCGTCGAGCGGCCCTTCCGCGCGGTCGAGGACCGCGAGATCCTGGAGCGCGCCCTGGGCAGCGCCGACACCTCGACCCGCCTGCGCCCACAGCTGCGCGTGCGGGTGCTGACCGATACGCCGCCGGATTGCGAGAACGCCGCCGCGACCCTGCGCGGCGTCCTGGCGAGCGGCCCCGCGACGCTCAGCGAGGACGGCACCGAGATCCTGTCCGGCGCGCGGCTCGGGGTCTTCTTCACCGAGGATGCGCCGGTGCTCGACCCCTGCGCCCCGCGCACCGAGGCGGGATACCTCGGGGCCGAGAACCACACCCTGAAGGTGATGCTCACCGCCCCCGAGCGTTTCGTCTGGGCGATCGACCACGGCGAGCCGCTCTACCGGGTGCAGGTCAACGCCGCCGACGACCGCATCCTGTTCCTGACCGAGCCGCGTGACCCGGTGCTCTGGCCGATCCCCGGTCAGGTGATCGAGATCCTGCCCTGGGATGTGCGGTTGCCCAACGGCGAGAAGACCGCGGCCCCACTGGGGCACCGGGCGCGGATCACCGGCAACTACGACCCCGCGAGCGCGAGCATCGCGTATGACGGGAGCCTCCCGCCCGCGTGGCAGACCTGGCTCGACGCCCTGCCCGCGGAGCTCGACGGCGCCGACGACCCCAATCCGCGGTATTTCTACGCCCGGATCTGGTCGGAGCCCGCCGGCGGTGGGACGGACCAGGCGACCGGCGCGGCGGTGACCCTGCCCGGCCTGGGGGTCGGGCTCCGCTTCGGACCGGCCGGTCTGCCGGGCGACTACTGGACGGTCTCCCTGCGTACCGATGCGCCCCAGCTGGTGCTGCCCTGGCGGCTCAAGATCGCGCCCGGAGACCCCCCGGAGGCGCCGCCGGCCGGTCCGCGGCGATTCTTCGCCCCGCTCGCGGTGCTGCGCTGGCAAGACGCGCAGAACGGGCCGGTGGCGGAGATTCAGGACTGCCGCAACCGCTTTCGGCGGCTCTGCCAGATCAAGGGCTGCTGCACCTACCAGGTGGGCGACGGCAACGTCTCGTTCGGCGAATTCAACGAGGTCGCCGCGGCGGTCGCGGCGCTGCCGCCGGAGGGCGGCGAGATCTGCCTGCTCCCGGGTGTCCACCAGGGGCCGGTGGATCTGCGGGGGCGGCGTGGCGTCACCATCTCCGGGTGCGGGGGTCGCAGCCTGCTACTCCAGACGGCGATCGGGGAAGACGGGGGTACGCCCCCGCCGGCGATCGACCTGACCGGCGCCGAGGACATCCTGCTGCGCGACTTCGCGATCGAGAGCGTCGCCAGCCCCTGCGTCGAGGCGCGCGCCTTCGGGGTGCGCAAGCGCGCCGAGACGCGGCGGATCAAGCTGCTGCGGCTGCGCCTGTCGGTGGCGACCGGGGCGGCGGTGCTGCTGTCCCGGGTCGACGAGGGCGAGATCCTGGAGTGCCGGGTCGCGGCGACCGCAGGCGATCCCGACCGGCGCCCGCTGCCCAATGGCGAGCCTCTGGTCTTTTTGGCCGGGCGGGACCTGCGTCTGCGTGATAGCCGGATCGATGCGAGCGCCGCGGCCCGCGGGTTGGGCGGGCACCCGGGTGGGGTACAGATCGGCGGGCTCTCGCGGCAGGTGCTGCTGGAGGGCAACGAGATCCTGGGCGGGGCGGGCAACGGCGTCTCCCTGGGCTCGGTGCGCCCGCGCCCGACGCAGCGCCCGAGCCGCCCGGAGCGGCCCTTCTTCATCGCCTGGGTAATCATCGACGACGACGGCTGCCCCAAGCTCGTGCTGCCGGGCACGAGCGATCCGGTGCCGGGTAACGCCAATGATCCGGACCGCACCATCCTCCAGAGTGACGGCCCCCTGATCGGGATCGAGATCCGTCGCAACCGCATCGCGCAACAGGGCGCGTCGGGCATCTCGGTGGTGCACTGGTTCATCGCCCGCGACAACGATGACCTGGATCTCCTGGACGACATCGACCTGCGGGACCTCCGCATCGCGGAGAATCGGATCACGGATTGCGCGCGCGTGGATGCGCGCGGCATCGCCGATATCGACGCGGCCTTCCAGTCCGCCATCGGCGGCATCTGCCTGGCGATGACCACGGATCTGGACATCGTCGGCAACGAGATCCGGGGCTGCGGGCAGGTCGGGCGCACCCCGATCTGTGCCATCTATGTACGCGACGGGATCCGCGTGCGCATTGCCGACAACCTTCTCACCGAGAACGGCCGCACCGCGACCCTGCGTGACCCGCTGTTGATCGGCAACATTGGCGGCATCGTCGTCGGCCAGGTCGAGGACGGGGTGGCGGGGGTCGCAAACACGGGTGCCCTGCTGAGCGCACCGGCCCTGCTCGTCGCGGGCAACCGGGTGGTCTCGGCAGAGGGCCGCGCGCTCGAGGTCGCCGGCAGCGGGCGGATGATCATCCACGGCAACAGCCTGACCGCGCATGGGAACAATTCGCTGGCGGTCCTGCGGCGCATCTTCCAGGCGATCGTCTTCCAGAGCGGAGCGCAGGGGCGCAAGCTGGCGAGCCCGGTCCAATTGGCCGGCCAGCTGCGGGCGGTGCTCGACCAGATCGGCGGATCGGCGGTGCTGGTGATCAACACCGGCACCAACCCGAACCTGGCGACGCTGGCCACCTCCCTGCGCGCCATCGCCCCGCTCGCACAGGCCTCGCTCGCACAGGATCAGGCGAGCGAGGTGCCGATCAAGCCGGCCGGGGGACGAGCCGGCGCGACGGCGGGATCGGAACGCTTCGTGGCCGCGAACGAGCGGCGTGACCTGCGCGACCCGCAGGGCCCGGTTGCCTTCGCGGACAACGCGGTGGTCTTCGATGCGCTCTCGGACGCGCAGACCCTCTCGCTCTGTGCCGTTGCGCTGCTGTCCTTCGACGACGTGGCGATGCACGACAACCAGGTGACGGTGGATACCGGTCAGGACCTGGTGCCAATCAACACCCTGGCGGTCGGCTTCTTCTCCTGCCGCGTGCAGGGCAACCGCTTCCGCGAGACCCTGCGCGCCTCTCTGTCGCGGCAGCAGGCGACCGGTGCCAACCTGGCGCTCTCGCTCGCCAGCTTCGGTCTGCTGAATGCCTCGGAGATGAACCAGGGCACCCACTGCTTCCTGACCGTCGGCTTCAAGAAGCCGCGGATCCGGCTGGTCGATGGCGAGCGGCCGGTGCTCGACACCAACCGTCATACCATCCTCGATCGGCAATGCGCCGCCTTTCTCGCGGCCTCGACGGCGATCGGGACCAGGTAGGGGATGAATTTTTGAGGACCGGCCAATGAATACCGACGACGACACCGCGGCGCTGCTGGACGATCCGACTCGGGCGGGGACCCTTGGCGATACCGCTCGCGCCTCCCTGCTGGCGCGGGGTTCGCTTGCGGCCCGGCAGCGGCTCGGGGCCGCGCGGGCGCGGCTGCGGGCGGCGGAGCTGTACGGCGAGGACGAGGCCGAGCTCGCCGCGATCCGCGCCGAGATCGCGCCGCTGCAGGCGCGCAGCCAAGCCGCCGAGGCGCGCTTTGTCGAGGCGGATGCCGCGCGCCCGACGGGGACTCCCAAGGGGGCGACCCTGTACGGCCAAACCCGTCCGCTGCCAGGGCAGGTGACCCAGTCTCTGCCCCTGACCGCCGCCCTGCTGGGGCAGGACGGGGCCTTGGCCGCCACGACCGAGGTCGAGGACGATGGGTCCTTCGTCTTGACCGCGGAGGGCGCGGTCAGCGCGCGCCTGCAGCTCTCGGATGCGGCGCAGGGCGTCGTCTTCCGCGACGCCGAGCCGACCGACATCGAGGCCGGGCAGATCGAGTACCGCGAGGTAGCCATCTCTCCCGCGAAGCCGAAGCCGGCCCCGCCGCCGACGATCCTGACCATGCCGGATCTCTCGCGCCAGAGCGAGGACGTCGCCTGCGCCATCCTGGCCCGGATCGGGATCACCGAGGTCAAGATTCTGGACGTGCCCGACTCGACGACGCCTGGGCTAGTGGTGGCACAGGACCCCGCGGCCGGGACGGTCCTGCAGGAAGGCCAGGGGGTGAGCCTGAGTATCGGGCGTGCCGGCGATGGCGAGGCAGTGCGCCGCCTGCCGGACTTCGTCGGCCTGACGACGGCCCTGGCCCGGGAGCGGGCGGCGGCCCTCGGCCTCGAGACCAAGGTCGTGCTGTCCCCCGACGCCGGGCGCGCGCCCGATACCGTGGTCGCGCAGGATCCACCCGCGGGGACCCCGGTCCGCGAGATCGAGGTGCTGAGCCTCACCGTCACGCCTCCGCGCGAGACCGTGCGGGTCGAGGTACCCGAGGTCCTGGGTATGGAGTCCGCCCAGGCGATCGCCGTGCTGCGCCGGGTGGGGCTGCGCGAGGAGGTCTCGGACCGCCGGCTGCCGGGCGTGACGGGTCGTGTGATCGAGCAGGCGCCCAAGGCCGGAACGAGCCTGGAGAGCGGCGCCGTCGTCACGCTGTTTTTGGGTGCGCTTGTGTCACCTACGGACAGGTTGGGTGGCCTTGTATCACCCACGGACAGGTTGCGTTGAACCGGTCCCTGAACCGATCCCGGGTCCGGACCCGGATCCGCGCCGGGATCCGCGCCGGGATCCGGAACGGCGGGCGAGCCGCTGGCGCGGCGTCGGCATGAGCGCACGCGCGGCGCAGGCCACGCGCGCGAGCGCGGTACGAGGCGACGCGCCGGGCGGGACGACGCGGTTCCGGCACGCATCGGGGCACGCATCGGGGCACGCGCGGGGCCTCGCGCAGCGTCCCGTCGGGACCCCGTTCGGGCAGTCTCTGCAGGCCAAGCTCGCCGTCGGCCCTGCGGGCGACCGCTACGAGCGCGAGGCCGACTGGGCGGCGCGTCAGGTCCTGGGGGCCAGCCCGGTCGCGCCCAGCCTCACGCCGCTGGCCACCGGCCCGTTCGGCGGTCCGCTCGCCCAGCGGGTGTGCGGCGCCTGCTTGGGGCGGGACGAGGACAAGCCGCTGATTCAGCGCAAGAGCGCATGCGGTGGAACCGGCGGGGCGGACTGCAGGTGCGGCTGCGGCGGTGCCATGGAGCAGGACGAGACGATGGAGCAGCCCGGCGGCTTCCCGGTCGCGCGCCGCGCCGCCGGGCCCGCGGCGCCCGTGTCCGGGGCCATCGAGCGTGTTACCGACACCATCGCCCGACCGGGCAGGCCGCTGCAGCGCGCGCTGCGGCAGGACATGGAGCGTCGCTTCGACCGCAGCTTCCGCGACGTGCGCCTGCACGACGACGCCGAGGCCGCGGCCTCCGCCGCCGCGGTCAATGCCCATGCCTATACCGTCGGCAATCACATCGTGTTCGGCCGCGGCCGGTTTCAGCCCGGTGCCAGCGCGGGGCGCATGCTGATCGCGCATGAGCTCGCGCATACCCTGCAACAATCGGGCGCCGGGGCGTCGACTCCTGATCGCATCAGTCGACCCTCGGATCCCCACGAGCAGCAGGCGGATCGGGCCGCCGGCCTTGCGATGGGTTCGGCGTTCGGGCCCACCACCGCACCGGCGATGGGACTCGCCGCGCCGGGCTCCCCGGCCGCCGGCCTGACCACGGCGCCGACCCAGGTCAGCCGCTATGGTCTGGAGGACTTAGAGCGCGACGCCGCGGCGGTCGGCAATGCCATCGACAGCGGCATCGACAGCGCCACCGATGCGATCGGCGAGGCGATCGACGATGTCGGCGACGCGTTGGGCGGTGCCCTGACGTTCGCGCGCGACATCGCCGCCGCGATCGGTGGGGCGGTCAGCGTCTCGGGCGGCAAGGTGGTCATCTCGGTGCCCTCGTTCAGCCCATGCCCGGAGATCGACTTCCAAGGCACGCTGGGAGACCTGGGTCTGGTGCCCTCGATCGACGTGCCGCTCGTCATGGGGGTGCTGCCGGTCACCGGTATCCTCAACCTCTACGGTGCGTTCGGGGTCGGCGCGGCGCTGAATCCGGGCATCGGTATCCGGCTGGCCAGGTGCGACCTGGGCCCGTTCAAGATCACGATCGATCCCCTCGGGCTGGCGGCCAGCGCCGCGGGCGCGGTGAGCGTCGATGCGGCGCTCAGCTACGAGGCGCAGCTCGATCTCAGCGCCTTCGGCGAGGTCGGTGCGTTGCTGATCATCCCGGACCCGCCGCTCGTTATCCAAATCCCGGTCCTGGGTATCCGCGCGGGCGGTACCGGGCAGGTCCGCCTGACGGTCGGCGGCAGCCTGTCGGAAAACTTCAGCGTCAGTCTGTCGACCGCCGGGGTGAGCCAGGCGGTTGCCCTCAGTGGCGATCTCGGGCTGCAGGGCGACATCGGACTGGGCCTGTTCGCCTCGATCGAGGTGCTGGGTCAAAACCTCTGCCGCTTCAACTTCCCGCTCTACGAGGCGCACGCCGACACCGCCGTCAGCTTCGACCTGGGGCTTGCGCTGAGCCTCTCGCGCAGCGGGATCAGCGCGGCGATCGCGTTTCGCGGGGCAACGACCACGGACGACCCGCTGGCCGACATCGGTACGGACTTCGACCGCTCGGTGCTCGAGGACGATTGCATCCTGTGCGACATCCTCGCCAGCATCCACGCCTTCCCGTCGCAGATTCACGGCCCCTGGCCCTATCATCCGACCCCGGCCCTCGGGGGGCCGGCCGAGGTCTTCCCGCGCAATGCCGGTCTGGCCAGCCGTGCCTTGTGCCGCGGGGCCTGCGGCATCGACTGCCCCGACCAGTGCACCGACGAGCGCGACGAGATCCGCTGCGTCAATCCGACCGAAGAGGGTGGGGCGCACACGCTCTACGTCTACGAGGGCTACCAGGAGTGCGGCTCCCACCAGGGCTGCCGCGATCATGACGCCTGCTACGACTGGTCCGCCGCGGCGGGCGAGGTCGGCACCTTCTGGCTGCTCGTCGGCCCGCTGCATCGGCTGTGCGACCTGGAGTGCCTGTGCGACTACGGGGCCGGGTCCTGCATCCCCTGGGCCGTCGGGGGCGGAGATCAGCCCGACACCATGGCCTTCGCCGAGCGGCTGACGGTACGCAAGGGCTGCCTTGGCCCCTGTCCCGAGGAGGTCGAATCCGAGGACGGCGGCACCGGCTACGCGCCGATCCGGCTCCAGGACATCCGCTTCTTCGACCAGCAGAACTTCACCCCCGAGCCCTACACCCAACGCTTCGGGCCCTATGTCGTCTGGGGGCCGCACCCGGTGCCGATCAGCGGCACGCCGGTGGACGCCGCGCTGCTGGCACTGGTGCGCGCGCAGGGCGGGGCGCGCGTCGGTATCAGTGGCTACATCGGTCCCCTGACCCTGCGCGGGGCGAACCTGGTGCTCGACCCCGCCGGCCTGGTCTACGGCGGCTCCGCCCGCCTCGCATTGGGGCTCGGCGCGCAGGGGTCGCTCTCGCTGAGCGGCGCGCTGAACGGCGCCCTGACCCTGGCGTGCGCGGTCGAGCTCGGGTCGCTGACCGGCGAGCTGATGGTTACCGGCACCCTGCGGCTGCCTTCCGAGCTCGGGGCGGAGGCGACCGTCCGCTGCCACGACGGCATCCTGTACCTCGATACCGGCGTCGACTTCCGCACCACCGTCGCCGCGAGCGTGCGCCTCAGCGCCCAAGTCTCCGGCCGGGCGCTGGGTTTCGACATCTTCAGCTTCCCGTGGCACTCCGAGGACTTCCAGCTCTTCCGGCGCACCTTCGAGCTCGGCATCGACTTCGCGCCGGTCGCCCTCGGCCAGCCCGCCGAATTCGTCGTCGATGAGCGCCTCATCCGCCTGGCGAATATGTTGATCGATCTCTTCGGCATCGCCGCCGCGGAAGAGCCCGAGCACGAGCCGAACGACGAGCCCGACTTTATTGCCGAGTTCGACATCCTCGATCCCTGCGGATGGTTTGGCGGTGACGATGATGACGACGGTCCGCCCGCAAGCGACTGCGTCGAGGTCAAGGCCACCGCAATGCTTGCCGATGCCGAGCGTATCCTCGGGAGCGACGATCCGCGCCTCACCAACCCGTTCTGGAGCGGCGGCACCACACTCAGCAACGATTGCGGCAGCGCAACCGCCGGCACATTTATGGAGGCCGAATTCCTCACCACCCGCATGACCGGCGGCAGCCGCGCCCGTGGGCAGGATGCCATCTACCGGCGCGGCGGCTTTCCCACACACGCCTCACGCGGCTCGTGCTTCAGCTCCACGCCGGTGCCCGGCACAATGTTTTTCATCCGCGGTCACCTGCTCAATGGTGATCTCGGCGGCCCGGGCAACCAGAATACCAACCTCTTCCCGATCACCCACAACGCCAATGCCGATCATAGTAACAATGTCGAAAATGGCGGGCTCGACGTGAAGGGCAACGTCCGGAGCGGCAAGGTGATGTATTACGAGGTCGAAGTCCGGCACGACAGCCCCGAACGCATCGTCTCCGACGGCACGCCGCAGGAATTCTTCCAGATCGATTCCTCGTTCCGTTGCGAAGTCGCCGAATACCGCGTCTGCGAGGGCGACTGGCTCGAACGCAAGCCCTCGCGCACTCATACTGTGCTCTCAACCTTCATCGATCAGGGCGGCGCACGGTCGTTCAACAACATCGCCAACCCTGCCGGCTGCCCCTGCCGCAGTTGACCTGTCCTTCCGACCAGCCAGGTAGGTGTAGCGGCCCGCAATCATAAATCGCCTGGCCCGCAAACAAGCCCCTTTTCGGGACCACATTAACTGCAACTATCCGGTGTCTCAGGACCACAATATCTGCAACTGGGCCCACATTATTTGCAACCAGCCCGCAAACAGCGGCGCTGGCCCACATTAGCTGCAACTAGGCCAACTCCCTTCTCCCCACCCCCCCAGGACCAGCTCCCAGCAAGGTCTGGCTCCTGACCTCGAAGCGGAAGCTTTCGGGCCGTCCGTTCAGAAAAAAGGCTCCTTTGTGCAGGTCTAACTTGCCCGGACAATGCCCTATAAACTGGACGCTATCTGTTCGAGAAAACCAGATATAGCCGTTTCTTCGGAAAGCGCCTGGTGGCCACCTTCGTCTACCAAGCGTTCGCGATCCCGCGAGCCAGTCGGCTACCCGACTGGCCGGCAGCGATGGTGTCATGGATTGCCCAGTGGATAATTTTTTCTTGGCTACGAACCCTACTCGAACAGCTCCGCATGGGTGCCAGCCCGGACGAAGACGACCAACCCCGTCTTCCCGCTGTCGTCGACCTTGTAGGCGAGCAGGAAGTCACCGCCGATATGGCATTCCCGGTGCCCTGCCCAGTCGCCGCCGAGCGCGTGGTCGAGCCATTCCGGACCGAGCGGGCCATCGTTGGCGATTAGAAAGAGCATCGCTTCCTTGAGCCGGTTCATGTCGTACCGGCCGGATCTGGTCAGGCGTTGCCAATCCTTCAGGAAGGCCTTTGTGTAGTCCGCCGCGCGCGGCAGCGGGGTTCGTTTACTGGCAGCTGTTTTCTTCGAGGTCACCGAACAGCTCATCAGCGGACGTGAAGCGCCCGCGGTGTGCGCCCGCGATCGCGTCGGCCTCGCGCATCGCGGCGCGGGTCGCGGTGTTCGGGACCTCAAGGGGGAAAGGAAGGCGCTGCTCGGCCACGACGCGGGTGAGGAACACCCGCACCGCATCGGACATCGACAGGCCCATCGCGGCCAAGGTCTCGGTCGCCATCGCCTTGACGTCTTCGTCCACGCGGACGTGGATCATGGTGCTGGTTGCCATAATGGTCTCCGGTCAGAAGATGAGATACATTGTATCTCAGACCACATTATGGCGGATCCGTTGCGGATTTGGCACCCCCGGACTTAGAGAGCACTAAAAACCAGGCGCACGAGCCTTGCAAGGCGGAGGACGGGCACCTTGTGTCGCGAACTGCGGATACCATGGGCGGAAGATCTCCTCAAGCTCCTCGTTGAGCACCCCGGTGCGGCACTGCAGGAGCAGGTGGGCGCCGCGCTGGGACCACTGCATCTGCTGGCGTTTGACCATGCGTTTGCTGATCACCTGATTGGCCGTTGACTCCACGAAGGCTGTTGAGATGGCTTCCCCCTGTCGGAAACGCTCGCCGTAGTTGGGAATGAAGTCGCGGTTGTGGTCCACATAGCTGTGGAACTCTTCGACAGCCTTGAGCAACCTTCGGGGTCTCTCCTCAGCACCCTCAAATGCCGCCGCATCGAGATCCTGCTCAAGATCCTCAATATTTTTCATGGCTTGGAAGACGTTCCCGTGCCAGAGGTACCACGTGATGCGCTCCAGCGTCTCCACCACGGGCTGTCGCAACGGATACTCCTCCTCGCCCTCCCTGATGCTTTCCTCCAGTCCTTTGACCGCCTGGAGCATCACGGTCAGCCGCATTGTGATGTGGAGAGCGCTAAAAACCGAGGGCTCTGGTCTCAGCGCGGAGCGCATCTGCTCCTGCAAAAGCGCACCCGCTGGCTGAACGCCGACCTCGAGGAGACGTTCCGCAGCTGGTATCCAGAGTTCCGCCCAGCAGCTCCCTGTTCGCCTCTATCCGAGGCCAGACCCCCCGGTTCTTAGCGCTCTCCGAAAAGCGCGGTGCATCCATGCACCGCACAGGCGCCTTCTGTGTCTTCAAGGTGCCCACTCCACGGATCTCCATTTCCTCTTTCGTACAGGGCTTGTTAGAGAAGCGCCCCGGCTAAAAAGTCCATTTCTGATACGTCTTCCATGCTTGACAAGCAGAGACCTTGATCTGACCCGGACCCCCTACTTGAAGGGCGTTTACGTCCAGACACTGGCCAGAATGCCCATGAAACTTGTTATCAGGCTCATAGCTCCAATACTGATTTCCTTTCCACCCTGCCCGTTTGGTCACCTTCGCATCCTTGGAGTCCCCAGGATTGGGCGGCCCGCCGTCGTAGTCGATGCAGTACCAGGTGAAATCCGAAGGCTTAAACAGGCAGACATTGCCGCCGACGTTATACCATGACCCGTGAATATCCGGCTGGCCCAAGGCACCGCAGTTCTGCAGCTGAACATTGGCGCCATCACTGACCACACCCTTCACCGCCATGCACAGAAGCGGATTGACAGATACGATAGCGCCCGGGGCCGCATAGGTCACGGTCGCTGCACCGCTGAGTACCACACCCAACAACATCGGAAAAACAAGCTTTTTCATCCTCGATTCCTCTTGAAGGTTCGTATCGCTCTACTTTCTGGTTGACGTGTACAGGTTCTCTCTCGATAACGGTTGAGTGTTCTCCGCTACTTGCACCTCCCGATTTTCATCTTGATCGCCAAGGTTGAAAAATCGTTCCATGCTCGCGGCTTAGTGTAGTCGCGAAAGGAGTGTCGCCGTGCTCGTGATACATCTTGGGACTGCATGTCCCAAAATGACTGCGCTCGGCGATAGTCTTTTTTGTGCCCCGGTTCGCCCTGCGTCCGTGGCGCGCAGCGGCGGCCGCTGATCGCAATCCGAAACCGTGCTACTTAAGGGAAAAGGGGTGTCCATCTGAGTGCTGTAACTACTACAGGTTGATCTCCAGCGTTTATTGAGACGGACCACGAGGTTCAGTCATCAACCCGCTCGACCCTTCCGCTGGGCAGGCCCCGCGACCGATTCGAAGACCGACGGCGGGCGTTCCTACGGAAGGACGCGTTACCATATCTTGTGCTTACAGCACTCAGATGGACACCCCTTTAAACGAATGGACAGATGGGAGGACCTCAAGATTACTCCTGATTACCTACGAGACTCAGCCATGTTGCGCTCGAAGCTTAGCCCTAACCATTTGTTTCGCCATGGCGGGCACTTGCTGGCCCTCGGTTCGTCAGGAACCGGAGCGGGACGAGCGCACCTGACCATGTTGGTAACTACCTAGACATCCTCAATCAAAATAGCCTGTTAGCAAGGCCGGAGATTGGCTGAGTCTGCTTGGTAATCAGGAGATTACGTGACCAATACCTTTTCTCGTTCTCAACGCTATCGCATCAAAGCAACCCTTGAACTTGTACAAAGGTCACCGGCTATGGAATCGGGAAATAAGGCTGTCCCACTTCTCTCGCATCCGTCCCATTCCTGTTACAAGAGTGTAAACGGTCCATGGCCAGTTACAAGTCGTCAACCGCCGACAAACTCCCAAGATAGG